>Ga0210408_10005509_pt1 | contig 11103 bp, 10 predicted proteins | sample IncBWH4MmetaG_FD_155471 | JGI IMG/M metagenome (GOLD analysis project Ga0210408, IMG submission 155471) | Forest soil microbial communities from Barre Woods Harvard Forest LTER site, Petersham, Massachusetts, United States - Inc-BW-H-4-M | ecosystem: Environmental > Terrestrial > Soil >... | reverse complement strand
AATCGTCCTCGTCCTCGTCGTCGTGCTCGTCCTCGGTGCATTGGGATTCCGTGACCGCAAAGAGACCGATGGAACTAATTTGTTCTGTTAGTCTGATTGCGAAACGATCGGGATTCTCGAGGACGAGGACGACGACGAGCACGAGGACGACTCCTCAACTTCGGAATTTAGCCCTCCTCTTCGAAGAGGGTGACGAGCGGGAATGTCATGGTCAAAACGAATGCGTCCCCTTCGACGCCACTCTTGACCTCGACACTGCTGCTCAGATTTGTCAGAAGCTCAGGAGCGCGCTCGCGCAGCTTTGAAGCAGAACCGACCATCGAGCGATAAACTACCCGCACGGTCTCCCCTTCGCGGGAGCAACCCAACCGAATGGTTCCCGACGGAACCCGTAGACTGCCCACGTCCATAGCAACAATCGCCAATAACTTTCGTAAGAAATCACCGCGCAACACGGAGATAATGGCATTATTGCGCTCCAGGCCAGTCGTTTCCAATTTTATTGAGCGAGGCAAAAGCAGCGACAGCATTTTTGCTGCTTCTTCGATCAGCGTTTGAACCTCGACCAGTTCTCCCTCTGTTTCGGCGGGTTGGAGAAGATCACCAACGGCCAACAATAGCTCGCGGGACTGCTCAGCGCTTTCGCGGATCAGCTTTAAGCTTTCCTCTAGTCCGGGGTCGTTTACACCCGAACGTAAGTGATAGTCGCTGAGCGAGTTGATTCCGGAAATCGAATTGCCAAGATCGTGGACGACACGTCTGAGGAGAAAATCAAAGAAGACCCGGAAAAAGGGGCCCAGTCGATCTTCGCTCGTTGTCTGATTATGTTCCACCGGACCCAGTTTATCTTCCACGACGCTCGCAGACGCCCATAAGGGCTTCTGTCAGTGCTTCTCAAAGGCGTCCAGTAATTTGCCAGCCACGTCGAGGAGAATCTCAAAGCTGGGATAATTCGGATCAGAAACTAGATCGGCCTTTCTTTCTGCTGAACTTTCCATGGATTTATCCGTTGGATTATCAGGTTGGTTCACATCCGAATTTCGAGACGAAGTTTCTTCAGTAGCATTTTGCCCATGTTCTATCGCTTTACTCTTCGGATCCAAGACCAATCTTCTGTAAGTATCGACCGGAACTTTCTAAAGTTTAGAAGATAGTCGCAAAAGCACAAAAGCTTCTGAGGCTAGAAAGGCGGGCGTCTCCACAGCTTTTCTGGGCAGGGCCTAAAAAGAATTGCGGCCAGTACGGTTAGCTCTTATTATTCGGAAATTGCTCCGGGTCGCGCGCGGTTGAATCCTTGGGGCTTTTCATCAGGTGAGTTTACACATCGCATGGCTATCGAAAAGGTAATCGTCATCGACGATGAACCGGTCATCCGCCGATCACTAGAATTGCAGCTTCGAGGTAAGCGGTTGTCCGTCGCGCTCTGTTCAACGATCGCAGAGGCCGAAAAATATATTTCGAAAGATTCATTTGACCTGATGTTCGTCGACGTTCGGCTTCCGGACGGGGACGGGACCGATCTGCTGAACCGCTTGGCGCCGAGAGCGGAGCGGCCCTTGATAGTGGTGATGACTGGTTACGGATCGATCGAAGCGGCGGTTAGCTGCATTCGGGCCGGTGCATTTGACTATATCATTAAGCCGTTCTCTGCGAGCCAGATAGATGTTATTTTACGTAAAGCGGATAATTTCAATCAAGCTGTTCGGATCAGTCAAATCCTCGCACAGGAGTCGATCGATGCCGCCCCTCTGATCGGCGATGGTCAGGCAATCCATCAGCTGCGTCAAATGATTCAGAAGGTCGCACCGACCGAGGCGACAGTACTGATCTGCGGCGAAAACGGAACCGGAAAAGAATTGGTGGCGACGGAGATCTTCCGCGCCAGCGCTCGAGCGCAGTCGCCGTTTATTAAGGTTAATTGCGCTGCTATCTCAGAGACGCTGATCGAGAGCGAATTTTTCGGCCACGAGCGAGGCGCATTCACCGGAGCAACCGAGAAACGCGAGGGACGGTTCGAACTTGCGAATAACGGGACGATTTTGTTAGACGAGCTCAGTGAGATTTCGCTCAAGTTACAGGCGAAGCTTTTACGGGTCTTGCAGGAGCGAGAGTTCGAACGAGTGGGCGGCAACAGGACGATTAAAGTAAATGTCCGGGTTCTTGCCACCACCAATCGAGACCTGCAAAAGTCAGTAGAACGCCAGGAGTTCCGCCAGGATCTTTACTATCGCTTGAATGTCTTCCCTATTGTCGTGCCGCCACTCAGAAAACGGAAGGAAGATATTGCGGAGTTGGCAAAATCCTTTCTGTCTCGAATAGCGAGGCGAAGCGGCTCGCAGCCGCCGGTGCTAACGCCTGCGGCCCTCAAGGTTCTCCTCGCTTACGAATGGCCTGGAAACGTCCGTGAACTCCAGAATGTGATGGAACGGGCCGTGATTTTGACTGAGCCAGGCCATGAAATTACTCCATACCTTCTCGAGCCGATGTTTCCAATGGAGTTATTGGATCACTCCTGGGCAGAGGAACGGGCGGAGCCCGTTGATCGAAATGCAGCCGCAATTGTCTTTCCCGATAACATCGTTCCGTTGGAAGAAGTCGAGCGAAAATATATTTTGCACGCGCTCCGGAAGGCCAATGGAAATCGAACACATACCGCTCAGATGCTCGGAATCAGTATTCGAACACTGCGCAACAAACTCAACGAGCTGAAACTTGGCGAGGGAACAGGTGGTGTGGTGCCGGTGTGAGGGCAATGCCTCTCCTTCATTAACATGAATCGGTTTGTGGACCAGGTCGCAGTCGTAACGGGCTCTGGAAGAGGCATCGGAAAGGCGGTAGCCCTCCGACTTGCAAAGGAGGGGGCCAGAATTGCCGTGGTGAGTCGGACCGAGGCCAACTCTCAATCGGCTGCCGGGGAGATTAATGCATTAAGCCCGGACAGCGCGATCGCCTATGCGGTAGATGTTTCAAACGGTGAGGCCGTCGCGGATCTCTGCGCGCGAATAGTAAAAGATTTTGGAAAGGTGAACGTCCTCATCAACAATGCCGGCATCACCCGGGACCGGCTCAGTATGCGGATGTCCCAGGAAGATTGGGACATGGTTCTTAACACGAATCTGAAAGGGGCTTTTCACTTTGTGCAAAACCTGCAGCGGCCCATGATGAGACAGTCGTACGGGAGGATCGTGAACATCAGTTCGGTCAGCGGTCTAATCGGTCAGGCTGGACAGGTTAACTACTCGGCCAGCAAAGCGGGGCTGATTGGGCTGACGAAAGCTTTGGCTCGGGAACTGGCTGGAAGAAACGTTACCGTAAATGCCGTTGCTCCGGGATTCATCACAACTGACATGACAGATCAATTGTCGGAAGCCGTAAAAACACATGTCCTTCCTCTGATCCCGCTGGGCAGATTTGGCGAGTGCGAGGATGTTGCGGCAGCAGTCGCCTTTATTGCGAGTCCCGAGGCAAAGTACATCACGGGACACGTCTTAACCGTAGACGGCGGGATGGCGATGTGAGGACACGAGGCTAAGAAGTCAGGAGTTGCAGGAGTTCAGGAGTTACAGAATGAGACGGCTTGCCGGCGTTTGGATCGCCATTGACCGGCTTCCATGCAATGAAGATTCCGAGTCAACTAAAAGTCGGTTCGACGCCATTATCTGTCCCGCCACGGGTATTTGCATTCTGCAACTCCTGAACTCCTGCAACTCCTGACTTCTCCCCTAGTACAGCATCGCCTCAGCCGGCGGGTCGGTAGATTCGACTTTGTCCGCTTGCAAGACGACGTGCGAACGGTCCCCCTTTTGTGTGAATGTCGCCTTTCCGACAACCTTCACCCACCCCATCTCCGTGGCGGTCATCGGGCCGGAGACTTCAACAGGCACCGCTAACGGGCGAGCGTCAGCTGCGCAGCAGACAATAAACATGCGTACGAGCTTAAACTGTTTAGCGTCTGAGCCGGGAAGGTATTGCCCGATCACCTCGATCGTCTTGTCGGCAAACATCCTTCGCAGGCTATCCTCCGACTCAGCGTACAGCAAATCGGTCACTTCCAGCGCGACGTTGCCGTCGGCGGCTTTCGGGAGGTATTGGGAGCTTCCGTCGTCGGGCGAGGGAACGGCTGGATTCGCCTGACCCGTTGCGCCATTCGCGGCGGCATCCGGGCCCGGTTGCGAGCTGGGCGTGTTCTGAGGCAGAGGTTCAGACGCACGCTCGTCCATGTCCGCTCCCAACGCTTGCGGTGGGATAACCTGATCATTCTGCGTTCTCGCGGCCGGCGAGTTTGAACGGCTCGGCAATTTGGTGATGTCCTGAACGAAACCGCGATTTAATACGGCATGTTGATCATAGCTGTCTTTAGAGAGCGCAACACCTGCTGCTAGCGGCGCAAACAACACGAAAAACGCTATCACGGCTCGCAGGGGACTGTTGGCATTCTGATGGACGCATTCTTCTCCGTCAATGCAGCATCGGGCGTTGGTCTTCGCTGCGGCATAAACGATACCGACCACACAAAAAATCACGCCCGCAACTAACGTCCAAGGGCGGAATTGAGGGTGCAGATATTGGTCGAGTCGACCGGTGAAGAAAAAATCCAGCAGCACCGCCCCCACGCCGATCAGGGTAATTCCATTGACGAGATTAAAGAGCTTGGCCCGCATAGAGGTAGATTAACAGACGACTGCAGATTAGGCCGATGAGCACAAAAAGTCCAATTCCGAGGCCGATCACAAAGCGCTTTTTAAACAGGACGCTATAGAGAAAGAACAGCTTCAAATCAAACATTGGGCCGAATACCATGAATGCCATCCGCGCGAAAATTGGGAAACTGACGAATGTTGCAGCGATGAAAGCGTCGGAGGTACTGCAAAGCGTCAGGACCAATGCAATAGCCATCATAGAGACCGTCGAGAGTGTCGGTTCCAGCGCCAAAGGCAGGATAATCTGTTGATCAACCGCAGTATTAAAAGTAGCGGCCACCGCCGCGCCGATCATGAAATAAATCGCCGTATCAATAAAGTCGTCGCAAGCCATTCGGACCGCGGCGATCAACTTCTGTGGGAATGTGGCTTCGAATCCGTTCATGGCGGCGTCAGGCAGCGGACTGATGCTAAACGCCAGTCGCTTTCGGGCGGGAATCTTTACAGCACCCTTACGCAATATGGATTCGGGTTTGAACTGGCGGACTGTTAACCCGGCTGCGACAGCAACCAGGTAGCCGAGACCGAGCCGCGTCCACATGTTCAACCAAGGCGCCTGGCCTCTGAAAGCGGCCAGCGTGCTGAACGCCACGATCGGATTCACGATCGGCGATGCCAGCATAAATGTGACACCACATGAAACCGGTAATCCTTTATTAATCAGCCGGCGGACAACCGGCACGATGCCGCACTCACACACCGGAAAACATAGTCCGAGCAAGCCGCTGGCCAACGTCGCTAACAGTCCGTTTTTCGGCAAGATTCCAGTGATAATTTTCGACGGAACGAAGGCGGCAATCGCACCGGAGATCAGGGACCCAACGAGGACGAACGGCAATCCTTCGAAGGCCAGCGCCAGAAACGAAAACAAAAAGTTCTGCCAGGTAAAGGTAAACCAGCTCATCAGGGCTTTGATAGAAAGCACTCAAGGACTCAAGAACTCAAGAACTCAAGAAGAGCCGACAGTCTGGTGCCGACGTCCGCATTGCAGCATTCTTGCATTCTTGAGTGCTTGAGTTCATGTGTTAGACCCGATCTGACTGACTCGCACTCGCCCGAATCAGCCTTCCTCGCCGCGTCAAATTGCGCGTCTGCTTCGAGATTACATTTGCGTGGGGTCCCTTCGCTTCCAACGTGCCAGTGAAGCTTCATGAAGATGGTGAGGTCTCAGGAGCTTAGTCACTATTCCGTACTTTGGGCTAAAGAGGTATGCGAGCAGGAATATAAGTCCGAGAACGAGAACAATACAGGGTCCTGAAGGCAGGTTCAGCCAAAACGAGGTGAGTAGACCGGTGCACGATCCGACACAGCCGAGGATTCCACCCACCCAAAACATGCTCGTGAATGAGTCAGAAAGCAGGTAGATCGTCGCTGCGGGTGCAATGAGCATCCCCAAAGCCAGAATGACACCGACCGCTTGCAAAGAAGAAATCATCGAAAGCACCAGTAATCCCATCAAGAGATACTTGAGCGTTTTGACTGGCACGCCTTGACTCGCCGCAACCGAAGGTTCGAATACGGTCAGTAAGAGCGGCCGTTCCAAAGCAACCAGCACCGGTAACACGGTCAAACTTATAAGATAGATACTCCAGAGATCAGCGTCTCCAAGTCCTAGAATATTGCCAAAGAGGTAATCGCTGACGTTAACGCTTAAGCGAGAAAAGCTTATAAGAACCAGTCCTAGCGAAAAAGAACACGCAAAGAGCAGCCCAAGCGCAGTATCCTCTTTAATGCGCGAACTGTTAGAGATGATTTGCGTTCCAAACGCCACCAGAAGTGCAGCTACCAGCGCTCCAACGAAAAGGGTGCCTGGTGCGAGGCCAAACAATAGCAAGGCCACCGCGACTCCCGGCAAAAGAGAATGAGCCATCGCGTCCGCCATCAGTGCAAGCCGGCGAATCACGATGAAAGCGCTGAGCGCTCCGTTCGTGAAGCCAATTAAAGCGCAGCCAAACAGAGCGCGCTGCATGAATTCGTGGTGAAAGGGTTCAAACAGCCAGGTCAGGCTCATGGGCAGATCCGGAAAAGATATGGGTCTGAAAAGTTTTTTGGATATTTTCCGCCGTGAAGACCAGGCCGGTGTCGCCAAACGCCACCAGCTCACCGTTCAGAAAGATCACTTGGTCAAACAGGTCTCGGACTGTTCTCAAGTCGTGGTGAGATACGACAAGCAAATTCCCTGCTTTAGCCAGGTGGCGAATCGCACCGGCGAGTAGATCTTGCGCTGGCTTATCCAAGCCCGAGAACGGTTCATCGAGTAAAAAGACATGTGCTTCCTGGGCGAGTGCACGAGCCAAAAATGCCCTTTGCTGCTGGCCGCCAGAAAGAGCGCTGATTTGGCGATCGCCGAGATCTTCAAGTTCCATCGCTTCCAGGGCCTTATCCACTGCCCGACCGTCCTCTTCCCGAAACCTTTTCCGCCATCCCAAAACCTGATATCGTCCCATTTCGACCATTCCGCGCACCGTGATCGGAAAATCCCAGTCGACCGTCGTACGTTGCGGTAAATACGCTATCTCCGAGGCGGCTAAGCTTTTGCTATGACCATGGAAACTCATCGATCCAGTTTCAAGAGGCACAAGTCCGACCAGCGCTTTGAAAAGGGAAGTTTTGCCTGCGCCGTTTGGTCCGAGCAGGCCGACACAGGAACCGCATCTCAGCTCGAGACTGACATGATGGACAGCTGGAACTCGCTTGTACGAAACCGTTAAATCCTTTATCTCGAGTTGGTGGTACGACATGTTTGCAAGGACTCAAGGATTCAAGAACTTTGAAGTCAAGAAGTCTAGCCCGACAAGATCACGTAAAAACCAAAGCGACGAGCTCATTGCGGGCTAGAAAGCTCTTTTCCTTCCTGGAACGTGAGTACCTCGCTCACACTCGTTGTTCCCCACATCGTCTGGGCCATAACAGCCGAGTCCTGAGGTATCAACGCAAGTCTTACTGCTGTCTGCTTGTTCTCAGTCCAAGAGGCGTCGACAACCAAGTCTACTCCTTCCGGTGGAAACTTGAGCTCCGCGTCTGTGGCAACGGTTGTAGAATTCGACTCACCGCTCCAGATCGTTTCGCCGCCGCTCGTAATCTGATATTTGAAAGGGACTGTGGTGGATGTTAGTTCCAGGCGAAACCTCTTTTTAGCCGTAGAACCCTGAGTGGCCTGCTGAAGAGGAGTCGCTGCCCCACTTCGTCGGCTGGTTAGGGTTCGCAGGGGCACCATGAGCGCTAGCAGCACAATCACTGCCAGAATCGCGCGAACCAGTGGCGAACCCCTCATGTCTATTTTAGTGAGTCGACGATCGTCGAGATGTTGTGCCTGAACATTCCTTCGTAAGTACTGCCGTCTCCCTCTCCAAGGCCATCGGCATAAAGCGAACCGCCTATTTTGGCTCCAGTTTCTCTCGTGATCTCCGTGCTTACCTTTGGGTTCAGCGTGTTTTCCAAAAAGATTGCTTTGACGTGTTGGTTTGTGATGTCGTCAATCAGCGTGGCGACATGCCGATTAGAGGGTTCGGTTTCCGTGCTCACACCTTCGATCGCATAGACCGTGAATCCATAGTCCTTTGCCAGGTATTGGAAAGCGTCGTGTGAGGTTACCAGCTTGCGTTTATCGCGCGGTAACTCGGCCACTTTGCGCTTCGCCCAAGCATCTAGCGCGTCAAGTTTTGCTAAATAGGCTTTCGCATTCTTCTCGTAGTCTGCCCGGTCCGCCGGATCTAACTTGGTCAGCGCGTCGCGAACGATCATCGTGGCCTTTTCTACATTCGCGACACTGTTCCACCAGTGAGGATCGTCAATCATCCCGTTCTGCTCCTTAGCTACAGCCTGCGATTCGTCAGGATCTGCCTTCATCTTGAGCGAGGGCAGAGCATCGCCCACCGCGAGAGATTCGGCTTTTGCACCTGTCGCCTGCTGAATTTTATCCAAATAATGTTCCAAATGTTTGCCCGACAACAGGATCAGTTTAGCGTCTGCCGCTTGCTTTAGGTCGGAAGGCGTCGGTTGATACTCGTGGGGATCTTGTCCGGGCTTTACCAAACCGGCCACGCTGACATGGTTGGCGCCGACTTGTTGGGCAATTTCGGTAAGAACGGTCGAAAAAGAAGCGATCATAAACTTTTCGCTGGCCTTGGCCAGCGGCACGGAGGTAGCGCCAAACAAAACAGCTAGAAGGAAGCCTTTAACGATCGGCATAGGATTCATCAACGATTGTTCGATTGATGCAACCAATTTGCAATAAAAATGTTCGCGTTTCCATCCGGTTGTCATCCGGCCTTAGAGTGCTAAAGGTTTTGGCAAGTTCGTATGAAGAATATCTTAGTCAGACTGATCCCTTTTATGTTGATCCCCTTGTCATCTCCAGCCCAAGACAGCGTTTCGCCGATAATTCCTTTGCGGGATTTTTTCCAAAATCCTCAAACAACTGGCTATCAGCTCTCGCCCAGCGGTGCGTTGATCGGATTTCTGAAACCGGTCGATAACCGGCTGAACATTTGGGTTCAAGAGAAATCGGGTGTAGAGGCGAAACAGATCACTAGCGTCAAGGATCGGGATATTCGCGGGTTCTTCTGGAAGGGAGATCAATATCTCTTGTACGTAAAAGATAACGACGGCGACGAGAACTATCACCTCTATGTCGCCCGGAGTGATGGCAGCGGCGCACGAGACCTGACGCCATTCGACGGCGTCAGAGCGGAAATGATCGATGATCTCGAGGATGATCCGACCGACATGATCGTCGGCCTGAACAAGCGGAACAAAGAAGTCTTTGACGCCTACCGGCTGAATGTAGAGACCGGCGATTTGAAGCTGGTTGCCGAAAACCCGGGCAACATATCGTCTTGGACAACCGACCACGACGGCAACGTCCGAGTTGCCACAACAACCGACGGCGTAAATACAACCTTGCTTTACCGCAAGACGGAGAAAGACGCTTGGAAACCCGTCATTACGACAAACTTCAAAGAGAGCTTTACGCCTCAGTTTTTCACGTTTGACAACAAAGATCTCTATGGTGTGTCAAACATTGGTCGCGATAAGGCGGCGATAGTTGAATTCGATCCTGAAGCCGGAAAAGAGACCAAGGTCTTGTTTGAACATCCGGAAGTTGACGTCTCCGATCTGCACTATTCCAAAAAACGCAAAGTGATTACGTCCGCGACATACACTACTTGGAAAGGAGAAAGGACGTTTTTCGATCCGGAAGCTGAGAAGCTTTACAACACTCTGGAACAGAAACTGCCCGGATACGACGTTTACGTCGTCTCTTCCAACAAAGCCGAGGACACCTTTGTGGTTCGCACAATTACGGACCGGTCGCTTGGATCGTTTTACCTGTATGATTCGAATTCAGGCGAATTGAAGAAGCTCGCAGATCGAAATCCATGGCTGAAAGAGGAACAGCTAGCCGAGATGAAGCCCATAGAATACAAATCGCGCGACGGCCTGACCATCCACGGTTATCTCACTTTGCCAAAGGGCAAGACGCCGAAGGATCTACCGATTGTCGTCAACCCGCACGGTGGTCCATGGGCTCGAGATGAATGGGGATTTAATCCCGAGGTGCAATTTCTGGCCAACCGCGGATTCGGAGTGTTGCAAATGAATTTCCGCGGTTCTACCGGTTACGGTAGAAGTTTCTGGGAGGCCGGTTTCAGGCAGTGGGGCCAGAGCATGCAGGACGATATTACCGACGGAGTTAAATGGCTGATCGATCGGGGTGTCGCCGATCCGAAGCGAGTTGCCATCTACGGCGGTAGCTATGGCGGTTATGCTGTTCTTGACGGTCTGACCAAGACTCCCGATTTGTATGCGGCCGGGGTGGATTACGTCGGTGTCTCGAACCTATTCACCTTCATGAAAACGGTACCGCCTTATTGGAAGCCTTTTCTGGACATGATGTACGAAATGGTTGGGAACCCCGAGAAGGATAAAGAGCTGTTCGAACAAAATTCCCCAGCCCTGAATGCCGACAAGATCAAGACGCCCCTCTTCGTAGCCCAAGGCGCAAAGGATCCGCGAGTGAACATTAACGAATCGAATCAGATCGTCGAGGCGCTAAAAAAGCGAGGGATCGAGGTGGAATACATGGTCAAGGAAAACGAAGGCCATGGTTTTCAAAACGAGGAGAATCGCTTTTCGTTCTACGAAGCAATGGAGATGTTTTTGGCTAGACATCTCAATTCGGAGAGAAAGTCTTAGGTCCGGTTTGGACCGTGCTGCGCCGGTCACGTCATCTTTACACCCGAGGACTTGGCGTAGTCATCACATACTGTCGCCTGCCGGCCTCGATTTCAGCGCTCCTGATCTCGCCATAGCCCCGAGGCCGAGTACGGCAAGGAAAGCAAATGCCGCCGGGATGAAGAAGATTTCGGGGAGGCCGACTGTGGCGACGCCAAGAGCTCAA
>Ga0210408_10005507_pt1 | contig 11106 bp, 9 predicted proteins | sample IncBWH4MmetaG_FD_155471 | JGI IMG/M metagenome (GOLD analysis project Ga0210408, IMG submission 155471) | Forest soil microbial communities from Barre Woods Harvard Forest LTER site, Petersham, Massachusetts, United States - Inc-BW-H-4-M | ecosystem: Environmental > Terrestrial > Soil >... | reverse complement strand
CTTTCTTATTGACCACTAACCTTCCGCTGCGATCGCGGGAGTAGAACCACACGGCCGTGGGCGCCATCGCACCACTGGCACAGCTGAACCGCACTCGGGCGCGCATCTCCACGAACGGTCCGCCCTGGGCAAGCTTCACCGGCTCTTTGTACTCGACCCGCACCCATGCCATCCGCTGATTCTTCTTCAGCAACCTTAGCGAGCTGACGGACACCCTATCGCCCCTCCCGGTCTCGCCCACCGCACGCCAGTCCCCGGCAGCGAAGGCCACCACGCTCACCAGGAGCACCAGAGCCAACAGCACAGCCATCAGCGTAAAGAGAGTCTTCTTCAAAGTCGAGCAAACCCCAAGCAAAACGCCCCCACACACTTTCTTTCAAAAGCCGGATTCTGTCAACGGACATCCTCTCTCACCCTATCCTCGGTGCGTGGTATCTTTGCTGAAGCAAAGATACTTAGCCTGGGTTGCTGGCGCGCGCATGCACATGGAAATGCTTTATTCCACGACCGCTACATCAGCCATAGGCCCGTTGTTTCTGGCCGCGTCGGACAAGGGTCTGGTCGCGCTGGAATTCGACGCACGTTTGCCGGGGCAGCAATCCATACGCCCCAACCCGCGCGATCTCCGAGCGGAGAAGTCGGGCTTCCGATTCGAGGAATCTCCCCGCCTCCTCCGCCCCTACCTGCGGGAACTGGAAGAGTATTTCGCCGGCAAACGCCGCGAGTTCACATTTCCGCTTGACCTTCGCGGCACCGACTTCCAGCGGGCTTGCTGGCGGGCGCTGTTGGATATTCCGTACGGCGAGACTCGCACCTACGCCGATATTGCGCGCGCTGTGGGCAGGGCCCAGGCTTTTCGTGCCGTCGGGATGGCGAACAACCGCAATCCTATCGCGATCGTGGTACCGTGCCATCGCGTGATCGCGTCCGATGGGACGCTCTGCGGCTACGGCGGCGGTCTTGAAGTGAAGCGCAAGCTTTTAGAACTGGAAGGCGCATTGACCGGGACTCTGGCGGCGTAAGAGAAAATCCCCACCCTGTCTCTGCAAAGAGCGCAGAGACGAGGATGGGGCACCCTCACATTTTAGTCACAACAATTTGACCACCCACGACAAATCCTCCGCGCTCCGCAAAGCCGGGCTCTTCTATCTCGTCTTCGTCATGTTTTCCTACACCACGGGCGGCCCCTTCGGGCTCGAGGACATGGTCACGACCTCCGGCCCGGGGATGACGCTGATCTACCTGCTGGTACTGCCGTTTTTCTGGTGCATTCCGGTGTCGCTGGTTTCGGCGGAACTCACCACCGCCATGCCCGTCGAGGGTGGCTTCTATCGCTGGACGCGCGCCGCTTTCGGCGACTTCTGGGGATTCCTCGCAGGATGGTGGAACTGGTCAGCCTCGTTTCTGCTGGGCGGAGCCTACGCGGTCCTCTTCACTGATTACCTCGTCTACTACTTTCCCCAGATCACCGGGTGGAAGCACTACCTGGTCTCGCTCACACTGATTGCGTTGATCACGTGGATTAACGTGCGCGGCATTCAGATGGTGGGGCAGGTCGCGACCGTGCTTGAGATTTTCATCTTCGTGCCGGTGATGACGATGATCGTCATTGCGCTGGCGAGGTGGCACCACAATCCGTTTGTCCCGTTCATTCCGCCGCACCAGCCAACGTTCAAGATTTTCGGCGTCGGACTAGCGCTGGGCCTGTGGCTCTACTCCGGGTACGAGCAGCTTTCCACGGTGGCCGAGGAAGTTGAGAATCCGCAACGCGCCTATCCCCGGGCTCTGGCGCTGGTGGTCCCACTCTCGATCGCGGCGTACTTTCTGCCCACGTTCGCCGGACTGGCCTCGGCTGGCCACTGGCAGGACTGGCATACGGGTTACTTCTCGGAGGCGGCCAAGATCATCGGCGGATCTTTCCACGGCTACCCATGGCTGGGCACCTGGATGACGCTGGCCGCCATGGTCGGCAACATCGCGCTGCTGAATAGCACTGTCCTCACGACCACGCGCATGCCGTTTGCCATGGCGGAAGATGGCTATCTCCCCAAAGCTCTGACGCGCAAGCACGCTCGCTACGGCACGCCGTGGCTTGCCATTCTGGTCTCGGCAATTATTTACGCGCTGCTGGCCTGGCAGAGCCTGGCACAACTCATCTCCGTCTACATCTGGCTGCGCTCGGCCACCACGGTGCTGACTGTGCTCTCGGCATGGAAACTGCGCCGGACGAAGCCTGAGATGCCGCGCGCGTTCATGATCCCCGGCGGCCGAACCGGCCTTCTCTACGTCGTAGCGGCGCCTGTTGTCATGGCTTTGGTCGCCCTGCTTGGCAGCGACAAGTTCGCTCTGATCGGCGGCGCCATCGCGATAGTGTTGGGACCCGTTGTGTATGGGATTGTTGCTTTTACGTCCCGCTAGATATACAATATGTTATGTATATCTAAGGAGGGTTATGCAGGTTTCGAAGTGGGGAAACAGCCTGGCAATTCGCTTGCCCGCCGCGGTTGTAGAGGCGCTTGAACTGAAGGAAGGCGACGATATCGAGATTCGAGTCGCGGGGAGCCGCGAACTAGACGTCAGCCGCGATGAGAGCCGTCAACGCGCCCTGGATACTCTGCGCAAGTTGAGCCGTCCTTTGCCGGCCGGGTTTGTCTTCGACCGCGAAGAAGCGCATGAGCGAGGAAGCAGGAGCGATGAGCGCTAAGGCATTCTTCGACTCGAACGTGCTCATATACGCGATGGTGAGCGGGGATTCCCGCAGAGAGCGGGCTCAGCAGTTAGTAGCGCAAGGCGGAGTAATCAGCGTTCAAGTGTTGAATGAATTCGTCGCAGTCGCCCGACGTAAGATGCGCATGCCTTGGGAGAACGTGATTGAAGCGCTGGATGCGGTTCGAATCTTATTCCCCTCGCCGGTGGCCATTACGGTTGATACACATGAGACGGCGTTGAAGATTGCGCAGCACTACGGATTCGGTATCTTTGATGCGCTGATCGCCTCTTCAGCCCTCGAAGCGGACTGCTCTACGCTTTATTCGGAAGACCTGCAAGACGGCCAAATCCTCGACGGGCTACTAACTGTTCGTAACCCGTTCAAATGAGACGTTACAGCCTCACGGCGCAGTGCCTCGGCTCTGCTAGACTCACGCAAGATGAGCTCGATCCAGTCTAACTACAGCCTCCCATTTAAGGCCATATACCTGGACACGAATGTGCTCGTCGAATCGAGATGGCCCAAGGTGTCGGTGAAGTTGGGTAACGTGCTGTCGTTGGCGTCTCAGTTTGGGATTCCGGTGTTCATCGCGGACCCAGTCGAACAGGAAGCTCAGGAAGTGTCGATGCGAAGCATCCGCAGATCAGTTGCGGATCTCGAAGGTGCGGAGCGGGAATACAGAAGGCAATCGGAAAGCATTAGTGGAGAAGCTTACGTTGTCCAGCGAAGTGCCGATCTCGGCTCTCTACGGGCTCGCTACGTGGAGCTTGCCCAAGCAAGCAAGGCGATGCACCGAATACAGGCCATACCACTGGCCTCAAGGAACGTCGACGCCTTCTTCAGACTAGCGATTCGCTATGTTCTTCCCTTTGAGGAGGGAAGTTCTAACAAACCGGGCGAGGGACGAGGATTTCAAGACGCTGTGATTCTGTCATCGGTTCTAGAACACCTTCGTTCGAACCCCCAGCTCTCGGGTGTATTCGTTACTAGGGACTCTGTCTTCTCAAAGATCTCCTTTGCGGAGTTCATGCCAGAATTCGAAAATCCGCCACTCTTAATTAAGGACCTTGACGAAGTTTCTGAGCTCCTCCTAGATAAGTATGTGGACGAGAATGTAATGAAACCGTGGGAGGAGGAAAGGATAAACGCGCAAAGGGCCACCGAGAATGCGCTTCCGGAATTGACGGCCTTTATCCAGTCACATCTCGAGCCGCACATGTTGCAGGAAACCATGTTTTCGAAAGTGTTAGAGTTAAGGGCAGTCGAGAACGTGAAAGTGAAGTACGTTCAAACCTCACTGCCTTCCCCGGAAAAACCTGATCGACTTGTAGTATTTGCAATCGCAACCGATGTCCAGTGCCGCGCATTAACCGAGGCGCAGATCCCGGATTTAACTGGCTTCTTCGGTGGGCCGTTCTATGCCCCGTCCTACCGCCCTCCAATGAAGCAAGAAGAATTGTCGCTACCCTGGTTAGGGGGCGTGGAAGCGGCAGCGGATGTCGAAGGTCGGCAGTACAAGAACCTCAAGTTCAATTCTCTCTTGACGACTGAGCAACTCGGCAGCAGGGAGTACTATCGCCGCTCCAGAGAGCGGAAATGCGAGCTAGGTGAGTAAAGCCCTTGACTCGCGACCTCAGCTAACCCAGTCCAAGAACTTGTACCACGCGCCCGCGAACGGCAAAAACCACGGCCTCCCGTTGTACAAGCCCAGCGGCGCACCGGGAAATGAAATACCGACGAAGGGATTCTCTGGCTTATCGCCCGAAATCTGCTCTGCCATCTTCTGGCCTTGATACGTTGCCATGGCTACGCCGTGGCCGGCGTAGCCGACCGCGTAGTACATGCCATCGATCTGGCCGGCGTGCGGCATGATGTCGAAGGTGAAGTCGAGCGTGCCTCCCCAGACGTATTCTACCTTGGCGTCTCGTAGCTGGGGATAGACGTCGATCATGCCGCGGCGCAGAATCTCGGCGCTCCGGCGAACGGTCTGGTCGTTCTCGGGGAAGAACGCGGCGCGGCCTCCGAACAGCATGCGGCGGTCGGGAGTCAGCCGGTAGTAGTAGAGATAGTTTTTCGAATCGTAGATCATGCGGTTGCGCGGGCTGAGTTCGTGGGCCAGCGCCTCGGGCAGCACCTCGGTCGTAATGATGAACGACCCGATCGGAATGATCTTTTTCTGCAACGCAGGAGTCGCACGTCCGGTGTAACCGCTGGTCCCGACGAATACCTCGCGCGCCCACAACGCACCACGTGAAGTAGCGATCTTCCATCCCATCTGGCCCTGCCGCGATTCGCGCTGCATGCTCTCCACGCGTGTGTGCTCGTAAATCTCTGCGCCTGCCTTCATCGCAGCCCGCCCGAGCCCGGCAACATAGCGCGCTGGATTTAGCCCCACGCTGGTTTCATCGACCATGCCACCGTAGTAGATATTCGACCCGATTTCCGACCCCAATTCGTGTTTATGCACGACTCGCAGCTGGTGGTTGAATTCGCGGGCGATCACTTCCGCCTGCCGCGCGTAGTCGTCGAAATGCTTCTGCTTGCAGGCAACTTCGAGATGGCCGCTACGGAAAAAATCGCATTCGATGCCTTCTTCGCACACGATCTGCTCCACGCAATCAATCGTGGCCAGCGATGCGGCGTACATGCGCCGCGTCAGATCGCGTCCATACATCGAGGCCAGCTGGTTGACCCCAAGCTTCATCCCGGTGAGCACCATGCCGCCGTTGCGCGAACTCGCGCCCCAGCCGATGGTCTCCGATTCCAGCACGGCAACTTTCGCGCCACGTTTCGCCAGCGTTCGCGCCGCCGACAGGCCCGTAAAACCGGCGCCGATCACGGCCACATCCACGCGCTCCGGCAGAGGGCGAGACGCATCCGTGCCAGGCATCGCAACCGTCGTCAACCAGTAGTTATGTTCCTGCAGTCCCATACTTGGCCGTCCCTGTTGTCCTCAGAGCACCGCTGTCTCGTGAATCAGTCGCCCCTTAGCGAAGCGGGCGAGGTTCAACAGCGACGCGTCAATCAAGTTCGTTTTCCCAGTCAGGATCAGGTCGCTGAGAATCTTGCCAGTAGCCGGCGCGTGCATCACACCGTGTCCGCTGAAACCGTTGGCCAGAAAAAATCCGGGCACACTAGGTGCCTCTCCCAAAATCGGATGGTGGTCCGGCGTCATCTCATACAGCCCGGCCCAGGCTCGCTTGGGATTGATCGGCAGATTCGCGAAACAAGGCACTCGATCCGCTGCGCGCGTAAGAATCTTCTCTACGAAGGTGGGATCGAAGTCTGCCTTGAATCCCAGCGTTTCGCTGGGATCATTCCAAGCCAGCAGAAAGCCGCGGCTCTCTGGACGGAAGTGAAATCCGTTCGACATGTCGATGATCATGGGCGCAGTGTGTGGAAATTCGTCGAACGGCTCACTCGGTACCAGCATGCGCCGCAGCGGCTCGACGGGCAAATCAACGCCCGCGAGTTTCGCCACTTCGCCGGCCCAGGCCCCGGCGCAATTCACGACCTTGCGCGTAGCGACTGAACCGCGCGCGGTTTCAACGCGGGCAATCCCGCTAAGGTCGCACGCGATGCCAGTCACCACGGCGTTCTTCCATAGCTTCGCGCCGTGGTCCACCGCCGAGGTCATGAAGCCGATCATGGCGCTGTAAGGATCGACAAAGCCGTCGGTCGAACAGAAGCTGCCGCCCACAATGTCATCTCCGCGCAACTGCGGATACAGGCCGCGAATCTCATTGCCCGTGACCAGGCGAATATTCTTTAGCCCCAACGCAACTTGTTTCTCGTAGTTCGCGCGCAAGTAGACCAAATGCTTCTCGTTGGTCGCGCAAAACAGATAGCCCTGCGGACGATAGTCGCAGGGATAGCCTAGTTGATCCTCGAAACGGGAGTAGAACGGAATCGAGTACAACGACATCTGAATATTGACTGGCGTCGAGAACTGCGCCCGAACCCCACCCATACTCTTACCGGTGGATCCCTTGCCCTGCGCCGATTCCCGCTCAAGGACGAGGACGTCGCGGCACCCGTTCGCGGTCAGGTGGTAGGCAATGCTGGATCCGACGATTCCTCCGCCGATGATGACGACATCCGCAGTCTGCATAAGGCGCCGCAGCGACCGAGCATTTTAGCGCATGCGGCTGGTGTTACAGGGCTTAGACCTGTGTCTGCAATCGCGAGTGCCCCCACAGGACATGTACTCCCGGTTGCGGAATCGTTACGCGGCGTCCACCTCGGTAATCTTGTCCGAAGTTACCGCCCCTTCTACCCTGAAATGACATGGCCTTGCTCTGCCTTCTATTCTCCTCAGACCAGGGGACAGCTGAGCCTATTCGCCGAGTCCTGTCCGATCTCGGCATTGAGGGAGAGTACTGCGCATCCGCGGTCGAAGCGGTAGAAAAAGTTACCAAACAGCCCCTGCACATTGTCATCATCGATTGGGACAACCAGCCCGAGGCCGCCCTGCTGCTCAACGCGGCCCGCCAGCGCAAGGCATCGGAACGCCCGTTGACCCTAGCCATTGTCAGCAGTGACGCCAGTGTGCCGCAGGCGCTGCAAGCAGGCGCCAACTCAATTCTGCGCAAGCCGATTCAAATCAATCAGGTCCGGGACACTCTGACCACTGCCCGCGATCTGCTGCGCTCCAAGGTGCCTGCGTCGCCCCCTGTCACTGTAGCTTCCGGAAGTGGAGCGGCGGCCGCGCCCGCCTTGGCGACCGACCCAGCCGAGAAGACGCTGCGCGCCGGAGAGTTTCTACAGCCGACCACCGCCCCCAGCGCTCAGTTCGATACCGAATTGAACGCGCAAGAATCGCTGGAGCAGGCAGTTGTGTCCGAAGTCGATCCACTGAAAGACCTGGAGCCCATGGCTGCGTCGGTGGCTGCGACCGCTGAGCCTTCCGCGCCCCCGGCGCACCACTCGGATGAGCCCAGGGGGCTGGCATGGTACCTGAATGCACGCGCGGGTACGTTGCCGGCTGCGGAACCTGCGGCGGCAGCCGCGAGAACCGAACTGCTCGGCTACGAGACGGCTGCTTCGTCTAGTCCGAATGCTCCGGCCAGCGCACATCATCAGCCAGCGCCGATCAGGACCGACTCTCCAGAACACACGATCGGCGAAGCGCGTGAAAAAAAAGCCGAGGCTGCGCTTTTTGCCTATATCTCCGGAGAGTCTCCCCGGGATCCCGAGATCAACTCCAGACCACCATGGTTGGGCAAGGCTGTGCTTACCAGTGCTGTGGTTCTGGCTTGTGGAGTAGCCTACGTGACCGTGCCACGGTCGCTGTGGCGCCAGAGTGTGAAGCCGCTTATCGGCCGGGTCGCCAATGTCGGGCACAACTGGCTGAACCCTCCAACTGTGGCGCCCCAGCAGGCGCCCACTTCTCACGAAAATTTTGGCAGGGCGGGCGACGAGTACAAACTTCCGGTTGCCGAAAACATTCCCGATGCCACTACTGATCCATCGCAGATTCGCGTAATCCCTGTAATCGATCCGACCGCGAAGCAGCCGAACAATGCATCGACGAATACAGGCCAGGCCCCAGCAACGTCAAGCCCTGACGGCTCGGCTCCCGGGGACCAACCATCGACCGCTACCTCGCAGGCTCCGGACAATCAAACACCGCAACCCGCGCCCACCACGATTCAGACCACGGGGGACCAGCCGGGAGCGGTGGCAGCGTCACCGCCAGCCTCTAACATTCCTGCCGAGACTGCGCATGCGGACAATCCGCCTGCCCCGGCGGTCGTGCAGCCTACGGCACCGGTGCAGCCGCCGCCCCAAAGGACGACGCAGCCGCGCCCCATCTCCGTAGTTCCTACTTCCACGATTCCGTCGAGCTTGAGATCGCAGATGGCCACCTCGACTCCGGAGGCCAGCGGCAATAAGCCGGTGGAAGCCGCGATGGCCTCGATTGAGCCGGTCGTTCTGCCCGAGGCCGCTGCCCGCACCCTGCTGCTGGAGGGACCGGCGCCCGCGTATCCCAGTACCGCGAAGGGACAGCAAGGGACTGTCGTCCTGCAAGTACTGATCGGCCGCGACGGCACAGTGCAGGACGCAAAGTTCATGCAAGGGTCTTTAGCTTTTGCGCGCACGGCAATTGACGGCGTAAAGCAGTGGAAATTCAAGCCTTACACCATGAACAACCGAGCTGTCTCGGTTCAAACGCTGCTCTCGATCGGTTTCAAGCCAGGCTCATAACCAGTCGACTGGTGACATGTTAGGCGGCCAGGCGTCTGATTATGGAGGGCACCCCGTGGGTCCCGCCCTAATCCCCGGTGGTTACCGAAGAGGCGCAAATTGGATAACGGAGCAGCAAGAACCTGCATCTACTAGGGATATAATGAAGACAGTTTCTCCGGAAGTACTTCCTTCCAGAAGACGAAAAAATCTGATGTCTATGAAAATTAAAGCTGCGATCCTGGCTTCGTCCTTTGCCGTGTTGTTGTTCGTGGTGGTGGGTTCGCTGGGTGGCGTGCACGCTGCCTCGAACGACGGCGCTTACCGTCAGCTGCAGGTCTACAGCGAAGTGCTCTCGCGTGTGCGCAGCGAATACGTCGAAGAGCCGAACATTCCCAAAGTGACCGACGGCGCCCTGCATGGCTTGCTTGAGTCGCTCGACTCGAACTCCAGCTACATGACCGCCGATGCCTACAAGCAGTACAAGGCTCACAAGGCGGACGCCAAGGGCGAAATCGGAGCCACAATCTCCAAGCGGTTTGGCTACGCGGCGGTGGTCTCGGTGCTTCCCGGGTCACCAGCGGAGAAGGCCGGCATTGAATCGACCGACATTTTCGAGTCCATCGAAGGCCAGAGCACGCGTGAAATGTCGCTGCCTGAGATTCACAGCATTCTCGCCGGAACCCCGGGCTCGACGGTGAACGTCTCCGTCGTGCGGGCGCGGCGCGCGGAGCCGCAGAAGGTGGTCATCACTCGCGATGTGGTCGCGATTCCCGCGGTCTCCGACAAAGTGATCGAAGACGGCATCGGCTACATCAAAGCGGAAGCCCTGACCAAGGGTAAGGCGCAGGAAATTGCTTCGAAAATCAAGGCCCTTGAACGCTCCGGTGCAAAGAAGCTGGTGCTCGATCTGCGCAACGATTCCGATGGCGAGGAAAGCGAAGGTGTAGCCGTCGCCAACCTCTTCCTGAATCATGGCACGATCGCCTATCTGCAAGGCCAGAAATTCCCGCGCGAAGCTTTCAACGCCGACCCAGCGAAAGCTGTGACCACCCTGCCGGTGGCAGTGCTGGTAAACAGGGGAACGGCCGGTGCGGCTGAGATTGTGGCGGTTGCTCTCCTCGAGAATGCCCGAGGAGACGTAGTCGGAGACAAGACCTTCGGCGATGGTTCGGTGCAGAAGACTATCGAACTACAGGATGGTGGAGCGCTGATCCTTTCGGTGGCGAAGTATTATTCGCCGCGCGGCGAAGCTATCCAGGATAAAGCCGTTACACCCAACGTGGTGATCGCTGACGAGGCAGATACTGCCTCGCCGGACGATGAAGAACAACCCAGCGCTCCCGATCAGGAAGCCAAGCCAAAAAACACGCAGGACGATCAGCTGAAGAAAGCCGTGGAAGTTCTAAAAAGCCGCACCAGCTAAGCCTCCCATCTAGCAATGGCAACGTGGGGACAACCACGTGGTGGCGGTTCCACGTGGCACTCCAATGCGCGCCACCGTGCGGGCGTGTGTCCCAACAATTGCACGGCCACGGTCTCGGCTTTGCAATTCCTCGGAATCGTCAATCGGGAAGTCCCAGCGGCCCAGTGCGCGCATCCCCGAACTAGTCGACCGCAGCAAAAATGAAAATACCGAGCCGCGAGGCACGTTCCAAGCGGACAAGCTCCCCTGCTTTGTTGTAAAACTACTATCCATCTGAGTAGAGCGCAATCCACAGGAGATCACCTCGTGCCGACGGACAAAGAATCGAAAGATATTTCGCGACGAAGTTTCGTGCAGCGCACCGCGATGGGCGGCGCAGGGCTGTGGCTTGCGACGGACCTTCTCGGTCGGGACATGGGTGCCCGGGACTTCAGCACCGACCCACCGAACAGCGCCAACACGACAATGATGGGCGTTCCGTTCGAGGCCAGAGAACGAGTACGGCTGGGAATTATCGGCGTCGGCGGACGTGGTTCCAGTTTGCTGCAGGATCTGCTCGCGATCGAAAAGGTAGAGATCAGGGCGATCTGCGATCTGGTCCCGGAAAAGGTGGCGCGAGCTCAGAAGGCGGTTACAGCCGCCGGCCAACCAGAGCCCGCAGGATTCAGCAAGGGCGAATTGGATTTCAAGAATTTGACCCAGCTCGATCTCGACATCGTCTACATCGCGACCCCTTGGAACTGGCACGTTCCGATGGCGCTCAGCGCCATGAAGAATGGCAAGC
>Ga0210408_10005506_pt1 | contig 11108 bp, 9 predicted proteins | sample IncBWH4MmetaG_FD_155471 | JGI IMG/M metagenome (GOLD analysis project Ga0210408, IMG submission 155471) | Forest soil microbial communities from Barre Woods Harvard Forest LTER site, Petersham, Massachusetts, United States - Inc-BW-H-4-M | ecosystem: Environmental > Terrestrial > Soil >... | reverse complement strand
TCCGCGACGTGAACTCCAAGCCGGCCCGTCGCCAACGCGCAAGCCCTCGCAGCACGCATAGCGCAGACGCTATCAACCCGCCCGCCCGCAATGCCGCCGAAGAGGCGCTTGCGGAGCTAAAATAACGTCGCGAGCGTCGCAGCTTAGGACTGTCCGAGCTGCGGATCTCTGACCAGCACGCCATCCGCGTAATCTGATCGTCTTTCATCGTCTTTCATCTCGAGAACGTCGTGCAGGATTCGTTCGTTGTCCTCACCGAGTCGCGCGGATCGAAGCTCGGTCCGGTCCGGCCACGCAGAGAACTTTACCGGCAAACCCGGAATCGCAACTTTGCCCAGGATCGGATCGTCGATCCATCGGATGGTCTTGCGCTCATTCAGATGCGGATGGCGCATCGCCTCATTCAAGGTCAGCACCGGCGCACAAGGCACGCGTTCTTTTTCCAGAGCCGCAATCGCATCTTCGCGGTTCTCGAAACCTGCAAACCATTTCTTGATTATCGCTTCGAGGTCGTCGCCGTTCTGGGCTCGAAGGCGCGCACCTAGAAAGCGCGGATCCTTGCTCAGCTCCGGCATCCCCATCGCTCGCACCAGCTGCGGCCACTGATGCGCCACCAGGCAGAGGTAAATGTAGCCGCCGGCGCACGGATAGATACCGACCAGCGGGACTCTTGCCGGGATGCTTCCCGCGCGGGTCGGTCTGAACTTTTCGCCGCGCAGCGCAACCATCGGCACGTTCGCCTCGTGCATGTGGAAGTAGGTGTCGAGCAGCGAAGCGTCGAGATGCTGCCCTTCGCCAGTGCGATCGCGATGAATGATCGCGAAACCCACCGCCATCGCGGACGCGACGCCGGTTGAGACGTCGCCAATCGCCATCGTCGTGATCGACGGCGCGTGATCTTTTTCCCCCAGCCCGTCGGTGATCCCTGCATACGATTGCCCGATTGGATCGTAGCCTGCACGGCTCGAGAGGGGGCCGGTCTGACCGGCCATCGATATCGAGCACATGATGATCTTCGGGTTGACGCGCTTTAAGTCCTCGTAGGAAAAGCCCATCCGCTTCATCACGCCGGGCGCGAAATTCTCGACCACCACGTCAACCTTGGGCACCATCGCCAGCACAAGTTCGCGCGCGGCCGGCTTCTTCAGATCGAGCGCGATGCTCAACTTGCTGTGATTGTGCTGCATGTAATAGGTGCTGTGAGTGGTGCTCTTATGCTGGCCGTCGAGCGGCTTCAGGCCGGCGGATCTGGTGCGATCGCCCTCGGGCGCGATCTCCACCTTGATAACCTCCGCTCCCATCTCGGCGAGGATTCTGCTGCAGGTAGGTCCCGCGACGAATTGGCTGAAATCCAGCACGCGGTAACCCTCGAGCATCTGTGGCTTGTTCGGCATGGATGAAACCTCTCCGTGAGCGTGTGTGCAGGCAAGTCGCCACGGCATACGGATATTCGTTTGCCGGAATGAAATTGTCCAGCGCAAGCAACATATGGTTCGTGTAGAAACAAACCGGCTTCAGCTAGACTTTGCTCGAGGTTGTTCAATGGAATACGACGACATTATCGTTGGTGCGGGGTCTTCGAGCGCCGTACTGGCCGCTCGCTTGAGCGAAGATCACGCGACCTCGTGCACTGGGATCGCGCGAATGCCGGCGCATCGGGCCTTCGACCTAGTGACGCTCCTTTTCTACAGGTATTAGTCCGCGCCTTAGCGCGAGCTATTGTGGCGTTACATTCGCGACAACTTTGATCTGAATACAATCAGTGTCTGCGCCGCGCACATGATCGTTCGCCAGGTCGAGTGGTCGCTACGCAAACAGACACAACGCCACGTCGAACACTACACCGCGATTGCGCACCTACCTGTTCAACTCGTTTCCCCCAGTGCCGTAGCGGCCACCGAATTAGGAGGGCCGCCGGAAACGGCGGTCCTCCAGCTACCGGAGAACAGAACCGTGATTCTTCGAACTGCTCTCACGTGGAGAAGTTGAGATGGACCTCATATTCGAAAAGGTACGCCCATTCGTCACATACGTCGGCGAACAAGTGCTTGTCGGGATCGTTCTCGCGTTTCATGTGACCGTATTTGCGCTACTGATAATTCCCGAGTCTATCTCCTCACCCACGTCGCTCGGCGGGCTAGCAAGTCGAAGACCAAGAAATAGTTTGACCACGGCATGAGACGCAGGACGGGCTCCAAAAGGGCTCGGTTCTTTTTTCGTTTAGGCTTTCGTCCGGGGTCGTGGCGGAACCAAACCGGGAACCCGATCGATGACGTTGGCCTTTCTGACTCTTCGCGCGAGCCATCCGCGCTCTACCCCATAGTGTAGCGCAAGACCAGATAGACTTCCGCGCTGGCGGTGCGCGTCAGGACTTGCGTGGGGCCTGCCGCATCCAGCGGGGCGTCGACAGTAAAGGTCTGCTGGGCGGGGTCGGCGTTGTTCATGGCGTCGCTGAATGCATTGAGATCCGCACCGGCAACGGCGTGATGACGCAGCGTGGCGGCCTTCGGGCCATACACCTCCAGGCTGATGATGGTCAGGTTCTTCCCTTGCGTGAAATAGGGGAAGTCGTCGCGGCGGATACTAGCCTGGAAATCCGCTGCGCCATTGACGAAGGCCGACCACTCAACCGGGAAGTCGTGCGGCAGGCTGGAAGAGCATGGCCAGCGGGCGCCTGTCTCGGCGCCGAACAAGTCATTCACCGCTTGCACAGTCTTGGCTGCATCCACGCCCTGGCGCGCAGTGTAGCGCATGTGCAAGATCACATCGGAAATGGTGTTGAAATCAAACGCGGGAAAATCTTTGGGCAATTCGATTTTTCCAGGTGCTGATAGCGCCGGCGCCTTCAAAAGGCAGGAAGCGCTCGTCGCGCAGATTGGTTTCAAACAAGCCGGTGTCGTTGCTGCCCGTGCTGGTGACGATGGACTGCGCGGCAGCTGGATAATCGACAAAGCGGTCGTCACCGGCGCCCTGGCGCGCGTATTCGCCATCGGCCAGCAGGGAGGATTTGCGCACACTGCTGCCGAGCAACGTCAGAGTGCAGTTCAGCGAAGTGTACGGACCCACGACCGACGGAATTGAGACCGCGACATTCTTGATGCGGCGCATGTAGTGGCCCGGGCAGTCGCGATCAAACAGCCACTCAGGCACAGAAACGGTGGACGATCCGGTCGTCTTCAACATGAGCAGCGCGACCGGATCAAGCTGGCGCAGCGAAGTGTGCCGCGTCAGTTCCAGTTCGCGCTTGTTGTTGTCGAGATAGGCCATCTCCATCCGCTTCACATCGATATGGAGCGCTTCGCCAGACAGCAGACCCTTGCGGCCACCGTCCCAGTAGTTGAACTTCACAAAGTCCTGGGCATCGAGTTCGGGGCGCATGAGTTCCTGTTTCATGGTGCGTTCGGCCTTGCGCGCCGTGTCGAAGGCGAAGCGGTAGTATTCGTAATAGAGGCGCGAAATCTCGCCCTGCATCCACAGGTACAGTTCCTCGTTGGTGAACTTGTCGTGCAGGAACTGGTCGATCTCCTGGGCGTTGGCGATCTGCTGCTGGACGTTTAGGTAGTCGTGATGAGCAATCTGTTCGGCGATGAGCGAGGTGAGGATCTGCCGCCCATTCTGCATCAACTCATACGCTGCGAGGTTGTATTGCAACATCCATTCGTCGGCGCGGCGTTCGTAACCGGCGGTCCGAGCTGCAATATTTCCCTGGTCTTGCTCCAAGCCGGCCTGAGTTTGCAGGATGCCGGCAACGATCTTGAGAGCGTCAGACATTTTCGCGCCGCCGAAGATCCTGGACCCGGCGCCGAGTCCCCAGAAAGCAAGTTTGGCATCGAAATCCGGGATATAGGTGAGAATGGCCGCGATTGCGCTGATAGTGCCGGCTGCCTGGCGCAGGTCTTTAGCTGCCGGCATGTGGTAGTTCAGCTCCGCATTCTCATTCCCGCTCAAGTACAGCCTGCCGCTGCCAGATGCTCCGGATTGCACCGCCGGGGAAGTAGCGCCGCTCAGTTGCAGGTTGGGAAGCTGTTGCACGGCGAGCTGCTTGTCGTATTGACCCACTAGGGCGGCATACGCTTCGTCGAAGTTGGCTTCCGTAAGGTCGCGCTGATCGATGGTTAAGGTGTCGGGCGCATTCTGATCGGCAGGCAGGCCGAGCAGGCGCTGGTAATAGTGCAGCCGCTCCAAAACCGTGGCGCGGCTGGTGAGCAGCGACTTGGTGGATTCCTGCGCAGATTTCCATTGCAGGAAGCGGACCTCCTGCACCATGGTCTGAATCTGGATTTCGTGACGCTGGCGAACCAGTGCGAGATGCTCTGAATCGCCCTTCTCGAGTGCCGATAGTAATGCGCCGCCAAGACTTCGCACTTCGTTGCAGAGTTCAAGCGACTTTTGTATGAGCGTGAGGCAGCGCACCGGGCCTATCGGCTGATTGAGTCCGCGGACAATGCTGCTGATGTCGATGCCGGCGGCGGCTGCTTTGACCAGCATTCCAGGATCAAGTGGCGGATCGAAGAGAGCCAGAGGGCGCACGACTCCCTCAATGTTCATGCAATGGCGGATTTTGAAGAGCCTGTCAGCGACGGTATCCCAGTAACCCAGCAACTTGTCGTTGCGGGGTATGCAGAAGTACAAAGCGCGCCCAATACCGAATAGCGGGCCGGAGTCGCCACCGTCGCCAGAGGTTGCCGAGGCAAAGTTGAATGGAAACTGGCTTTCCAGATCTACCAGGGCGTTGCCCATAGCATCGAGGCCGGCTGCCTTCAGTTGAGCATAACTCTTGATCTGCACCGTTCCGGTCGGTGGAATCTGCTGCGGACGCGGCCCCAGAATGTTCGCCGCAAGCACATAACGCTGCGTGGCTTCATTGATCGATTCAATAGTGTCCTGCTGGAACAGGCTGTCACCCCAGGCAATCAAATTGTCCAGGTATTTCATGACAACGCTGTATTGGTAAGCCACATGCCGAGTCCGGCTACCGCGTGCGGCTGGAAAGGCTTGCTGAGGATGGCCTCATAGCCATCGAGAATGTCCTGACGCAGCTGCTGATCGTCAGGCGAGAGATCTGCCGGCTTCTTGCTGAGCAGAGTAAGCATATAGTCAATCTGCTTGCCGGCCTTGTCCTGCCGAAAGGCCAGAAATTTCCAAAACCGCTTGGGAGGATCAATAGTTGTATCGTGTTGGTGGGATCAAATATGTAGTGGAACCAGCGTTGCGCCTCTGCGAAGCGCTGCGTCTTGGTCAGGTGCACGGCAACGGTCAGTGGAATGTGGAAGAACAGCTCCCAGTTGTACGTGGCATACGGCCCGTGTTCCGCAACATCAATCTCTTTGGGAGGGAAGTTGACCTGGATGAGATTGTCATTGTCTGGATTCGGCGTATAGAAACTCTGGAAGAAATCCTTGCGCAACGCGGGGTCCAGCTGTCCTTCCAGCAGGTCCTTCAGAGTGCCTTTATCCAGCTTCGCGATCAGCTCCCCGACAAAGGGATGAAAGAAATTCTCGAAGGTATAGGTGAACTTGGCAGCCAGTTCATATGCCACTCTCACATTGATCACGGAGAGCGCGTCGTTGTACTCATGGTATCCGGTCTGCTGCAAGATTCTGTTGGCCATGTTCCTTCTCCGCTATCCTCTTCTCACGGACTTGATCTGACTACCACCCGAACCAATCTCGGTATCGCCATAACGCACAGTCCCCAGAGTGCCTAGGCCCTGGTGAATGTAGGCGTCCTGGGTGACGTACCGCTGGACCGGTGACGGATCGTTCACGCCGAAGCCTGGTTGCCTGGTGATTGGCCCGACCGGATCGAGCAATTCACCGATCTCATCCTGTTCTTGACTTCCGCATGAGGAGAGAGCCTACTCGCAGTAACATCTACCTACAAAGCTTCTATGGAACGTCGGCCACTTCTTAATTTAAGGAGGCCGGGATTATGCCCCATGAATTCAACGAAGCTGCAAGCGTCCACATGAATCGGGACGATAGCGGAGTCGTACGGGACCTTCTGCACATCGAAGAGCCTTTTGTATCCAGGGCGCGAACTCCGCAGCTCGCGGCCCGGGAGTACCTAGAGAAGTTCGGCGGATTGCTCGGCATCTCCGCTGATCAACTGCAAAACTTTGGATTGCATCCGGAGGCTAGGCCGGTCGAAGCGAAGGTGGAATACAGGTTGCTCGACGAGAAAACGCAGTTCGATACAACGACCGTTATCTTCAGCCAGACATGCTTCGGGCTGCCGGTCTGGGAGGCTGCGGTAGCGGTGCATTTGCAGCACGATCCCTTACGAGTGGTGAGCGCCCAATCCACTATTCAAAACGTGATCGCGGACGCGGAGATGATGCTGGGCGCCGCCCGCTGCTACGTCTTCCATGCGATGGAACGTGAATGGACACGGCTCGAAAACAATGAGCCGCGCACGATTCGCGAGCGCGCAGACGTCCGTACCCCCACTTGTGAGTGTGCCAGGTCAGGCTATTGTGAGGCCCACCTCCAGCGTGTATCGAATCACCGTTGGCTAAGATAACTTCGAGACCGCGTGGATGATCAACATGGTCCCAATAGCGTGTATAACCCACACCACGCTCGAGTGCATTGCCTAGTATGCTTCCTTGAGGAGTGGAATCTGTGCAATCGGCCCATAGCGGTATGTGGTTACTCTTCAGATAGTCGTCATGCTGTTTCTGGGTGACGCCGGGTTCAACTACTGCGTAGGCCAGCTCGTGGTTGAACTCGATAATACGCTTCATTCGTTCCATGACCAGGATTAGTGCACCGTCGCGAAAAGGTATTGTCGCGCCGTAGCCCCAATTCTTTCCTTTGCTGAAAGGCCACAGTGGAAGTCTATGCTTCGCGGCAATCTTCATGACGCCACACACTTCTTCTTCGGCGGTGCCAGAATAGACGGCGGCCGCACCACGGCGATGCCAGAGGCCTATGTCTTTCCTGCAGTCGACGATTGTAGCCTCATCGACGTTACTTCGCCGACGATTTCCCTAATTTCAACGATTGCGTTCGACAAATTTCCTTCCACTTGCTGTCGGTCCTCCCTTAGCGCTGAGTGCGCTCCGAACAGGAAGCAAAATCGCCCTTCACTTCGATTTCGCGCGGGTCCCTCACCCGCCAGATCCATACTTTAGAGCATGTTTTCTTACGACCAATCCACTTGCACGTTTTTGGCGATGACTCCGCGTGGACAGATGCGCTTGACGTAAGAATGGCTCGGAGCGATAGTTTGGCCTTCGGGCATTGAACGTGTCATTAGTGACCGGCACACTCGTGACAGTCCGGAAACCGTTTACGGAGGACTGAGATGCGGATGCGCCCTGCCTACGACGCCATCGTAATCGGGTCCGGTTTCGGAGGATCGGTAGCAGCATGCCGGATGGCGCAAGCGGGCTTTTCCGTCGGCCTCTTCGAGCGGGGGCGCAGCTACGAAACCAATTCATTTCCGCGCGATTGGAGCAACCCAGCCAACGGCTGGTTATGGTCAGTCGAGCAGGGGCTGCTCGACATCAAGCCCTTTCAGGAGATGACGGTTGTTCAATCCGCCGGACTGGGTGGTGGATCGCTCATCTACGCGAATGTCCACCTGAGGGCGCCCGATGAAGTCTTCGTCAGCGGCTGGCCTCGCGAGTACACACGCGGCTTGCTTGATCCGTACTACGACTTGGTCGCTTATATGCTCGACATCAATCCGATCACGAAGTCGAGTCATCTTGGCATCCCGACGAAGACCAAGATGATGGAAGGCGTGGCGCGAAGCCTCAATCGATCGGCGCAGTTCTGCTATCCAAATATCGCGGTGGATTTCGGACCGCCAGAGGTCCCACATCGCAACAAATTCGGCGCGGAGCAGAAGGGCTGTAATTTCTGCGGCGAGTGCGACATTGGGTGCAATGTCCATGCGAAAAACACTCTCGATTTCAACTATCTGACAGCAGCACGAAGCAGCGGCGCAGAGATTGGGACTCAATGCGAGGTTCTACGCATCGATCCGATTGCAGACAGCGCCTATGACTATAACGTCCGTTTCACCGACCATCGGAACGGCGCACAGCCCGGCGAGTGCAAGGCCAAGCATGTTTTTGTTTGCGCTGGCGCAGTGAACTCGACGGAATTGATGCTCCGATGCCGCGATATTTATCGGACACTTCCAAACCTTAGCGATCGTCTCGGGTATGGTTACTCGGGCAACGGTGACTTTCTCGCGTTTGCGTTCAACACGAAACGGCAATTCAAGCCTTCCGAGGGCCCCACGATCACTACAGGGATCGTTTACAGTCGGGCCGACGCCGGTTTCAACAACTGGTTCATCTTCCAGGAAGGCGGCTATCCGAAGGAAATCGGCGGGCTGTTGCAGCTACTGAATCCCAAGCGCGGATTGTTTCGAGAGGCTACAGTCCTCAGCAGGGAGGCGTTTCATGAAGCCTTCCGTTCGGCGTCAGTCGGTAAGACCGGGTTTCCTGATCCTCATTCCGACAATACGGCAATTTTTCTAGCTATGGGCCGCGATCTGGCCAACGGAGTAATTGAGCTACATTCGATTTCCAAGGACTTGAAGATAACATGGGACACTCCGTCGAATCTGCCGCTCTACAGCGCCGAGGGTCGATTTTCGACCGATGTCGCAGAGGCGGTTGGCGGGAACGTTGCGATGAACCCGCTCTGGCGCTTGTTCCACGTACCGGTATCGGTCCACAATCTCGGCGGATGTCTGATGGCTGACTCTCGTGATGCGGGAGTTACCGATCCGAACGGCGAAGTCTTCGGATACCCAAATCTGTTTATCCTCGACGGTTCCATTCTTCCCAGAGCCACCGGTGTGAATCCGTCTCACACTATCGCTGCCGTAGCTGAGCGCAACATTGAGACCGCGATCCGCCGCTTCAAGGCCGATGACAAGTGGCGCGCGCCCGAAAGGGATAACGCGACTGCGATCATCGATCCGTTAGCGTCGATAACAATTCCGCCGGAGGGAACGTTACCTACCAAGACACCGTCCATCGGAATCGCTTTCACGGAAACCATGAAGGGCCATGTCAGCAAAGGATGGCCTAAGCCCGATGATTACGTTGGTGCCGAGAAGGCGGGCCAAGATTCCAATTCACGCATTGAGTTTACTCTCACGATCACGATGCCCGACCTCGACGCGTTCCTCGTCAGTCCACATCATGTTGGGAAAGCCATCGGCACCGTTCGGGTGGATGGATTTACCCCGCCGGCAGGTGTTCCTGTGTCAGATGGCGTGTTCAATTTGTTCGTTAACGGCGACCAGTTCTATCAGCGCAGGATGCTGTACGCTCTCCCGTTCACCGGAAGCGACGGGAGGCCATATCTTCTCGACGGCTTTAAGGACGTCAGAGACCATGGGCACTTCGACGTGTGGGGCGCAACGAGTACGCTCTATACGGTGATTCGCGACGGTCATTCACATGAAGCCTCGGTGGTAGCGACCGGCATCATGACAATTCACGTTCCCGATTTTCTTCATCAATTGACGACCTTCACCGCGGTCGGGGCGACCACCTCTACGCAGAAAGCCAAGGCGCTGACGCGCTTCGGAGAGAACTTCTTTGGGAGTCTGTGGGACGTCTTCGTCCGGCCGCACTTCGAGTGGTAGTCGTGCGTCCGAGTTAGGGACGATCGAAATAGCGGGTTGTTGCCCGCAGGGAATTTTCTCCGATGAGTCTTCCAGTCACTGAAACCTACAAGTTCAATGCTCCCGACGGAGTCGAGAATCGGCTAACGCGCTATCGTGGCGGCGCGAAAGGCCCGGTGATGGTCGCGCATGGTGCCGCTGTATGGAGCGGAATGTTCTCGCTTCCGACTATTCAGGAAAACTTCACCTCGTACTTGGCGAAGTCTGGATACGACGTGTGGTTGCTCGACTGGCGCGCGAGCATCAAACTTCCGCTTCGCCAGTTCACGCTAGATGAGGCCGCTGAAAATGATTTTCCCGCCGCGATCCGATTTATCAAGGAGCAGACTCGGGCCGATTCCATACAGGCAGTAGTGCATTGCGCCGGGGCGAGTGCTTTCTTCATGACACTTGCGTCCGGGCTGGCACGGGACGTGCGATGCGTTTCATGCTCGCAAATCGCGCTCCACTACAAGGTCCCGCCGGCGATGGAGACAAAGTGTCTGCTTCACCTCGATGCGGTGTTGAAGTCGGCGGGATTGGACTACCTCTCTTCCACTGACAACCCCGAGCATCCGCATTTTCAGTCTCTGTTTACCGACTTCGTGAATCTGGTTCATCACGAATGCACGAGTCCCGTGTGCCATCGGATAACATTTCTGTTCGGACATCTTTATCGTCACGACAAGTTGAACGCGGCCACCCATGATCGGCTGAGCGAACAGTTCGGAAAATGCAACATCACTGCATTCCGGCATCTCGCACAGATCATTCGCAATGGGTCAGCGCTCAAATACGATTACGGACGCGACGGAAATCTCAAGTTGTACGGCTCGGAGAATCCTCCCAGTTATCTGAATCCCGAGCATCTTCGAATCCCGATAACTTTCGTGTCGGGCGAACTGAATCGCACTTACTTGCCGAAATCGACAGAGAAGACCTTCGACTGGTTGAGGACCGCTAACGACCCGAAGCTATACAAGCGCCACGTCGTTCCAGAGTATGGGCACATTGACAACTTCATGGGGTACCGCGCGAATACCGATTCCTATCCGCTGTTCCTTGAACAGTTAGAGGCCTGTCCAGCGTAACGACCGAGTTCCGGTCTAGGAAATTCTCAAGAAGGCTCAGCCAAGGCTGTTAAACCCTCGAGGCGCTTCGGAGACTGTCATCACCGAAATTCGTCCTGACTGGCCGAGTATTCGGCGTGGTAGACGGGTCGATCGTGCCTCAGTCGCTAGCCGTAAATCCGACCCTGACCATCACCGCGCTCGGGTTGAAGCTCATGGCGCAGGTGCGTTAACGACCACACTCAGGAGGCCAATTGCTGCTGCATCAGCGGGGCGACGATCCCGAGCCCGGCCGAAACCACCAATATCAGGAACGACGCGAGTCCCGCCGAGTACCAGCTCTCCTGCGCGAACGGCGTGGTCGGCAGCGCAAAAGTCCATGCCACATACGCAATCGTCGCC
>Ga0210408_10005505_pt1 | contig 11109 bp, 16 predicted proteins | sample IncBWH4MmetaG_FD_155471 | JGI IMG/M metagenome (GOLD analysis project Ga0210408, IMG submission 155471) | Forest soil microbial communities from Barre Woods Harvard Forest LTER site, Petersham, Massachusetts, United States - Inc-BW-H-4-M | ecosystem: Environmental > Terrestrial > Soil >... | reverse complement strand
TCCGCGCGAACCGCGCCATCACACGCCCCAATTTCTGCAGCGTGGGCCTACAGCGGCACCGACGGACGATGACGGTGATTTCAACGATTGAGAGAGATGCCCGCCGCGATTGCCTGATCCGCCGCCGCCTCTAGCTGGTCCGCGTCCGATTGTGGGTCATCATGGTTCCACGGGGATGCCGCACGAAATACAGTAAAAGGTGCCGAGCATCATTGGTTGGCAAACTTCAAAGCCGGTCGGAAGGCTGTCAACCTGAAATTCCCACGAATATCCTAGCTGAACTTCCACTAATCAACATTCGCGACTTTCTTCGCCGCTACCCGAAGGGCCGTAGGATTACCGTTGCAGCTATAGAGAATGACCTTGGTGTTCCGAGCGCACGAGCTGAGTTGATTGCAAAGGCCATGGTCGACGCTGGATACATCGAGCCGAGCGTCGAAACAGGTGAACATCGGTCGAATGCACACTACGTGGTAACGAAACTCGGCTCCCGGCTCTGTGTCGCACGCTTTGTGAAACGGATCACGCGAGCAAAGGCCGATTTTTTGGAACAGATGCTGGAGCGTATCTCCGAAATCAACGGGCGGGACGACCTGGTCTTCCGGGTCAAGCGCGTCCGCGCGTTCGGGTCCTATGCCAGTGACGTGCCCGAAGTGGGCGACGTCGACTTAGCGGTCGAGCTGGAGCAGCGCTATCCTGATCGGGACATCATCGCGGAGTTGCTGGCGCGCGCGTCGGCGTCTGGGAAACGCCTCGGCTCCTACATGGACCGACTGAGCTATGCTAATGGGAGGTCCAAAGGTTGATCAAGGGACGCAGCCCTTACCTTGCAATAGAAGGCGGCGACTGCCCTGAGAAATTTGGTGTGCCAGCAATTCAACTCTTTTCCAATCGGCGGGAAAGCGAATAGCGCATTCTTCCAAGCGTGCTGAATGCAGCCCCCGGCGACGGTTGACCCGGTTACCACCGGCGTATCAAATGCACCCACGGAAACCGCAGGCACCGGGGTTACCCTTGGCCGAGCCCATTGAAACGAAGCGACGCTTAGCGGCCATCTTTGCAGCTGACGTTGAGGGCTACAGCCGCCTCATGGGAGCCGATGAGGTTGCTACCCTCGATGCCCTTACCGCGCGCCGGGAAATACTGGATGGGCTCATTGCGACGCACGGAGGCCGCATCGCCAACACGGCAGGCGACAGTGTGCTGCGGAGTTTGGCGGCGCCGTTGATGCCGTCCGGTGTGCTATGGAGGCTCAGGATGCCTTGGCCAAAGCCAATTCGACGCTTCCTAAAGCCCGTCACATTAATTTTCGCATAGGGGTGCATGTCGGTGACGTGATGGTCCGCGCCGGTGACCTATTTGGTGATGGGGTGAACATCGCCGCCCGATTGCAAACCCTTGCGAAGGCCGGAGGGCTCTGTGTCTCTGGTGTGACCTATGATCAGGTTCGGAAAGTCTTGCCGCTGGAGTTCACGGACCTTGGCGCACAGACAGTCAAGAACATCGAGGAGCCCATACGCGCCTACGAGATTAGCGGGCGGGGAAGAGATGCCGCTCTGGGTTCGAGACACGTTGTTGCTCCGCGTCTCTCCATTGTAGTCCTACCGTTCGCCAACATCGGCGGTGACCCCGAACAGGAATACTTCGTTGATGGTGTGACTGAGAGCCTGACCACGGACTTGTCGCGCATGCGTGGCTCGTTCGTAATCGGACGGCACACCGCATTTACGTTCAAAGGCAAATCGGTTGATCTAAAAAAAATCGGCCAAGAACTTAACGTCTGCTACGTGCTTGAAGGTTCGGTGCAACGCGGCGGCAACCGCCTTCGGGTTAACGTGCAGCTGATCGACACCGGAACGGAAGTCATCTGTGGGCCGAGCGCTTCGATAAACCCATTGCCGACCTCCTCGATATGCAAGACGAAATCGTATCAAGGCTCGCCAATACTCTCGATACCCAGCTTATCGCGGCCGAAGCGCGGCGAGCGGAGCGTTTGCCGAACCCGGACGCTATGGATTTGTATTTTCAAGGGGTCGCCCGTGCGAACATGGGTGTCACCCCACACTACATGGCGCAAGCGCGCGTCTTCTTCGAAAAGGCCATTGCGCTTGACCCCGGAAGCATAGATGCGTTGGTTGGCATTGCAAATGTCGATGCGACGACGGCCGCCGCCCTACTAACTGACGACCGCGCCTCGCGCTTCTCGGCGGCGGAAGCAACCTTGAACAACGTTGTGTCGATGGTCCCGCAGCACGCCTTCGCTCACGCGCTGCTGGGCTTCGTCCAGATACTGACGAACCGCGCGGCTCAAGGAATTGCGGAATGCAGGCAGGCGTTGACGCTAAATCGAAATCTGACCAACGCTCATGCTTGGATCGGTCTCGGCAAGATTTACTGCGGGCGCAGCGAGGAAACCGAGGCCCATATCCACGAGGCGCTTCGCCTCTCTCCTCGCGATGATCTTGCCTTCCGATGGATGATGTTTGTCGGCATCGCCAAGGTATACCTTGGGGCCGACGACGAGGCGGTCGTTTGGTTGCGGCGAAGCATTGAGGCCAATCGTAATCAACCAATGACACATTTTCAGCTTGCCGCTGCCTTGGCACAGCTGGGGGCGTTGGACGAGGCGCGTGTCATCGCGCAGGCAGGACTTGCTATCAATCCAGGCTTCACCATCGGTCGGTACCGGCTCAACCTCCCGACCGACAATCCGACCTACCTCGCCGGACGCGAGCGTATCTATGAGGGCATGCGTATCGCCGGGGTGCCAGAGGGGTGAGGGCTTCGGCATCACAGTTGCGTATGGTCTGATGACCAATGGTCGCGACTATGTTACCGCGAATCTAACGTTACCGACGCATCCCCGTCACACCGAACGGTTAGACGGCAGCTCTCACGAGGAGCCTGTGATGACAAAAGTACCGCCTGCCAACTTCAGTCCCGAATTGCTAACCCTCATGAGGTCGGCGCTGGACACTGCAGTTCATCAGATTGACCGATCAAACCGCACTCCCGCCACGAAAGCGAAGATGGCGCAGCGGATTGTCCGAACGGCTTCCGAAGGTGTAACGGACTTGTACGTGTTGATGAGTGCTGCGGTGGAAGAGGGGATGCGTGCCAGCGGCGTGACCACGGGACACGTCCCGTTGGACGCTTCTGCTGTTACCTCGGCAGCGGCGGCAGCTTACAGCCCTAGATTTTGAAGTCCGCGTGCCGATCCAGATCAAGTTAGGGTGGGTGTGATCGGAGCGGCTCATTTTTCGATCAAGTACCCTCGCGTGTCCCCACGTTGAGGCGGTAGCCTCCTCTGGGTCTCCCACGAGACCTTGGGTTTCCGTCATGTCGCGTGACTTATCAGCCAGTACGCCACCGCTCCGAGCACGATGGCCGGAGTTGTAAGCTCAAAGGACACCGCAATGACTGCGACGCCTGCGAACAGCGTTCCCGTAATCTGCATCATCGTCCGTTCCTCCTACGCACGCTCAAGGATGTTGCTAACGGACTTGGCGTGCCATTGGCCCCCGCGTGCCGTTGCGACACCACGGGCGTTCAGCGCCGCAGCAATCTCCCTTAGCGTCGTTGCGCCTGCCTTCTGGGCCTCTCGGATGATCGGGAGGACGTTGGCTGCGTGTCTGTCGGCTTCCGCCACGATGGCCTCCTGCGCGTTCTTGCGGGCCACGTGGAGCTTGGGTCCACCCAAGGTCACTCCACGGGCCTTTGCAGCCGCGAGGGCCTGTCGGGTGCGTGTGCTGATCAACGCTCGCTCCTTTTCAGCCAGCGCGGCGAACAAGTGCAAGACGAAAGGATCAACGTCCGGTCCAAGCTCGGCGACCAGGAACGGCACCTTGTGGACCATGAGACCGCTGATGAAATGCACATCGCGGCTGAGGTGATCCAGCTTAGCGACGGCGACGTGGCACCGCTGTTTCCGCGCTGCAGCCAATGCGGCTCTAAGCTGCGGCCTGCGGTCGAGCGCATCCGCCCCCTTGCCCGTTTCGACCTCTACAAATTCGCGCGAGAGCACGAAACCTTCCGCTTGCGCAAAGTGACGTAGGGTCTCCCGCTGGGCCTCTATGCCCAGTCCCGAGCGGCCTTGCTGAGAGGATGACACTCGGATGTATGTGATGATTGCCCTGTCGTTCATGGCCGCGCTCCTACAAATAACGCCTGTGTAAGAACTATACGGTCGTTTAAATTTTATACAATAACAGGCTACCTACGCCAAAAAAGTTGCTTTGTGCCGAAGTCGCATAGTTCCTGCCAGTGATCGGGCTCAATTTCACAGAGCAAAGCGAAGCGCATTCAAGCACTCGTCATCTTGACGTCGAGCCAACCGCGGTACCGTCTCATTCCCTCCATCAGAGGATCAACGATCATGCCCTTATCCAGCTCCAAGGCATCCCAGGAAAGCCCGGTTACTGCTATCGACATCGCCCTGGAGCCTGATGCAACGATGATGCGACACGCGCAGGCTGACAATGCCCGCTTGCTGAAAGTCTTCCCGAAGGGCTTTGCTCTGGACGCAACGCGCCAACCACACGTTACGGTGCTGCAGCAATTCGTCCGCACGGCGGACCTCGAAGACGTCTACACCGCGCTCAACAAGGTGTTCGCCAGCGAGAAACCCACCAGCTGGAAACTAAAGGCGTTTAAGTACTACTACATCCCCTCGCCACCGATTGGCCTCGCCGGTATCGTCGTCGAGCCGACCGAAGATTTGCTCAGACTGCAGCAAAAAACAATCGAGGCGGTTGCGCCATTCACGGTGAAAACCGGGACGACGGCCGCGTTCATGAGCACGGAGGATGGCCACGACATTCAGGAGTTCTTGATCAACTACGTGGCCAACTTTGTGGCGATAGGATCAGGCAAGAAGTTCAATCCGCACGTGACAATTGGAGTTGGCACCCAAGCCTATCTGGATGAAATGCTCGCGGCACCGTTCGAGCCATTCATCTTCTCGCCCGCTGGAGCGTCAGTTTACCAGCTTGGTAGTTTTGGAACCGCCCGTAAGGAACTAAGAGCCTTGGCGCTAACGCCCTAGGCCCCTCTCGAAGTATCGGAAAGGACCCAACCATGTCGCCTGCGACATCGGGTAGTTCACTGCCCTCCTGGAATGATGGAGCTACGAAGCAGTCGATACTGAATTTCGTTGCCGACGTAACGCGAGAAGGTTCGCCCGATTTCGTGCCGCCCGCAGATCGCATCGCCACGTTCGACAACGATGGGACGTTGTGGGTTGAACACCCAATGTACACCCAGCTAATTTTTGCGCTCGACCGCGTGAAGGCAGTGACTCCGATGCATCCCGAGTGGAAGGACACTCAACCCTTCAAGGCGGCACTTGAAGGTGACATGAAGACTTTAGCGGAGACCGGCGAACACGGATTGATCGCGCTGCTCATGGCGACGCATCCCGGAATGACCGCAATTGAATTTCAGAAGATTGTCGTTGACTGGATCACTACCGCGCGCGACCCCCATTTCAAGCGACCATACACCGAGCTTGCATACCAGCCGATGCTTGAATTGCTCGCGTTCCTGCGTACGAATGGTTTTAAGACCTTTATCGTTTCCGGTGGCGGCATTGAGTTCATACGCCCATGGGCAGAAAGGGTTTATGGTGTACCGCCAGAGCAAGTCGTCGGCTCTTCGATCAAGACAGAGTTCCAAATGCGCGACGGCAGGCCAGAGCTTTTTCGCCTGCCGGAGGTGCATTTCGTTAATGACAACGCGGGTAAGCCTGTCGGCATCAATCAGTATATCGGGCGTAGGCCTATTGCCGCGTTCGGCAATTCGGACGGTGATCTCGAAATGCTACAATGGACAACGATGGCTGACGGTCGCCGCCTTGGCCTGATTGTCCATCACACCGACGCCGAGCGCGAGCACGCCTACGACCGGGACACGTCCTTTGGACGTCTCGACAAAGCCTTGGATGCCGCCGCAATGCATAAATGGACCGTCGTTGACATGAAGAATGACTGGAAGCGCATTTTTGCTTTTGACTGATGTAACTCCAACGCCGCGCCAAAATCAGGTGATACAGGCGATGAGGGGCGGCAAGTCGCAGTTGGTGGGTGCGATTGGGTCCGCCGCGGATTATGCTGCTCGCCAACTGAACAGATCAAGGGAAGGAGCTGTCATGTCACTAAAGCCTGGCATCAGTCGTCGTGCGGTGCTTATGACTGGAGCGCTTCTCCCCATCGCCGCACCAGCGACTGCGCAGGCCCCGGTAAGAAGCCGGGCCGGGTTTTCGTTTGCTGCGGTAGGCGATACCCGACCGATGATGTACCTCCCGTTGAAAGAGGGACAACCGGACCTCAGTAAATTCTTCGTCGAGATGTTCGGATTGGTCATGCCGGAAAAGGTCGCCGAGGCTGTCGTAGCGAAGGATGTGAAGATGATCTTCGATCCGGTCACAAAGGACCTGATCAAGGTAGTCATGCCGTTCGCGTCTAAGACCGAAGTCATGACCCTGACGGTGGATAAAGGTTGGGTCACCGAGGCATCCGTTGAAGACGTGAAACTGCTTCCCGGAGTGCATCGAACGATGTTCCGGCTTCAGGGCGGCGAATGGGTGACCCGTGAAATCGTGAAGGACGTTCAATCCGGTCGCGCCAAATTCGTGGTCAATAGCGGCGATGCCGTATGGTGGGGCAATCAGGGCCTAACCGTCAGCGACAGCCCATACTGGAAGCGTGTGAACGACACGATGCTGAAGAAGCTTCCTGCGCCAGACGACGAAATGCGCGCAGCCGGGCTGGATGGGCGATTTTTCATGAGCGTGGGTAATCATGAGGTATGGGCCGACCCGAAAATCGAGGGTGTTCTTTCGGCGTTGCCCTATCTGAGGAAATTCGGTGTCACGCCCGAAAACCTCATCTACAAATTCGACTTCAAGGGCACCCGCTTCATCTATCTGTGGAGCGGTAAGTACGACTACCGTTCGCCGTCTCTGTGGGACGCTGATCGGCCCAAATATGCCGAGCAGATGACGCAGCTTCAGAAGTGGATGGACGAAGCCAAGGCCAATGGCCTTCGCAAGGCGTTTATCGTCTTCCATTATCCTGTTTTTGCGCGCTCGGGTTTGGGCCCTATCCCGGCTGCCGACAACCCACACAAGGTGATCGCGACGTATGCCAAGGATATGGAAGTGATCGTGCTAAACGGGCACGTCCACACCACCGAAATCTACGATGTAGATGGCGTCAAGTATCTGATGCTGGGCGGTGGTGGCGCTGAACAGGACCCCATCCTGCCGGGACGAACCAGCATCAAGGTGCCCGCTGACTATCCGCCGGACCTCTATTGGAAGGGCCAGCCTCCCAAGGAAGAGTACAATTACGTCCTCGTCGACGTTGAGCCGGATCAGAAGACGAAGTTCACGCTCAATCGCTTCCGGCCGTGGTCGGCAGACCCATTTGGAACCGAGGAACTTTTCACATGAACACGCGGCATCTGGTTGCGGGAGCGTGGTTCTGCCGACAGCACTCCTGATCATTCACGGCTTGGTCGCCGTCGCGCTGCTTGGCGCAATTACGCATCAGACTTTGGCCGCGTGGGCGACTGCGGGCGTGCACCCCAGTTCATTTTTCGGCCGCTTTCGTTCGGTGCCATCGGCCCGGTTCGCCAACGCCGTCGTCGTCCTGTATGCCATCTCCATCCTGCTCGGTGGGATCATCTATCTGTACTTTCGCGTCGACATCAGGCCAGGGTTAGAGCGCGCCGGTCATTGGCCAGCGCTGGGCTTCTTCGACCTCAAGGAGCACTTCGCCGCTATCGGTTTGGCGTTGCTACCAGCCTACTGGGTTTGCTGGCGACGGCCCATCGCAGAAGAGCGCTCTCAGACGCGCGCTATGCTCACCTCTATCCTTGCCTTCATCGTCTGGTGGGGCTTCCTAACCGGCCACGTCGTAAACAACATCATGGGTTTCGGCTCATGATGTCATCGGCCCCGCTCCACAGGTTCGCGTTCGCATTCGGGACAGCGTTCGCGGTCTTTTACGTCATAGCGGTCGCAAAGGACCTTGCGTTGTTTACCGTTTTTCCTTCGCTCGGCATCGTGCTGGCCGGTACACAACATACGAACGACCTCACCGACCCTGCGATGGGCTTTCTTGCTCCTGCGATGTACTGGTATGGCTGGGCTGCTACGGCTGCGCTTGGAGCCCTCACGTTCGGCGTTGTTGTGGCGTTATTACCCGGACGTTGGACCCGATACTTCTGGCCGGGTTTGGTGTGGTTATTTCCGGCACTTTCGATGATCGCGTGCGCCTATCTCACGCTACCTTGGTTTCGGCTTTAGCCAATCTCGCTGAAACCCACGCGAACTGGCTTGCTGGTGGTAGCAGTTGATGGTAGCAGCGACGCAGCAGATAAGGTGATTTGTGCCCGTTCTATCAGTGTTTCTGCGAGCGCTCGGTCCTTCCCCTAGGGAGCGCCAGCCAGCGAAATCAATACCTCGTCCTCATTGCGGGGCAGAACGAGACGCGGCAAATTCGTCGCCCCAATTGGCGGCGAGAAAACACAATCATCCCCTGGAGCCTTAGCACGTGAACATGCCCCGGCGTGAGGTTTAGTCTTGGTGCCTTTCATGGCGTCAGCGTACCGGAACCCGTTGAGCGCGCAAACCGCGACATTTCAAGCGTAACGGCGATGTGCATGACTGCATTCAAATGTGGTAGTGTCGGGACCGATCCGGTTTGCATCATGAGGCTAACAAATTTCATCGGAGCGCTGTTCGCGGCCCTCTTTAGCCGTAGAAGCGTGGTGCTGATCTTTTGGCTAATTACCATCCCCGTTTGCATTCAAGTGATGTACCGATCATCGTTCACGGTCGGTGCTTCGGCACTGGCCGCGTGTGCGCTCTGCTACATCGGTGCCTATGGCTTCACGGGATCGCTGCTCGCTCGACGCGAGAAGGACGATCGCGCGTTTGATCGCGTAGCCATTGGAGCCATTGCGCTGGTGGTTATGGCTGCCGGGTCGGTGCTGATGATATGGTCCGGATTTTGGATGCCCCTCTTTGAGGTCGAGATCGGCGGCGTAGTGTGGGCACTGTTAGGAGCTATCTCCGCCGTCGTGATGCGAAAAGCGGACGCAACCTAGCGAGGGCCTCGACGTGCCCGCCGAAACGATCGGACGAGCGCAGCGATTGCTGTCTCGTGCTCCGAGCGGCCTGGCCGGCGCAGGTGCAAGCGTTTTGAGCTGCGCACGAACTGTCATTCACACGAGCATTCCCAATATTCTTGCTGCCATGTCCGTTGCCCGACGAACCGCATTGCAGTCGCGATAGATTCGCGACAGCACAAATCCGCTCTGGATAACCGCCATTAACATCAGTGCCAGCTCTTCTACATCGAGGTGGCTGGCAAGTTCGCCCGCCGCCTGCTCGGCCCGGAGCGCCTTCGCAAGCGTGGCCTGCAGATCGCGAAAGTAATTCTCGATCGGCGCCCGGAGTGACGTGTCTACAACCGAAGCCTCGCTTGCAAACCGCCCCATTCGGCAACCCTTTAGTCCATCCCGCGGAAGTCCGAGATAAGCGTTGATACCTTCCAGAGGAGATGGGCCGGCATCCAGGACCTTGTGAGCCAACGCCTGCACTCACTGTAGACCTCCTCGAGTGCGGCCATGGCAAGGTCATGTTTGCTCCGAAAATGATGATAGAAACTTCCCTGGCCGGCCCGCTCTCGTCCAGAAGATCGCGCGGGCTAACCGCCTCATAGCTGCGCTGGCACATCAATTTTTGCCGCCTGCACTAAATCCTCCCGCTTCGTCCTCACGACAGCCTCCATTCCCAAATCGGCGATCACCTGAATGTGATGAAGTCCCGTTCTTGGACCGCTTCGCGATGGCTGCCCACGCAGGATTCAAGGCTGTCGAGTTTCAGGTTCCGTATGACTGGCCGGTTGAAGCGCTGGCCGAACGGTTGCAGCATCCCTCGCTCAAGATGGTCCTGTGCGACACAAAGCCCGGTGACTGGAACGGCGGCGAGCGTGGCATTGCCGCACTGCCTGGGCGCGAGCAAGAATTCAGGGGCGATCTCGAGACAACCGTGAGTTATTGCCGGGCCACGGGGTGCGATTGCGTTCACGCAATTGCCGGGGTCATCAAACCGGGAGAGAATCGACAAGCTGTAGAAGATGTTTTTGTCGAGAACCTGCGCTACGCCGCGCAACGATTGGGAGAACACGGCATTACGGCGGTGATCGAACCGATTAACGGAGGGCGCGATCTCATTCGTGGTGGCGAGGCGTACACGACATACGGAATGGCCGGCTTCTTTCTAAACCACGTTCGCGATGCCCTGCGCATCATCGAACGCGTGAACAATCCCAATCTGCGGCTTCATCTCGATTTTTATCACCTTCAACTAACCGATGGAATCTGGCAGAAACGCTTCGTCAAACGATCGTTGTGATCAAGCACATTCAAATCGCAGGCGCGCCGGGCCGCAACGAGCCCGACGTCGGCGAAATCCACTATCCGTATCTTTTCGATCTAATCGACAAACTCGGCTACGAGGGCTGGGTCGGCTGCGAATACAAACCGCTGAGATCAACTCGGGAAGGATTGGGCTGGGCAAAGCGATACGGCATCCGCACGTCGTCGTGAGCATCTCGGAACGCAAATGCGAGGTCCTGTCCCGGCTACCCGGAGGTCGCTGTGACAGCCGTCACGCGATGCTCGTCGAGCCAGAATCAAAATCTTCGTTGGCAGGTCGCTTAAAGCAGCTGACGCTGCGCGAAATCGGCAAAGGGGCCCGGTCGGGCGACCAGCTCGTCGTAGTGTCCGGTCTGCACGATCTCGCCTCTGGTCAGCATGATGATGCGATCGGCCTTGCGCACGGTGCTTAGCCGATGTGCGATCACGAGCCTCGTGATCGAAAGCCGCTCAAGTGCCTTGGCGATAATGGCCTGGGTCTGATTGTCGAGCGCGCTCGTTGCCTCGTCGAACAACAGGATACGTGGGGTGCGGGCGATCGCCCGTGCGATCATGATGCGCTGTCGTTGTCCGCCCGATAAAGTATTGACCCCCTCCGCCACCAGAGTGTGCATGCCCATCGGCATTTGGCCAATATCGGCGTCCAACGCCGCCAATCGCGCG
>Ga0210408_10005504_pt1 | contig 11111 bp, 10 predicted proteins | sample IncBWH4MmetaG_FD_155471 | JGI IMG/M metagenome (GOLD analysis project Ga0210408, IMG submission 155471) | Forest soil microbial communities from Barre Woods Harvard Forest LTER site, Petersham, Massachusetts, United States - Inc-BW-H-4-M | ecosystem: Environmental > Terrestrial > Soil >... | reverse complement strand
GCTGGCCCTGCTGGCCATCGTCGCGATCCTCATCCTCACCGCGGGTGCCTCGGCCGCCGAAGCCGCCCGCGACCTGCACGCCCTGCTCGAGTTCGCCCAGGCCGCCCGCTAACTGCCGACTGAGCCGCCCGCGACGAGCCTGCGCAGGGCCTGGGCGGCCTGGGCGTTCTGCTCGGCGTAGCTGACCAGGGCGCCGGCCAGGGTGGCGGCCCATTCGCCGACCGGCACCGTCTGCCGGGACAGCACCACGCCGCGCACCGCGCGGCAGACCTCGGCCACCGGCTGGCCGTTGCGCACCGCCAGCGTCATTTGCAGCTCGCCGAGCCTGGCCACGACCTTGGAGATCTCGCCGGGGCGGCCGCGCATCCGGTCGGACATGGACCGGTCCCGCTCCACCGACACGCAGTCGGCGGGCAGCGCCTCGCCCAGGGACTGGGCCAGGACGCGGGCGTAGATGGCCACGTCCGTGCTGTCGGCGCGCAGCGCGGCGGTGACCATGTCCAGCGAGAGCGCGTCGTCGTGCTCAGTCATCGGTCCGTCCCACGGTTAGAGATTCTAGTGGTCCCGGCCTGATCGGCCCTTATCGAGCCTAGGGCAACCGCGACGTTACAGATAGGCAACATCTGGAACGCTCCACAACACGCCATCTGTTTCGTACTCTGGAATCCGCGATGCCTGCGACGGAACACCTGCCGGGGACCCTCGGCCCGTACCGCCTTCAGGACCGCCTCGGGGAAGGCGGCATGGGGGTGGTTCACCTCGCCCGCGATCAGGAAGGCCGCGCGGTGGCGCTCAAGGTGCTCCACCCGCTCGGCCGCGAGGGCGTCAACGCCCGCCGGCGGCTGGCTCGCGAGGTCGAGACGATGCGCCGGGTCCGCAGCCCGTACGTGGCCGAAGTCCTCGACGCCGACGTGACCGGCGAGTTCCCGTACATCGTCACGCGGTTCGTATCCGGGCCCACGCTGGACGAGATGGTGCGCACCCGCGGCCCGCTGTCCGGACCGGGCCTGCGCAGGCTCGCCCACGGCATGGGCGAGGCGCTGACCGCGATCCACGCGGCGGGCGTGGTGCACCGCGACCTCAAGCCGGGCAACGTGATGCTCACCGACGACCGGCCCATCGTCATCGACTTCGGCATCGCCCAGACCGGCGACGCCACCCGGCTGACCCAGACCGGGCTGGTGATGGGCACGCCCGGCTACCTCGCCCCCGAGGTGATCGAGGGCGAGCCGAGCAGCCCCGCCTCGGACGTGCACTCCTGGGGCTCGACGATGGCGTTCGCGGCCACCGGGCACCTGCCGTTCGGCGGCGGCTCCTACGAGACGATCTTCTACCGGATCATCTCCGGGCGCGCCGACCTGAGCGGCGTCCCCGCGCCGCTGGTTCCGCTGATCTCCGCGGCGCTGGCCCGGGATCCCTCGCACCGGCCCTCGGCCAGCTGGCTCAGCGCCCAGGCCGTCGCGCTCGACATGTCCGCGACCGCGATCGCTGCCTACAACGGCGTTCCGGTCACCGAGACCCAGTATCCGCGCGAGGCCGTGGCCATCCCCGCGGCCCCGCCGGCCGCCCCGTCAGCCGCCCCGCAAGCGGGCGCCCCGCAAGCGGGCGCGTCGGCCGCCCGGCAAGCGGGCGCGGCACGGGTCGCGCCGCCGCCCGCGCCCAGGCAGGCGGCCAGGGACGTCGCCGACCTGCTCCCGCCGGTCAGCTACCCGCCCGCCGGGAAACGGCAGCCGTACCAGGACCAGGCCGGCCCGTGGGGCCCGCAGGGGCCCAAGCCCGCCGCGGGTGCGGCCGCGGGCGCTGCCGCCCCCGCGGCTGCCTCGCGCCCCGCCACCCGGCCGAACACCGCCGCCGGACTCGCCATCATGGTCGCGCTGGTGGCGCTGACCGTGGTGCTGCCGGTGGCCGGGCTGCTCGTCTCGCTGGCCGTGATCACCCTGCTCCGCGCGGCCGACCGAGCGCAGAGCAAGCTGGCGGTGCGCCGTTCGGTACGCGGGCCGCGGGCCAGCGACCTGGTGGTGGTCCTGGTCACCGCGCCGCTCACGGTGGCGAGGGCGTTGCTCACCGAGGTGCTGATGGCGCCGCTGGCGGCCATCGTCGGCGCGGCCGCCTACGGCCTCGCGGTGGTGGTCACGCACAGCACGAACATGCCGCGGGCCGGCGCGTACGCGGCCGCGGCCGTGGTGGCCTGGTACGGCCTCGGCCCGGGCTCGGGCCGCCCGCGGCGGCAGCTGAACCGGATGGCAGGCGCGGTAGCGCGCACCCGGACCTCGGCCGCCGCGATCACGCTGTCCGTGTGGGCGCTCGCGGTCGCCGCCGTGCTGTTCGCCTCGTCGCAGACCCCGTACTACTGGCCGGCGGTGTCCCCGCACCTACCCAGCCTGCACCACCTGATCGTGTCCGCCTCGCATTGGCTGCTCAGGAACACCCACCTTTAACTGCTCGCCGGTGTCGGCCGGCGGCATCGGCTTGACCAGGCCGAGCGCGACGACCTCGTTGGCCAGCCTGGTCCGCCGGTTCGGGCCCTCGGGGATCCGGAACTTCTGGTACAGCCTGAGCAGGTGCTGCTTGACCGCCGCCTCGGTCACCACCAGGTCGGTGGCGATCTCGTGCGCGGTCGCGGGCGTGGCGAAGGCCTCGTCGGACAGCGCCGGCCGGCACAGCGAGGTCAGCACGTCCAGCTCACGGCGGGTGAGCTCGGGCACGGCCGAACGCCGCAGCTCGGCCTCGGCGGTGATCTCTTCCTGCGGGATGCCGCCGACCCGGCCGCGCGCCGCGCCGAAACTCAGCACGTCGCCCTCGTCGAGAACCCGGCGGGCCACGGGCCGCCCGTTCACCCGGGTTCCGTTACGTGATAAACCCAGGTCGACGACGTAAACGTACGGGCCGCGGCGGACGAGTTCGGCGTGCAGCCGGGAAACGCTCGGGTCATCCAGGCGGATATCGACGCCCTGGCCACGGCCGACGGTCGTCACCACATCACGCAACGGAAAGACTTCGCCGCTTTCCTCGACGCGAAGGAATGGTGTGTCCACCGCAGACCCTCCCCTCTATCGGAGCCGTGACTATCGTCTTACCACTGGGTTACCCCCTGTGTCACGGCCCTTCCGCGAGACACACGATAGCGGGCGTGCTCGCCTTGCCCTTCACGCCTGGGGTCAGTGTGGCTGCTGAGGTGACGCGCCACGTCACGCCTGCGATCGTGGATCGCTGGACCGTCGCGGTGAGGGACAAGGGATCATGAACGGGCGCCAGAAGATCCACTTCCGGTGGCGGGGCCGGGCGGCTGGCCTGGCCCCGGTAAACTTCCGAGCGGAACCCGGGAGGCACGTGCATGGCGAATAGGCCGGTGAACACTGGCTCTGGCGGTGCCGCCGCACCACCGTCGACTGACGCCGCAACCCCGTACGACGCCGCAGACCCGTACGGCACGGCCGCCCCCCCAGCTGGCCATCGCGCCGCCCGCACCACTCGTGCCGCCCGCACCACTCGGACCACCCGGACCGCCCGCGCTGACCGCGCCTCCCAGACCGACGGCGACCCCGGGACCAGCGCGCTGGCCTGGCTGCCGTACCTGATCGTGCTGGTCGGCGTGGCCGCCGGGATGTTCGTCGCCTGGAAGGGCTCGAAGGACGCGGGCCGCGGCGCCGGCCTCATCGGCGTCTCGCTGCTGGCCGGGGCGGTGGCCCGGCTGATCCTGCCGGCGCGCTACGCGGGCCTGCTGTCGTCCCGCCGAAAAGCTTCCGACGTGCTCGCCCTCGCGCTCTTCGGCGCCGCGGTGCTCGCCGTCGCCATCGCGCTGCCATAAGCAGCACGTTCATGAAGGGAACTGGATAACACCATGGCCAAGATCAAGGTGGCGAACCCCGTCGTCGAACTCGACGGTGACGAGATGACCCGCATCATCTGGCAGAACATCAAGGACCAGCTGATACTGCCCTACCTGGATATCGAGCTCGAGTACTACGACCTCGGCATCGAGCACCGCGACGCCACCGACGACCAGGTGACGATCGACGCGGCGCACGCCATCCAGCGGCACGGCGTCGGCGTGAAGTGCGCGACAATCACCCCGGACGAGGCTCGGGTCACCGAGTTCGGCCTCAAGAAGATGTGGCGGAGCCCGAACGGCACGATCCGCAACATCCTGGGCGGCGTCATCTTCCGCGAGCCGATCGTCATCTCGAACATCCCCCGGCTGGTGCCGAGCTGGTCCAAGCCCATCATCATCGGCCGTCACGCGCACGCCGACCAGTACAAGGCCAGCGACTTCGTGGTGCCGGGCCCGGGCACGGTGACGATCACCTACGTCCCCGAAGGCGAGAACCAGCCCATCGAGATGGAAGTGGCGAAGTTCACCGGCGGCGGCGTCGCGATGGCCATGTATAACTTCGACGACTCGATCCGCGACTTCGCCCGCGCCACCATGCGCTACGCGCTGAACCGCAGGTTCCCGCTCTACCTGTCCACCAAGAACACGATCCTGAAGGCTTACGACGGGCGGTTCAAGGACATCTTCGCGGAGATCTTCGAGTCCGAGTTCAAGGCCGAGTACGAGGCGGCCGGCATCACCTACGAGCACCGGCTGATCGACGACATGGTCGCCCAGGTCCTCAAGTGGGAGGGCGGCCTCGTCTGGGCCTGCAAGAACTATGACGGCGACGTGCAGTCCGACGTGGTGGCGCAGGGCTTCGGCTCCCTCGGCCTGATGACCAGCGTGCTGATGACGCCGGACGGCCGCACCGTGGAGGCCGAAGCCGCCCACGGCACCGTGACCAGGCACTACCGCCAGCACCAGCAGGGCAAGCCCACCTCGACCAACCCGGTCGCCTCGATCTTCGCCTGGACCAGGGGCCTGGCCCACCGCGGCACGCTCGACAACACCCCCGAGGTCAGCGCGTTCGCCCAGACCCTCGAGGACGTCTGCATCCACACGATCGAGGGCGGGCAGATGACCAAGGACCTCGCCCTGCTCGTCGGCAAGGACACCCCGTTCCTGAACACGCAGGACTTCCTCGGCGCGCTCGACGACAACCTGCGCAAGGCGATGGGTTCGTAAGAAAACCATTAATCCCGAACGGGCCGAGGTATCCGCCACCCCGCCCGCCACGTGCATTCACGGACGAAGGAGTTCACGCACATGTCTCGTAAGGGCAAGGTAACCGTCGTCGGGGCCGGGTTCTACGGCTCCACCACTGCGCAGCGGCTGGCCGAGTACGACATCTTCAACGAGGTCGTGCTCACCGACATCATCGAGGGCAAGCCGGAGGGGCTGGCCCTGGACATGAACCAGTCGCGCCCGGTCGAGGGGTTCGAGACCAAGGTGACCGGCCAGACCACCGGCCAGGCCGGCGAGGGTTACGAGGCGATCGGCGGCTCGGACATCGTCATCGTCACCGCGGGCCTGCCGCGCAAGCCCGGCATGAGCCGGATGGACCTGATCGAGACCAACGCCAAGATCGTCAGGAACGTGGTGGAGAACGTCACCAAGTACGCGCCGGACGCGGTGCTGATCGTGGTGTCCAACCCGCTGGACGAGATGACCGCGCTGGCCGCCAAGGTGTCCGGCTTCCCCTCGGCCCGGGTGATGGGCCAGGCGGGCATGCTGGACACGGCCAGGTTCAGCTACTTCGTGGCGGAGAAGCTGGCCGTGCCGGTCGGCTCGGTGCGCACGCTGACGCTAGGCTCGCACGGCGACACGATGGTGCCGGTGCCGTCGGCCTGCACGGTGAACGGCCAGCCGCTGGCCGACCTGCTGGCCGCCGACGAGATCGAGCAGCTGGTCACCCGGACCAGGAACGGCGGCGGCGAGATCGTCGCCCTGCTGAAGACCGGCTCGGCCTACTACGCTCCCTCGGCCGCCGCGGCCCGGATGGCCCGCGCCGTGGCGGAGGACGCGGGCGCGGTCATGCCGGTCTGCGCCTGGGTGGACGGCGAGTACGGCATCTCCGGCGTCTACCTGGGCATCGAGGCCGAGATCGGCGCCGACGGCGTGCGCCGCATCGTCGAGCGCGACCTGACCGAAGCCGAGCTGGCCGGCCTGCGTACCGCCGCCGAGGCCGTCCGCGCCAAGCAGGCCGACGTAGCCAGCCTGTAGTCAGCGCCGGCCTCGACGGGAGGCGCGCCGGGAAACCGCCGTCACCGTCGAGTCCGCCTGGCGGAGCGCCCTGGCCGCCCGCGAACGCGGATCACGGCGGTCAGCGGCGCGGGCCAGGCGGTGCACCAGGGTCCGCGCCAGCGGAAGCATGACGGTCAGCAGCACCAACGTCCGTAGCCGCCTGAAGAAAAATGCCCACATAGGGATAACGTCCTTTCGCTGCCGGCGCGAGCCGGATCACGCCGCGCTACCCGCCTCCCGGGACCCTAGTCATCCCACTCCGGCGTTTCCGCGGAAACGCCGCCGAGCCCTCAGCCCGCCGGATCGGGTAGGGCGTCCGGGTAGGTGACGTCGATCTCCTCGATGTCCGCGCCGAAATCGCGCTTGTTATTGGTGATGAAGCGCCGGGCGCCCATGCTGACCGCCGTGGCCAGGTGGGTCGCGTCCGCGGCCCTCAGCCGGTACCGCGCGGCCAGCGCGGTGGCGAGTTCGGCGGTGGCCCGGTCCACCGGACGCAGGTCCAGCCGCGCCAGCAGCCCAGCCAGGATGCGGATCTCATCGGTGCTGCCCCCGCGCACTGCCTTATCGCGCAGTGCCTTATCGCGCAGGGGCTTGCCCAGCAACTCGGGCAGCAGCAGGACCGACCCGGTGCCCGCGGTCATGCCCGGCCCGGCCGAACGGAACACGGCGAGAACCCGCTGGCCCAACGGATGCCCGGGAACCGCCGCGTAGATGAGCGCGTCGGCGTCGAACGCGTCCATAACCGGGCGTCTCGCCCAGCCCTGATCTCGCCGATCAGCTCCTCGGCTCGCTCCGCCGTGAGCCCGCGGCCCTCCGGCAGCCCGGTGGCCGCCGCCTCAGTGATCAACTCGTGAATTCGCGCCGCGTCGTCGAGCGCGACACTTGCCCGGCGGCTCCACAGCACGTCCGGGCGGACCACTACGGCGACCGGGCGGCCGTGGCGGGTGATGGTGACCTCCTCGCCGTCGGCCACCCGGTCGAGGACCTCGGGAAGGGCGGCCCGGGCCTCGCTGACCGTCATCGTCGCCATGCCAAAATTGTACATCAACGTACGCTGGTGTACAACTCGCCGGGGCGCGCTCACTGGCATTAACTGCCGCCGCGGGCGTAAATGCGGCAAGATCGGTCTATGGGCGGGGATCTCTCGGTCGGGTATCTGGACGGCTTGCCGCCTGCGCAGGCGGCCGAACTGGCCCGGGTGAGCGAGCCCGGTTTAACGGCGCTGCGCGAGTACCTGGCCACGGGCCGGGCGGTGGCGTTCCTGGGTGCCGGGGTCTCGGCGCCGCTGTACCCGCTGTGGACCGGGCTGATCGGCGAGCTGGTCGACGCGGCCGCCGCGCGGCTGGATGATCGCCAGGCAGAAAGTCTCCGGGTTCTGGCCTCGCAGAGCCCGGAAGAGGTGGTCGAGATCGTCCGGACCGCCCTGGGCACGGGGCCGTACCGAGAGGCGCTGCGCCGGGTGCTGCGGGTGCGAACCGACCCGGAGACCGGACGGTCCTGGACGCCGGTGCAAGAGCTGGTCTGTCGGTGCGCGTTCCAGGCCGTGGTGACCACCAACTACGACCCGGGCATCGTGAACGCGCGGATGCGCGTACGTCCGAACGCCCTGGCTACCGGCTTCACCACCTGGGAAGACGAGCTCGGCCTCGACCAGTGGCGGACCGGGGACGTGTTCGGGGCGGACGAGCTGCCGGTGCTATTCGCGCACGGCCAGCACAGCCGGCCGGACAGCATCGTGCTGGCCACCACCGAGTACCGGCGCGCCTACGCGGGCAAGCTGCCGCAGGTCCTGGCCCGGCTGCTGGACGGGCACCTAGTCTGGCTCGGGTTCAGCTTCTCCGACCAGCGGATCGCGTCGGTGCTGCGCGAGGTCGGTGACCGGACCGGCACCAGGATCGACCCGGGCGCCGCGCCGCGCCATGTCGCGGTCATGGCCTGGGACCCCGACGCCGAGGGTAACGACCCGGGGACGCTGGTCCGTAGGGCCGAGATCGCCTACGGCGCGCAGCTGATCCTGTATCCCGCGCCCAAGAACGACCATTCCGCGCTGGCCCGGCTGCTGGCCGGGATGACCGACGGCCGGTTCCCCCCGGCAGCCGACGCACCCGCCAGCGTCACCGCGTCGCCAGAACCGCTACCTGTCAGCTCGGCCATGGCGGGCTAGTGCTGCTGACCTCCCGGTTCCCGTTCGCCGACCTGGAGGGGTTCGATGGCGGGACCGCCCGAATGCTGGAGGTGCCGGCGTTCATCCCGCCCGAGGGAGCTGCCTTGCTAGCCGCGGGCGGTGGTGACTGGCTGCCCGAGGATCAGCGGCAGGACCTAGTCCGGGCGGTGGATGGGCATGCCCTGGCCACGGGCGTGCTCGCCGGACTGCTCGCGGATCATCTCCCGGCCGGCGACCTGGCCGCGCTGCGCGCCGAACTCGGCGAGGCGACCCTTACGGATGCGCGGGTCAGCAAGGTGCTCGAGTTCTACGCGGACCGACTGGCCGAGGCGGACCGCTACCTGCTGGCCGCGGTGTCGCTGTTCGCCCGGCCCGTTGATGCCGGGGCGGTGCTGGCGGTCGCCAGGCACGAGGCGTTCGGCTCCCGCCTGGCCGGGTGGACCCCGGCGATGGTGCAGGCCGCCGTGCGCGGCCGACTGGCTGGGCTGGCCTCCTGGCACCCGGACGGGACCATCTCTGCCCACCCGCTGGTCCGCGGCACCTTCCGGCCGCTGGTCATGGCGGCCGCCGGCATCGCTGCCGATACCGCCCTGGCCGGGATGCCCGCCGGGACAGTGGCAAGCCGGGCGGACGCGCTGCGGGTGGTCGAGGTCATCGAGCTGCTGCTCGACGCCGACCAATGGCAGGCCGCCGACAACATGTACATGAGTCGTTGTGGGACAGAGGTGTGGAAGCATCTGCCGGCGGCCCGGCTCGGGCAGCGCGCCGCCACCGCGTTCGTGGCCACCCCCAGTCGGCGCGCCGCCTGCGCCACTCAACTCGGCGACAGCCGTCTCAGCTACTACATGAACGAGGCCGGCCTATTCGCGATGTATGTGGGTGACCTAGCCACGGGCGGGGAGTACTTGTCCCTGGTCATCCGCCGTGATCGGGACGCCGGGGAGATAGCTGCCCGAGCGGTCAGCTTGCGGAATCTGGCCGAGTGCCTCGGCTATCTCGGGCAGGCTGGGCCAGGCCGGGACGCTACGGCCGAATCGCTCGCTTGTGCCGAGACCATCGGCGAATGGACCGAGCTCTCGACTGTGCATTCATACTTGGGATGGCTCGCAGCTCTGGCCGGCGATACAGCCGAGGCTGAGCGGCAGTTCATAGCCGCCGATCAGATCCAGGTCCGAAACTGGCCGACCTCGCCGAGCACGCCCGGGTCAGCGGGGACCTGGACGTTGCCGAACGGCACGCGACCGAGGCGATCGCTATCGCCGCCCCACGTGGGCTGGTCCCCGCCCACTGCGCCGCACTGGCCGCCCGCGCCCGTATTCGCGCGACCCGGGCCACCACCGGTTACCCAGACCTGTTGTACTCCGGCCGGGACGCCGCCGACGCCGCGGCCCGGCTCGCCGCCCGCCATCAGCTCCCCTGGTGTGAACTCGACGCGCTGCGCGCCCACGCCCTGCTCGACCAGGCCGAAGGGATCGATCGGGGCTGGGCGGCCAGGGTCGACGCCCTGTACGCCCGGCTGGTTCCCTACGGCCTAGACCCCGACCCGCTGGCCACCGTCGAGCGGAGTGTCGGCAAGAAAGGCCGCCGAGGCCGCCGAGGAAGTGAGGACTGATGGCCGATTCGTGGAGCAGCGTGCAGATCGCCACGCTGGCCGTGAACGCGCTGACCCCGGTGGCCGTGGCCGGGCTCGGCGTGTTCCTGGCCCGAGCCAGCCATCGCCTGGAGCAGGTCCAGTGGGCCAACCAGACCGTGGTCACCCGCCGCCTGGAGCTCTTCGCCGTCATCGCTCCGGGCCTGAACAAGCTGCTGTGCTTCGCGACCTTCGTCGGTAGCTGGAAAGAGCTCGAGCCCGCCGCCGTCATTGCGCTCAAGCGCAGCCTGGACGAGACCATGTACGCCAACCGGGTCCTGTTCTCCGAGGAGCTGTTCGAGGCCTATCGCCATTTCATGGGGACGCTGTTCGCCATGTGGACGAGCACCGACGCCGACGCCCCGCTGCGCGCTCCGATCGAGTCGCAGTGGGGGAGCCGGCGCAACATGCCGTGGTGGGAGGACTCCATGACCGCCCTGTTCTGCACCACGGATCCGTCCAGCACCGACGATATCCAGGACGCTTACGAACACCTCTCGGAGCAGTTCCGCGCCGAGCTGTACGTCACCCGGCAGAACCAGCCTCTCCTCACTAGCGGATCCTGAGAAGGTGCACCTGGAATATCCACTCGAACGGCACCAGCAGCCGCGCGGCTGGTGACCAGCACCGACAGCCGCGGGCTGGCCGCCAGCACCTGCTCGAGCAGCACCGGCAGCCCGTCGAGCAGGTGCTCGCAGTTGTCCAGGACCAGCAGCGTCTCCCGCGGGGCCAGCCAGCCGAGCACGGTGTCCTCGCTGGACCGGCCCTGGCGCTCGCCGAGGCCGATCGCGGCCGCGATGGCCGGGGCGACATGGCCGGGTCGGTGACCGGCACGAGATCGGTGTACCACGCGCCGTCGGCGTACCGCCCGCCGTCCTCGGGTGAACGCCGTGTCAGCCCTGGGCTTGTCAGCCCTGTGCTAGCCGGCGGAGGGCGAGTTCGGCGTACAGCGCGGTACCCTCGGCCAGCACGGAGTCGTCGAACAGCGCGATGGCCGAGTGGTTCGTGGGGGCCTTCTCCGGATCGCGGTCCGGCGGGCAGGCGCCGAGGAAGATGAACGCGCCGGGCACCTCTTCCAGCACGAAGGAGAAGTCCTCCGCGCCGGTGATGGGGAACTTGGCCGTCTCGCCACGGTCCGGGCCGAACACCTCGGTGATCACCTGCCCGGCGAACGCCGCCTCGGTCGCGTCGTTGACCGT
>Ga0210408_10005502_pt1 | contig 11113 bp, 10 predicted proteins | sample IncBWH4MmetaG_FD_155471 | JGI IMG/M metagenome (GOLD analysis project Ga0210408, IMG submission 155471) | Forest soil microbial communities from Barre Woods Harvard Forest LTER site, Petersham, Massachusetts, United States - Inc-BW-H-4-M | ecosystem: Environmental > Terrestrial > Soil >... | reverse complement strand
GCGTTCGCCGCGGATGCTCGCTCTCCAGGCGCAGCAGGTTCGCTCCTGCCGCCAGACCACCGGGCAGGTCGACCACTACGCTGGTTGCGCTGGACTGCGTCACCGTCAGCACCGTTGTCCCCAGCCATACTTCGGGAGTTTCGGTGCCAAAATTCATCCCGTTTACCGTGATCTGCGTACCGGCGGGGTTCTCGATCACATTCGATATCGCGGGGGAATGATCTTCGTCATGATCCTGAGACATCGCCACGGCAGAGCCTGCGAGAACCAGAGAGAATGCAAGGCAAGTTCGCACATGAGTTACTCCTTCGCCGCATTGCGGCGTGGTTGGATTGAGCAGGGTTAGGAACTCACTCGGAGAACCGTCAGGTAGGTCCTCGTCCCGGAGAGGAGGACGTAAAAATATCCGGGTGGGAGCGCGGCGCAACTCGCAAACAGCCCTATCCAACACCCCGCGTCTGTTAGGGACGCGGCGAACGTCCGCTTGTTGCTGCAATCTTCGCCGCCTGCCTCCCGATTCCCCTTTACACTCTTCGCTCCCCGCTCCTATAGTGCGCGTACACCCCGACACTGGCGTTTCCCTCGTTGCCGTCCTCACCGCCAGTCACTCCATGCACGTTTACGGAGGTACCCATGAAAACGATTAGACCCATCGTGTTGGGAATGTCCCTTGCTCTCGCCGGCGCCTCTCTCGCCTCCGCGCAGGATGCAGCCACCCCTTCGCTACCCAAGATCATGCAGATCACCCGCGAGTGGATAAAGCCTGGCAAATCCGGCCAGCTCCACGACAAATCCGAAAGCGCCTTCGTTGCCGCCATGGCGAAAGCCAAATTCCCCGCCCACTACGTCGCCCTCAACTCCATGTCCGGCAAGTCCCGGGCCATCTACCTCACCCCTTACGACTCCTTCGCGGCCTGGGAGAAGGACAATAAGGCCGGCGACGCAAACGCCGTCCTCTCTGCCGAACTGGAACACGCTAGTGTTTCCGATGGCGACCTGCTCGACTCCCTGGATCAAGCTGTCCTCACCTCAGTCGAAGAGATGAGCTTCCATCCCCGGGCCGATCTCTCCAAGGCCCGCTACCTCGAGATCAGCACCTACCGGGTCAAGCCCGGTCACGGATCGGAATGGCGCGAGATACTGAAAATCGTTAAAGACACCTACGCAAAAACCGGCACCAGCTTCCACTGGGGCATGTTCGAGCTGCTTTACGGTGGCGACGGCGACACCTACCTCGTCTTGAGCTCCAAGGAATCCATGACTGAGATAGATGCCCGCTTCGAAGACGAAAAGAAGTTCGGCGCCATTCTCGGCGAGGACGGCATGAAGAACTTTGAAGCCTTGATCGCCTCGGCCATCGATTCGGCCTCCCACCAGCTCTTCGCCGTCAACCCCAGGCAGAGCTACGTGGATGAAGCCTGGATCAAGGCCGATCCCAACTTCTGGAAGCCGAAGAAGGCTGCTCCGGACGCTGCTGCCGCCAAGCCGCCCAAACCCGCCGCGGCGCCGGCCAAGCCTGCCTCGCGCTAACCCGTCGCCCCAAGGCCCGGCGGCCCCGGAGTCTCCGGGGCCGCCTCAGATTACTTCGTCTGCGCCGAGGCCAGATCGCTCACCAGCTTGGTCAAGGCTTGCTCCAGCACTACCACGCCGTTCATCGCTTCATCCCGGCATGACTCATTGCACCTCCACAATCATCAATCTAATCGCCTTAGACCACTCTCCCACCCTCGCACGGCTGCTGTCATTCACCGCCTCAACGGCCAGTTGTTCATCCTCGCCACCCTCTCGTTCATCTAATCTGAAGCTATGACGATCTTTATTCCAACGCCGCTGCGCCCGTATGCAGGCGGCCAAAGCAGCATTCAGATCGACGCTCCCAGTATCGCTGCCGCTCTCGATCAGCTCACTGCCTCGCATCCCGACTTGCGCAAGCACCTCTTCACCCCGGAGGGCAAGGTCCGCGCCTTCGTGAACCTCTATCTCAACGACGAGGACATTCGCTACCTCCCCGAGAAGGAAGCCACCAGGGTCAGCCCCACCGACACGCTCTCCATCATCCCCTCCATCGCCGGGGGCTTGCCGCCCAGGCGATAGCGCCGGCGGCGCGTAATGTGCTTCCCTAGTCCCTAGCACCTCGTCCCTAGCCCTTGCTTTTCAAGGTTTCATCATGATCGACACCATCCAGCTGCCCGAACTTACAAACGACGAACTCGCCCGTTACTCTCGCCACCTCATCCTTCCCGAAGTAGGCATGGAAGGACAGCAGCGGCTCAAGGCGGCGCGCGTGCTCTGCGTGGGCACCGGCGGCCTGGGCTCGCCGCTTGCCTTCTACCTGGCGGCTGCCGGCATCGGCACCCTCGGCCTGGTTGACTTCGACGTCGTCGACGCCAGCAACCTGCAGCGCCAGATCATCCACTCCACCAAAGACATTGGCCGCAAGAAGCTCGACTCGGCCGCGGAGAAGCTCACCGCGCTCAACCCCGCCCTGAACGTGGTAAAGCACGAGGTCATGCTGTCGAGCGCCAACGCCCTCGGCATTCTCAAGGACTACGACATCGTTGCCGACGGCACCGACAACTTCCCTACCCGCTACCTGGTCAACGACGCATGCGTTCTGCTGGGCAAGCCCAACGTCTACGGCTCCATCTTCCGCTTCGAGGGACAGGCCAGCGTCTTCGCCACCAAAGATGGGCCCTGCTACCGCTGCCTGTACCCCGAGCCGCCTCCGCCGGGCCTCGTCCCCAGCTGCGCCGAGGGCGGCGTGCTGGGCATCCTCCCTGGCCTGGTCGGCGTGATGCAGGCCACCGAGGTCATCAAGCTCATCCTGGGCAAGGGCGAACCGCTGATCGGGCGGCTGCTGCTGATCGACTCCCTCGCCATGCGGTTTCGGGAACTGAAGCTGCGCAAGAACCCCGAGTGCCCGGTCTGCGGCGCCAACCCCACCGTCACCCAACTCATCGACTACCAGCAGTTCTGCGGCATTATGCCGGAGACCCCCCAGGAGAAGAATTTGAAGAACGGCATTCCGCAAATGACGGTGAAGGAACTCAAGCGGCGGCTCGACGCCGGCGACGATTTCCAGTTGATCGACGTGCGCGAACCTTACGAGTACCAGATCGCGCAGATTGGCGGAAAACTGATTCCGCAGAATGACGTTCCCAACCGGCTCGCCGAAATCGACCGCAACCGGGAGGTGGTTGTCCATTGCCGTTCGGGGGCGCGGAGCCAGCGGATTGCGGAGTTTTTGAAGCAGGCCGGGTACCAGAACGTCTCCAACCTGGCGGGGGGGATTCTGGCGTGGAGCGACGAGATTGACCCCCGGGTGGCCAAGTACTGATGGGGCGTGCGCACATACAATAAAAAACGCCGATCTCTTGTGGGTTCCTGAGGTTAGGTGGTGGTTGCGTGCTGAATGTGATTTACAACACAGTGAATTGTGAACAGTGGTCAGTGAACCGACGAACCCCGATCCAGTGAAGAAGTGAATGAGGATGGCGTGATTTTGCGGGCTGCCTTTCTTATTGCTGTTTTCTGTACTTACTTTGAGTGTGGCAGGTTCAGAGAATAAATCCCCAAAATTTGGAAAGATCGGTATCTGCTTGACTCAGGTAACCCTTACAGGTTGTGGTTTTCTGATTTTTCGATATCGGGATGGAGGATTTGTCTGAGGGGTACGGGATCGATCATCACGGCTTGCTGAGCTAGTCGGAAGAAGAGTTTGCCGCGGCTTTTTGAGCGTCGCCGATTGAAGCGAAATGTGAATTCATCGAGATAGTAGTCAAGGTGTTTATGACGATTTGATAAATGAGCAGCCCTGGATCGCTACTCTACGGGTGCATTATCCACCACAGCAGACCGGATGTGACCATCATCGCTGTCAGAACAGTCAAGGCTGGGCGCATCAAGCGGCGATCTTTGGTGGTTGGTATCATGATCTGCGGCGAGTTCGTCATTTCGCGGCTGTCAGCATTATCCACCGCGGTCGTCTCAGCAGGCTGACTACGACGATAGCGGAACCGCCCAGGCAGGCGAGAAGCCGGAAACCACGTGTTGGGTTTCAGAACTGTGAACCATCCGGCAGTTCCAACGTTAAATCCCCGGCGAGTTATGGAACGTAGAAGCTTCATGACTTCCTCCTGACCCGTGCTTCCAAGAAGCATCTCGGTATGTCTTCCCTTTAATGCTCCGCACGTATAGCCTCGATTGGATCGATCACCAGAACTCGTGTGGTAGCCGACCATGCGGTGCCAATGGCAATGAGGAGCAGAAACAGGGAGGGAACGACGAATGCCGTCACACCCGACACGTTGATGCCCACAAAAAGATGTTGAAGGAAAAGTCCACATCCAGCAGCCCCTGCAATCCCGGCCAGGATGCCGAAGGCGACTGGAACAGTGCCCTGTCGCAAAATCAGCGTTCGGATCTGTTGAATCGATGCTCCCAGTGCTATGCGCACGCCCAACTCGTGCTCGCGCTGGATGATCGCGCGTGAGGACGTGCTGTACACGCCCGCCACGGCAATCAAGAGAGCCAGGCCCGCCAGGAACAGCACAGAAGTCGTATAGAACCTTGGGCGTTCCATCGTTTCGTTCAGACTTTGATCGAGTGTCTTCACTTCATAAACGGGCACATTGCGGTCCAGACCGACGATGGCATCCCGACACTGTGTCAGGTAATTCCGCGGATCACCGCTCACGCTTGCCACAAACGTTAAAGCTGAAGGAGGTTCCTCCTCGACAGGCCAGTAGGCCTGAGGCCCTCCCTCGTATTCCGGGCCAGCCATGCGCGCAGTAGTGACAACGCCTCCAACCAAATATGGCCGGAATGTCCACGGTGCGATGATTCTCCGCCCGACAATGTTCGGACCGAAGCTTGATTCCCTTGCAAAGGCTTCGTTCACGATCACAGGAGGTTCCGGCGACTTGCTGAGGTCAAATCCGAAATCTCTTCCGGCAATGAGTTGGCTGCCCACGGCCCTGAAGTAACCCGGCAGCGACCCGTTCAGTACGACTCCTGAAACCTTTGGACCAGATTCCACTTGGATCGTGCCAGCCATCAGCACATTACTCGAAAGGGGTAGATAGTTCACTGCGCCAACGGCTTTTACGCCTGGCAATGATTGCAAACGTTCTTCGACAGCGGAGTAGTACTGCCATTTGGCGCCTCCCGATTGATAGCTTGTCCCTTCAAGAGAAACCTTCAGCGTGACAGCGTTGGCCGGTTCAAAACCCAGATCGGTATGAACCAAGCGAAGGAACGCCGATCCGACCGTGAAGGAACTCACCAGGAGAGTAAGCGTGAATGCGACTTGCAGGCTGACCAAGGCTGAACGCAAACGTCCCGTGGCTGGCTCAGTGGTGCCTGCGTGCATACGCACAACCTGCGTAGAAGGATGGATGCGGCCAATGAGCCATGTCGGCATGATTCCAAATGCAATGCCTGTAATCAGAGCCAGAGCGATTGCAAAACAGAGAACGTGCCAATCCAGTAGGGTGTAGTCCTGCGTCGCTAGTTGCGCCGGCATTACGGCGCCAGCGACTCGAGCGACAAGCAAGGCAAAAGTCATGCCAAGTGCGGCTCCTGACAAAGTGAGTGCACTCGCTTCTACCGTCAATTGTTGGATGAGCCGGGATCGACTGGCCCCCAGGGCGGAGCGCAACGCAAGTTCCTGATGCCTTTCCGCAGTGCGCGACAGCAACAATTGCGCCACATTGGCGAATGCCGTCAACAGAACCAGAAGAACTACCGAGGAAAGGATCAGAACAGACGTGCGGATCTGCGAGGAGAGTTGATCTCGCAGTCCGACCATCTGCGGAATAGAAGTGTTATCCGGTCGAAGGCTCTTCGGGTTTACGCGAGCCACATCAGCTTGGAATTCTTGACGTGCCTGACGCATTGTGAGTCCAGGCCTCAGGCGGCCGATGGTTTGCCAAATGAACGCGCCGTGTTTGGGGATCACCTCAAAATCGAAAACAGTGGGCGCCCATACATCGACGTTGCCCGGATAATCGAAGCGCGACGGAGCGACGCCGATGATGGTGAGAGCCGCTCCATCCAAATGAGCAACGGAGCCGATTAGGGATGGGTTGCCGCCATATGCTTGCTGCCACAAGCGATGACTGATCACGATCACATGGTTCTTGCCCGTCCGATCTTCTTCCGGGACAAATGTGCGGCCAAGTTGAGCCTGCACATCGAGCAAGGAGAACAGATTTGCAGAGGTCTCTGTGACTCGAACTCGCAAAGCATCGCGGCCCGAGTTCAGGTTCATTTCAGATGTCGAGAATGTCGACGCGTTTTCCAAGTAAGAACTGTGATTGCGCCACTCTGCAAAATTGGCGTGACCATTTCCCGCTGAAAATGGCGAAAAACGTAGCTCCACCAATCGTGATGCATCTCCGAACGGCAGCGTTCGAAGAAGCAGCGCACTGGTAACGCTGAAGACCCCGGTACTCGCCCCGATTGCTAAAGCCAGTGTGCCGACTGCGATGACCGCACTTAGGGGCCGTCGCCAGTAGGCCCTCAGTGCAAACCGCAAGTCCTGACCAAACTCTCGAACCAGTTCTCGCGGTGCAGAGATCGCAACATCAGAAAGAGCGTGCGACCATAACCCAACGTTTTCTTTCCATCCCTGTGCGTCGCGCTGTTCGTCACGAAATTGACGATCCATGGCCCCTTCGTATTCCTGGCGAAAGCTCGCCGGATAGAGTCGCAACAATTTTCGGTACAGTTTCGTGACATCAATCATGTTCACCTCACACAGGATCAGGAATCCCCAAACGTACTTCTGCCAGTTGCAGCAGAGCCCGCAGCCGTGCGGTTTCGGCGTGAACTACGCGACGGCCTAAAGGAGTGATTCTGTAGTATCGGCGGCGTTCGTCATCAAGATGTGCATCGGGACGCTCGTCTGATTCCACGATGAACCCTTGCTCGAGCATCTTGTTGATGGCTCCGTAGAGTGCGCCCGAACCTAAATTGATTCGTCCGTCTGATCGTTGAAGGATCTCGCGTTTCAGCGCGTACCCATGTCGCTCCCCTTCACTTAGAGAAAGCAGCATATGGAAGACGGGGAGGGATAACGGGAGGAACTGATCGACGTCTTTAACCGAGCTTGTCATAGTATGTCACTTTCTGGCATAGAATGACGCAAATCGATATTGTTTGTCAAATCCCGGTCCAGCGAATCTCCGCAAATCGGCTTACCACTGGACGCGAACGCACTTCACCTGTCTGCTTCACCAATGATCGCGCTCAGCGAGTGCTTATCTCCGCCAAATCACTCGCCGACGACAGATTAGTACCGGAATGGCTAGTGTTCGCGGATCTGCCTAGGCGTGATCCTGGATTCTCGGCAACAGACCGGGGCACTCATCCATGGCAAGCTTGAACCGGGTGATGTGGTTGGTTTGTGGGCCATCCCACAGTCGCACCCCAGGAACCGTCTCACGGTCCGGGCGAGCCGTTTGGGTGCTCGACGGAGTCAACGCATCGCCCGATCATGGCATACTGCTATGCGTTGATTTCAACACATCAGAAAGGAGACGAGGGATGCTGAGAACGAAGGCCGGCACTTTTGCGATGACGAGTATCACCCTGGTGGTTGTGCTTGGTGCGGGATTGCAGGCGGGGGCACAGAATGCAACGGCCGCTTTTGCGAGCATGGCTCCGCTGGAGCAGTACTTGATTCCGGATCGCGATGGCGAGATTGCGCTTGCGAGGAGCGCGGCTCCCGAATCCGTTTCCCGTGATGCGGAGGTCATGGTTCTTGGGCGGCACGGTTACGAAACGGCGGTTCAAGGAAAGAACGGCTTTGTGTGCATCGTGGAGCGGGCGTGGACTTCTCCGATCGATGACCCGGAGTTCTGGAATCCGAAGGGACGGGCGCCGATCTGCTTCAATGCGGCGGCGGCACGAACGTTCCTTCGGCGGACGATCAAGAAGACGGAGCTGGTCATGGCGGGACGCACGAAGGAGCAGATGATTGAGTCGATCACCGCAGCGATCGACACGAAGGAACTGCCGCCGATGGAACCCGGCGCGATGTGCTACATGCTGTCCAAGCAGGGCCACCTGAGCGACCGGGTCGGACACTGGCATCCGCACTTGATGTTTTTCGTTTCCCACTCAGAGCCTGGGGCGTGGGGAGCGGATCTGGAGGGCTCTCCGATCGTGGCATTCAACGATAAGTGGGAGCAGATGACCACTTACCTGGTGCCGGTTCGACGGTGGTCGGACGGGACGGCGGACGAGTAAGACCGAAATACTACACGCGTGAAAACTTCAACGTGAGGCTCTTGTCAAGAAGCGCCTGCCGTTCCGTAGTCAGACGCGTGATCGGCATGCTTCGCAGGGACTCGGGACGCCAGACGCCCGCTGCTTGGCATCGGTTGCACGAGCGGCTGGTCACCCTGGCAGGGAGCTGAAGTCGTCGCGGACCATCGAGACGAAATTGCGAACTGTTGGGTCCGCACGGAGGGATTGGTGAAATGCGATGCCGATCTTCCAAACGGCGGAGGGAATCGCCGTCTCTAGAAATCGAACGCGCGGGACATGCATGACCTTGCAGGAGTGGGGAACTAACGCCACCCCCGCGCCTGCGCGGATGAAATTGAGCAAGGTGAACAGTTCCCCGACTTCCTGCACAATCCGAGGCGAGAATCCCGCGGCGTGACAGGTGCGAAGCACGTGCTCGTGCAGGCTGGCGGAGGCGGAGCGGGTCACCAGGATGAATGGATCGCGAGCGCAGGACTTGAGTCCGTGAGGCTGTTTCGCGTGAGCGCTGACGGCAATGACGAGCCGATCGGAAAAGAGCGGAAAGCTGAAGATTTCGCCGGCCTCGATCGGGAGGCGCACAAATCCAACGTCCATGGTGCGGTTTTCGAGGGCTTCCAACTGCGCGGGAGTCGACATTTCGCGCATGACAACCTGGACACCGGGATAGCGGTAACGGAACCGCTGGATCAGGTCAGGGAGACCGGTGGCAAGGGAGGGAAGGCCAAAGCCAATCCGCAGCAGTCCCGCTTCTCCGCGGACGGCGCTACGGGAAAGATCAACGGCAAACTGGGCATCGATAAGCAGAGAACGGGCGCGCTCGACCAGGACCTGACCTGCGCGAGTAAGCGTCAGGCGGCGAGGCTCTCGAACAAAGAGGGGGCCACCGAGTGTCTCCTCGATTCTGTGGATCTGCTTGGTGAGGGCGGGCTGGGAGATGCAGAGGGCCTGGGAGGCGCGTCCGAAGTTCAGATGCTCGGCAAGGACGACGATCGATCGCATCTGATCCAAATCGACTTCCATAACCGCAGGTTATCACAACGTGGCCAATAAATCATTGGACGTTATGACCCCGATTTTCGAGAATCGAAGCAGGGGGTCAGATGCACCCGCACTCAGTAGTGACGATCATGGGGACAACCGCCGCGGTGTTGAGCACGGTAGCATTCGTGCCGCAAATCAGGGAGACATGGAAGACGGGCGGCAAGGACTTGTCGTACACCATGCTGACGCTCTACGTGGCAGGCGTGAGTCTATGGCTATGTTATGGGCTGGCAATCGGCGCCAGGGAACTGGCCGTGGCCAACGCGGCGTCAATTGTGTTCGCGGGAACGTGCCTGGTTCTAAAGCTGGTGAGACGCCGGCCAATGCCCGCTCGATCCCAGAAGAGGCGGCTTCGCATTGCCATCGACATGGACGAAACCATTGCTGACAGCCTCAAGGAACATCTGCGCCGCTACAACGCCGAGTTCGCAGAGGATATTGGCGTGAACGAACTTCATGGCAAGAACCTTGAGGATGTTGCGCCGGTTGAGCGGCGTGACGCTGTGCGCCGCGCATTACGAAATGAATCCTTTTTCGATTGCCTGGAGACGATCGAGGGAGCGCAGGAGGTTGTCCGCGAGATGGCACGCGACCACGATGTGTACATTGTTTCAGCGGCGATGGAGATCCCGGAGTCATTCGCGGCGAAGCATCGCTGGCTACGAAAGCACTTCCCTTTCATCCCCGAAGGGAACGTTGTGTTCTGCGGAAACAAAGGAATTATTGACGCGGATTACCTGATTGACGATCACGCGCGACATTTTGCCGGTTTTAGCGGGGAAGGCATTCTGTTTTCCGCCCCTCACAACCTGGCGGAGACAGCATTTACGCGCGCCGCAAGCTGGCGCGACCTGCAGAGAACTTTTACCGGCATGGAATCAAAGCAACTGCGAAAGAGGACGGAGCGATGAGATTGAATACGTACGTGAATTTCAATGGCAACTGTGCGGCGGCGTTCCAGTATTACGAGGAACATCTTGGCGCGCGCGTGAAAACGATGATGACCCACGGACAGTTTCCGGAGAGCGGAGCTGGTGCGGATTGGAAAGATGCGGTGTTGCACGGACGCATTGACCTTAGCGGCGTTGAACTGTGGGCGGCGGATATCCCGGACGCGGAACCCATGCGTAGCGCTTACCTGACGCTGCGGGTGGCAAGTAATGAGGAAGCCGAGCGGGTGTTCTCTGTTCTATCAGAGGGAGGGCGTATTTTGATGCCCATTGTCGAGACGTTCTTTGCCTTCCGCTACGGCCAGGTGCGCGATCGGTTTGGGATCAACTGGATGGTCCTGCATGAGCGCCCGGCGCCGCCGGGAAGCTAGCCATGACGGGTGTATCAAGGCTCCTCAGTAAAGAGGGAGCGGAGCCAGGAGGCACGCCGGTAGGTGGCGGTGTGGCCGTGCGTGGAGATGACCATGCGGCCGCTGCCGGTGATGTTCCAGGACTCGGTGAAGGTGTCGGAGTCGGTATTCTTGGTGACTTTGAAGGAGTTGTTGGTGAGTTGGGCGGAGTAGGTGTTGATGCCCGGCTCGAAGGCGAAGTGGCAGTTGGAGGCGGGCTCGGACCAGGTGTGGGAGCGGCCGTCGGCAATTAGAGTTACGGATTCGTAATGGTTAAAGCAGTTGATGGGGATGATGACGGAGAACTTTCCGCGGTGGGCGATGAGCTGCATCTCCACGGGGGCGTCCTGGTCGCCGGCGGTGCGGAACCAGACGCCGTCAAAGCGCGAGCGCAGGAGCAGAGGAAGAACGAACCCCAGGAAGATGCATAGTGCCATCAGGAGAGCGCCTTCGATTCGG
>Ga0210408_10005501_pt1 | contig 11113 bp, 9 predicted proteins | sample IncBWH4MmetaG_FD_155471 | JGI IMG/M metagenome (GOLD analysis project Ga0210408, IMG submission 155471) | Forest soil microbial communities from Barre Woods Harvard Forest LTER site, Petersham, Massachusetts, United States - Inc-BW-H-4-M | ecosystem: Environmental > Terrestrial > Soil >... | reverse complement strand
AAATCCTCCCGCTCGTCCGAGTAGGGCGGAAAACGCCCGATCAGGCTCTCGATCTCTTTGAGCAGCGCGTTTCCCCCCGCGTCGAGCGCGGGCCGATCGAGGGTCGGATAGCAGTAAAGGCCCTCGAACCCGTCGCGGGCGAGGACTGCGCGGTAGGGCGCCGGAATCGACACCCGCCCCTTGGCATCGAGGCGCAACGTGTAATTGGACACGAAGAGATCCATGCCCCTGGTCACCGGCGCCCGCCGACCACACGCGCCGATCAAGGGACGCTACGCGGTGTGGGAGATCATGGGATAACATGGGACACGATGGTCGTCAATGAAACCGCCTCGTCCGCCCGCCTTTGGTCAGCGCGCGTCCGCCCGTTCCGATTAACGCGGCTTAAACTTAAGAAACCGTTGCGGAATCAGACGACGGAGGACCGACGACCGACGACGGACTCGTGATCGTCTGCTCCGTCCTCCGTCGTCCGTCGGCTGTCGTCCGGGAACCGGTTTGCGCTAGCATCGCGCGGTGACCCACCGAGGCCCGCCATGACCATCATGTATCACGAGGGCAATCGCCGCCTGCAGGACGCGTTCGACAGCCGCCGCATCTCCGACAGGCTGGAGGAGAAGCTCACCCGCACGGCATTCACGGACGACGACAAGAGCTACATCGAGTCCACGATTTTCTTCTTCATCGCCACGGCGGACGCGGAAGGGCGGCCCGACTGCTCGTTTAAGGGCGGCATGCCAGGCTTCGTCCGCGTCACCGGGCCGTCGCAACTCGCGTTCCCCGACTACGACGGCAACGGCATGTTCAAGAGCCTGGGCAATTTGCTGGTCAATCCCAACGTCGGCCTGCTCTTCATCGACATGCAGAAGCCGCGGCGGTTACGCGTTAACGGCACCGCTACCATAAATCGCGATGACCCGCTGCTGACACAAACAGTCGGTGCGCAGATGATCGTGCGGGTGAACGCGCGCGCGATCTTTCCCAACTGTCCGCGCTACATCCCGCAGTTCACGCTCGCCGAGCCTTCGATCTACGCGCCGCGCCCCGGCGGCGATTTCCCCGAGCCGAAGTGGAAAGAATTCGCGGACTTCAAGGATTACATCCACCCGCGCCAGCCGACGTTCCGGGGAACGCCCAAATAATAATCGTCGTGTCGTCCACGGTGACGTTGCCGGTCTGGCTGGTCGCGATCCTCGCGGCGCTGGCACTGTGGTCCGTGCTCGATCGCCTGCTGATCCCGAGCGTGCGCTGGCTGCTGCGTCGGCGGATCAACCGCGCGATCGACGAGCTCAACACCCGGCTCAAGCTGCGCATCCAGCCGCTCAAGCTTGCCAAACGCCAGGCGCTGGTCGATCAGCTCGTGTTCGATCCGGACGTGCTCCGGGCGATCGAGGATTACGCCGCGACGAACGCCGTGCCGCGCGAGGTGGCGCAAGCGCGGGCGCGCCGCTACGCCCGCGAGATCGTGCCGTCGTTCTCCCACTACGCCTACTTCGGCGTGGGCACGCGCATCGCCCGGTTCGTGTCGACCTATCTGTACCGGGTGCGCCTCGGTTACCTCGACGAAAAAGCGCTGCAGGGCGTCGATCCGGACGCCGCCGTGGTCTTCGTCATCAACCATCGCTCCAATATGGATTACGTGCTCGTCACCTACATGGTGTCGACCAGCTCGGCCCTGAGCTACGCGGTCGGCGAGTGGGCGCAGGTGTGGCTGCTGCAAAACCTGATCCGTTCGATGGGCGCCTATTTCGTACGGCGGGATTCACGGGAGCCGCTCTACCGCAAGGTCCTGGCGCGCTACATACACATGGCAGTTGCCGGCGGGCTCGCGCAGGCGCTGTTTCCCGAAGGCGGCCTGACCCGTGACGGAAAGCTCCAACCTGCAAAGCTCGGCCTGCTCAGCTACATGGTCGCTGGCTTCGACCCGAGCGGCGCGCGCGACCTTGTGTTCGTGCCGGTCGGCATCAATTACGACCGGGTGCTGGAGGACCGCGTGCAGGTGGCGACCCTCGCTACGCCCGACGGCGAAAAGCCGCGCTTCAAGTTCAATGTGGGCGTCTTCCTTGGGTTCGTCGGGCGCAACATCGCCCTCAAGCTGCGCGGCCGGCTCTACCGCCTTGGCTATGCATGCGTGAGCTTCGGGGCGCCGATTTCGCTGCGCCGTTACGTCGGCGGCCGTGGCATCGATTTCCGCACCCTCGACCACGACCGGCGTTTCGACGAGGTCGCGCAGCTGGGCAGCCTGCTGATGGCGAAGGTCGGCGAAGTCGTACCGGCCCTGCCGGTCGCGCTGGTCGCCACCGCCCTGCTTGACGCTGGGGACGCGCCACTCGCCGCGCTCGAACTCAAGGGACGGGTGGTCGATCTTATGAGTCGGCTCAATACTCGGGGCGCGCATATCCATGTGCCGCGCGCCGACCAGGATTACGCGGTCGAAGTCGGTTTGCGCATGCTGCGCCTGCGCCGCTTGGTAGACGAAACCGAAGGGCTCTATCGCGCCGATCGAGCCAACACAGTGCTGCTGCGCTACTACGCCAATTCAATCGCGCATCTCTTGACTAGCGCGTGATCCCGAAAAAGCCTGCCCCGCACTTGATGCGGGGTGGCTACCGGTTTTCGGAAAAAGATCATGCGCCAACAACAAGACTCGGCGACGTCCTGATTTCCCGCGCACGAAATTGCTATGGTTCGCCCATGTCGGGTTTCTCAGCGGATTCGCCCCTCGTCGACCGCGTCGTCCCCTCGCCCAATCACGGCGAGCGCATCGCGCACGGCCAGCCGGACATGATCGTGCTGCACTACACCGGCATGCCGACCGCCGAGGGTGCCCTCGAGCGGCTGTGCTCGCTCGAAGCCCCGCGAGTCTCATCGCATTATCTGGTCTTCGAGGATGGACGTATCTTGCAGCTGGTGCCGGAGGCGCGGCGCGCCCAGCACGCGGGCATCTCGTCGTGGGAAGGCGAGACCGACATCAATTCCCGCTCGGTCGGCATCGAGATCGTCAACCCGGGACACGACGGCGGCTACCCGGATTTTCCCGATCAACAGATAGCGGCGGTGATCGCGCTCTGCCGCGACATCCTTGCGCGCCGGCCGATGCGCGCCGACCGGGTGGTCGCGCATTCCGACGTGGCGCCGAGCCGCAAGCAGGATCCGGGCGAGAAGTTTCCCTGGGCGCGGCTGCATGAGGCGGGCGTCGGCCATTGGGTCGCGCCGGCACCGTTGGGCGAGCCGCGCGGGCTTTCGCTGGGCGACGGCGGCGCTGCGGTTGCCGACCTGCAGGGTTTGCTGGCGAAATACGGCTACGGCGTCCCATCGGTCGGCGAGTTCGACCAGGCGATGCACGAGGTGGTCGTCGCGTTCCAGCGCCACTTCCGTCCCGTCCGCGTGGATGGCATCGCGGATCGGTCGACCATCGATACTTTGCAGCGCCTGCTGGAGGCGCGGCCGTGCTAAATTAGAGGTTCCAGGCCGATCCGGAGAGCGAGTGAAACACATGCGATACACAGTTGTTTTGGAACAGGAACCGGATGGCGGTTACGTCGCGAGCGTGCCAGCTTTGCCTGGATGCGTGAGTCAAGGCGATACGCGCGCCGAAGCGCTGTCCAATATCCGTGAAGCGATCGCCGTTTATCTGGAAGACTGCCGTGAGACGGGCGAGCTGGTTCCGACCGGAGCGTGAACCCATGCCACACGATTTGCACGGACTGCCGATCACGACATCGCCGGAGGGAGCCGCGGCCTTCGACCGCGCGGTGCTCGCCTATCTCAAGTACAAGGTCGACGCGCCCGAGCACCTCAAGCGCACGCTCACCGCCGATCCGGAGTTCGTGCTGGCGCAGTGCCTCAAGGGGTACTTCGCCATGCTCTCGTATAACCAGGCGAGCGTGCCGCGTGCCGTCGAGGCGGCCAAAGTTGCACGCGCGCACAGCGCGAACGCAACATCGCGCGAGCGCGCCCACCTCGACGCGCTCGAGGCGTGGATCGCCGGCGATCTGGAGCGCATGATCGCGGTGTGGGAGGCAATCCTCGCCGAGCACCCGACCGACGTGCTGGCACTGCGGCTTGCGCATTTCAACAATTTCTGGCTCGGCCGGCCGCGCGAGATGGCGGCTTCGGTCGAGCGCGTGCGCCCGAAATGGGGACGCGAGCTTCCCGGCTACGGCACGCTGTTGTCCTGCCGCGCCTTTGCGCTCGAGGAATGCGGCGACTATGCCGGGGCCGAACCCGCGGGCCGCGCCGCGGTCGAGATCGATCCGGCCGACGTGTGGGGCACCCACGCGGTCGCCCACATCATGGAGATGCAGGGCCGCCACGAAGAGGGCATCGCCTGGCTCGACGGGCTCGAGCGCCATTGGGTCGGCGCCAACAATTTGCTGCATCATCTGTGGTGGCACCGTGCGCTCTACCATCTCGAGCGCGGGGAGACGGCCGAGGTGCTCGCGCTCTACGACCGCCGCTTCCGCGACCTCGGTTCGCCGCTCACCCGGATGCAGCCCGACCTTTACATCGACGTGCAGAACGCCGCTTCCATGCTATTTCGCCTGGAGCGCCACGGCGTCGACGTGCGCGACCGCTGGACCGAAATCGCCGACAAGGCCGAAGCGCGCATCGGCGACTGCCTCTCCGCCTTCACGCTGCCGCACTGGATGATGGCGCTCGCCGCCACCGGGCGCGAGGAAACGGCAAGGCGCATGCTCGCGGGGATGCGTGCCTTTGCCGCGAACGGCACGACGACGGGAAAACTCATCGGCGAGATTGCCGTGCCGATCTGTGAGGCGGTGCTGGCCCATCGGCGCGGAGAGACCGCGCAAGCGGTTGCGCTGATGCGGCCGGTGCTCGACGAAATGTATCGGCTGGGCGGCAGCCACGCCCAGCAGGACGTGCTCGAACAACTCTTCCTCGACGCGGCGATGAAGGCCGGCGGGGCAGACGACGTGCGTCGGCTGCTCGCCCGCGTCAAACGCCATCCGGTGCCGCCGCACGGCCGCGCCGGTTACGCCGAGGCGGCGAAGCTTTATTTGCACTGAATGGAGCAATTCATGTCGCGTTTCATGCTAGCTGTCTTCGCGGCCGTCCTGCTGTCGGGCGCGCCCGCGCTCGCGGCGGAGATCAAGGTGTTCTCCGCCGGTGCGATCGAGCCGGGACTCATGCGCGCGATCGAAGCGTTCAAGCGCGCGAGCGGCGACACGGTGAAAGTCGAGTTCAACACGGCGCCGCAGCTCGCGAGCCGGCTTGCCAAGGGCGACGCCGCGGACGTGCTGATCGCGCCGCCGGCCGCGCTCGATCAACAGGCCAAGGACGGCAAGGTGCTGGCGGACGGGCGGGGCACGGTGGGCCGAGTCGGCGCCGGCGTCGTAATGCGCGCGGGATTGCCGAGCCCGGACATCTCGACGACCGCCGCGTTCAAACAAACCGTGCTCGACGCGGAGTCGATCGTCTACAACACGGCGTCGACCGGGCTCTATCTGGAAAAGCTGTTCGAGCGGCTCGGGATCGGGGAGCAAATCAAGGCCAAGACCACGCGCTATCCCAACGGCGAGCGCGTGATGGAACATCTCATCCACGGGAAGGGCAACGAGATCGGCTTCGGCGCGATCACCGAAATCAAGCTGTTCGAACCCAAGGGGCTCAAGCTCGTCGGGCCGCTCCCGGCCGAGGTGCAGAACTACACGACGTACGCCGCCGCATTGATGACCGGCGCGCCCTCCCCGCAGGCGGCGAAGGCGTTCATCACGTTCCTCGGCACCCCCGAAGCGAAACAGGCATTCGCGGCGGGCGGTGTTGAATAGCGCTGCGATGCTTGAGGGCTTGACGCCCGGCGGCGCGCACCCCATTCCCTAGTCCGTCAGTCGGCCGGACGGCCGTCCCGGCAAGTGCCGAAAGGCCGCCGGGGAGGAAAGTCCGGGCTCCATGGACATACGGTGCCGGATAATGTCCGGCGGGGGTGACCCCAGGGAAAGTGCCACAGAGAAGAGACCGCCCGGTGCGCTTCGGCACAGCGGGCAAGGGTGAAACGGTGCGGTAAGAGCGCACCGCGCGTCCGGCAACGGGCGCGGCACGGCAAACCCCACCGGGAGCAAAACCGAATAGGGGCGGCGCGGAGGAGCAATCCTCCGGATCGATGTCCGGATCGGCCGCCCGGGTAGGTTGCTCGAGACGCCGGGCAACCGGCGTCCCAGAGGAATGGCCGTCACGCGCCGGCGCGAGCCGGCGCCGCACAGAACCCGGCTTACAGGCCGGCTGACGCGATGAGGGGGCGTCCGACGGAAGCAACCGTCGGGCGCCCCCGCCAGTTTTTTAACTGCTCGCGCCGCGAGCCCCTGATTCAGTCCGACGACTTACGTCGGGCGGTTGATCTGTCCGGGATTTTACCGTACATCAATCGGTGGAGAAATCACCATGCCCCAAACCGCAACGCGAAACACTCGTCTCGAGGCCCGCATTTCTCGCGACGGCTTGGCCCTCGTCAGGCGTGCTGCCGAAATCGAAGGCCGCTCGATCAGCGACTTCGTGGTCGCCGCGGCTCAGGACGCCGCCCGCCGAACCATTGCGGACGTCGAAGTGATTCGCCTCTCACGACGAGCGCAAGAGAAGTTCGCCGAGCTGCTCCTAAACCCGCCGAAACCATCCCGCGGATTAAAACGCGCTGTTGCAAATCATCGACGGCTGATCCGTGAAGTTCGGTGACGCCGCCGTTCATCACCGAACCGCTGGATCGTAATCACGATCGTGACGCATTCGTCTGCGGCTCCGACGCGCTTGATCGTTACCTGAAGGAACGCGCTTCACAGGATGTCCGCCGCCGCGTCGCTAGCTGTTTCGTTGCAATCGGTGATGATGGAAAGATAATCGGATACTACACGCTCGCGGCAACCAGCGTCCGCCTGGACGCTCTGCCTGGTGAACTTACGAAACGCTTGCCACGATATTCCGCAGTTCCGGCTGTGTTGATGGGCCGCCTGGCCGTCGCCCTTAGTCACCAAGGCAGAGGCCTAGGCAGCGCTTTGATTATCGACGCCGTCACGCGAGTCGATCGCCTCGGTGTCGGTGCATTTGCATTGGTCGTCGACGCGAAGGATGATCGCGCCAAGGTATTTTACGAGACGAATGGATTCGTGTCCCTACCCGATGAGGACCGTCGGTTATGTCTACCAATCGAGACAGCGTTGCACGCTCTTCGCAAATGAGTGCTCTCCAAACAAAGCACGGCTATCTCGACCGGCCGGGATGCCGGCTCTACTACGAAGTCACCAGCGCTGGGCCGGCGATCGTGTTCGCGCATGGGCTCGGCGGCAATCACCTGAGCTGGCGGCAGCAGGTGCCGCATTTCGCCGGCCGCCATACCTGCGTGACCTTCGCGCATCGCGGATTTGCGCCGTCGAGCGAAATCTCCGGTGGACCCGATCCGGCCGACTACGCGGGTGACCTCGCCGCGCTGATCGATCATCTCGCGCTCGAGCGTGTCTTCCTGGTGGCGCAGTCGATGGGGGGCTGGGCCTGCCTCGAATATGCGCTGGCGCATCCCGAGCGCGTGCGCGCGCTCGTCCTCGCTTCGACCGCGGGTGCGATCGCGCGGCGTGCGACCCTGCTGCGGGATCCGCCGGCACTCGACGCCTGGATCGCGCAGGCCGCCGCCGCGCGCGCACAGATGCAGCGCGACGGCGTTCACCCGGCCGCCGGAGCGCGCATGGCGCGCGAGCAGCCGGCGCTGCATTTTCTCTATCGTTCGATCGACGCGATGGCTGGCGCCAAATTCGACAAGGAAGGCTTGCGCGCACGCATGATCGCGCTGCAGACCCGGCCGCCCGATGACCTTGCGCGCCTCGCGGTCCCGACCCTGTTCATCACCGGCGACGAGGACGTGGTGTTTCCGCCCATGCTCGCCCCGGCGCTGGCCGCGCTGATGCCGAACGCACGAGTCGAACAGGCCGCCGCGAGCGGGCACTCGGTCTATTTCGAGCGCGCGGATGTTTTCAATCGTTTCGTCGAGGAGTTTTTCGCGAACGTCGCAGCAGCCGCGATGGCTTGAACGTCACGATAGCCAGCGCTTGCGCCGTTTGTAATGCTTCACGTCGCGGTATGATTTGCGCGTGCCGATCTCGTTGAGGCCGAGATAGAACTCCTTGATGTCGGAGTTGCGGCGCAACTCCTCGGCCGGTCCTTCCAGCACGATGCGGCCGTTCTCCATGACATAGCCGTGGTCGGCGATGTCGAGCACCAGCGCGGCGTTCTGCTCGACGATGAGGACGGTGAGGTTGCGCTCCTCCTTGAGCCGGCGAATGATCGTGAAGATTTCCTCGACGATCAGCGGCGCGAGCCCGAGCGAGGGCTCGTCGAGCAGAATCGCCTTGGGATCGGACATCAGCGCCCGGCCGATCACCATCATCTGCTGCTCGCCGCCCGAGAGATAGCCCGCCTGCAGGCGACGGCGCTCTTTCAGCCGCGGGAACACGTCATAGACGCGTGCGATCCCCTCATGAACGGCTTTGCCGTCGCTGCGGGTGTGGCCGCCGGCGATCAGGTTCTCCTCGACCGTGAGGTTGGGAAATACGCGCCGGCCTTCGAACACCTGGACGACACCGCGCTTGACCACCTCGTGGGCCGGCAACTGATCGAGCCGCTCGCCGTCGAGTTCGATCGAACCCTTGGTAACGCGACCGCGCTCGGTGCCGAGGATGCCGGAGATCGCCTTGAGCGTCGTGGTCTTGCCGGCCCCGTTTGCCCCAAGCAGTGTCGTGATGCGGCCGGGCTCGGCGCGCACCGAGACGCCGCGCAACACGAGGATCACGTTGTCGTAGACGACTTCGATGTTGTTGAGTGCGAGCACGGACGGCACCGCAAGGAACTCGGCCGGCGTCTCGTGGACGCCGGCCGATGGAAGCGAACGTGCTATTCCGCCGAGGAGACCGCCTTGGCGAGCACCTCCGGATAGCCGCGGAACCAGTCGGTTTCCTTGACGAACTTGCCGCCCTTGACCTGGAAGATCTGCACCCAGCCGCCGCCTTCGTGGTTGGCCGCTGTGATCTCCATGGGCGGGACGAGACCGCCGAGGGTGAAGTCCTTGATCGACTCGAAGCCCTTACGGACGTCCTCGCCGGTCGGCTTGGCGCCGCCCTTCGCCTTGATGGCGTTGCGGATCGCCTCGACGTGCAGCGCCGCCGCCAGCAAGCCACGGTTGTAATAAACCGTCGACTTCATCTCCTTGGGCGGTTCCTTGCCCTGCGCCTTGTACATGGCGACGATCTCTTTGCGGACTGGATAGTCGTCGCCGACGCCGGCGAACTGAATCGTGTGGTAGCCCTCGGCCACGCCCCAGCCGCCCGCGGCTTCGATGTCGGCCTCGGAGGAGGCCCACACCAGCCCGATCACCTTCGAGAGCGGATAGCCGGCGCGCTTGAGTTCCTTGATGGAGACCGAAGGCGACCGCCCGAACAGGTGCGAGATCACGAAGTCGGGCCGGTAGCGCTGGGCGATGTCGAGCACCTGGGCGCCCATTTCGACGCCAGGCGGCGGCACGGCGAAGGTGCGCAGCTCGAATTTCTCGATCTTCTGGATGTCCTCGATGATCGGCAGCGGCTCGCGACCGGCCGGATTATCATAGAAGACATAGGCGATCTTCTTGCCGGCGAGGTTGCCGCCGAGCTGCTTCTTGATGAACTCGATCGCGGCCGCGCCCTGCGACCAGTAGGTGGCGGCGACAGGGAAGATGTAGGGGTAACGCGTGCCGTTGGCCGCGGCGGCGGTGCCGAACCCGGGCGAGGTGCCGGGGATTTTGTCCTCGTTGAGCTTCTGGGTGAGCGCCTGGGTCTGCGGCGTGCCATAGATCATGATCGAGACCGCGCCGTCACGCTTGAAGAGTTCGTAGCTCTCCATCGCCGGCGGGACCTTGTACTCGTGGTCGATCTCGCGCGCGACGATGGTGTAGCCCTCGACCCCGCCCTTGGAATTGACCAGGTTGATGTAGTCCTGCACGGCGGGACACAACTCCACGCCGACGAGCTGGGTCGGACCGGTGCGGTCGCACTGCTCGCCGATCTCAATGACCTTCTCCTGCGCCCGCGCGGCGCCTGAAAACCACAGGGCGGTGGCGGCTGCCGCCGCCAGCGCCGTACCCGCGGCCGATATGCGCCTCATGTTTTCTCTCCTCCGGTTTGTTTTCCTGCCTCAGTACGAGAACGGCCACATCCGGAAGTAATTACGGATGTTGCCCCACAGCCGGTTGAGGCCTTCCGGCTCCACGACCAGGAACAGCACGATCAGGCCGCCGAACATAACCAGTCGCAGGTTCGGAATGATATTGAGTAAATCGCCCTGTGAAAACAGCAATCCGCCCATCCCCTCGAGCACCCAGCGGGTGACGATCGGCAGCAGGGTGACGAAGGCGGCACCCAGCACCGAGCCGAGCACCGAGCCCAATCCGCCGATGATGATCATGGCGAGGTAATCGATCGAAACGTTGATCTGGAACTGCTCGTAGTTCGCGATACCGAGATAATAACTATAGAGCACGCCGGTGACGCCGGCGTAGAACGACGAGATCGCGAACGCCAGCAGCTTGTAGCGGAAAATGTCGATGCCGATGATTTCCGCCGCGGTGTCGTGGTCGCGCACCGCGACGAAGGCGCGGCCGATGCGCCCGCGCACGATGTTCTGCGTGGCGACGATCGCCAGCACGAAGAAGAACATCAGGAAGAAATAGAGCTGCATCTGGCTCTTGAGCACGACGCCGAACACGCTCGGTCGCGGCACCTCGATCGTGGCCTGCACGCCGCCGGAAATCCACGACACGTGGTTGATGGTCCATTCGATGATCAGCTGGGCGGCGAGCGTCGCGATCGCGAGGTAAAGACCCTTGATGCGCAGAGAGGGGATACCGACGATCGCGCCGATCAACGCCGCCATCAGCCCGCCGGCGGGAACCGCGATCCAGAACGGCGCGCCCAGGCGAACGATCAGGTTGGCGGCGGTGTAGGCGCCGACCGACATGAAGGCGGCATGCCCGATCGACACCTGGCCGGTGTAGCCGACCAGAATGTTGAGCCCGAGCGCACCCACGCTGGCGATGAGGATCAGGTTGAGGATCGAGATCAGATATTCGCCGAGCGTGAGC
>Ga0210408_10005498_pt1 | contig 11121 bp, 8 predicted proteins | sample IncBWH4MmetaG_FD_155471 | JGI IMG/M metagenome (GOLD analysis project Ga0210408, IMG submission 155471) | Forest soil microbial communities from Barre Woods Harvard Forest LTER site, Petersham, Massachusetts, United States - Inc-BW-H-4-M | ecosystem: Environmental > Terrestrial > Soil >... | reverse complement strand
GTAGGTCAGCACCACGTGCTGCAGTGCCGCCTGCGCCGCGCCACCCATGGTGGTGGTGATGAGCGGCGGGGTGCCCGCGGTGCTGGTCGCGCTGCTGCGGGCGAAGCCCTGGTACTGCATGGCCGCTTGACCCAGTGTCATGTCGCGCGTGGTGTTGCTGCCGGAGTAGCTGACGATCCACGCGTTGGTCTGCGTGACGTCAGCGGGCGCCGCCCAGGCCTCGATGGTGTACTCACCCGCGGCCTGAATCATGCCCGCGACCTTCGCACTGGCGCTGGTGGAGGCCTGCGCCTTGCCGCCGGCACCGATCTGGATGCCCCAGCCGCCCACCCAGGTGACGTTACCCGACAGCGACAGGTCGGCCGCGGGGGTGACGCCGCTCGTGTCGTAGGCGGTACTGCCCTGGCCAGTCTGGAACATGTATTTCGCGACCAGGTTCGCCTCGTAGCGGTTGCCGCCCGCGGCGATGGTGCCGTCGGTGAGCGCGAGCGCATCGGACACGACCAGCGCGGGATCGAGCTGGGTCGGCTGGATGCCGTTGGCGAACGCAGTGATCGCCGCGAGCATCGCCGCAGAGCTCGCCGGGCAGTCCGGCGCGCCGTTGGACGAAGCCGACGGCCAGCAGTGATGGAACTCGGTCGCCAGGCGCTCGTAGAAGCGTGACTGGTTGGGGCTCAGCAGGTTGATCTTCGGCTGCGCCGCCGCGTAGGCCTCCTGGGGATTGGCGCTGGCGAAGTATGGCTGCTGCGCGGTGGCGGAGCTCGAGGTATGGCATCCCACGCAGTACTGCCGGAGTATCGGGGTCCAGATGGTGTTCTCGAACGCGGTGGGATCGAGTGGGAACTGCTTGCCGCCGCCCGCCTGCCGGACCGGCGGTGCGATGAGCTTGATGCTGGTGGTCGAGGAGGAGCCCGCCCCGATCCAGCCCTGGATCCACACCAGCAAGGTCGATGCGCACGCCGCGGGGTCCGCCACCCAGCAGTTGTGGCCGCCGCCGACCTTCAACACCATGGTCGACTGCGACGGGTTGGAGAGATTCACCAGCGGCAGCGCCGCCTGATACGCGAGGTTCACGTCGTCAGAGCGCGCGAACATCGGCGACTGGCCGCCCGCGTGGTGACAGCCGCCGCAGCGGTTGGACGGACTGATGTTCGCCCACAGGTTGACCATGAAGGCCTGCACGTCGGCGTTGGCCGGCGGCGGACCCGTGTAGCTTTGTGCCGTGTTGGTCGGGGGCGGCGCATTGACGGTGGTCGGCGCGCCGCCGCCGCCGCAGGCGGTGAGCACGGCGAGCAGCGCGAGCGCCGCGCTGCTGGCCAGGCCGCGCGCCACGCGCAGCAGCGGTGCCGAGGACACAGTGAGGGTGACAACAGGATCACGGTTCATGACAGCGCTCCCTTACTGGCCCGGGCAGGCGGCAGCGGCTTGCTGGAACACCTGCTTGAGTCTGTAGCCGCCGGACTTGAAGCTGGTCTTGAGGTTCGTGACCGTCTGTTGATCGGTGCTGCTGTTGGGTGCGCGGAAGCACACCGCTGTGAACACCTTGACCACCTGACATTGCGCGAATGCATCGCTCGACTCGAGCTCCTGCCCGAGAGACTTCGCGCCGCTGCCGTATCCCGGCAGAGCCGAATCCCAGCCCAACGAGGTGTTCACTCCCGCACGCCAGCGGTTCGACCAGCTGTCGTCCGGCGTGACGAAACCGTAGGTGAAGTTGTATGAGTTGATCAGGTACTTCGGCTGCACCTGGCCGGACGTGTACTGCATGGTGCCGGTGTTGGTGCCAGGACCGACCACCATGCCATTGAAGTTGTAATACGCGAACGCCTGCGCCATCGGATCCATGCCGCTGTGGCAGCCGACGCAGTTGTTGAGGAATACCCGGCTGTCGCCGCCCGGTGAGCGGGCCACGTCCTGGCGGATGCGATCCGTCGGACGCGTGGTGTCCATGAGCGTCTCCATGTCATGGCAGAAGTGGTTGATCATGGTGAAGCGGAACATCGCGCGATTGGTGCCATTGATGAAGAACGCCGACTCTGCCCCGTAGGTCGTGAGCAGTCCCGCGGTCGCCGCCGTGGGGGTGCCATAGACCGCCGACTGGGAGCTCGCCTTGAGGGCGGTGCTCAGGTCGACGCCGTTGGCTTCCGCGGTGGCGTAATGGGCGTTGCTCGAGTTGGAGGGCGCGGGCGACACGCCATTCACCACGTAAAGGATGTCCGCCGACAGCGCGGTGTTGAACGGCACGTCATCGCGCACCATGCCGATCACGGTGGCGGCGTAATCGTTGAACGGCGCGAACACGGTCTGGTCGCGGTTGGTCCAGGGAATGACCATGTTCTTCAACGTCACGTTGTAGAAGCTCGCCGCGCTGGTGGCGGTCTGCGCGGCCGTCACGAGCTGCTGCGCGCCCGGGGCGCAACTGCCGCCACAACCGCTGAGCGTGCTGACCATGGAGGCGAGCTCCGCCGCCGTCGGCGGCACGCCCGCGATGCGCTCGTAGATACGGCGCGCCTGCTCGCTGGTACCGGCGTGCGCCGGGGACGCCGCGAGCGCCCCGGCCAAGAGCGCGCCTGCCACCGCGGCGCGACGCCCGCGGGCCGAAACGACCTGTGCCCTGTTGGTTCTGACATTCATGGCGCTCGTCAACTCCCAAACTAACGACCCAGTGCGCGAGCTGGACTATACGGCCCGCGCAACCCCGCCCCGAATGTCTCAACCGCCTGACGTCGCCAGTCGACGACAACTTGTGTTGTTGTTGTGTTGCGCTGCTCAATGCATAACAAACTGCGAGCCGGTTCACGGCATGGGCCCGATCGAACGACTACCTAGTAGCTCGACCCGCCCTGCACGCCTGCGGTGGTATAAGAACCGCGTGATGCCGGGCGCGCCGTGATGGAATCGGCGCTATGAACGAACAGCAGGGCGATGGTCATCGGCAGACCTATGAATTACGTTACATTGGTATCTGGCGGCATCGCCGCCGGGCCTGAGGAGAGGCACATGAGCGCCCCGAGTTGGCGTGGGCTGAGGCGATGGGGGCGGCGTTCCCGGCCGCTCGCGGCGCTTCTCACCGGCTGGCCCGCGGCGCTGGCGGCGCTCGCCGCCTGCAGCGGCGGCTGGCACGTCGGCAGCAACAGCCAGGTCACGGATCCGGCGACCGTCGACTACCCGGTGTTCTACGTGAAGCGGCAGGTGCCGGTCGACCAGGCGGGCCTGCTGGTGCAGGACGACCTGCGCATCATGCGCACGCTCACGCCCTCGACCCCTTCGGCGGACCTCTTCATGCGCGCCAGCGCATCCGCGGCTGCCGCCGAAGTCAACATCAGCGCACGCATCACCGCCGGCGCCATGTGGGACGTCAAGGACGTCGACACCTCCGTCGATGGCAGCCGCGTGGTCTTCGCGATGCGCGGCCCGCTCATGATGAATCAGAAGGCGAAGGATCCGCCCTGCTGGCGCATCTATGAGTACGTGATCGCCACCGACACGCTGCACGCGGTGATCGATCCGGCCTCGGACCCGGACCCGGCCACGGTGAACGATGTGTCACCGCACTACCTGCCCGATGGGCGCATCGTGTTCTCCTCCACGCGGCAGACGCAGTCGCAGGGCATCCTGCTCGATGAGGGCAAGCCGCAGTTCGCGGCGCAGGACGAGGCGCGCAAGGAGCCGGGCTTCGTGCTGGAGGTGATGAACGCCGACGGCACCGGCCTGCACCAGATCAGCTTCAACCAGAGTCACGACCGCGACGCCACCGTGCTCGCCAACGGCCGCGTGCTGTGGACGCGCTGGGATCACGCCCCGGGCAAGGACGCCATGTCGCTGTACTCGGCCAATCCCGATGGCACCGATCTCGAGCTCTACTACGGCGCCAACAGCCACATGACCGGCACCAACAACACCGTGGTGGAGTTCGTCCACCCGCACCAGATGCTCGATGGCCGCATCATGGCGATCATGCGCCAGTACACCGGCGTCGATGACGGTGGCGCCCTGGTGATCATCGACGGCGAGCACTACGTCGAGAACACTCAGCACCTGCTCGCCTACCCCACGCTCACGGGGCCGGCGCAGACACCCGCGACCAACAACGCCGTGCTCACCATCCCCGGGCCCTCACCCGGCGGGCGCTTCATCTCCGCCTATCCGCTGCTCGATGGCACCGGTCGCCTGCTGGTGAGCTGGAGCCAGTGCAGGCTGCTCGATAACACGCAGACGCCGCCGGCGATCGTCCCCTGCACCTCGACGGCACTCGCGCAACCGAACGTGCAGGTCGCGCTGCCGCTCTACAGCCTGTGGCTGTTCGATCCGACGCAGAACACCATTCAGCCCATCATGCCGCCGATCGAGGGCACGATGGTGACGGATGTGGCGGTGGCGCAGCCGCGGCCGCCGCCGACTGTCATCAACGACAAGCTGCCGGGCGTGGGACTCGATGAGAACCTGCTGAGTGTCGGCGTCGGCGTCATAGATATAAGGAGTGTGTACGACATCGATGGCATCGACGCCGCGGTGCCGAACATCGCCGCGGTCGCCGACCCGGCGAAGACCCCGCCCGACACGCGCCGCGCCCGCTTCATCCGCCTGGAGAAAGCGGTCTCGATCCCGGACAAGACCATCGTGAATCTCTCCGCCGCCGCCTTCGGCGCGAGCAATTACATGATCGAGATCATGGGCTACGCGCCCATCGAGCCCGATGGCTCGGTGCGCATCGAGGTGCCGGGCAATGTCGCCTTCCGGATGAGCGTGCTGGATGCGAACGCCCGCCGCATCACTCCGGTGCAGGGGGTGTGGCTGCAGGTGAAACCTGGCGAAGCTGTGAACTGCAACGGCTGCCACCTGCCCGCGACCGCGCAGAATCCGCACTCGCACGGGCGGCAGGGAGTGTTCGCCTCCGCCTGGGCGGGTGCGGCAGTGAGTGGTGCGCCTTTCCCGCACACGATCGTCTCGGGCGCGGGCGCCTTCATCCCGCAGGTCGGCGAGACCATGGCGCAGGCGCGCATGCGCGTCAGTTGCCTGAGCGACACGCCGCCGTGCAAGCAGATGGTGCCAGGATACGGGAGTCCGACGCTCAATCCCGCGGGCGGAATGAACGTGCTGTACACCGACGTGTGGACCGATCCGGCGCAGGCGACTCCTGGTACGGCGATCAGCCTGCGCTACGACGATCCGATGCAGTTCTTCACTGCCATTCCGACCACCGCGTTGTGCGTCACGCAGTGGGCGGCGAACTGCCGCATCATCATCAACTACCCCGAGCACATCCAGCCCTTGTGGGACCTGCCGCGGCCCAATCCGCCGGTGGCCGGTGTGGACAACACCTGCACGCAGGGCGGCTGCCACAACCCGAAGGACGCGATGGGCAAGGCGCAGACGCCGGCCGGCAATCTCGATCTCACCAAGACCCCCTCGCAGGCAGTGCCGCAAGAGCTCACCTCGTATCAGCAGCTGCTGTTCCCGCGCCCAACCGTTATCATGGGGGCCAATGGACCACCGGATCCCCCGGTCATGAACGCCGGCAACGCGAACGGCGGCGCGTCGGCCCAGTTCTTCGCGTGTCTCACCACCGGTGCCGGCTGCATGGCGCCCTCGCACGCAGGCTTCATGACTCCCGATGAGCTGCGGCTCGTGTCCGAGTGGCTCGACATCGGCGCGCAGTACTTCAACAATCCGTTCGATCCGGCGGTGCCGGTCAATTGAGTAAGGGACGGAATTGATCACGCGCGCGCGGCACCCGGCGCTCGCGGGCCTCCTGCTGCTGGTCACGCTCTGCGCCCCCGCGCTGAGTGCCGCACGGGAGTACCTGCAGCTGTTCGTCACCGAGCCGTACCTGGAGCTGCATACCGGGCCGGGACGCGGCTACCCGGTATTTCACGTGGTGCCGCGCGATGGCAGCGTCGATGTGCTCTTCCGCCGCACCGACTGGTTCAAGGTGCGCACCGAACGCGGCGTCGAAGGCTGGGCGAGCCAGACGGACCTGCTGAAGACGGTGCTGGCCGATGGCTCCCCATTCCGCTTTCCGCTCGGCGATCGCGCCGGCTTCACCGCACACACCTGGGAAATGGGCATCTTTGCCGGGGAATACGGCGCCGCGACGCTGGTCTCGGGCTATGCCGCGGTCTCGTTCAATTCACAGCTGCAGCTCGAGGGCACGGTCGGCAACTTCCTCGGCAAGTTCACGAACGGCGTGACCGGCGATATCGGCCTCGCGCACATCATTCTCCCCGAGGCACGCCTGTCCCCGTTCCTCATGCTCGGTGTGGGACTCGTGCACACCGAGCCGAAGGCGACACTGGTGCAGCCGGTCGACCGCACCGAGCAGTCGGCGTATGTCGGTGGCGGCTTGCGCTACTACCTCACACGGCGCTTCTTTCTGCGCGCCGAATACAAGGCGCACTGGATTTTCACGAGGCGTAACGCAAACGAGGAAGCAGACGAATGGAAACTGGGCTTCGCATTCTTCTACTGACGGCGCTGCTCGCGACGCTTCCCGGCTGCGCCTCGTGGCGCCACCACAAGGGCAAGCCGCCGAGCGCGCAGAGTGCGCCCGCCGCCGCCCAGTCGCCGGATGAGGCACCGCCGCGGGTGGTGGAACCCGAGGTGGCGCGCCGTCAGATCAAGGTACCGAAGATCCGCAGCTCCAACTTCGAGCTCGGCCTGTTTTACGGCGAGCTGTCGATTGAGGATTTCGGCGCTCATCCGGTGTCCGGCATCACCGCCGCCTATCACATCACCGAGGACTTCTTTTTCCAGGCGGAAGTGGGCCGCGCGCAGGCCGGACGTACCAGCTTCGAGGTACTGGGCGGTAACGTGCAGCTGCTTACCGAGTCTGAGAGACGCTTCACGTATTACGACCTCTCACTCGGCTACAACTTCCTGCCGGGCGAGGCCTTTCTCGGTCGTGGCCACGCCATGACGAGCGCGTTCTATCTCCTCGGCGGTTTCGGCGGCACCGATTTCGCCGGGGACACGAAGTTTACGGTGAACTTTGGTGCCGGCTACCGCGTCGTGCCGATCGACTGGATGGCCGTGCACGTCACGGTGCAGGACCGCGTCTTCCAGACGTCGCTCCTCGGCACCACCAAGATCACCAACAACCTCGAGGCGCGTCTCGGAGTGACCGTATTCTTCTAGAGGGACGCATCATGAGGAAGAAAATCGCAGCCATCGTCACGGCGCTGGCCATATCGCTCGCGGCGCTCGCCACCACCACCCCGACAGGCCCGGCGCCGGCCTTCACGCTCGCCTCGCGCGCCGGTCAGGAGGTGAGCCTCGCGCAGTACAAGGGCCAGGTGGTGATGATCAATTTCTGGGCGAGCTGGTGCGGACCGTGCCGCCAGGAGATGCCGTTGCTCGAAAGCATTTACAAAAAGTACAACAAGATGGGGTTCACGATGCTCGGGGTGAACGTCGAGCCCGATTCGAACGCGGCGAACGAGTGGCTCAAGGCGACGCCGGTGAGCTTCCCGATCCTCTACGATCGCGACAGCAAGGTAAGTAAGCTCTACGACGTCGCCGGCATGCCCTCCACGGTGATCATCGACCGCAGCGGCAAGCTGCGCGTGCTGCACCGGGGCTACAAACCAGGCGACGAAAACGAGTATCTTGACAGCATCCGAAGCCTCATTCGCGAATGAGGTAAGGGGTGAGCGTGGGGCAGCATTGATGAGCATGAGGAACAAGAGGCTGACACGGACGGTTGCGGCCGGCGCGCTGCTCCTGGCGCTCGCCGGCTGCACGGCGCCCACGCCATGGGTCAAGCCTTACGAGCGCGAGCACTTCGCCGATCCCATCATGTCCTTCAACCGTGACCCGATCTCGAGCGTCTACCTCGACCACGTGTTGGAGAGCCGCGAAGGCTCGCGCGGCGCGACTGGCGCGGTCGGCGGCGGCTGCGGATGCAACTGAGCGAGGTGCGCGTCGCCCGCGCGGAATCCACGCGGATCCTCACTCCGTTCAGCCGGACGCTGCTCGCGCTGTGCGTGATCGGCGCGCCGGCGCTCGGCGGCGTGCTGCCCGAGGATCGCGCCGATGTGATGTGGCACAACTACAACGGCGGCGACCTCACCGTCGAAGGCCCCTCGGTGCTCGTACAGAAGAAAGTCGGCGACAGCCTGTCTTTCTCCGCCGGCTACTACGAGGACATGATCTCGAGCGCATCGATCGACGTGAAGCTCTCGGCGAGCCCGTACCACGAGACGCGCAAGCAGGAGAACGTCGGCGTCGAGTACCTGCACGGCAAGACCACCTACAGCATGGGCTACATCCACAGCAAGGAGCCGGACTACATCGCCAACACGACCTTCTACTCGATCAGCCAGGACATGTTCGGCGATCTCACGACGGTCACCATCGGCTACCGGCGCGCCTGGGACCAGGTGTACCGCGACATCAAGCAGCCGAGCGGCGAGATCGTCAACGACCCGACCTTCCACGAGCGCGCGGATCACCGTGGCTACACGCTCTCGATCAGCCAGATCCTTACCCGCAACCTCATCGCCGATTTCAACTACGAGCTGCTCACCGACCAGGGCTACCTCGCCAACCCTTACCGCAAGATCCGCTACCTCTCCCCGGGACAGGGCCAGGGCTTCACGCTCGCCGACCAGGTTTACCCAAATACGCGCACCAGCAACGCCGCCTCCATTCAGCTGAAGTACTACCTGCCCTGGCGTGCGGCGGTCGCCGGCCAGTACCGCTTCTTCCGCGACACCTGGGGGATCGTCGGTCACACGGTCGAGGGCGATTACACCGCGACGTGGCGGCAGTGGGTGTTCGATGGCATGGTGCGCTGGTACACGCAGACACACGCCGACTTCTACAGCGACCTCTTCCCCTACGCCAACTACCAGAACTTCATGGCGCGCGACCGCGAGCTCGCGAGCTTCACCGACTGGACGGTCGGAGCGGGCGCCGCATACCAGTTCAAGGTGCCGGGCGCACCGTGGATCAGCAAGAGCACGGCGAACGTGCGCTTCGATCACCTGTTCATCGACTACAAGGACTTCCGCAACGCGCTGCTCGCGGCTGATTACGGCGCGGGCAACGAGCCGCTCTACAAGCTCGACGCCAACATCTTCCAGGTCTTCGTCTCGATCTGGTTCTGACCGCGCTCGCCGCGCGCGGCGCCGCTGAACCTGCGCTGAATCGCGCCGCCCCGCGCATCGAAGCCTCGCATCGGCCCGCGCGCACGCGTCATGCGCGCATGACGCACGTGCGTTGATTAGCTGCGCGCGCCGCCCGCGAGTGAGTTAAGCTTCGCAGTCAGTCGACATGGCTCATTCACGCGCTGTCGGCAAGCGCCGACAGTCAACGAATGGAGGGGACGTCTCACCATGCACATACGCACTTCGGTCGTCACGCTGCTGTCTTCTCTCACGCTCACCATCGCCGTCACCACCGCCCACGCCCAGGCACGGGAGGAGGGCCGTCTGCTCTACGCCGGCCAGGTCCTGACGGACATCCGCAGCGAGCGCGACAAGGGGGTTCCCGATCGCCTGCTCGAGCGTGCCTACGGAATCGCGGTGTTTCCCGATCTGACCAAGGTGGCCTTCTTCGCGGGCGGTCGCCGCGGACACGGCGTACTGGTCGTGCGTGACAAGGAGGGTCGCTTCACGAACCCCGTGTTCGTCACCATGACCGGTGGCAGCTTCGGCTGGCAGTGGGGCGTGGCGCTCAGCGATATCGTGCTGGTGTTCACCACGCCCAAGGGCATCGAAGGCATCAACGGCGGCAAGGTGACCCTGGGCGCCGACGCCTCGGTCGCCGCAGGACCGGTGGGCCGGCAGGCGTCCGCTGCCACCGACGCGAGCTTCAAGGCAGAGGTCTACTCCTACTCGCGCAGCAAAGGTGTGTTCGCCGGACTTGCGCTCGATGGCACCGTGATCTCCATCGACGATGGCGCCAATGCGGCCTTCTACAAGAAGCCGGGCGTCACCGCGGGTGACATCATCGCCGGCAACGTCACGACCGATGATGAGTCGGCGCGGCGCTTCCTCGCGGCGGTCGCCACCAGCACCACGGCCGAGACACCGCAACGCACGGCGTCGGCCACACCCGCGCCGGCGACCGTTTCCGCGACAGCAGCCCCTGCTGCAGTGACGGGGGTGAGCCCGGGTGGTCATTCGGCATCGACCGCGGTCCAGACCTTCCCGCTCGCCGACCCGCAGCCGGGACAGGAGCCGAAGTAGCGAGCGCGGCGCAGCCGGGGAGACGCACTGCCCGGCTGCGCTGCTGACGTGCCCGAAGGGCGCAGGCTCGGCCGCGCCGCGGGTTCAGTTGCGCTCCGCGTCCGGTGTAGCGGCGCTTTCGGCCGTAGTGGCTGCGGTTGCTCTCCCGAGCTTGCGACGGAACTCCCGCACCAGCAGCGTAAAGCTCGTCACGGCCTGCAGCGTCACGGTCGCGACCGACAGATACCACACCTCCATGAGCTGGAAATGCGGTTGTCGCGACAGGAGCACCACGGGCACCACGAACGTGAGCAGCCGTGATGCGGAGCTCAGCAGCGAGGGCCAGGTATTGCCGAGCGCCTGGAAGAGGCCCGAGCAGGTGAAGATCAGACCTGTGGCGATGAAGTTCCAGGAGATGATGCGCAGGTAAGGCGCGCCGACCGCCACCACATCCGGTGCGCGGGTGAAGACCTGGATGAACCACTCCGGGTGCCACTGGCAGATGAGCGTGATGAGGAGCATGAGCACACTGCTCTGGATCGCCGCGGTGCGGAAAGTCTCGCGCACGCGATCGAAGCGGCCGGCGCCGAAATTCTGGCCCGCGACGGGCGTCACGGCGAATGCCACCGCCATCACCGGCAGGAAGAGCGCCTGCATCACGCGCCCGCCGATGCCGAATCCGGCCTGAGCCGAGGGCCCGAATGACCGGATCACCAGGTAGATGACTCCGAGTATCACGAAGATCATCAGGAACTCGCCGCCCGCCGGCAGCCCGATGTTGAGGATGCGCCCGATGAGGCGCCAGCGCGGGGTCCACTCGCGCGGCTTGAGCGCCACGTAGTGCTCGAGCCGTACGAAGTACACCCACAGGAATACGACACCGAAGGCCACGGCGATGCTGCTGGCGAGCCCGGCGCCAGCCGTGCCGAACGGATGGTGCGTGCCCCAGCCG
>Ga0210408_10005497_pt1 | contig 11124 bp, 8 predicted proteins | sample IncBWH4MmetaG_FD_155471 | JGI IMG/M metagenome (GOLD analysis project Ga0210408, IMG submission 155471) | Forest soil microbial communities from Barre Woods Harvard Forest LTER site, Petersham, Massachusetts, United States - Inc-BW-H-4-M | ecosystem: Environmental > Terrestrial > Soil >... | reverse complement strand
CTCGGACAAAAGCAACCATCCATCCTTCGGCTTCCACCTGGGAGACGTCGTCTACGACTTCGGCGAGAAACAATACTATTACGACCAGTTCTACGAGCCGTTCCGCAACTACCCTCTGCCCATCTTCGCTCTCCCCGGCAATCACGATTCCTTCATCACTCCCGGCACCAAGCCCGCCGACGAGCCGCTGAAGACATTCGAGCGCAACTTCTGTTCCGAAGCCCTGGTCATCACCCCTGAGGCGCGCTCACTGCACCGCACGGCCATGCAGCAGCCGGGTGTCTACTTCACCCTTGACGCTCCCTACGTCCGCATCATCGGACTCTTCTCCAACGGGCTTGAAGATCCGGGTGTGATCTCCAGTCAAGCCGGCCAGAAGAAGAAATGGCCCAATGTTCCCGACTTCCAGCTCGCCTATCTCGCGGCCCAGCTCAAGAACATAAAGGACTCGGCCTACAAGGGGGCCGTGCTGCTTGCCGTCCATCACCCGCCGTTCTCCTACGCGCCGCCTCCCAACCAGGCCGGAAAAGCCGGCAGCCACGGCTCCAGCACCGACATGCTGCACGACATCGATACGATCTGCACCAAGGCAGGCGTCTATCCGCACGCCATCCTGTCAGCGCATGCGCACAACTACCAGCGCTACACCCGTGAAATCAAGTTCGCGGGACAGGATTACGACGTGCCCATGATCGTCTGCGGCGACGGAGGACACAATGTGAATCCCCTCGTCCGCGGCAAGAAAGGGCAGCCTGCCGTCGAGCCGCATCCAGGCATCAGCGTAAAGTACCTCGAAAAAAATTCCGCCGTCACGGTCACCGATCTCATTCTCGAGAAGTACGAAGATCACAACTACGGGTATCTGCGGGTCACCGTCGACGACAAGCTCCTGCGGATCGCGTTTCACCAGGCGGGCGTAAACAGCCTGGCGCAATCCAGATTCGATCTCGTCACCGTCGACCTGGTGAGCCATCAAATGGTCGCGAATTAAATTACGCACAAACTGCCCGGTGATTCCAGGCAACGCCCGCCTCACCGGGCAGTCTCGCCGCCTTCTGCGGCTTCGCAATCCTGGAGAGCGCCCGCGTCGTTCTACAAGATTCAAGATTCACCATTCCCACTTCCCAAAATGCCCGCAGCATGCCCCACGGCTTTCCGCACTCGCGTCACATGCCGGTGTCATCCGTCCGCGCTCACCTTCCACTCGTCACAACCATTTCTACGGGCGCCAATTCGGATTGGAGATTGCAATCATCTCCCATACAGATTGCTGCCGCGTCCCGCCGTGAGAGGGACCGGAGGAGAGGTTCCCCATGAAGCAATTCATTGCAAGGTTTTGGTTTGTGATTCTATGCATCGTCATCGCTGCGCCCCTCCATGCCCCGGCGCAGGTAGAGACCGGAGAGCTTGCCGGAGCAGTGACCGATCCGTCCGGCGCGATCATCCCCGGTGCCATCGTTACCCTCAAAAACGTGGGCACCAACGCGGTACGCAGTGGTGTGACCTCGAGCGATGGATCCTTCCGCTTCACTGCGCTTGAGCCGGCCACCTATGAAGCGAACATCCACGCAAGCGGCTTCCAGCCTTACATCGCCAAGGTCCAGATCACGGTGGGCGGGCACCTTACCCTTGACGCGCACCTCTCTGTCAGCGGCACCACCACCCAGGTTGAAGTCGTGGGTGAGGGCGGATCGCAAATCAACATGCAGACACAGGAGTTGTCGCAGGTGATCGGCGAGCAGCAGGTGTCGCAACTGCCCAGCCTCAGCCGCAATCCCTATGACTTCGTCGCGCTCGCGGGGAATGTCTCCACCGGCGACGCCTCCAACAGCGGTGACTCGCGCTCGAGCAACACCTATCAGAACGGTCCCACCAGCACGCGCGGTGTCGGATTCAGCATCAACGGGCAACGCACCAGCGGCACGGAGGTTCTGCTCGATGGCGTTGAGAATATCTCCGTCTACGCCGATTCAATCGGCGTCTATGTCCCGATCGATGCGGTGCAGGAGTTCCGCGTCTCCACCAGCAACTTCGAAACCCAGTACGGACGCGCATCCGGTGGCGTGGTCAACGTAAGCACCAAGGCCGGCACCAACTCCTTCCACGGCAGTGCCTGGGAGTTCAACCGCATCGGGGCATACACCTCCAACACCGAGACCAACGACCAGATCAACTCGAAATTCCTCGCCGACGGCAACTCCGGTCCGCTGCCCGCGCCCAAGGGCCAGTACACCCGCAATCAGTTTGGTTTCGCCGCCGGCGGCCCCGTGCTCAAGAACAAATTATTCTTCTTTGGCAGCACCGAGTGGACCCGCGTGCGCAGCGGAGCCACCCTTTCCGCTGCCGTCCCCACCCCGCAGTTCCTGACGATGACCGCGCCCAACGTGCAGGACTTCTTCAGCAAATATGGCGGCGGCAAGACCTTCAATTTCAACCAGACCTATCTCTCCGGCGCCAGCGGCATCGGGTCCATCCAGGGAATTCCCGACGGCACCCCGGTCCTTGGACAGGTCACCTTCACCGCGCCCTCCAACGCCGGCGGCGGCATTCCCCAAAACACCTACAACATTGTGGCGCGCGGCGACTATTCGCTGAACGACAAAACGCAGATGTTCTTCCGTTACGCCAACTACAACGAGATCGATCAGATAGGCGGAATCTTCGCCTCCCCGTATCCGCAGTACAACGTCGGACAGACCTTCGAGAATAAGGCGTATCTCTACAGCCTGTCGCACGTCTTCAGCCCCAGCCTGGTCACCGGCACAAAGCTCAGCTTCAGCCGGTTGAACACCTTCCAGACCTACGACACCAAGCTGCAGAACACCCCGGTTATGATTGCATCGGTCAATGCCCAGGTGCCGGGAACATCCACATTCATTCAGTTGCCGGGGTTCTGGGATGAAAACCCGGCGCTGGGCGGCTTGCCCTTTGGCGGTCCTCAAAACACCATCCAGTGGAACCAGGATCTGGAGTGGACCAAGTCAAAGCACGCCATGCAGTTCGGCGTGCAGCTCATGTACATCCAGGACAACAATGCCTACGGGGCCTACGCGCAGGCCCAGGAGCAGTTGGGAAGCACCGCCCTCGGCGGCATTAGCAACATGGTGGCGGGCAACGTCGCAACCTTTGAGGCGGCGGTGAACCCGCAGGGCAAACTGCCCTGCGTGAGAAATCCCTACACCAGGGTGCTCGCGCAGACGGCGGGCTGCCTCATCAACCTCCCTGCCGCACCCCCGTCGTTTGCGCGCAGCGAGCGGTTCCACGACTGGGCCGTCTACGCACAGGACGCATTCCGCATCACTCCCCGGCTGGTCTTCAACTACGGCCTTCGCTACGAGTACTACGGCGTGCAGCACAACAACCACCAGAATCTCGACTCCAACTTCTACTACGGATCGGGAACCAACTACTTCCAGCAGATCCGCAACGGCCAAGTTGAGGTCGCGCCACAAAGCCCCGTGCATGGCCTGTGGCACCCCCAGTACGGCACAGTCGCGCCGCGCGTCGGTTTCGCTTACGACCTCTTCGGCAACGGCAAGACCTCGCTACGCGGTGGCGCCGGCATCAGCTATGAGCGCAACTTCGGCAACGTCACCTTCAACGTGATTCAGAATCCACCCAACTATGCAGTGGTCGTACTCAACGGCTCGGCCAGCAATCCCATTCCGGTCACGAGTTCGAACACCGGCCCTCTCTCCGGATCCTCAGGAAGCGTGCCTTTGCCCCCCACCAGCCTGCGCAACGTCGACGAAAACATCCGCACCGCGCAAACCCAGTTCTACAGCCTCGCCCTCGAACGCCAGATCGTGCCCAACACCATGATCTCGGTAGAGTACGCCGGCGCCCGCGGCCTGCACCTCTACGACGTCAAGAACATCAATGGGCTGGGGTCCGGAAATGCCTTCGCCGGCGATCCAATTTCTGACGGCAACGGAAACGTGGCGCTCACGCGCCTCAACAACCAGTACTCCAACATCAACAACCGCGGCTCCAACGGCGACTCCTATTATCACGCCATGAACGTGCAGTTCCAGAGCACCGACCTGCACCACACCGGCCTCAACCTGGTGGCCAACTACACCCTCGGACACGCCACCGATGAGCTCAGCACCTCCTTCTCCGAGACCAACAATGCCTTCTTCCTCCTCGGGTACACCAACCCCTTCCACCCCGAGTTGGATCATGGCAGCGGCGATCTGGACATCCGCCACCGGCTAGTCCTCGCCCCCATCTATCAGACGCCGTACTACAAGGGCGGCCACGGCGCGCTCAAACAGACGCTCTTCGGCTGGCAGCTGACGGGCATCTACACCGTGCGCACCGGAACTCCCTTCCCCTACTTCGACAGCAGCAACGATTCGCAGGCCGGCCAGGGGTATAACGTCCCCCGCTACACCCCCAGCTCGCCTGTCATGCAGCACACCTTCAAGTCGACCAATGGGGCCAGCGGCAACGGCAACAACACCTATGTCATCGGCAAGCTCCCCGCCGCGGTGTCATTCTCCAACCCGGCCCTCGCCATTCCCGATTTCTCCAACGGCATCTCCGACTGGGGCCCTTATCCCAAGAACATGACGGCCCGCAACGCGTTTCGAGGTCCGGGCGCCTGGAACTTCGATATGGCGGTTAGCAAGACCATCCCCATTCGTGAACGCGTCAACCTCGCCTTCCGCGCCGAAGGATTCGACCTCCTCAACCACCACAACCTCTACATCCAGGAGAGCCTCGACGACGTGGCCAACAAGGGCTACGGCGTCGCGTTGCCCATTACTGCTTCCAAGGGCGGCATCGGCAACAACGGCGGCGCCAACGATGAACGCCGCTTCGGTCAGTTCTCCCTCTCCGTCATCTTCTGAGCGCCGCAACGTCAACAAACACGGCCGCCTCAGCAGGAAAAGTGGGTGCCCCATCCTTGGCGCGAGTTCACCTTGCGTCGGGGATGGGACAGCACGATCCCGTCCCGCCCTTGGTGCGTCCCAGCACAGACCACCAGTCGACGTTGACTCAAAACTTCCTTCAGAAGTATGATTTCCGTCGCTGGTAAAGCAATTCCTATTTCCCCATCCTATGCAACGAGCACCTCTTGAACAGCAGGTCCGGGGTGCGACCATAAGCGCCGAAGAGCCTCAATCGCCACGGTGGATGGCTCGCGTCCTATGCAGCGAGCTGCTCATCCGAGCCTATGACTGCAGTGAGCCGACATCCGGCCATCGCAAAGGAGGATGTGTGTCTAAAGTATTTTCCTCAACCAATGCATTCACATCGCTGCAGACCGAGGCTGGGGGAAACGCCACCGGGCGTCGCCTCGGCATTTGTGCGGCACGCACTGCCTTATGGTGCAAGTCGATGTTTGGAGGAGTCAGGCCGCTGCTCACGGAACCCGATGCATTTCGTGCTCAGCTCCTCCAGGTTAAGTACCGCTGGGATCCCGCCAATCCCGGCCAGGACTATGTAAACCTCTTCAAGAGCATTCAGGTTACCGCCGCCATTGCCTTCCAAAGCCTCAAGGAATCGCTGGCCCTTATGGCTATGTCTGCGCAATCCGGGGTCTATCACTTGAGCGAAGTCGGCGTGCACACGGTCGGCGCCGCCACAACCGGTGGGAAATACTACTTCTACGACTGCGACGAGAACGGCGCCGGCGGCCTCTATGAATTTGATTCTCTCTCCGATTGGAAGGCCCTCATCGATGGGCACTATGGCACTGTGAACTGGGTCGGCGTCAAGGTTTCAGCCGTAACCAATTGACAGCCTTCGTGCGGTTCCCGCAAACCCCGGGTGCCTGATCCTTGGCGAAGTTAATTTTTGCGCTAAGGATGGGGTCCCGTCGAACCGGTATTTGTTTGTAGGGTGGAAAGGTGGGAATCCATGATCCCGTCCAGTCCTTCGAAGGCCTCCACTCCACTGGTACACTCCCTAGAAAATGTGCCGCGAGAGGCTGCGAATGACCGCACAGCAAGGTCCGAACGAAATGACGCGACATCAGAGCGAGTTCTTTCACCTGGAGGACAGGGCCTCCGATCATCCGTTCGTTGAAAAGGTATGGCGCTGCCGCACCGACCGTGGGGATATGTTTCTCTCCATTGCGGCCAACAGTTTTGAGATTGTCGTCACGCGGCTAAAAGGCCGGAGCTTTGTCACCCTCCGCGGACCAGAGACCACTGCAACTCCCTTTGATTGTCCTGTGGAAGGCCAGTGGGTCGGCATCCGCTTCAAGCCGGGAGCCTTCATGCCGCGATTTCTCCCTGGGAGCCTGCGCGATCATCACGATGTAACACTTCCGCCTGCCACCGGTCAGTCTTTTTGGCTGAACGGCTCTGCCTTGGAGTATCCGGGCTTCGACAATGCCGAGTCTCTCGTCAAGCGACTCGTAAAAGCGAGCATTCTCTCTCGCGACCCAATCGTGGAAGACACCTTGCTCCAGCGCCCGCGGAAACTATCCCTCCGTTCCGCACAACGCCACTTTCTGCGATCCACTGGCGTCACCTACGCTTCGTTCCGCCAGGTCGAACGAGCACGATACGCAACGATCCTGCTCAGGGAGGGAGTGCCGATCCTGGATGTCGTCAGCCGTCTAGGCTATTTCGACCAGGCACATCTCACGCGATCCCTCCGGCGCTTCATCGGAAAGTCATTCCTGAGGTCAAATCCGGGATGAGAAAAGTAGTTGTAGAAGCTGAAGTGTCAGTCGACGGAGGCATGGGTGGAGAGAAGATGGAGTTCTTTAAAAACGTTTTTCCCTTCCACAGCGAGGATGTTCAGGAATACCTCAACGAACTTCTGTTCATGCCCGACGCGCTCTTGATGGGGCAGAAGACCTACGCATCATTCGCCACGGTCTGGCCGGCCAGAGAAGGAGCAATGGCGGACAGAATCAACACCATGCCCAAGTATGTCGTGTCCCGAACCCAGACGGGGCCGCTGCAATGGAACGCCACCCTCATCAAGGGCGACGTCGTTGAGGAGATCCGGAAGCTCAAGGAAAAACCGGGCAAGTGTTTGCTGCAATATGGCGTGGGCGAGTTGACGCACACCATGCTCAAGCACGGCCTTGTGGATGAGCTCCGCGTTTTGGTTTGTCCTTTTACTTTCGGAGAAGGCCCACGCATCTTCGAGCATATGGGCGTGAATACCTTGAAGCTCTTGAACACCAGGACCTTCAGTTCAGGGGTTGTCGCTCTCAGTTATCAGCCTCAATAACCTGCCGGGTGCCTCCTCTTGGCGCGTAGTTGTGATTGCGCCAGCCTCCGGGGCCCCGCGAACGGGTATTTTTGTTCGTGGGGTGGAAGGGTGGGAAAGCACGAACCTAAACCCGTCTCGTGGGTGAAACAACATCAGTGCCGCGCGGCCCTCAGAGGCTGGCGCGAAGCGCGATGCCAGCGCCGTGCGGTATGGCATGCCCTATCGCGTGGGACTCTCGCGCAGTCTCCGGGTGAATACTTTGCAGAACATGCCGGACGAAATCCGGGACACGGAGGATCGAGCTTTGCCCTATCCACGGTTGTTGATAGCGGCGACCTTGAGTCCACACCGCGCCTTGCGCGACCCTCCAGTCCCTCTCACCAAAGATTGCGGAGACGAACCACGCGGCACACAAAGGCAGGCGCGAAATTCTGCAGTGCCGCACGGAACGGCATACCCCTCGCGTGGGCGTTATGCGTAGCCCCAGAGTGATCCCTTTACAGATTTACGCTCGTCTATCCTTATCCACCATCGTTAATTCCAGGCGACGTCAGTCCTTGCTGGGTCTATGGAGTACATTTTCAATCCGTCGGCCAAGAGTTTGCAGATGCGTGACCCGCGCGGCCCTCAGAGACCGGCGCAAAGCGCGATGCCAGCGCCGCGCGGAATGGCACGTCCTTCGCGCGGGCGCTCGCGCGTAGCCTCCGCCCCAACCTCTGCAGAACACGCTCGCCGCGAAGCTGGCACACAAGATCGCGGTTTGCCTTGTCTGCCGTCTCTGAAACGCGCCATCTCCGCGATCTCACCGCGTCCGGTGGGGCCGTATTTTCTCAATGTCCTCGCTGAAGGGATTGGGGACACTTGCCGCGCGGCCGTCAGTGGCAGGCGCGAAGCTCAACGCGACGCCGCGCGAAATGGCATACGCCTCGCGTGGGCTCTCGTGCGGCGCCTCCGCCCCAAGCTTTGCAGACACGCTCGCCGTACGCCGATTGGATCCTAGGTGCGGAACGAAATTGGAGCTGATTGTAAATGCGCATGATGAATGAATTCGAGGCCCAGGTGCTGAGCGACCTGAGCGTGTTGAAGACGCAAATGAACGGGCTAATGGGCGACGGCAATGGTGGAGGCATTGCCGAGCTGGAGCGGCGCATGGATTGCCGTGAGCAGAACTGGTCGCGTGCCCAGGGATTTCTCGCCGCCATCAGCGTGCTCTTCGCGGTGATCGAGGTGGCGGTGGAGGCCTGGCACCGGCGGTAATTGGAGAGTGGTCAGTGATCAGTGGGCAGCGGTCAAGTGCCCAAGCCCGCCTCGTATAATTTGCACATGAGCGAACGGCCGCTGGTGGGCGTGGTGATGGGCTCGAAGAGCGACTTCGAAGTGATGTCGTCGGCGGTCGAAGTGTTGCGCACGCTGGAGATTCCGCACGAGGCGAAGGTGGTGAGCGCGCATCGCACGCCGGACCTGCTCTTCAAATATGCGGAGACCGCCCGCGACCGCGGGCTGCGCGTGATCATCGCCGGTGCGGGCGGCGCCGCGCATCTGCCGGGCATGCTGGCGGCCAAGACACTGGTGCCGGTGCTGGGCGTGCCGGTGCCCGCCACGCAATTGAACGGGCTCGACGCGTTGCTCTCGATTGTGCAGATGCCCAGGGGCGTGCCGGTGGGAACTCTCGCCATCGGCAAAGCCGGCGCCGCGAATGCGGCCATCCTGGCCGCGGAGATGCTGGCCACCACAGACGCTGCGCTGCACGACCGGCTGGCAAAGTGGCGCGCGGCGCGCACCCAGGAAGTGCTCGAGCAAAGCTTGAATGAGGAGTTGCCGGGTTGACCAACCCACCCTCCTCAAAAAAAATAGTTGCTCCCGGCGGCACGCTGGCGATTCTTGGCGGCGGCCAGTTGGGACGCATGATGGCCATGGCCGCGCGCACCATGGGGTATCACGTGCGGGTCATGGACCCCGAGGGAAAGTGCCCTGCGAGTTTCGTGGCCGACGAAACCATCGTGGGCAAGTGGGACGACGCGGCCGCGGCGCAACGGCTGGCCACAGGTGCTGACGCGGTGACGTTGGAAATGGAGCAAATCGGAGTGGATGCGCTGGCGCGCGTTGCGGCCATCGCCCCGCTGCGCCCGGGCGTGGAGCCAATCCGCATCATTCAGGACAAGACGCTGCAGAAGCCATGGCTCGCGAAACACGGATTTCCCGTTGGCGCGTTTCGCGTGGTGCGCAACCAGGCAGAGTTACATGAAGCCGTCGCAGCGCTGGGCGGCAACGTCTTTCTGAAGATCGGCCGCGGTGGTTACGACGGGCGCGGACAGGTGCGCATTCATTCCACTGATGCCGAAGAGAGTGAGAAAGCGTGGAATGCCTTAGGCGGTAGGCCATGCGTGGCGGAGTGCGCGCTGGAGCTCGACTTCGAAATCAGCGTGATGGCGGCGCGCAATCCTGCCGGCGAGGTTCGCAGTTTTCTCGCAGCGCGCAATCATCATGAGAACCAGATCCTGGCATGGAGCGTGCTGCCGTCCGGCATTTCTCCTGAGATGGAGGAGCGCGCGGAGCGCCTGGCGCGCGAGATCAGCGCGGGGCTAGGTGTTGAGGGCCTTCTGTGCGTCGAGATGTTCGTGGCCAAAAGCGGCGAGTTGCTTGTCAACGAGCTAGCCCCTCGTCCGCACAACAGCTACCACCAGAGCGAGCGCGGATGCGTAACCAGCCAGTTTGAACAGGCGGTGCGCGCCGCCCTGAACCTGCCTCTCGGCGACACCAGCCTGATTTCTCCGTGCGCGATCGTCAATCTGCTGGGCGATGTGTGGTTAGCCGGCGAGCCAAATTTTGCGGCTGCGCTTGCGGTGCCCGGCGTGCGCCTGCATCTTTACGAAAAGCACACTCCGCGTCCGGGCCGTAAGATGGGCCATCTGTCGAGCGTCGGCGCGACCGCAGAAGAGGCTCTCGACCGCGTCCTCGAAGGTAAGAAAAGGCTGAATACAGGGGTGGGGTAGCAGCCGCGCTACCGTGCTGACTTTCGTTCTAGAACTTTAGCGAAGGCTTCGACGTCTGACAAGGGGACATCCCATTCGGAAATCTTGCTTCCTTCTTCCGAAATCGTGATTCTGTCGTGCAAGAAGCTGCTTGCGTCCGCTACTGAAAACTCGCCAGTGAAGTCGCTGTACCAGGGCATGTGGTTCTGCACATGAATGATCTCTGCATCTCCGCGATACAGAGCCCACCATTGCAGATTGGATGATTCTGTCGGATTGACATACCAGTTGATGAGAACCGCCCGGTCAGATCCCGCCAGCAAACGACGCAGGGAGCTTAGCCAATGAGCTTCGTAGTCTTCCGTCTTCCACTCATAGAGGCTCGAGACGAAGTTCTCCTCGAACGATCCGACGCGGATCAGACCAATGGCAGATGGAATGTTCGGATCGCCATCGAGAAATTCGTTCGGATCTCCGGTAAAGAACATCTCGAATGCCATTGGACCAATCCTTGCTACACTTCGGCCTTCTCGTACTTCTTGGGCCGGCGGTTGGCCTGCAAAATCTTCTTCCTCAGCCGCAGCGACTTCGGCGTGACTTCCACCATCTCGTCATCGGCGATGAATTCGATGGCCTGCTCCAAATTGAGCGCGCGGTAGGGAACAAGGCGGATGGCATCGTCGGCGCTCGAAGCCCGCATGTTGGTGAGCTTCTTTTCGCGCACCACGTTCACGTCCAGGTCGTTGTCGCGGGAGTGCTCGCCTACAACCATGCCCTCGTAGACCTCCACGCCCGAGCCCAGGAAGAGGATGCCGCGCTCCTGCAGTCCGTTCAGCGAGTAGGTGGTCGTCGCGCCCTGGCGGTCGGCAATCAGCGCGCCGGTGGGCCGCTGCGGAATCTCACCCTGGTAGGGGATGTAGCCGTCGAAGAGGGCGTTCATCACAATCGTCCCGCGCGTCTCGGTCAACAT
>Ga0210408_10005496_pt1 | contig 11124 bp, 10 predicted proteins | sample IncBWH4MmetaG_FD_155471 | JGI IMG/M metagenome (GOLD analysis project Ga0210408, IMG submission 155471) | Forest soil microbial communities from Barre Woods Harvard Forest LTER site, Petersham, Massachusetts, United States - Inc-BW-H-4-M | ecosystem: Environmental > Terrestrial > Soil >... | reverse complement strand
TTCAATACGCCTTGCCGGATTCCGCTGGTCACGTCGAGTCCGTCAATCACGTATTGGTTGTTGTTCTGACCCTGACCGTTCGCGCTCGCATCCACCTGCTCTTCCGTCGAGTAGTTGTCCACGCCGGACGCGGGGCTTCCTGAGGAACTGGTGCCAAGGCCTGACACCCCCGGTGCCATCGTAACCAGCGTTACTAGATTGCGTCCCACAATCGGTAGCTCTGCCACCCCCGCGTTCTGCAAAGTGAATTCCGTGCGGCTGTCTGCGGTGTCCACGATGGGTGCTTCGGTGCTCACAACCACGGACTCCGAGGCGGCGCCCACCTTGAGTGTGATGGGGAGATTGAGGTTTTGTTCGGTGAGCAGGCCAACGTCCGCTTCAGACTTGGCGAACCCGGTCGCTTCCACCGAGATCTTGTAGTTGCCCGGTGCCAGACTCACGAAGCGGTAGTTGCCGACGGGGTCAGAAGAGGTGATCTTCTGCACTCCCGTGGCGGTGTTGACGAGGAAGATCTGCGCTTTGGCCACACCGGCCCCGGATGGGTCTTGAATCACGCCCTGGATGTTCGCCGTAAATTGTGCAGAGGCGGGAACGACCCAGATTGCGATCAAAGTACACACCAGGGCGGCAACAAAAGCCGTCCTGCGTTGTGCCATGGATTCCTCCTGAACAGTCCTGCCGGGGTTTCATTCTCATTTCAAGTCAGAAAACGTTTCCCTGGGCGAGTAAGCTTCTAGAGGATTCGCTGAAGAAGTGTCAATGGGTGCTTTGTACTATTCGTTTTAAATTACTGATTCTACCGATATTAACGACTCCAACCCCGGTTCTTTACCATCCCCGCCCCCTCCCGGACGGTCACCAGCTGATTCACTGCGATTTCCTCATGTCGCTCATGCAGACCACTCGGCCAGTAGATCTCGATTGCGGCCTTTGTCGCACTTCCCAATCCAAAATGCAGTCGGGGATCATTGCACGAGTAGTAACTTGACTGGCTCACTAGGGCCTGTGCCTGCACCTTGTTCCCGTAGTGGGCTATGACACGGGCTCCGATTGCACTTCGGTTCGACTTCACTCCCTCGAGCTTGACCTTGAGCCAGTTCTGCTTGCCCGTCACATCATTGCGAAGAAGTGATGGCGGCTCGTTCATGTTAATAATCAGAACGTCCAGATCGCCGTCGTTGTCGAAATCGCCAAAAGCACAACCGCGGCTGCCGTGCGCCGCCGTGATTCCTTCGCCGGCCTGCGTTTCGAGCTCCTCAAAGGTGCCATTGCCCAGGTTGCGAAACAAGACTCGCGGAGTCCTATAGGGATATTGCGGCAGCTTCTTCTCCACCTCCGGATACACGCTGCCCGTCACAAATAGAACATCAGGGTATCCGTCGTTATCCAGGTCGACCATCCCCGCGCCCCAGCTTGTAAAGCGCGTCTCAACACCGATCTTTGCAGAGCGCGTCACTTCATCGAAATTCCCCTTGCCGTCATTCCGGTAGAAACCGCTCGTATCGCCGGTGAAGTGCGTCTTAAACAGATCGAGGTGTCCGTCGAGATTGTAGTCGCCGATCCCCACCCCCATCCCAGCCTGTTCCATTCCATCGTCGCTCAACGCCACCCCGCGAGTCACCCCTTCTTCGCGAAACGTTCCGTCGTGGTTGTTCATGAACAGGAGGCTCGGTGTTGAGTCGCAGGCCACAAAGATGTCGGGCCAGCCGTCTTCATCAAAGTCGGCTGTCACCACGGTCATCCCGTAGCTCTCGGTCGCCACATCAATCCCGGCCTGCCTCGTCACATCGGTAAACGTCCCGTCGCCATTGTTGCGATAAAGCGAGTGACGCCCGGTGGGCAGTCCGCGAGGGCCGCAGTTCACTGGGATTCCTTTCCAGTTGCACGTCGACTCCTCCCCGGGAACCGGAGCATGCTCGAGAGAGAATCGGATGTAATTCGAGACGAATAAATCGAGATGGCCGTCGCGGTTGTAGTCGACGAAGGCACATCCAGCTCCCCATCGAACAGGGCCTGCGTTCCAAAGCCCGGCCTCTTTGGTCACCTCGGTGAAAGTCCCGTTGCCGTTGTTCCTGTACAGCCGGTTCTGGCCGAAATAAGCGCAGAATATATCGTCAAAGCCGTCGTTGTTGTAGTCTCCCACGCATACGCCATTTGCCCAGCCAACCGCCTTCAGGCCGGCCTGCTCCGTCACATCGGTAAACGTGCCATCACGATTATTTTTGTAGAGACGGTTCGTCGCTCCGCCAGGATCCCCTTCAATCCGCGTGCCCGAAAGCAGAAAAATGTCCATCCAGCCATCATTGTCGTAGTCAATAAATGCGCACCCGCATCCATTCGCTTCAAGGATATATTTCTTCGATTCAACCCCGCCATAAACAACGGGGTCATGCAGGCCCGCCTCCTTCGCCACGTCGGTGAAGTGCGCATTGAATGGACGGCCCGAAGGTGCTGGCTTTGTTTGCGCTGCGGCGTTGCGGGTCGCGATCCCTTGCTCCTGCCCAAGAAGTTGCTGAGCAGAAGCGCACACAGAAAGCAGGACGAAGGAACGTCGGCTGATTGTCATGACTTGATAACTTAAGACGCCTCCAAAATTGGGTATCTGCAGCGACCGAGTAGAGGTCTCCCAAGGGACCACGATTTCGCCAGGTCAGTTGGACGAGCCCGATGGAGCCACAACCAGCTTGTAACGGTTCCGTTCGCCCTCCTCCCGTATCGCTTCTTGGCGAGCCTTCGCCAGCCTCTTCAGCAAATCCGGGATCTCCGTCTGATTCCCCGTCTTGCGCAGCGCAATTACCAGGTGGTAAAGAGCACCCTGGTCGGAAGGATTCGTCTCCAGGACCAGGCGGCATTCTTTCGCAGCCCGCAGATACTGCCCGGAGTCGAGATAGTACTTCGCCAGGACATTGTGCGCGGCCGTGAGAGAGGGCTGTAGCGCGACAGCCCGCTTTGCGGAGTCCAGACCCTGTTGAAACTCCGCAGATCCGGATTCCGCCGATTTTTGCGACAAAATTGTGGCCTGCAGATACCAAAGGAAGGCATCGCCTGGTTGCTTCGCGAGTTTGGCGCGCACGGTTGCCAGCGCTCCGCTTGGATCGTTCTGATTCCGTTCCTCTGCGAGCATCCCCTGCGCAGCGGCGGTCATCCCCTGCTTCGGATCCAGCTGCTCGGCCTTCTCAAAATCAGCCTCCGCCTCTTCGTAGCTAGCAAGCTGCACGTACAGAACACCCCTGACCAGATACAACGGTGCGGCATGAGGCTCCTGCTTGATGCCGGCATTGATCATTTCCACTCCCGCCTGAAATGATTGGTGATCCATCGCGAGTTCTGCGAAATCCACGTAGAGCGCGATCTGTTGAGGGTCTTTGACAATTGCGTCGCGCAATAGCTTCACCGCGTTGGGCGTATCTTTGTTGGCTTCATAGGCGGCTGCCGCCAGACGCATCGTACTCACCTCTGGCCCCGCATCGAGAAGGGGCTGCAACGTCGCGAGCGCATCTTGGGGCCTACCGGCGGCAAGTTGCACTGCTGCCAGCCCCCGCATCCATCGGGCATCCTGTGGCTGCCTTACGGCCAGCTGTCGAAAGATGTCAATGGCCTTCTCGGCCTGATTCACCCTCAGCAGGCACACGCCGTATCCCTGCAACGCTTCGGGCTGAGAATCAAGCAACGACTCACTGGCGGCGTAGTGTTCAACGGCGCTAGCGCAATCGCCGCTCTTCTCCGCCATCACCGCTAACATTGCGTGCGACGTGGAGTCGTTCGGCCGCAGCTTGATAATGCGCTGCAGCAAGGCAATCGCGTCTGCTCCGCCGGACTCATATTCAATCTGCGCCGCTCCTTCCAGCGCCGGAAGATACTCCGGAGAAATCTTCAGGGCGTGTTCGTAGGAACTGAGCGCGGATTTCGAGTCCCCCTCTCCCGTGTATGCGAGTCCCTCCAGCATCCACAGCTGGGGACTATTCGGGAAGTTCTCAATTGCTGGTTGCAGCAGCTCGAGCGCCTTGTCGAACTCCCGTCTCTGCAGAGCTGAAGTGATCTCATTCACCCGCTGATTTGCCGGCTGTCCCAAAATACTCGCGGTGAGAGGAAGAAGGAGCGGCAGCAACGCCATCCTCCACAATAGGGAATCAAACCTCATCGCGCGGCGCGCGTTGTCCGGTACAGGCCAAACCGACTCAACCATCGTTGTGTAGTCTACAGCTCTCCCCTTCCGTATAATTGCTCAGCAGTTCGCATGCAAAGCCGGGAAGACGCCGCGGTGTTTTGGAGCAGCCTCGACATGGGTCATTTGCATCATAATCCTGATCAAGGATCGTTCGGGAAAGGATCGAATCGAGCGGTCGGGGGAGTGAAGAGCCAAGCGCGAGGCAGTCACCTCATTGTTAAGCGGCTTTGCTCTCGCCGCCATTCGCATCGCTTGCCTTCCAATGCCTTCCTTTTGGGCGTTTCGGTGTCTTGTGCTCTGTTCTGCGCCGGCTGCAAGCGCACAACTCTCACGGTCGCAGTCATTCCACGTACCTGCGGAACCGCGCTCTGGGAGCCGGAACATGCTGGCGCCGCCTCCGCCGCGCGTTCGATCGGGCTGAATCTCTACTGGAACGCACCGATGCGAGACGACGACATTCAGAGTCAGATTTCCTTGATCGAAAAGTCTGTCGATCGCGGAATGGCTGGAATCATCGTCTCCCCCATTCAAACGCTTCCCATGAGAAGCCCTGTTCGCCGCGTTCTTGCCCAAGGCGTTCCGGTGGTCGTCATCGACACCGAACTCGGCATCCCGTCCGGCCCCAAACTTAGCTACGTATTGAACGACGAGCAGCAGGGAGGGCACATCGCTGCCCGCAGAGTCGGTCTGATCCTCCAGGGCAAAGGGAACATCGCCATCGTTGGTATCCAACCGGAGCTCAAGAGCAACAGTGTGCGGGAACGCAGCTTTGAAACCACGCTCAGCCGCGAGTTCCCGGAAATTCATGTCGTCGCCCGCAGGCTGGGCCTATCGAGCGTCCCTCAGGAGCAGCACAACGCCGAAGAGCTTCTCGCTGGCAGCCGCTCGCTGGACGCCATCGTGGCCCTCACCCTCGCCTCCACTCGCGGCACATATTACTCGCTCGCTGAGTTTGCAAAAGTGCGCGCAATCAAGCTCGTGGGATTCGACCAGGACCTCATTCCGCCCATCCGCGACGGTGGTATCGATTCCGTGGTTTTGCAGAACACCTTTGAGATGGGCCGCATTGCCATGGAACTCATGAATCGCGAGATCCAGGGAGCATCCGGTTCATCCGAGATCAATGTGCAACCCGTGCTGATGACACGGGAAAACATCGATTCTGCCGAGATCCGACAGATCCTCAACCTGTCGTGGTGGTCCCCGCAATGAGCTCCATCGTCGCCCGGCGAGGTATCATCCTTGCCTTGCTCGCCGCAGGTCTGTTGATGCTGCTCGTTATCGCGCCCATCGCATATCGGTCGATCCAACGCCGCGACCCCACGGAGCACAAGACAATTTCCCTCGACAAGCAAGATGATTGGCAGGCATTCGGTGGCACCTGGCTGTACGCCGACGGCGTCATGAGCAATAATTCCGACGAGCGCGGCGCCAAGCTGCTCACCGGCCCCGAGTATTGGACCAACTACTCCGTCGAGGCCGACGTTCTTCTGCTCGGTCAATATGGTGATGCTGGCCTGATCATTCGCGCCAGCGACGAAGAGGAAGGCGTAGATGCGTACCACGGCTACATGGCTGGCCTTCGCGACCTCGATAACACGCTCATGATGGGCAGGGCCGACTATGGATGGAGAGAATATGCAGCCACCTCCGTCTCCCCGCGCGTCTTCGCGCAGCAGTGGTATCACCTCAAGTTTTTGGCCTTTGGCTGCAACTTCGCCGTCAGCGCTACTTCACCGCAAGGTGCAACAACCGTGATCGCGATCCGGGATCCGGGCTGCATCAAGTCCGGGAGATTCGGCCTCAAATCGTATAACACAGGGGCACAGTGGAGAAATGTCGAGATCCGCCCCGCTGCCCAGAGCGACCTGACCTTGATGATCGGCAATCTCCAGCCGCAATTGGCAGTGCCAAGGCAGCTTCCGACGGGGTCGGAAGATGCTCCGCATAACCGCTACCTCGAACCAATTGAGCGCGAACTTCAGGCGCACCGTTCTGATATCGATGCGCAGGCGATTAGCAGCCTCCGGCTTCTATCCCCGGATGTACCAAGCTCCGTTAAGGTCGAGGGTGTCGTTACGCTCACCTCTCCCGTACTCTACATCCAAGACTCCACCGGCGGACTCGCGATCTCCAGCAGCCACTCCCATGCTCCCTTGCAGATAGGCGATGAAATCGAGGTGAGAGGTGACGCGGACTTGCACGATTTCAGCTCCGAGCTTCGCAATGCCGACATCCATTTGCTCTGGTCCCATACACCCGTTTCTCCCCTTGCCGTTTCGGCATCGCAGGCCTCCAGCGGAGCATTCGATGCGAAATACGTTGAAGTACAGGGACGGCTTGAAGAAAAACATGAGGTTGGGAATGGAACAGAGGTCCTCACCCTGGAGGATGAGAGCCAATCCTTTATTGCCGTGGTCAACGGGCTCGGCCGTTCCCCTCATCTCAAAAGTCTCAAGGAGAAAAGCAACCTGCGTTTGCGTGGAATTTGCGTAATCGACTCCCGGTACACTCATGATCTGACCGCTTTTGCGCTCCTTCTTCCCTCTTCCGGCGACCTTGAAGTCCTTGAAGGGCCTCCCTGGTGGAGTCCGGCTCACATCCTCGAGCTCATTATTCTCACTCTCCTCCTCTCGTGTGCCGCAATGGCTGGCCTGTTCTATGTGGAGCGCTGGCGCATGCAGGCAGTACTTGACGAGCGCCAGCGCATGGCTCATGAAATGCATGACACGCTAGCGCAGAGCTTTGCCGGCCTCGGCTTCCAGCTCCAGGCAATTCAAGACGACGTGAAAGACGGTATCGACATCGTGCCGCAGCTTGAATTGGCCCAGGGCATGGTTCGTAACAGCCATGAAGAAGCTCGGCGCAGCATCTCGGCTCTGCGTCCTGAGAATCTCGAGTCCGTCGGGTTGCTGTCGGCTCTCGAACAGTGTGCTCGCCGCATGGTCTTCCAAAGCTCATCCATCCAGGTCAAGGCCATCAGTGAGGGAATCGCCCAGCACATTCCATTGCGTATTTCCGACACGCTTCTGCGCATTGGTTACGAGGCAATTGCGAATGCAATTCGTCATTCCCATTGTTCGCAACTCACAATCTCGCTCGTCTATGGAAGATCAACCGTGGAGCTGATGATTGAAGATGACGGGGTTGGATTCGTCGTTTCAAGCGATTCGGCTGGATTCGGCATTCGCGGCATGCATAAACGCGCCGACAATGCATCCGCTCGCGTTAAAATCGACAGCGCACCAGGAAACGGAACCGCTGTCCACGCGCTGGCTTCCTTGCCGCCGTCCTTTTTTCGAGAGTTATCGCACCGATGGCAGGTTCAAGTGAGAAAGGTCCAGGACGAACACAGATGAACGCACCAGAGTCTAAACCCCCTGTTCGAGTTCTCATCGTCGACGACCATCCGGTTGTCCGTGCCGGATTGACGTCCCTTCTCCGCAGGCAGGCCGGGTTGAAGCTTATCGGAGCGGCCCATTCCGGCGAAGAAGCACTGGAGGCGCTCAAGCACTCTGCCGTCGACGTGATCCTTCTCGATCTGCGTATGCCCAGCGTCAATGGAATTGACCTTTTGAATCTGTTGAAGACCCACGAGAGCCGACCCCTGGCTGTCATTCTCTCCAGCTATGAATACGAAGAAGAGATCTATCAGGCCGTCAAAGCTGGCGCCCGAGGCTATCTCTCCAAGAATGCAACGCGCGAAGAGATCGTTACCGCAATTGAAGAAGTGGTTGCCGGTCGCACCTATTTTCCACCCCGGATCCTCAAGTCGATTGATGAGCGTGAAGCTCGATCCAGCCTCAGCGCGCGCGAAATTGAGATTCTCGAAATGGTTTCAAAAGGGCTTACCAATAAGGAAATTGCCGGAGCACTTCACATTAGTCATTACACCGTGCGCAATCACGTCAACCACATCAGCGCCAAACTGCAGGTCGCGGATCGAACAGAAGCGGCGACCGTCGCCCTGCGTCAGGGCATTATCGGCGCCAGCTAGGTGAGTCCGGCTATTCTCGCAGCCCCGGATTCTGCTTTGCACGAAATCATACGGGACGCGTAGGCTTGACTCTGTCATCTCTTCCCCCGCGCGCAATTTCATCTCACAATGCATTCGTCCCAGGGTTGTAGTCCTCGGCGAACTGGTTTTCACTTTCGATCCGCAGAAGTCGATGAAGATACGGGCGCGAGATGTTAAGGCTACGCGCCGCAAGTGTCTTGTTTCCGTGGATTTTTCTCACGGCAGACTGGGCCAGCCTGAGTTTGAAGTTGGCTAGCTGTTCGTCGAAAAAACCGTCCGACGGGCGGCCGTCGATCTCCACAACATTCGCCGAGGACCGAATGATCCGCTCCGACAGGTGATCCGGGCGAATCCCTTCACCGGGGCTCATGATGATGGCACTCTGAATAGCGTGTTCCAACTCGCGCACGTTCCCAGGCCACGCGTGCTCCTGGAGAAGAGCCACAGTGTCGGGCTCAAGTTCGCACAGAGGGAGGCCGAACTTTTTGGAATAGGTTTGCAGGAAGTGGTCGGCCAATAGGGGAATATCTTCCGGGCGCTCGCGTAGCGGTGCCACGGCTATTCGCACCACGTCAATGCGGGAAAGGAGGTCCCTGACGGAAAACTCCCTGAGTTACTTTGGCCTCGAGGTCCTGATGGGTCGCGAAGATGGGCCGTGCCCGCACTGGCAGAAGCCGACTGCTGCCCAGACGCTGGAATTCGCACTCCTGTAGAACGCGAAGAAACTTCACCTGTGCAGAAAGCGAGAGCTCGCCGATTTCGTCGAAAAAGATTGAGCCATCTGCGGCCTCTTCCAAACTACCCTTTCTCGCGGCCACAGTACCGGTGAAGGCGCCCTTTTCGTTGCCAAACAACTCTGCCTCCAGGAGGGTCTCTGGGATTGCGCCGCAGGGAATTGCGACGAAGGGTCGATCTGCACGAGACCCCCAACAGTGAATAGCCCGCGCGATTACCTCTTTGCCCGTGCCTGTCTCTCCGTGAATGAATACGGGCGCATCGAGGTTGGCAACCAGACGGATCATGCTCTCAACGTTTCGGATGCTCAGACTTGATCCGATCGGACCCATTCTGGAGGCCGATTCAGATTGGCTTTTATGACTCGATTCTGCTCCGGGGGACGAAGTCGGTGCAGAGGTAACCTTGAGAATTTGCCCCTTCAGTGTCCGGAATTCTCCATCGTTGTGAAAATATCCGTTGGCTCCGAGCCGCACAATCTCCATCGCAGACCATTCAAGTCCCTTTTGGCAATGCTGTCACGCCTCGGAATTGTGGTTCTCTCCGCGTGCTCTTTCGCCCTCGCTGCGTGCAATCTGATGGTCGTTCTTACCGGGGATACGGTTCCAACACGCGTAGGAAACGTAGCTATGTTACAAGGCGGCGAAGAATTGTTCGCGCTCAATGCACGCCTTGCCCCCGGGCAGGAGATATTTGCATATCCGTATTGCCCCTCGTACTATTTCTTGACTCAAACCGATAATCCCGCTTCAGCATCCTGCAATCGGGGTACAACACGCCTGGCGAAATCCATGAGGTGATGCAGGTCCTGGGATACGGACTTCAGACGCAGGTCGCTAGCTCTCGTATTCCCTGCAGCCTTGCATTTGTCTGACGATCTCGCCCCTCTGGAAGCCTACCTGCGCAGCCACTATCGCACCATCTACAGCCAGAACGGATTTCAAATCTTGGAGAGAAGACATGTGCCAAGAGACCATTGACGGGGTCGCAGCGGCAGAGTTCGATCACTTTGCGCTTTCTTATGACCAGTTGCTGCATGACCCCCGCGCAGTGGCTTCGCATCAGACTCGCTCCACTTTTTCCGCCGCAAATGGATTGTGTTCGATCGATTGCTTCGCACACTTGGCAGACAACCAGAATCCATGACCTGGCTCGACGTCGGGTGCGGACGAGGCGAGCTTTTGGGACTTTCTGGGGCCAATTTTGCCGGCGCGGCAGGATGCGATCCATCGCTTGCGATGCTTTCCTGCGGAGGCCACTTTGTCACGCGCACGCAGACGCATCCTACCGAACTGCCCTTCCCGTCTCACTCCTTCGATCTTGTAAGTGCTGTGTGCGTTTACCATCATGTTCGCGTCGACAAGCGTCGCGCCGGTCACGCGCAGGATCGTAAACCGGTGCCCAGTTGACGCTGATGCAGAACTTCTGTCGCTTCGAACCGCTGCGGTGTTAGTAAAGGACTCGGGGTTTCGACCCGAAGCTTCCGAATACTTTCTTTACCTTCCTGAGAAATGGTTTGGTAGGCTCGCCTGGGTTGAGGCCTGTCTGAGACAAGTGCCATTCGGAGGACAGTATGCTCTCTTTGCAAACGCCGACCATCTTTGATGCGATTGCGGGCTTTTGCGGAGCTGCCTTGTGGCTTGCAGGTTACTGCGTCGTTCTTAACTCGGGGAGGTTTGTGCACATCGTGCGTAGAACCCCTCTTCGCGGATAAAACTATTCTGCAACCCGTGTAACGATACGAGCCCTGGTTCCACTATTTGCCACAGAACGACTCTGATGCCTCATCAGAGCAGCCCTCCCCAAAAAGGAATTGCATAGTTATGAAGTGCCTCACCTCCGCCGTCATGGCGGTCCTAGTCCTTGCTGCGCCTCTGGCCGGCATCGCCCAAAACCCACGCCAGCTGCAGCCCAACGAACACGCGCTCAATCTGCCCGGCGCTACCACCGTCGAGGCCCCGCCAGCCGGCTTCGATCCCATCGCCGCTTCCGATCAGGATCTCGCCTACCACGGTTTCCCGCCCCGTCCCAACCAGAACACCGAACCTAAGGCCTATGCCACCTGGGTCAAGGCAATGAAGGCTTCCAAGGTTCGTGTTGCGCCCAATCTTCAACAGACTTCGGTCTTCCACGGTCCCGTCAAGCCGGGCAAGATCTCCAATCCCACCGCGGTCGAAAGCAATCCGCTCCTCGCGACGCAGGC
>Ga0210408_10005492_pt1 | contig 11129 bp, 7 predicted proteins | sample IncBWH4MmetaG_FD_155471 | JGI IMG/M metagenome (GOLD analysis project Ga0210408, IMG submission 155471) | Forest soil microbial communities from Barre Woods Harvard Forest LTER site, Petersham, Massachusetts, United States - Inc-BW-H-4-M | ecosystem: Environmental > Terrestrial > Soil >... | reverse complement strand
ATGTACGGCATACCCTCGGGAAGGTGATCGTTCAGAATGGCGCGACCGACGGTTGTGTTTAGGAAACTACGCTCGTAGTGCACTTCGTCGGTGTGCGTGATGTCCTGATCGTCGTACGCAGTCGTCAGGTCAATCACTTCGCCGGTGAAGCGCAGGCGGATTGGGGACAGGGTCTCCACTTCGCCGGCCTCGAGAGCAAGCAGAACCTCGTCGATGTTGGCGAACGAACGGCCTTCGCCCTTCGCACCCGGCTTTGCTTTGGTCAGGTAGTAAAGACCAAGAACCATGTCCTGCGTGGGCACGGTGATCGGCTGTCCTGACGCAGGCGACAGGATGTTGTGCGACGCCAGCATCAGCACGCTGGCTTCGACCTGGGCTTCCGGAGACAGCGGAATGTGGACCGCCATCTGGTCGCCGTCGAAGTCGGCGTTAAACGCCGTGCAGACCAGCGGGTGGATCTTGATGGCCTTGCCTTCTACCAGCACCGGCTCGAAAGCCTGAATGCCCAGCCGGTGAAGGGTTGGCGCGCGGTTCAAGAGCACCGGATGGTCTTTAATGACCTCTTCGAGGATGTCCCAAACAATCGGTTCCTGCTGCTCCACCATTTCCTTGGCTTGCTTGATGGTGGTGCAGTGCCCGGTCTGTTCAAGACGGTGATAGATGAACGGCTTGAAGAGCTCGAGTGCCATCTTCTTGGGAAGACCGCACTGGTGCAGCTTGAGCTCGGGACCAACCACGATGACTGAACGGCCGGAGTAGTCGACGCGCTTTCCAAGCAGGTTCTGGCGGAAGCGTCCCTGCTTGCCCTTCAGCGTGTCGGACAGCGACTTCAGCGGACGGTTGTTGGCTCCGCGCAGTACGCGCCCTCGGCGCCCGTTGTCGAACAGCGCGTCCACCGCTTCCTGCAACATGCGCTTTTCGTTGCGCACGATGACTTCGGGAGCGTGCAGGTCCATCAGCTTCTTCAAGCGGTTATTGCGGTTGATGACGCGGCGATATAGATCGTTTAGGTCAGAGGTCGCAAAACGGCCACCATCGAGTGGAACGAGAGGGCGCAACTCCGGTGGAATGACCGGGATCACATCCAAGATCATCCAGTTCGGCTTGTTGCCGCTCTTGCGGAATGCCTCGACCACTTTCAAACGCTTGGCGTACTTGAGGCGTTTCTGCAGCGACGCCTCGTTCTTCATCTTTTCGCGCAGTTCGCCGGACAGACCTTCGATATCGACGTGCTTCAGAAGCTCTTTGATCGCTTCCGCGCCCATCATGGCCTTGAAGCCAGCCGCGCGATATTGCTGGTCCAGTTCGCGGAACTTGGCTTCGTCCTTGATGATCTCGCGCTCTTTCACCGGAGCATCGCCCGGCTCGACGACCACATACGCCTCGAAGTAGAGGACGGACTCAAGGTCGCGCAGAGAGATGTCAAGCAGGTGCCCGATACGGCTGGGCAGCCCCTTGAAGAACCAAACGTGCGAACAGGGAGATGCGAGCTCGATGTGGCCGAGCCGCTCACGGCGAACCTTCGACAGGGTGACTTCGACGCCGCACTTGTCGCAGATCACGCCGCGATGCTTCATGCGCTTGTACTTGCCGCACAAGCACTCCCAATCGGTGACTGGACCAAAGATGCGCGCGCAGAACAGGCCGTCGCGCTCGGGCTTAAAAGTACGGTAATTAATGGTTTCGGGCTTAGTGACTTCACCATGCGACCAACTCCGGATTTTTTCCGGAGATGCCAGGCTGATGCGGATCGCATCGAAATCGGCAATCGGGTTCGCCATGTCAAAGGGGCTCGAACGATACAAGGTGATCCTCCGCTTCCTGCAGGTCTAACGCTCCCGCTTACGGCTCTCGAAACCAGTTCTCAGTTCCCGGTTCTCAGTTCTAAAAAGAACCGGCTAGAACCTTTCGCCTTACTTGCGGCACCGAGAGCAGATGCCGCAGTGGCTGATATTTCAAAAATCTCGTCGAGGAGCTCATCGGTCTCAGTGCCCGCTCAGGGTTCAACAACTGAGAATTGGGAACTGAGAACCGAGAACTGCTTTCCTAATCCGCCGCCACCGGCGCGACTGGCTTCTTGTCGCCCAACGCCGCCTTGATCAGCTCGACATCCAGACACAGCGACTGCAGCTCGCGAATCAGCACGTTGAAGGACTCGGGGACGCCTGGTTCCATGGCGGCCTCGCCCTTCACAATGGCCTCGTAGATCTTGGTGCGGCCATATACGTCGTCCGACTTCGCTGTGAGCAGCTCCTGCAGGATGAATGCCGCGCCATACGCTTCGAGCGCCCACACTTCCATTTCTCCGAAGCGCTGGCCGCCGAACTGCGCCTTGCCACCCAGCGGTTGCTGTGTGATCAGCGAGTACGGTCCGATGGAGCGAGCGTGGATCTTGTCGTCCACCAGGTGCGACAGCTTGAGCATGTAGATGTAGCCCACGGTGACCGGCTGTTCGAACTTGTCGCCCGTCATGCCATCGTGCAGAAACGTTTTGCCCGACGTCGGCAGACCAGCCCGCTCAAGCAGCGTCTTGATCTCCTGCTCGCGTGCGCCGTCAAACACCGGCGATCCCGAAAAGACGCCTTCCGCCAAAGTCGGCGCCACGGTCTCGATCTCTTCATCGCTGAAGTTCGCGACCGTCTCGGCCAACGCCGTGTCCTTGAACAAGGCTTTCAGCTCGCGCCGGATGGCTTCCGCGCGGGTATTCTCCGCGAGGATCTTCTGGACGTTCTTGCCGAGTTCGAAGCCGGCCCAGCCCAAGTGCGTTTCCAGGATCTGGCCGACGTTCATACGACTCGGCACGCCCAAGGGATTCAAAACGATCTCCACCGGCGTTCCGTCTTCGAGGTACGGCATATCCTCTTCCGGCAGGATGCGCGCGATGACGCCCTTGTTCCCGTGACGTCCGGCCATCTTGTCGCCAACGCTCAACTTGCGCTTCATCGCGATGTAGACCTTGACCAGTTTGATCACGCCCGGCGGCAACTCGTCGCCCTTGGTGAGCTTCTCTTTCTTCTCGTTGACGATCTTCTTGAGCACGTCGATCTGGCGCGACGTCATCTCTTCGATCTCGTCGATCTGCTCATTCACCCGAGGATCCTTGTCGTTGTACTTGATACGCTTCAGGTTCCGCGTAGAGATGCGCTCGATCGTGTCGCGGTCGAGGAATGCGCCCTTGGTCAGAAGACGCTTGTTGGTGCGCTCGTCATGCAGATCAGCCTGCACTTCCTTGCCGCCCAACAGGCCTTCGAGGCGCTTGAGGCGCTCGTCGGTCAGAATCCGGATCTCATCCGAAAGGTTCTTCTCGAGCTTCGCGATCTGCTGTTCCTCGATCGCCTTGGCCCGCTCGTCCTTCTCCTGACCCTTGCGCGAGAAGATCTTCACATCGACCACCACGCCCTCGATTCCGGGCGGGCAGTAGAGAGACGCGTCGCGCACGTCGCCGGCCTTTTCGCCGAAGATCGCGCGCAGCAGCTTCTCTTCGGGCGTCAGCTGGGTTTCACCTTTGGGTGTGACCTTGCCCACGATGATGTCGCCCTGCTTGATGGTCGCGCCGATGCGAATGACGCCCGCTTCGTCGAGATTGCGCAGCATCGACTCGCTGACGTTGGGAATGTCGCGCGTGACTTCTTCCGGTCCCAGCTTCGTGTCGCGTGCCTCGAGCTCGAATTCTTCGATGTGAACGGAGGTGTAGTAGTCCTCCTTCACCATCTTTTCCGAGACCAGGATCGCGTCCTCGAAGTTGTAGCCGCGCCACGGCATGAAAGCGACCAGGACGTTTCGTCCCAAAGCCAACTCGCCGAAGTCGGTGCAAGGACCGTCAGCAATGACCTGTCCCTTGACCACGCGCTGCCCCTTCTTCACGATCGGCTTCTGGTTGATACAAGTGTTCTGGTTCGACCGCTTGAACTTGGTCAGCTGATAAATGTCGCTGCCCACCTCGCGCGAGAGCTGCCCCGGATGGTGCTCACCCTCCACGCGCACGATGATGCGCTCAGAGTCAACCGAATCGATGAAGCCGTTGCGGCGAGCCAGCACAACCGCGCCGGAGTCGCGGGCTGTAACGCCTTCCATGCCGGTTCCCACGATCGGAGCCTGTGCGCGGAGCAAAGGCACCGACTGGCGCTGCATGTTCGCGCCCATCAGGGCTCGGTTCGCGTCGTCGTGCTCCAGGAAAGGAACTAACGATGCGGCAACCGATACCAGCTGTTTCGGGCTGACGTCGACGTAATCGACCTCGTCCCGATTCACGAGCACAAAGTTGCCGGCCTTGCGGGCGTTCACCAGTTCGGCTTCGATGCGTCCTTTATCGTCCAGCTCGATGTTGGCCTGGGCGATGACGTGCCGGTCTTCTTCCCACGCGGAAAGATAGAACGAGAACGGCTCAATCTCGGCGGGACGCTTGCGGCGCTCGCGGAGATCGGCGTTAACTTTCTCAATTTCGCTCTTTTCCACGTGATCGCCCACCTTGTAGTCGCTATCGCCCGTGTTGACCACGGTGACGTAGTCAATGACGCGAGCTCCCTTGACCTTACGGTACGGCGACTCGATGAAGCCGTAGTCGTTGATCCGCGCATAGCAGCTCAAGGATGAAATCAATCCGATGTTCGGACCTTCTGGCGTCTCAATCGGACAGATGCGACCGTAGTGTGTCGGGTGAACGTCGCGGACTTCGAATCCGGCGCGTTCACGTGAGAGACCGCCGGGCCCAAGGGCCGACAGACGACGCTTGTGCGTGATTTCCGAGAGCGGGTTCGTCTGATCCATGAACTGCGACAACTGGGACGATCCGAAGAACTCGCGAATCGCCGCCATGACGGGCTTGGCGTTGACGAGATCGTGCGGCATCGCCGTCGACATCTCCTGGTACACGCTCATCTTTTCCTTGATGGCGCGCTCCATGCGGACCAAACCGATGCGGAACTGGTTCTCCATCAACTCGCCGACCGCGCGCACGCGCCGGTTGCCGAGGTGATCGATGTCATCCACCGCGCCGATGTTCTTGCGCAGCTTCAGCAGGTAGCGAATGGTTGCGTAGAAGTCATCCGGATCCAGCGTGCGCTGCTCAAGGCTGGTGGCATCCTGGTTTTCAAACAGCTTGATGTTGAACTTCAAACGGCCCACGCGCGAGAAGTCATACTTGCGCGGGTCGAAGAACATCCCGTGGAACAGGGCAGTGGCCGTATCGAGCGTCGGCGGATCGCCCGGACGCAGCTTGCGATAGATTTCGATCAGGGCTTCCTGAGGCGTCTTCACTGAGTCGCGCTTCAGGGTCTGGCAGATCACCGTACCCACGTCGTCGCGTTCGGGGAAGAAGACGTTGATTTCGACGACCCCCGAATCGAGGATCTTGGAAACCTTGTCGGCGCTCAGCTCGGAGTTCGCCTCGAGCAGCACTTCGCCCGTGGTCGTGTCAACCACGTCGCTCGCAACCCACGCGCCTTCCAGGTCAGTGATATCGACTTCGATCTCGCTGACCTTCGCCTTCTGAATTTCTTTCAGGATCTGGTTGTTGATCTTGCGGCCCGAGTGCGCGATCTCGTCGCCCGACTTGTTCTTGATGCTGTGCGCCAGCTTCATGCCAAGCAGGTTGGTCGGCTTCTCGGTGGCAGGATCAAGTGTCCAGAACAGTTTTTTGTCTTTAATCGCCAGACGATCAACCGTGTAGAACGTGCGCAGAATGTCTTCACCGCCACGCAATCCGAGCGCGCGCAGGAAGATCGTTCCCAGAAATTTGCGCTTGCGATCGATGCGCACATACAGAACGTTCTTCTGGTCGTATTCGAATTCGACCCATGACCCGCGGTAGGGAATGATCTTGCCGAGGAAATAGGTACGGTTGTTGGCCGTCTCAAAAAACACGCCAGGCGAGCGGTGCAACTGGCTGACGATCACGCGTTCGGTGCCGTTGATGATGAACGTACCGTTCTGCGTCATCAGCGGAACGTCGCCGAAGAATACTTCCTGCTCCTTGATGTCGCGGATGGAACGATTCCCGGTCTCGGCGTCCTTCTCGTAAATCGTGAGGCGCATCGTGACCTTGAGCGGAGCGGAGTAGGTCATGCCGCGCTCTTCGCACTCGTTCACGTCATACTTCAGCTGCAGGCCGACGGGGTCGCCGCACTTGTTGCAGAAATCGGGAGTGTTTGCGTTATAAGTGCCGCACTTCTGGCAAAGCACATCGCCAGGATGAAACGGATCGGTAATGACCGTGGAGCCGCAATTCTTACAGGTCGTGCGCAGGTGATGCAGTCCTTTGAGGTGACCACATTTGCACTCCCAATTGCCAATTGCGTAATCCACAAACTCCAATTGTGATACGTTGCGGAAATCGGTGATCGGAAACACCGATTGAAAGACGGCCTGGAGTCCGGCGTCATCGCGCTCGCTGGGCAGCCGGTCCATCTGCAAGAACCGTTCGTAGGAGCGCTTCTGCACCTCGATCAGGTTCGGGATCTGGATAGTGGCTGGAATTTTTGAAAAATCAAATCGTTTACGGAGGGCATTCTTCTTCATTCAGAGACTCCCAATGTCAGCACAGCCGAAGGCTGCGTACCAGAACAGCGGAATGTTGGGCGCTCACCTCTGCGCCGCGAGTGTTACCGTTTCGAAGAACTTGAAAAGACAATAGGGCACCTCGAGGGACAGGGCTCCCCGAAGGCGCCAACGACCGCGCGTCGCCAATCTTGAAATGTATCTTTCCGCGCCAGTTCTAAAGGCCTGTTCCCGTTCCGCCTTCAGCGGAACAGCCTGCCAACTCCTGCTTAGCAGCTTCGCTCGATCTTGCCCTGGGTTTTGAGTGAAGCCGCACTCACCTTGCGTGAAAGCAGGGGAAGCGGTGTTGATGTAGATGATAACACCGCACCCCGGGATTCAGCTAGTAGATCGTTCGCTTGGCCCAAAACTTGCAGGTAGACCGCAAGTTGTTGAGTTATTTGAAGATCCTCGTACTACCGAGCAATTTCGTGGCGAGACTGCCATTCCGGTCGGTAAGTCGGCCACGCGCAGGTAACGCTCGTGGAGACAAATGCTCCACTGAACGTCATCTACTTAACTTCAACAGTCGCGCCAGCATCGGCAAACTTCTTCTTAATCGTCTCCGCTTCTTCCTTCGAGACGCCTTCCTTTACCGTCTTCGGCGCTCCATCGACCAGGTCCTTGGCTTCTTTCAAGCCCAGGCTGGTGACTTCGCGGACGGCCTTAATCACGTTGATCTTGTTCGCGCCCACGTCCTTCAGGACGACGGTGAACTCGGTCTTCTCTTCGGCCGGAGCCGCACCTGCGCCCGCCGCCGCTCCGCCGCCAGCAACCATCACTGGCGCCGCTGCTGCCGCTGAAACGCCAAGACGCTCTTCGAGTTTCTTTACCAGAGCCGCCGCGTCCAGCAGCGACAGGCCTACGATTTGTTCTTCTAGCTGTTGCAGATCTGCCATGTGATTTCTCCAATCCTTGGTGTTATCAGTTGTTGCGATTTCGTTATCCGTCGGCTAGGTTTCCAGTGCGACCAGGCTCTTGTCTTCGCGCCAGACAACGCGAAGATTCGAACCGCGCAACCCCTGGCCTGCTGATAACTAAATCTCTTTCCGGCAGTAGAGCCACCGGGAAACTTGTTTCGTGCTTCTTGCTCATGGCCGCTGGCTCAGCGCGAAGCCGGTCCGCTAGGAGCCAACAGCGACCACCTAGAAAGTGCTCTTACGCTTCTTTGAACTTCTTTTCTTTCACGCCCTGATCGATGACCACCGCCAGGTTGCGGCCGACTGCATTCATTGCCGTCACCAGTCGCTGCGCAGGAGCGTTCAACAGGTACAGAAGCTTCGAGTAGATCTCTTCCTTTGACGGCATCGTGGCCAGAGCTTCGATCTCTTTGATCGAGACGACACGCCCTTCGACCACACCCGCCTTGAAGGTGAATTCCGGATTATCCTTCGCGTACTTCGCAAGCGCCTTGGCGAGAGCGACGGGGTCGCCTTCGGTGTAAGCGATTGAGGTCACGCCGCTCAGGTTCTGCAGCGCTTCTTCGACCTTGGTGCCCTTCGACGCCCGCTCGGCCAGCGTGTTCTTCACCACGCGGTACTTCGCGCCCGTCGTGCGCAACGCCTTGCGGAGTTCGTAATCCTTTTCGACGGTAAGCTTGCTGTACGTGGCCACGATCACGCTGGAAACATTCTTCAACTCGCCACTCAGCTCTTCGACCTGTTCCATCTTCTTGGCTTTGCTGACTGCCATGTTCGTATCCCTTCTACGCCTTGGCCGCGGCTTCGACCGCGGTGGTGTCAATGGAGATTCCCGGGCCCATGGTTGAGCTGAGGGTGCATCCCTTGATGTACTTGCCCTTGGCGACCGACGGCTTCGCCTTGATCACGCTCGTGATCACGACGGTCGCGTTCTCCACCAATTTGTCGGGCGTAAACGAAATTTTGCCGACCGGCACGTGAACCAGCGCGGTCTTATCTGTGCGGAACTCGACCTTACCGGCCTTCACTTCTTGCACCGCCTTAGCTACGTCGAAGGTCACCGTTCCCGTCTTCGGGTTCGGCATCAGGCCTTTGGGACCGAGCACCTTACCGAGGCGTCCGACCGACTTCATAACGTCGGGCGTGGCGATCAGCGCGTCGAAATCGGTCCAGTTTTCCTTCTGGATCTTTTCGACCATGTCTTCGCCGCCGACGAAGTCCGCTCCCGCTGCTTCGGCTTCTTTCACTTTGTCGCCGGTCGCGATGACGAGAACCTTCTTCGATTTGCCCAGCCCGTGCGGCAGAACGACCGTTCCGCGCACCATCTGGTCGGCATGCTTGGGATCGACGCCGAGACGCATCGTGACTTCCACGGTCTCGTCGAACTTGGCGTATTTGACTTTCTGCAGAAGCGGAACCGCTTCCTGCAGTGGGTACGGTTTTTCTCCAACCGCAGCCCGAGCCTTGGTGATGTTCTTTCCTGCTTTTCTCATCGCTTCTCCGTCTCCCACCGCTCAGCGTTCGTTTGAAGAGCCGTGGTGTTTTCGACTATTCGCTGTGAGCTGCTAGCCACGAGCTACTCGCAGCCAAAACACTTGTCATCCGAGCGACGCGAGGACATGTTGTCCCGCCCGTCGTCAAGAACTATCCAACTACATCAATTCCCATCGACCGGGCTGTGCCCCGTACACTCTTCACCGCCGCGTCCAGCGAGGCCGCGTTCAGGTCGGGCATCTTTTGCTTCGCGATGTCTTCAACCTGCTTCAAAGTAACTTTTCCAACTTTGTCCTTATTGGGAGCCCCCGATCCCTTCGCGATACCGGCGGCGCGCTTCAGCAGAATCGAGGCCGGCGGCGTCTTGGTAATGAATGTGAATGAGCGGTCATTGTAGACCGTGATCACTACCGGGATAATGAGGCCTTCCAGTTCTTTCGCGCTGGTGCGCGCATTGAACTGCTTGCAGAACTCCATGATGTTGATCTGCGCCTGGCCGAGTGCCGGTCCCACCGGAGGTGCCGGGGTCGCCTTGCCCGCCGCGATCTGCAGCTTGACTGAACCTGTAACCTTTTTCGCCATACTCTCTTTTCCGTCTCGATTCCGAGTCTAGGTTTTTCGGCCCGGCAACTCGAGACTCGCCTTTCTAGGTAACTACCTTCTCTACTTGTCCAAATTCCAGCTCCACAGGAGTGGAACGTCCAAAAATCGTAACCATCACTTTCAGCGTCTCGCGGTCTTCGTTGACCTCGTCCACAACACCCGTAAAGCTGGCAAAGGGACCTTCTGTGATCCGCACCGTCTCGTTCTTCTCGAACTTAACCTTGAGCTTGGGCTTATCCTTCGACTCGCCGACGCGGTAGACGATGTTCTGCACTTCTTCTTCGGAGAGCGGCGTGGGCTGCTGACCGGTGCCGACAAATCCCGTAACGCGCGGCGTGGATTTGACGACGTGCCAGACGTGGTCGTCCATGTCCATTTCCACCAGCACATAGCCGGGATAGAACATGCGCTCGCTGGTGTACTTTTTGCCGCCGCGAACTTCCGTGACCGATTCCGTGGGAATCAGCACGCGGCCAATCTTGTCCTGCAAGCCGAAGGCCTGCACGCGCGACTCCAGGGACTCGCGCACCTTGCGCTCGAATCCCGAGTACGAGTGGATGATGTACCACTTCATGTTGGGATTGCGCGGAGCTTCGGTGCCTGGCTCGCCGCCTGTCGCACCCGCTCCAGCACTTGAGCCTTCGGGTTCTCCCGAACCGCCTGCGCTCGCGTTTTTTTCTTCGTCCTGCATAAGGGGGTTCATTTCTCAAACTTTCTCTGCGTGCGTTTAGCTGTGGCCGAGCGTGCGGAACACGAAGTCGATGCCGCGGCCAATCACGAAGTCCACCAGCCAGAAATAGAGGCCGAAAATGAATACTGTGATAATCACGACGACGGTTGTCGCCTGCACTTCCTTGAGCGACGGCGTGGTGACCTTCTTCATCTCCATGCGCACGTCGTTGTAAAAGCTCTTGATCTTTTCCGGCCAGGAGGCGACCCGCGCTCCAAAGTTATCGCCCGGACTCGCTGCTGCAATCGACTTCGTCATTTTCTTTGTCTCAGTTCCCATGCACTGCACCACGCTTCCCGGCGTCGCTTCCAAACACTGGCAGGGGCGGAGGGATTCGAACCCCCAAGTTCGGTTTTGGAGACCGACAGTTTAACCGTTGAGCTTACGCCCCTGTCTCATCGGGTTATCGGCTCATCGGCTGCTAGGAAGATTTCGATAGCCCGATGATCCGATCGCCAGATCGCCCAATCTATTTCACTTCTTTGTGCGGCGTATGCTTCCGGCAACGCTTACAAAACTTCTTCAGCTCGATCCGATCCGGAGTCGTCTTGCGATTTTTGGTGGTCGAGTAATTGCGCTCTTTGCAGTCACCGCACTGCATCGTAATGATCTCTCGCGGCATTGCTCACTTCCCTTGCTGATGTGGCGCGGGCGCCCTCGCCCGCGGAATTGTTTTTTTCAAACCTTCTGCGGAGCTGCGCTCCGCCGGACAGCCGAGGGCGGCTGTCCCTACGCGATTACTGAACAATCTCCGCAATCGTGCCCGCGCCCACCGTGTGGCCGCCTTCACGAATCGCGAACCGTAATCCCTTTTCCATCGCCACCGGCGTGATCAGTTCAATCACCAG
>Ga0210408_10005491_pt1 | contig 11129 bp, 10 predicted proteins | sample IncBWH4MmetaG_FD_155471 | JGI IMG/M metagenome (GOLD analysis project Ga0210408, IMG submission 155471) | Forest soil microbial communities from Barre Woods Harvard Forest LTER site, Petersham, Massachusetts, United States - Inc-BW-H-4-M | ecosystem: Environmental > Terrestrial > Soil >... | reverse complement strand
GGGCGCCGTCGCACTTCTGGTCGGTGGCGTCGGGATCGCCAACGTGATGGTGATCTCGGTGATCGAGCGCCGCCCCGAGATCGGCCTGCGCCGTGCGCTCGGCGCCACGCGCGTGCACGTCGGGGCGCAGTTCCTCGGCGAGTCGGTGCTGCTCTCGTTGCTCGGCGGCGCTGCAGGCGTCGGCCTCGGTGCGGCCGCCACGACCGCCTATGCATCGATCCAGGGCTGGATCGTGGTCGTGCCCGTGCTCTCGGTCGCTGGCGCGGTGGCAATCGCATTGGCGCTTGGCGCGGTCGCCGGCCTCTACCCGGCCACCCGTGCCGCGCGACTCGCACCCGCGGCCGCCCTTCGAAGCACGTAGACGAGGCGCGGCGGCTGGGAGCGCCGCAGGCGATCGCGTGCGAGTGCCGCGCACATGAGATATGGCTTGCGTGGTCATACGGAAAACGATGGGAAGGAGCAGGACGATGGGAAGAGTCGTGGTGAGCGAGTTTGTCTCGCTGGACGGCGTGATGGAGGCCCCAGGCGGGGGCGAGGACTTCGAGCACGCAGGCTGGACGTTTGAGATCGAGCGAGGCGACGGCGACAGGTTCAAGATGGAGGAGACGCGGGACTCCGAGGCGCTGCTGCTCGGAAGGGTGACGTATGAAGGCTTCGCCGCGGCCTGGCCGACGATGGAGGGCGAGTTCGCCGACAAGTTCAACGGGATGCCCAAGTACGTCGTCTCCTCGACGCTGGCCGAGCCGCAGTGGAACAACACGACTGTGCTCCACGGCGACGTCGTCGAGGAGGTCTCCAAGCTCAAGCGCCGGATCGAGGGCCAGATCGTCGTTCACGGAAGCGCCCAGCTCGCACAGACGCTGCTCGAGGCCGAGCTCGTCGACGAGCTGCGGCTGATGGTCTTCCCGGTCCTCCTCGGAAGCGGACGGCGACTGTTCGGCTCGAGCGATGGCAAGCGGCGGATGCGCCTCACGAACTCAAAGACGGTCGGCGACGGCGTCGCGATCCTGATCTACGAGCCCCTGCGGAGCGAGGGAGCAGCCGCCGCCTGACGGGTCACCCGCGCGTGGGCACGCATGAGGACCCGGCCGATCAGACGACGCCGGTGAGCACGAGCGCGCCTATCACCACGAGAACCGCGGCGCTCAACACGTTGCCCCAGCGCTCGAGCCACTGCCCCCGCACCTGATAGCCGCCGAAGCAGGCCAGCAGCGTCAGCCCCACGATCGTCCCGATCGTCACCGCAGAGAAGACGATCAGCGCACCGGCCGCCGTTGCGGCGCCGGCAGCGCTCGCAGCCAGGAAGACCGGCAGAATCGTCAGATCCGGGGACGCCGTTGCTCCGAACGGCACCATGATCGAAGCGAGGCCGCGCACGCGGCTGCCCTCCGCCACGACGATCGCGTCGCTCTGCCGCGATGTGTGAAGGTGAGGATGGTGATCGCTGTGAGCTTGCCCACGCCCATCCGCTTGCGCGTGACTGCGCTCGTGGCTGTGGTCGTGCCCGCGGCCGGTCAGCTCGAGCGCAGCGAAGCCGACGCCCGTGAGCATGAGAACCACCCCGATGATCGTGTTCTGCGCGCTCTGTACCGTCGACCGTAGCTGCAGGCCGATCACGACGATGATCGTGCCCAGCAGCAGCGACACGAGCACGTGGGCGATGCCGGCCAGCAGCGAGAGCCGGGCGACGCGAGCGAGCGGGTAGCGCTGAGTGCGCCCGACGACCGCGAGCGGCACCCAGTGGTCGGGGAGGATTGCGTGACCGACCCCGACACCGGCGGCGGCGGCCACGAGCGCGGGTGTCGCGGAGCTCACGCCCCAATCATGGCATGAACGTACGCGCATATGTCGTGGCGCTCACATGGCGGAGGTTTCGTGGCGCATCACGCAGGCGTGAGCGCGAGCACCGCACACCGGTAAGCTCGTAGCCGTGAGCCATGGCGTAGCGGGCAAACCCGGCAGGGCCGCCGTGAGCGGTCCCGTGGCCGAGAGGGTGGCGCAGATGATGCACGCGCTTGCCACCCCCAGCCGCGTGCATATCCTCGGCTGCCTGCGCGACGGGCCGAGGACCGTCGGGGAGATCGTCGAGTTGGTCGCGATGGCCCAGTCCGCCGTCTCGCACCAGCTGCGCGTGCTGCGAGACATGCGGTTCGTCGTCGGCGAGCGCCATGGACGCCAGGTGCTCTACCGCCTCCACGACGACCACGTCGCCTCGCTGCTGGATGAGGCGGTCTTCCATATGCATCACCTGGACCTGGGCGCGGCGGCACAGCGTCGCGCGGCGTCGTAGGGACCACTCGAACGGGCACCGTGAGGCTGGCGGGGAAGGTTGGGATCGTGGTCGGCGCCGGGCAGTCGCCCGGCGAGACGGTCGGCACGGGTCGGGCTGCGGCAATCGTCTTCGCCCGCGAGGGCGCCAAGGTGCTCCTCGTCGACCGAGACGTCGAGTCGGCGCGCCAGACGGCGGAGATCATCGCCGGGGAGGGCGGGGAGGCGCGGTGCGTGTCGGCAGACTGGACACGCGCCGCCGACTGCGAGGCGTTCGCCGCAGTCTGCGTCGGGCGGTGGGGGCGGATCGACTTCCTGCATAACAACGTCGGCATCGGAAGCGACGATGCGGACCCGCTACATCTCACCGAGGACGCGTTCGACCGGATCATCGCCGTCAATCTCAAGGGCTGCCTGCTGTCGTGCCAGGCGGTGGTGCCCGTGATGCGCAAGCAGCGTGCCGGATCGATTGTGAACATCTCCTCGATCGCGGCGCTCGCGGCGGCTGTTCCGCTGACGGCCTACCGGATCTCGAAGATCGGCGTCAACGTGCTGAGTCACTCGTTGGCGATCCAGAGCGCCGCCGATGGCGTGCGCATCAACACGATCATGCCCGGGCTGCTCGACACTCCGATGGCGATCGACGCGTGGGCGGCCAAACTCGACGTCCCGCGAGAGCAGATTCGTGCCCAGCGCGACGCGCAGGTGCCGCTGCGCGCGAAGATGGGGACGGGTTGGGACGTCGCGTACGCCAGCCTCTTCCTGCACTCCGACGAGGCGGCATTCATCACCGGTGTCGTCTTGCCAGTCGACGGGGGTCAGCTCACGCGAGTTGGGGGCTAGGGCCGCTTGTAGGATTGGTCTAGGGCACCGCCCCTCGTCCATGTCCGAGCAGAACTCCGCCGAGCCCGAGCTCATCGACCTGCTTCACCTGGGCCGCCCCAAGGTCATCGGCGCCTGGCGGGTCGGCGAGGTGATCGTGGATCCCGGGCCCAGCAGCTGCCTGGACGCGCTTCTGCCGACGCTCGAGCGCCGCCCGCCGCGCGTGCTGGCGCTGACCCACATCCACCTCGACCACGCCGGGGCGAGCGGCTCTTTGCTGCGCCGCTTCCCCGATGCCGAAGTGTGGGTCCACCAGCGCGGCGCGCCGCACCTGATCGACCCGGGGAAGCTGCTCGAGAGCGCGAGCCGGCTCTACGGCGAGCAGATGGGCGAACTGTGGGGAGAGGTGCTGCCGGTCCCGCGGGAGCGGATCAGGGTGCTCGTGGGCGGTGAGTCACTTGGGCCGTTTCGCGTCGCCTATACCCCGGGACACGCCTCCCACCACGTCTCCTATCTGCACGAGCCGACGCGCCGGGCGTTCACGGGCGACGTCACCGGGGTCCGCATCGGGGAAGGGCATGTGCTCGCGCCCACGCCGCCGCCCGACATCGACCTGGAGGCCTGGCGCGCCTCGCTGGATGTGATCGAGGGCTGGAGGCCGCGCAGTCTGGCAATGACGCATTTCGGCGCCCACGACGACGTCGGCGCACATCTGGCCGGCCTGCGGGAACAGCTGGAGGTCGCAGAGGCGATGGCTCGCGATCTCGACGAGCCCGCCTTCGCGTCGCTGGTTCGCGCGCGCGTGGCCGACTCGCCGGCGTCTGAGCGCGCCGCGTATGAGCAGGCGATGCCTGCCGAGCAGAGCTTTCACGGCCTCGCTCGGTATCTGCGCCGGCGAGAGCGGGCGGCGTGAGGAAACGTTCGCTCCTCTAACGTTCCGCTCCTCATAACCCTGGCGGCTCGCGGCGCGAGCGCGTAAGGTCCGTGCGCGATGACCGCCCGCGGCCAGGAACGCTACGAGCAGCTGCGGCGCGAGCATCACTGGGAGGTACCGGAGCGCTACAACATCGCGGCGGACGTCTGCGACAGGCATCGGGCGGATGCGCTCGCGATGGTCCACGAGCGCCACGACGGCGTGGTGCGGGAGTGCCACTGGGGCGAGCTGCAGGCGCTCTCCAACCAGGCCGCCAACCTGCTGGCGGCGCTCGGAGTGGAGCGCGGCGACCGCGTTGCCGTCGTGCTGCCGCCGACCCCGGAGGCCGCGGCGGTCTTCTTCGCGACCTGGAAGCTGGGCGCGATCCTGCTGTCGATGTCGGTGCTCTACGGCGATGAGGGTATGGCCCACAGGCTCCGCGACTCGCAGCCGAAGGTGCTCGTCACCGATGCGGCGAACGCCTCACGTTTCAGCGGCGGCGACAGTCCCCGCGTCGTGATCCTCGACCCTGGGACGCTGAGCTCCGAGAGCGATCGCTTCCAGGCCGTCGACACGGCGGCCGACGATCCCGCCCAGCTCTACTACACCTCCGGTACGACGGGGCTGGCGAAGGGCATCGTCCACGCGCATCGCTACCTGCTGGCCCACAACGAGTTCGTCCACTGCCACGACGTGCGGGCGGGCGAGCGATTCCACGGGATGGGCGAGTGGGCCTGGGCGGCCGGAATCTGCCCGCTGCTCGGTCCCTGGCGGCTGGGCGCCGTGCAGCTCGTGTACCAGCGGCAAGGCGGGTTTGACCCGCACAAGCAGCTCGACTTCCTTTCCCGCCATGAGGTCACGAACGTGTTCGCGACGCCGACCGCGATCCGCTCGATGATGACGATCGACGACGCGCGCGAGCGCTATCCGCAGCACTTCCGGATCGTCTGCTCGGCGGGCGAGCCCCTGAACCCGGAGGCGATCCGCTGGTTTCGCGGTCAGTACGGGGTCACCGTGCTCGACTTCTACGGCCTGACCGAGTCCTACCCGCTGTGCGGCAACTTTCCCTGGATGGAGGTCCGGGAGGGTTCGATGGGACGACCGATGCCGGGCTGGGACGTCGCGATCCTCGACGAGGACGAGCGGCCGGTTCCGGGTGGGGAGCGCGGGGAGATCTGCCTGCGCGCCAGGTCGAACCCCCACTATCCGCTCGGCTACTGGCGGCTGCCCGACGCCACCGCGGAGACATTCGGCGGCGAGTGGTTTCACAGCAAGGACGCCGCGAGGATGGACGAGGACGGCTACGTCTGGTACGAGGGGCGCGCCGACGACGTGATCATCGCCGCCGGCTACCGGATCGGGCCGTTCGAGGTCGAGTCCGTCTGTCTCGAGCACCCAGCGGTCGCCGAGGCCGCGGCGGTCGCCGCGCCGGACGAGCGACGCGGCGCAGTCGTCAAGGCGTTTATCGTGCTCGCGCACGATCATGCGCCGTCCGACGAGCTCGCCGAGGAGATCAAGGCGTTCGTACGCGAGCGCCTGTCCGCCTACGCCTATCCGCGCCTCGTCGAGTTCGTCGCCGAGCTGCCCAAGACACTGACGGGCAAGATCCGCCGCATCGAGCTGCGCGAGCGGGCGAAAGCCACCGCAACCGACTGAGCCGGGCGCCCAGTACGCTGCGCCCGTGACGCTACACCCACTGGCAGAGCGGTTCGCGTCGGTTGCCGACGCCTATGAGCGAGGTCGGCCCGAGTACCCCGCGGCCGTTGTCGGCGCGATCGCCGCCGAACTGCGACTGGCCCCGGACGCCCGAGTGCTCGACCTCGCGGCGGGAACAGGGAAGCTCACGCGCGCGCTGCTCGCCGCGGGCGTCGACGTCGTGGCCGTCGAGCCGCAGGCGTCGCTGCGGGAGAAGCTGGCCGCGCGCGTCGGCGCCGAGCGTGTGCGCGAGGGTCTCGCCGAGGCCATCCCGCTTCCCGACGCGTCGGTCGACGCCGTGACCGTCGCGGACGCCTTCCACTGGTTCGACCACGCAGCAGCCCTCGCGGAGATACGCCGCGTGCTGCGCCCGCGGGGGGGCCTGGCCGTGCTGACGACGATTCCCGATTGGAGAGACGCTTCGTGGGCCGATGAGATCGGCAAGGTGATGGAGCGCGTGCGCCCCGAGCACCCGGGATTCGACGGGCCGCCATGGCAGGACGTCGTTCGCGGCGCCGGTGACTGGAGCCAGCCGCGCGAGATCCGCGTCACGAGCTCGCAGCCGACAGACGCCGAGGCGATAGTCGATTACCTCGCCTCGGTCAGCTGGATCGCCGCGATGCCCGATGAGCAGCGCGGCGAGACGCTCGCGCAGCTGGCTGCGCTCGTCGGGGAGGGCGAGACGCCGGCGGAGCTGCGGGTCCACGTCGTGATCGGCCTCACGGAGCTCTGCTGAGCTCCGGCGCCGGAGGTCACTAGATTGAGGCAGATGCCGGCCGGCTCCGATCGATCCACCGTGGACACGTTGAACGCAGCCGACCTTGCCCGGGACAGCGGCGCCGCGGCCGTGAGCGCGCATGGGCTCGTGAAGTCCTACGGCTCGGTGCGAGCCCTCGCGGGCGTCGACCTCGAGGTCCCGACGGCGACGGTTCTGGGCCTGCTCGGGCCAAACGGGGCCGGCAAGACGACGATCATCCGCATACTCACGACGCTGCTGAAGCCGGATGCAGGAAGCGCGCAGGTGGACGGGCTCGACGTCGTCCGCGATGCCGCGAAGCTGCGCGAGCGGATCGGGCTCGCCGGGCAGTACGCCGCCGTGGACGAGAACCTCACGGGGCTGGAGAACCTGACGATGGTGGGCCGCCTCTATGGCGAGAAGCGCGCCGCGGCCAAGCGGCGAGGTGAGGAACTGCTGGAGCGCTTCGAACTGCTCGAGGCGGCGAACCGCCCGACGAAGACGTATTCCGGAGGCATGCGGCGCCGGCTCGACCTGGCCGCCGCGCTGGTGGCAAGCCCGCCAGTGCTGTTTCTCGACGAGCCGACGACCGGCCTCGATCCACGCAGCCGGCTGCAGCTGTGGGAGACGATCGAGGGGCTCGTCGCCGAGGGCACGACCGTCCTGCTGACGACCCAGAACCTCGACGAGGCCGATCGGCTGGCCAGCGAGATCTCGGTGATCGATCAGGGCCGCGTGATCGCCGGGGGCAGCCCCGACGACCTCAAGGACCGCGTCGGGGGCGAGCGGCTCGAGATCCGTCTCGCGGATGCCGCCCAAGGCGAGGTGGCGCTGGGGGCGCTCGCGTCGATGACCGACGACCCTCCGAGCGCCGAGGGTGATCTGGTCAGGGTGGGCGTCCGCCGCCGAGATGGTGCCATCGTCGAGGCGGTGCGCCGCTTGGATCGGGCCGGCATCGGCGTCCAGGACATCACGCTTCGCCGTCCGACGCTCGACGACGTCTTCCTGGCGCTGACCGGCCACGGCGCGGAATCCGGCGAGGCCGACTTGCAGGATGCCGCGTGAGACGGCTTGTCACAGACACCCTCGTGATCGCCGAGCGCAACCTGGTGCGCCTGCCGCGAGCGCCGGAGCTGCTGCTCGCGTTCACCGTCCAGCCGATCATGTTCGTGCTGTTGTTTCGCTACGTCTTCGGCGGCGCGATCAAGACACCCGGCTACAGCTACGCCGACTTCCTGATCCCGGGCATCATCGTCCAGAACATCGCCTTCGGCGGCTTCGTCACCGCGCTCGGTCTCAACGAGGATCTCCACAAGGGGCTGATCGATCGGTTCCGCTCGCTGCCGATGGCGCGGCCGGCCGTGCTCGCGGGGCGGACCTCCGCGGATGTGGTCACGAACGCGCTCTCGGCGACGATCCTCGTGATCACCGGGCTGCTGATCGGCTTCTCCTTTCACACGAGCGTGTGGGAAGCGATCGCCGGTTTCGGCCTGCTACTCGTGTTCGGCTACGCGTTCTCCTGGGTGTTCGCCTTCCTCGGGATGCTCGTCTCAACGCCTGAGGCCGCCAACTCGGTCGGTTTCATCGCTGTCTTCCCGCTGACCTTCATTTCCTCGGCCTTCGTGCCGGTGCAGTCGATGCCGGAACCTCTCCGCGCGTTTGCCGAAGTCAACCCCTTCACGATCACGGTCGACGCGATGCGCTCGCTTTGGCTCGGAGCTCCCGCTCACAACAACGTCTGGGGAGCGCTCGTGTGGGCTGTCGCGATCATCGCCGTGTTCGCCCCGCTGGCGGTGGCACGCTACAGAACCGCCGCGGGCGGCTGACAGGAGCTAGACTCGCCGACCGTGGCCGATTCTGACGACGATCTCTTTGGCCAGGAGCACGTCCGGGTCTATCGCGAGACGGGCGGCGAGCGCGGCTATCACTGGCGCGGGACGACGATCCTTCTGCTGAGCACCGAGGGACGAGCCTCGGGCAAGGAGCGGACCACGCCCCTGATCCACCGCGTCGATGGCGATCGCTGGGTGGTCGTGGCGTCGAAGGGCGGCGCGCCGGCGAACCCCGGCTGGTACGAGAACCTGCGCGCCAATCCTGACGTGACGATCCAGGTGCGCGGGGATGAGATACCTGTGCGGGCCTCAACTGCCGAGGGCGAGGAGCGCAGTCGCCTGTGGGCGCTGATGACCGAGGTCTGGCCCGCCTATGACGAATACCAGACCCGGACCGACCGCGAGATCCCGGTCGTCGTCTTCACTCGCCGCTAGGCGAGCAGGGGACGGAGCCGGCCCAGCAGCAGCCGGCCGACGACGACAGCCGCCAGCGCGAGGACCAGCGTCGTCGCGTACAGGCAGACGAATCGCAACGATCACGAAGCCGACACGGTCCACCACGGTCTCGGAAGGGCGGCAGCGTCGAGTCGTCCGAGCAGCCAGCGGACGGAGTCGGCCGGCACGATTTTTCCCGGTCATTGCGAAAACCTCGTCATAGACCAGCAATGCTGCACATGGACCCTGGGGCCGACCGGCCGAACCCTACAAATCCTCCGTGAATTGGGCGTATCATCCGTATCGGCGGCAAGGACGCGGGAAGGCGTAATCTACGGCTTTCTCCCCTCGTCAGAGGGGCGGGATGGATATCAACATTATTGAGGAGGGGTCCTCAACTGAAGGGTCGGAGGCATGTCGGGCGCGCAGTTGCGGTCGCACTGGTTGCGCTCGCGATGCTGCTCGCCGCACTCGATGGCGTAGCCGCGGCCTTGGCGCCCGAAGTCGTGATCAAAGAACCGGTCGCCGGGAGTTCGACCAACAACCAGTCGCCGTTGTTCAAAGGCACGACCGACGACCCCGCCGACCCGATCGTGCTGAAGATTCACGAAGGGGGGAGCGCAGGTCCGGTGATCCAGACATTGAACTTGCCAGGTCCCTTCGTGGGCACCTGGGAAACGTCTTTGGCATCGCCACTGGCGCAGGGGGAATACACGGCGGTCGCCGAACAGGCGCTCCTTGGAGAAACCGGCAGCGCCGAAGCCGCATTCACGGTCGACATCACCGCTCCGAAGGTCACGCTGAACGCCTTGGCGCCGCTGATCAACACCGGCACCGTGACGTTCGGCGGCAAAGCGGGCACGGAACCCGGGGATCTCGAATCGGTGACGCTCAAGATCTATGCGGGCGAAACCGCCACCGGCAGCCCCGCGCAAACGATCCCGGTCACGCCAACGAGCGGCACTTGGACGACGGAAGCGGGGCTGGCGAACGGTACCTATACCGCCGTCGCCGAACAGTCCGACAAGGCCGGCAATACGGGCGTGAGTGGAACGTCGACCTTCAGAGTCAATACGGCTTCGCCGGTGGTGACCTTGAATCAGCCGGCGTCGCCGTCGAACGATACGAAACCGTCGTTCAGTGGGGAAGCGAGTGAAACGACGACGGTGACGATCAACGTTTATGCGGGCAGCAAACCCGAAGGGACTGCGGTGTCGAGTGCTTCGGCGTCGGGGACGGGTGGTGGTTGGAGTTCTGGCGAAGCGAGCCCGGCGTTGTCGAGTGGAACGTATACGGCGCAAGCGACGCAGCCGAGTTCGTTCGGGAACCCGGCTGGTAAGAGCAACCCCGTGACCTTCGTGGTGAATACGGCGTCGCCGGTAGTGTCGTTGAATCAGCCGGCGTCGCCGTCGAACGATACGAAACCGTCGTTCAGTGGGGAAGCGAGCGACACGACTGCAGTCACGGTCAAAGTCTATGAAGGCAGCAAACCCGAAGGAACGGTGGTGTCGAGTGCGTCGGCGTCGGGTACCGGCGGTGGCTGGAGTTCTGGCGAAGCGAGCCCGGCGCTGTCGAGCGGGACCTATACGGCGATCGCGACCCAGCCCAGCTCGCTTGGGAATCCGGCTGGGAAGAGCAACAGCGTGACGTTCGTCGTCAATACGGCGTCGCCGGTGGTGACGTTGAATCAGCCGGCGTCGCCGTCGAACGATACGAAACCGTCGTTCAGTGGGGAAGCGAGCGAAACGACGACGGTGACGATCAGCATTTATGCGGGCAGCAAAGCCGAAGGCACCGTGATGTCAAGTGCGTCGGCGTCGGGTACCGGCGGTGGCTGGAGTTCTGGCGAAGCGAGCCCGGCGCTGTCGAGTGGGACCTACACGGCGCAAGCGACGCAGCCGAGTTCGTTCGGGAACCCGGCTGGTAAGAGCAACCCCGTGACCTTCGTGGTGAATACGGCGTCGCCGTCGGTGACGTTGAATCAGCCGGCGTCGCCGTCGAACGATACGAAACCATCGTTTAGTGGGGAAGCGAGCGAAACGACGACGGTGACGGTCAGCATTTATGCGGGCAGCAAAGCCGAAGGCACCGTGATGTCGACCGCGACGGCGTCGGGTACGGGCGGTGGCTGGAGTTCTGGCGAAGCGAGCCCGGCCTTGTCGAGTGGAACGTATACGGCTCGAGCGACGCAGCCGAGTTCGTTCGGGAATCCGGCTGGTAAGAGCAACCCCGTGACCTTCGTGGTGAATACGGCTTCGCCGGTGGTGTCGTTGAATCAGCCGGCGTCGCCGTCGAACGATACGAAACCGTCGTTTAGTGGGGAAGCGAGCGAAACGACGACGGTGACGGTCAGCATTTATGCGGGCAGCAAAGCCGAAGGCACCGTGATGTCGACCGCGACGGCGTCGGGTACGGGCGGTGGCTGGAG
>Ga0210408_10005490_pt1 | contig 11132 bp, 8 predicted proteins | sample IncBWH4MmetaG_FD_155471 | JGI IMG/M metagenome (GOLD analysis project Ga0210408, IMG submission 155471) | Forest soil microbial communities from Barre Woods Harvard Forest LTER site, Petersham, Massachusetts, United States - Inc-BW-H-4-M | ecosystem: Environmental > Terrestrial > Soil >... | reverse complement strand
TCACGGCTCGTCGGCGGCAGAAAATCGGCGAGCGTCGCCGTGAGGATATTGCCGCCTTCGTCATAGACGATCTCTTCCAGCAGTGCATTGCCGATGCCTTGCGCCACCCCGCCGACAATCTGGCCGTCGACAATCATCGGATTGACCAGGCGGCCGGCATCCTCGGCGACGACGAACCGCGCGATCGTGACCCGTCCGGTCTCCGGGTCCACCTCGACGATGCAGGCGTGGCAGGCGTTCGAAAACGTGCCGGGTGGGTCGTAGGTCGCGGTCTCGCAAATAGCCGGATCGATCTCGCCCTTGAACAGATGAACCTGGTGATAGGCGGCGCGCGCCAGCGTTTCGATCGGCAGCGTCCGGTCCGTGCCGGCGACGCGCGCGACGCCGTCTGTGAGCACGATGTCGTCCGCAGCGGCCTCCATGAGGTGGCTCGCGATCTTCTTGAGCTTCGCGCGCACCTTGCGCGCGGCCAGCACGCTGGCGCCGCCGGCAATGACGAGCGAACGGCTGGCGAAGGTCCCCCAGCCATAGGGCGTGCGGTCGGTATCGCCGTGCACGACTTTGATGCGGTCGGGCGCAAGACCAAGCTCATCGGCAACCAGCTGGGCGATGGTCGTGCGCAGCCCTTGGCCGTGCGGGCTGGCGCCGATCCGCACTTCGACCCAGCCGGACGGGTCCATGGCCAGCTCGACGGTCTCCCATCCGAGCGTCACACCCATGCCGCGCGCCGCAAACGCCGGTGTGCCGTAGCCGGTGCGTTCTGAGAACGCCGCGAAACCGATGCCGAGATACCGGCGCTGCGATCTTGCCTGTTGCTGGCGGCGCCGGAACGCCGGCACGTCGATGGCAGCTGCCGCCATCTCCAGCGTCTGCTGGTAGCTTCCAGCGTCGAAGACGAGGCCGGTCACCGAGGTATAGGGGAATTTTTCGATCAGGTTGCGCCGGCGGATCTCGACCGGCTCTATGCCGAACTCAGCCGCTGCGGCATCCATCAGCCGCTCCAGCGCCGTGGTGATCACCGGACGTGATACGCCGCGGTACGGCGCCATCGGACAGGTGTTGGTGAGGACGCCGCGAGCGACGCACGCATAGGCGCGTACGTCGTAGGGACCTGGCAGCTCGGCCATCGCCATCAGCGGCTCGACCGCGCAGGTGGTCGGATAGCAGGAATAGGCCCCGACATTGGCGACGACTTCGGCGGAGAGCGCGAGAAGCTTGGCGTCGGCGGCGAACGCGCCCTGCAGGCGGATGGACTGGTCGCGGCTGTGAAACGAGGCGATGAGATTCTCGCGGCGATCCTCGGTCCAGGCGACCGAGCTTTCGAGCTTCCGCGCCAGCCAGACCAGGACGACGTATTCGGGGACGAGCGACATCTTCTGCCCGAAGCCGCCGCCGACATCCGGCGCGATGACGCGCAGGTCGCCCTCCGGCATGCCGATCAGATCGGCAATCGCCGTGCGCAGAAGGTGCGGCATCTGCGTAGCGCAGGTGAGCGTGACACGCCCCGATACCGGGTCGAACGCAGCATGGCCGGCGCGCCCCTCGAGCGGCGTCGCGTTCTGGCGCCGCGAGCGCAGCTCGATGGCGATCAGCCGATGCGCCGCGCCTTGCACAGCGGCAAATCCCGGCGTTTCGACCTTGCCTTCGACCACGAGGTTGCGCGCGGCCTGCGCATGCACGAGCGGCGCGCCGTCGGCGAGCGCCGCGCGCGCATCGATGACCGCCGCGGAGGCGGCGATATCGACCGACACGGCGTCGGCGACGTCTTCGGCCTGCGCTTCGCTCCCAGCGAGCGCCGCCGCGATCGGCTCGCCGACGAAGCGCACGCAGCCCGATGCCAGGACGGGCTGGGCGATCGGGACATACCCGAACTTGTGCAGCGCCGGCATGATCGGCTTCACAGCCGCGAGGTCGGCCGCGGTGACGACGTTGGCGCCTTCCGGAATCGCGATCCGTTCGATGCGGCCGGCGGCTACCGGGCTGCGCACGAAACGCACGCGCAGCGCCGCCGGCAGGTCGGCAGTGAAGCGGCCGCGGCCGCCGAGCAACGCGGGATCCTCGACCCGGCGGATGGCGCGGCCCACCCAGGCGAGCCCCGAGTCCTTGGTCGGTGCGTTCATGCGTGCGCCCGTTCGAGCGCCCGCCGCGTCACGGCGCGCACCAGGTCGAGCCGGAATTCGGCGTCCGCATGAATATCTTCCATCGGCTCGACCGCGTCGGCGGCGGCCTCGGCTGCGGCCCGGAAGCTCTCGGAGTCGGGCCCGCGGCCGGCGAGAACGGCTTCGGCCGCGGCCATCCTTCGCGGCCGCGCCTCGGCACCCCCGACCCCGATCCGCGGCGCGACGATCACGCCATCCTGCAGCCGGAAGGTCACCAGCGCCATCGCGAGCGCGTAGTCGCCGGCGCGCCGGCTGAATTCGTAGAAGCCGAAGCGCGTCTCCGGCGGCAGCAACGGGAGGCGCGCTTCCAGCAACAATTCATCCTCGGCCAACGCCGTTGCCATCATCCCTTCAAAGAAATCGTCGGCCGCCATGACGCGGCGGCCGCGCCGGCTCATGGCGACGATCTCGGCGCCGAGCGTCACCGCGGCCAGGCACCATTCGGAGGCCGGGTCGGCGTGGGCGAGGCTGCCGCAAAACGTACCGCGCAGCCGGATCGGGTAGTGCGCAATGTCGCGCACGACACGGGACAGCAGCGGTCCGGTCGGACCTTCGACCACCGGGCGGTGGAACGCGGCATGGCGCACGCACGCCCCGACCGAAAGCACGCCGCTCTCGACCGCGAGGCGATCGAGACCGGCGACCGTATTGATGTCGATGAGATGCGCCGGCCGCGCCATGCGGAACGCCATCATCGGGATGAGGCTTTGACCGCCGGCGAGGACGCGGCCGTCCTGCGGACCGAATTCAGCGAGGTTCGCCAGCGCGTCATCGACCGTCTTCGGCGCGTGGTGGACGAACGGCGCAGGTTTCACCGGGCGAGACCCTTTGGCGGTCGAGAACGCGGGTTTGCCGGTATGCTAAGCAGCCATCGCCCGCCCTCGTCAACGCAGGCTTCCCGAGCCCGGAACAAGAGACAACGCAACGAAGTGCATGTTAGAGTGACCGGCCGTTCACTGGGCGACGGGGGCGACGATATCCACGCCAGCGCCAGCACGCGGGAAGGATCAGTTCTTTCCGCGCCTCGAGGCCTTGCGCGGCCTGGCCGCGCCGGTGGTCGTGGCTTCGCATGCGTGGCGGTCGCCTTGGAATGATCCGTCGGGCAGCACCACGACGTTCCTCTACTCGTCGGCCGAGCACGTCTATGGCGGATGGACGACGGACGTTCTGTCGATCCTTGGCAACGGAGCCGCGGCGGTCAATCTATTTTGCGTCATCAGCGGCTTCGTTCTGCTGCAGTCGCTGACGCGCGGGCCGGATTCGAACTGGGTCAACGCCGCGCGCTTTGTTGTAGCGCGAGTCTCTCGCATCTACCCGGCCGTCCTTGTTACCATCGGCGCGTTCATACTGATCTTCTATGCGACGGGCGCTTCCATTTGCTCGGCAGCCGCGTATGAGCCCGTCAAGCTTTTACGAAACGCTTTGCCGCTGGATACCGAGATCGTCGGTGTAATGTGGACGTTGCGGGTCGAGATGCTCGCCATTCCCTTGTTCATCCTTGGATTTTTTCTGTTGCGGCGTTTCGGAAACGTCGCGTTGGTGATCCTGCTGGCAACACTCCTGGCGCTGGCGACGTGGCGAGTGTGGACCGGGCTCATCGATCCGACACTCGGTCTGGCGCTGCTGCCGTTTTTCGCCGTCGGCATGCTGGTATTCGGCGTGGGAAAAAAGCCGTGGTCGTGGATCCCCTCCGGCCTGGCGGCGGCCCTCCTCATCGTCGCCATCGCGGTAATGCTGTCGGTGCCTTTGCTGCCACGCTTTGGCGCGCGGCCCTACCATATCGAGACGGTCTGCGACGCCTACATTGTCGGCTTGCTTGCCTTTGCCAATCTGGGAGCCGTCGGCAGGTTCTTCGAACACCCGATCGTCCGGTTCTACGGCCGGATCTCCTACAGCTTTTATCTGATCAATCCGCTGACCCTGTTCGCGTTCTGGCACATGCCCGAGGCCCTGGGCCAAATCATGCAGCTGCCCATTCCGGGAATTCTCGTTGCCCTCACGATGTTTTTGTTCTCAGTCGTCGTGACCACTCCGATAGCCTGGCTGATGCACAAATACGTCGAGCGGCCGGGCGTCGCGCTCGGCCGGCGCCTGGCCGCGGTTCAGTTCACGGAGTGGCTGCCGTTGCGCCCCGCTCCGGCGGACCTCGCCAGCCCCCACGCATGACCGCGATAGATCCGTTTTAGTCCTTCTTCGGCAGCACGAGGTTGAGCACGACCGCCATCACGGTGCCGACCACGATGCCGTCCGCGGCGAGGATACGCACTGACGGCGCAAGCGCCTCGAACAAAGCGGGCGGGGCGAAGTCCACGGCCATCGCCAGGCCGAGGCTCGCGGCCAGCAGCAACAGGTCGCGCTGGCTCCTCATGCTGTCGGCGAGCATGCCGACCCGGACCGCCGCGATCATGGCAAACATGAAAATGAGCGTCCCGCCGAGGACGAATGGCGGGACGATGGCAATGAGCGCGCCGACCTTGGGCACCAGCGCCATGAGGATGAGAATGGCGCCGGCGGCGGCGACGACGAAGCGGCTCCCTACCCCGGTGAGCGAGATCGCTCCGACGTTCTGATCGTAGGAGATGAGCGGCACGCCGCCGAACAGGGCGGCGACGGCGGAGCCGAGCCCATCGGCGGCAACGGCGCCGCGCACGCGCCGCTCGGTCCCCTCGACGCCGAGCATCCGGCACAGCGCCAGCGTGATGCTCATGGTGTAGACCGCCGCCACCAGATGAAAGACGAGCACGGTGATCAGCCCGGATGTCTGCGGCCAGGTGAAGGAGCCGTAGGGCAGCACGGACGGCAGGCGGAACCAGGGGGCCTTGGCCACGACAGCGAAGTCGGCGAGACCAAGCGGTATTGCAACGAGATAGAGCACCACCAAGGCGATGAAGACCGACAGCGCGCGCCAAAAACCCGTGGTCAGGCGATTGACGGCGAGGATCAATACGACGCTGCCGATAGCGAAGGCGAACACGAGCGGTTTGCCGGCATAAGGCGTGTTGGTGCCGCCGGCGATGTTGACCGCAATGCGGATAAGGGTGATGCCGGTGACGACGAGGAGCGTGGCGATGACCACGGGCGGAAACAGCGCGCGCATCTTGCCGATGACGGGGCTGGCAGCAAACAGGATGAGGCCACCGAGCATCATGGCGGTGCTCGCACCGGCGAGACTCGAGGCCTTGGCCATCGCCACCACCGCGACGATGTAGACGGAATGGCTGCCCAGCACGATTGGCAGCCGCGCGCCGACAAAGCCGAATCCGAGCGCCGACACGGTTGTCCCGATCCCGCAGCCGAGCATCACGCCGGTCAGCATGTTGGTGCGTAGCTCGGGCGGCAGATCGAGCAATTGGCCGATCACCAGCGGCGCCGCAATCATCCCCGTGAACATGACCAGCACGTGCTGCACGCCGAACAGCGCGGTGGCGACGGCGCCCGGCTTGTCCTCGAGCGCGTAGCGCAGCTTGAGGATGGTCACGCCGCTGCGGTCGCCTTCGGCGGCCATCACGCTTCCCGCCTGTTCCGTCGGCGTAACGGATGTCATCAACTCCCCCGTTTGCTCACAGCGTCAGGTAGCTGCGCTGCACTTCCACGTTTTCGGCAAGCTCGGCCATGGTCCCGCCCCAGCGGATCTGGCCTTTCTCCAGCATGTAGGCGCGGTCGGAAACGATTTCGGCGAAGCCGACATTCTGCTCCGAGAGCAGGATCGACAGGCCGCGCTTTTTCAGCTCCACGATAGTGTCGGCGATCTCCTCGACGATCACCGGGGCGATGCCTTCGGACGGTTCGTCGAGCAGCACGACCAGCGGATTGCCCATGAGCGTCCGTGCGATCGTCAGCATCTGCTGCTCGCCGCCGCTCATGCGGCCACCGAGGCGGTGGCGCATCTCGGCGAGGTTGGGAAAGAGCCGGAACAGGATCTCGCACGTCCACGCCGGGGCTGGCGTGCCGTCGGCGAAGGCGCGCGGCGGCTGCCGTCCGGCGTCGAGATTTTCCATGACCGTGAGGTCGGAAAAGATGCGGCGGTCCTCCGGCGTAAAGCCCAAGCCGAGGCGGGCGATCTCGAACGGCCTGAGCGCCGAAATATTGCGGCCGTTGAGCAGCACCGTGCCGCTTCGCCGCGCCAGGAGCCCCATCACGGCCTTAATGGTCGTCGATTTTCCGGCGCCGTTCCTGCCCATCAGCGCTACCACCTCGCCGCGCCCGACGGTGAACGCCACGTCGTAGAGCACTTGCGCGGCGCCGTACCAGGCGTTGAGCCGCTCTACCGCCAGTGCGGGGGGCGCCGATGCGGACGGGGCGCTCATGAGCCGACCTCTCGCCGTTCGAACGTGCGCCCGCTGCCGAAATACACCTGCTGCACCACGGGATCGCCACGGACCGCCTTGGCGTCGCCGTCGGCGATCAGCCGGCCGCGCGCCATCACCACGATGCGGTCGGCGAAGGCGAACACCACGTCCATGGAGTGCTCAGTGAAAAGCACCGAGACGCCGCGCTCGACGACAAGAGCCTTCACCAAGGCGATCAGGTCGTTGCGCTCGCGCGGCGCCATGCCCGCGGTCGGCTCGTCCATGAGCAGCAGGCGCGGATCGCTCGCGAGCGCAATCGCAAGCTCCACGCGTTTCACGTCGCCATAGGCGAGCTCGCGGCTCGGCCGGTCGGCGGCTTCCTCCATGCCGACCTGGCGCAGGAGCTCGAGCGCGCGGGCGCGATGGTAGGACGCCGCTCGCCGCCACAGCCCGTAGGTTTCGCGGGCGTGGGCGATCAGCGCCATCTGCACGTTTTCGGCGACGGTCATCGAGCTGAACGTGGCGGCGATCTGGAAAGTGCGGGCGATGCCGCGGCGGCAGATCTCGCGCGGCGGCAGCCCGGCGATGTCGCGGTCCTCGAAACGGATCGTTCCGCGGTCCGGCTTGAGCTGGCCGTTGATGATGTTGAAGCAGGTCGATTTGCCGGCGCCGTTGGGGCCGATCAGGGCCAGAAACTCGCCGCGCGCCACCGCGAAGCTCACGTCATCGACGGCGCGCACGGCGCCAAAGCTTTTGCTCAGCGAGGCGACGGCGAGCTCGCTCATGAGGTGCGCAGGCGTCCGGCAAGCAGCGCAAAGGCGCCGGCGAGACCCGAGGGAAAGGCCAGCACCAAAACGAGGATGATGCCGCCGAGGAGCGCGTGCCAGTATTCGGTCTGCTGCATGACGAAATCCTGCAGGACGGCGAACACCGACGCGCCGACGATCGGACCCGACAGCGTCTGAATGCCGCCGAGGAGCACCATGACCAGGCCGTCGATGGAGCGGCCGATGCTGATCGTTTCCGGAGAGATCGAGCCCTTGGCGAAGGCGAAGATGCCGCCGGCCACGCCGCACACCGTGCCGGCTACGGCAAAGGCGAGCCAGTGCACTCGCTTCACGTGAATGCCGATCGCCTCCGCGCGCAGCGGCGAATCGCGGCCGGCGCGCATCGCATAGCCGAACGGCGCAAACAGGATGCGCCGCAGCAGGAGCACGCCGGCAACGACGAGGACGAGCGTGAGCAGGAAGAACAGCGAGAGCCGGTCGAACGGGACGCTCGGCCAGATGCCGAGCACGCCGTTCGAGCCTCCGGTAAGCTCCTGCCACTGGAACACGATCGACCAGACGATCTGGGCGAAGGCGAGCGTCAGCATCGCGAGATAGACGCCGGAGAGCCGCACGGCGAACCAGCCGAAGAGGAGCGCCCCGAGCGCGGCGGCGACCGGCGCGGTCGCCAGCGCCACGCCCATCGGCGCCGCGAACCATTTGACGGCAAGCGCGGCGCCGTAGGCGCCGAGCCCGAAATAGGCCGCGTGGCCGAAGGAGTGCATCCCGCCCGGCCCCATGATGAAATGCAGGCTGGTCGCGAACAGCACAGCGATGAGCACGTCGACGCCGAGGACGAGCGTATAGGGCGAAGAGCGCGCCAACAGCGGCAGCGCCGCCAGCACCACGAAAACGGCCAGCCCGAAGAGCGCAAACGCGCGCGAGGCCGGGCGGAGCGGCGCCTCCGGCTCGGCGCCGCTGCGCGCGGCGAGCTGCGGGCGCCCGAGCAGGCCCTGCGGGCGCGCGATCAGCACCAGGGCCATGACCAGAAACTCGGCGACCAGCGTCAGCTTGGAAAAATTCACCGAGAACCCGCCGAGACTGACGAGCCCGATGCCGATGCACAACGCCTTGACCTCGGCGATGAGTACGGCGGCAACGTAGGAACCGACGATCGAGCCCATGCCGCCGATGACGACGACGACGAAGGCGTCGGTGATCACCGTGAGGTCGATGCCGAGATTGGCCGGCTCGCGCGCGACCTGCAAGGCGCCGCCGAGCCCGGCGAGCACGGAGCCCAAGGCAAAGACCGCCGTGAACAACACCGATTGATTGACGCCAAGCGCGCCGAGCATCTCCCGATCCTCGGTCGCCGCGCGCACCAGTCGGCCGAAACGCGTGCGCGCGAACACCGCGTGCAGCAAGACGAGCACGACGGGCGCGATGATGATCAGGAAAGCGTCGTAGCTCGGCATGCGGCGGCCGAGAATTTCGATGGCGCCGCGCAGGCCCGGCGCGCGCGGCCCGAGCAGATCTTCCGGTCCCCACAGCCACAGCGCCGCATCGTTGATGACGAGAAGCAGCGCAAAAGTGGCGAGGAGCTGAAACAGCTCCGGGGCGACGTAGATGCGGCGCAACAGCACGATCTCGATCAGCGCGCCGAGAACGCCGACGATAAGCGCTGCGGCGGCGATGCCGCCCCAGAAGCCGAGCGCGCCGTTCATCGCCGTCGCCAAGGTGACGGCGATATAGGTGCCCAGCATGTAGAGCGAGCCGTGCGCGATATTGATGATGCGGGTGACGCCGAAGATCAGGGAAAGTCCGGCGGCGACGAAGAACAGGCCGGACGCCGAGGCCAGACCGTCGACGGCCTGAAACGCAAGCCCTTCCCAGTTCATTGCCGGACGATATCAGAGCCCGGCAGCAGCGTCATCGTTGGCGCGTGTGCCCTAGGGCCGTCGGCGTAGCTTCAGCCGTGCGGCGGATGCGTCAACAGCGGCGGCGGCTGTTGCGAGTTCGCGTCCGTGATCAGCGTCCCGCCATGGCCGTCGGCGACCGCGACGAAGCTTCCGGCCATGTAGTTGCCGAGGAGCGCGATCGCCGCCGTGTGCCGGCCATCGCTCACCGTCAGCGTACCGCCCGTTCCCGCCGCGTTCTGTGCATAGGCAAGCGTCGTCTGCGCGCCGAAGGCGATGTCCGGCAGGTCGATGCCGCTGTGCGGCAACGAGGACCCGGCGGTATCGCTGCTGACAGTGCCGCCGTTTGGCACCACCGGATCCCTGATGGTGACTGTGCCGCTGATCGCCCCGGAAGCGTGCGCGCCGTCACCAAACTCAAAATTACCTGACGAATAGGCCCCGACGAAATTGATTGCGGCGACCAGGCCGCCGCTGGACACGAACAGAGTTCCGCTGGTGTTGCTGCTATTAGCGGAAACGTAGCTCCACGATACATTCGGGTTGAAGGTTACGGACGGCAGGTTGATGAACTGCACGTTGTTTGAGTGGTCCCCACCGCCAAATCCGGACACCCTGCCGCTGAAGGCACTGGTTTGGCCCGCCTTATCCGCAATTGCGAGCCCGCCGTCTCCGAGGGGGAGGAACTTAACGCTTTCACCGCTGGAGCCGGCGATCTTGACGATGCCGTTGTTGATCAGGGCGACGCCGCCGTTGACCACGGCGCCGAGCATAATCGAAACCTGGTCGCCGGCGCTGTTGGCGAACAGCGTGCCGCCGTTGCTGACGGTGCCGGCGACAACCAAAGTACCGCTGCTCGTCTCGACGACTGCGCCAGCCCCGATCGTTCCGCCGCTAAGGGTGAAGTTGGTGACCTTAATCAGCGAGGAGGAAGCAATGGTGACACTGCTCAACGTACCGAACTGAGCCGCAATGGTCCCCCCCGCCGAAGTTTTCAGTGTACCGCCCACGATCGTCTCGGCTACGAGCTTCACCTGCGCACCGTTGCCGGAAGCGAGAATCAGAGCGTTCCCCGTGGAGTTGACGACGGTTTCGTTGGTGATCACCACCGACGCGCTGGTGCCAAGCGCCGCGATGGTCCTGGAGTTTGTGAGCGAGCCTGAATCGATGAAAAGACCCTGCGAGGTCGTTCCCTCTATCGTCCCGGCGTTGGTGACGCTCCCGACCAGTTCCAGGCGGATCGCGGTGCCGTTGCCATCGATCACGCCGGAAGATTGATTGTTGATGGTGAAGTGGCTATCGCCAATTTCGCCGCGCCGATGATCTTGTTGTTCACATTGGTCAATGTGAACCCGCTGCCTCCGGTAATGTCACTTTGACCGCCGGACAGTGACACCGTCCCGCCGCCGGAGAGTGTCACGTTCTGCTCGATGAGCAGTTCTGCGGCGCTTATAGTGCCCAACAGATTGATGCCGCCCGCGTTGTTCAGCGCCGGCTTGCACGTTGACTGCCCCGGAATTGATCAGCGTTCCGGAATCCGTCGCGCCGACCACGGCGTCGAGGATGCCGCCAACGGAGTTGATCGCCGTGCCGCCGCTGGCAATGGTGATATCGACGGCGGTGCCACCGCTTTGAACAAAGAGCCTGCCACCCCCGAAAACCGTCGCGCTGGCGTCGAAGCCATGGCCACTGACGATCTCGGTGCCGCCGCTTGAGACCGCGCCGCCGACGGCCGTTCCACCGCTGAGGACGACGAGCCTGCCGCCAGCGACTTGCGCGCCGAGGTCGCTGCCGCCGGCGCTGATGGTCTCGCTGCCGCCGCTGAAGACAGTGGTCGGATCGGCTGTGCCGCCCGAGGACACGACGAGCGCGCCGCCGCTCGACACGTTGGTGTCGCTAGCGACGCCGCCGGCGGGACACGATCTCGGTGCCGCCGCTCTTGAGCGCGGCATCGATGCTGGTGCCGCCGAACGTCACCTTCTCGACGCCGCCCTTGAGAAT
>Ga0210408_10005489_pt1 | contig 11133 bp, 8 predicted proteins | sample IncBWH4MmetaG_FD_155471 | JGI IMG/M metagenome (GOLD analysis project Ga0210408, IMG submission 155471) | Forest soil microbial communities from Barre Woods Harvard Forest LTER site, Petersham, Massachusetts, United States - Inc-BW-H-4-M | ecosystem: Environmental > Terrestrial > Soil >... | reverse complement strand
TCACCGAGACCGGCGGCGAGTGCGTCAACTGCCATATGCCACAGACGGTTTACATGCAGCGTCATTGGCGCCATGACCACGGGTTTACCAGCCCCGACCCTCTGCTGACCAAACAGTTCGGCATCCCCAATGCCTGCAACCGCTGCCACAAGGATAAGAATGCCGATTGGTCTTTGAAATACTGCGACGAATGGTATGGCGCGAAGATGGACCGCCCCGCCCGTCGCCGCGCCCAGGTCATCGCCCACGCCCAACGGGCGGAGCCGCGGGCGCGAGAGGACCTGCTCGCATGGCTTGAGAAGGAGGAGTTGCCTTATTGGCAGGCAGTCACGCTGGGTCTGCTGGAGCCCTATAGCGCCCGGCCTGAGGTCAGCGCCGCGTTGCTCCGCGGGCTGGAACATACCAACGCGCTGGTGCGCACCCTCGCCGCGACCGCGCTGGAGTCTGCCGCGCTCGCCGCCGAACCCCGGGCGACCGAGGCGCTCCGGCGCCGGCTGGATGATCCCCTTCGCAGCGTGCGCCTGGCGGCGGCAATGGCCTTGCGGGCAACGCTTGACCCAACTTCGTCGGTGGGGCGCGAACTCCAACATTACCTGGACAACAACGCCGACGAGCCAAGCGGACAGATGCAAAAGGGAATTTACTTATTTGCCCGGAATGACCTGCCGGGGGCTTTGCAACATTTCCAAAAGGCCGCTGCCTGGGACCCTTACTCTACGCCCATTCGCCAGGAACTGGCTGTCGTTCTTAGCGCCCTGAACCGTCCGCAGGAAGCGGTCGAGGCGCTCAAAGAGGCCTGCCGGTTGGCGCCTGCCGATGCCGAATCATTCTACAAACTCGGTCTGGCTTATAATGAATTGGGCGACTTGAGGAGCGCCGCTGAACAACTTGCGAATGCCGTCCGCCTCGAGCCCCGTCATGCTCTTGCCTGGTACAACCTTGGCTTGGCTCAGAATTCCCTGGGGCAGGCCGATACCGCGTTGCAGTCCCTCTTGCGTGCAGAAACAGTGGCCCCGGACGATGCGCGTATCCCGTACGCCCGCGCTACCATTCTGGCCCGCCTGGGCCGAACCGCCGAAGCTAAGGCCGCCGCCCAACGCGCCCTCCAAATCGACCCCTCCTTCCAAGAGGCCCAACAACTTTTGCGCGTGCTTCCAGAATAGGGCTTGCCCGCAGATGACCCAGATTGACGCAGATTTTTTCTTCCTCCTATCTGCGTCAATCTGCGTTATCTGCGGGCCTACTTTCCGGGGCCAAACCCGGGCAACTAAATGCCAAAATGCGGTGAGCGCGTTTTCTTCTCCGGCGCCAGGCTGTTAACGTGAATAGCGGTGTGCAGTTATCCAAGTGGCCATGATCATCCCCCTGCCATCACTGCCTCCTAGCCGTTCGCTGGCTTCTAAAGTCCCCATTCCTCCAAATGAACCACAGCGATTGGCCGCTCTCAGGCAGTTTCGTATCCTGGATACGCCCGCCGAGGAGCATTTCGATGCCTTGGTCGGCCTGGCCTTGCGCCTTTGCCAGGTCCCCGTCGCGATGATTTCCCTGGTCGATGAACACCGTCAATGGTTCAAGGCCAAAGCCGGCCTGGCCCAGCAGCAGACCCCGCGCGACGTCGCATTCTGCGCCTATGCCATCCTAAAACCGGAGCCGCTCATTGTGCCTGATGCTCTGAGGGACACACGCTTCGCGCGGAACCCGCTGGTAACCGGGGAACCCTCCATCCGCTTTTATGCTGGTTTCCCGCTGATAACTTCCGGAAGACTGGAGTTGGGGACTCTCTGTGTCGCGGACCACCGTCCGCGAAGGCTCTCGCAGCAGCAGCAGCAGGACGTCAAGGCGTTGGCACGACAGGTTATGGTTTTGCTCGAATTGCGCCGCACCTCCTCGCGTCTCGAGGAGGCAGAGGAAAAGCTCAAGATTTTGCGGCCCCTGGTCCCGGTTTGCTCGCGATGCAACCGCGTTCGCGATGACCCCCCTTATTGGCGCAAGGTCGAGGCCTTCATCAAGGCACGCGGCGAAGCCGAGTTCATCGACTGCCTCTGCCCGGAATGCCTTCGGAGCGCGCCTGCTGAAGTCAGCAATTTGGTCGCACCTGTCCCCAGCTCACTGGTGCACCGAGGTTTCGTTTGAACGCCGATTGGCCCGGGAATTCGGCCGGAACTCCTGCTGGCTGGTGGGCGACGCGGCGCACCAGACGGGGCCAGCTCGGTGCAAAATGTGCTTTCCTTCCATTTGGATGTGTGAGAGAATTCAAGTTCGGGAAGAGAATTTATGAGTACAATGATCAGGAACGCGATGTTGAGTCTGTTTGCCATGGTCTCCGCGAGCGCACTGCTTTACGCGCAAGCACCTGCCGTTCAGCCACTTCCAGGTCTGCCGGCGCCCGCGCCGCAGCCTTCGGCGCCAAACGCCCCCGCCCCGGCTGCCACGCCCAGCCCAACGATTCAGTTCGAAACCCCGATTTATGACTTCGGCCGGATGAAATCGGGTGACCCGGTCAAATACAGTTACATTTTCACTAACACCGCGCCTGTCGGTTGTGGCGCGATCCTGGAGGTCACTCACGTGCAACCTTCCTGTGGGTGCACTACGGCTGGAGATTGGACCCGGAAGGTCGAACCCGGCAAGACCGGCACCATCCCCATCCAGTTCAATACCGCCAATTATAATGGAGGGGTGCTCAAGCAGATTACCGTCACTTGCAACGACTCCGCTCATCCCAATGTCGTTCTGCAGCTCAAAGGCACCGTTTGGAAGCTCATCGACATTGCCCCCCCGTATTCGGGCATTACGCTCGGGCCGGATGCCACCAGCGGCTCGACCAGCGTCCGAATCACCAGCAACATGGAGGAACCAATCAATCTGTCACAACCTGAAAGTAACAACCGTCAGGTCACCGGTGTGCTCACCACCAACCGACCGGGCAAAGATTTCCAAGTGCTGCTTTCCACGGTGCCGCCCTTGAACCCCGGGACGTTCACGGCGGAGATTTCGATCAAAACCGACTCGACCAACATGCCGGTGATCAAAGTACCTGTCTGGGTCAACATTCAGCCGGTGATCAACCTGACGCCCCCGTCGCCGACGCCGGTAGTGGTGCCTCCCGGGCCGCTGCCCAACAAGACGGCCCAGTCCATTCGGATTCAGAACAACAGCACCAACACGATGCGGCTTTCGGAGGCGGCTATTGATATGCCGGGCATCGAGGTTGAGATCAGAGAGTTGCAACCCGGTAGAATCTTCGACGCCCAGCTTACGTTCCCGGAGGGATTCCAACTCGAACCGGGCAAGCAACTGGCTTTCACCGCCAAATCCAGCCTGGCCCAGTACCCTCTGATTAAGGTGCCGGTCATCCAGGCGCCTCGTCCGGCTCCCAATATCAAGGTCATGCCCCCGCCGCTTCCGGGCGGGCAGCCCCCGCCCGCACCTATTATCAACAGGCCTGGGTTCCCGCCGCGGCCGGCACCGCCAGCAGCTCCCGCGGCTGCGCCAACAACTTCGGCATCTCAGGCCGGCGCGCACTGAGGCTGTCCACGTTCGGTATCGTGCCGTCTCCAGAGCCTGCTGACCGCGACAATCTTTGCCGGGTCCCAGCCGGATTGGAATGGCGCTTCGCGGTAAGCCTGGGAATTCTAAAAATGAACTCAGGTTCATCTGCTTCGACGCAACCAGGGCAAGCCGCACCGAATCGCGGCGTCGTGAGAAACGTGCTTCTCGAGGCCGTGATGGTTGCGGCGATTGGAGCGCTCCTGGGCTTTTTCGCCAACTGGCTTTCCCCGCGGGGCCTGTCGCTGACGCGTGATTTCTTCTTTCTGTCCAACCGCCCCGTTACGAACGCCGTTGTCGTTGCCAATCCCACCCAAACCCTCACCGCCACCAACCCCGTTTCACCGCTGGAACAAGGAGTGCGGGCGCGACTGGGCGCCGAGGGTTTGCATGTGGCCGACAGCAATCTGGTCTTGAAACTGTTCCATGATCCCAGGTGCCAGCAGGGGCTCGTGGTCTTCATCGACGCGCGCGAACCCGGACCCTTTGCCGAGGGCCACATCCCGGGCGCATATGAATTGGATTATTATCATCCGGACGCTTACCTGCCCACGGTAATGCCGCTGTGCGTGAGCGCCGAGCAGGTCGTGGTCTATTGCAACGGCGGTAATTGCGAGGACAGCGAGCATGCGGCCCAAATGCTCGGCTCGATTGGTGTGCCCAGGGAAAAACTCTTCGTTTACGCAGGCGGAATCGTAGAGTGGGAAACCAACGGCATGCCCGTTGAATTGGGCGAGCGCAAAAGCGGACGGATGAAAGGCCCGACGAAATGATTTGCGACTCTCACTGTGGACTGTGGACTGTGGACTGCGGACTTTAGACTTTAGACTTTGGACTTCCGATGCCCTCCCAACCTAATTCTCTCATCGATTCCGCCGCTGTCCTGGCTCGCTGGGTTTTGGGCGCAATTTTTATTTATATGGGCTTGCACAAAGTGTTGGACCCGGTCGGTTTCCTCAAGTTGGTCAACCAGTATCACCTGGTTAGCGAGCCTTTCCTTTTGAACTCGATTGCGGCAGTTCTGCCCTGGTTCGAGGTCTTTTGCGGCTTGCTGCTGCTGGCGGGAGTGGGCGTCCGCGGTGCCGCGCTGATGCTCATCGTAATGCTCATCCCGTTCACGCTAGTCGTGTTCCTCCGCGCTCAAGAGATTGTCGCGACCCAGGGCATCAGTTTTTGGTCGGTGAAATTTGACTGCGGCTGCGGCACCGGCGAAATCCTGGTGTGGCACAAACTCATCGAGAATCCGCTGCTGATCCTGCTCTCAGGTTGGCTGCTGTTTTCCGGTCGTGGGCGGGCGTTTTCGGCGAGATTTGGGCTTTTTGGCACTCCTGCTGTTGGCTCGCCAGCAACCAATTAACTGGTTAACCTCTGGTCCCACAAAATCCAGTTTCCCAATCGGCCAGTCCTGCTATCCTGCCGGCGATGCAAACTTATGCCTCGTTCAGTCCGCCCCCACGCCTCTTGCTCGGTCCGGGTCCCAGCAATGTCGCTCCCTCCGTCCTCAAGGCCATGTCCTTGCCCCTCCTGGGTCACCTGGACCCTGAGTTCGTCAAGATGATGGAAGAAATCAAAGCGATGCTCCGCCAGGTCTTTATCACCCGCAATGACCTGACCTTTCCCATCAGCGGCACCGGCAGCGCCGGAATGGAGTTCTGTTTTGTCAACCTGGTCGAGCCAGGAGACGAGGTGGTCATCGGCGTCAACGGCGTTTTTGGCGGGCGCATGGCGGATGTGGCGGAGCGATGCGGCGCGAAGGTTACCCGGGTCGAAGCCCCCTGGGGACAAATCATCGAGCCCCAACAAATTGCCGATGCCTTGAAGAACAAACGTCCGAAGATTGTGGCGATTGTGCATGCCGAGACTTCCACTGGCGCGCTGACACCCGTGGAGGAAATCTCGCGTTTGGCGCACGAAGCCGGAGCGCTGTTCCTGCTGGACACCGTGACTTCGCTGGGCGGTTGTCCGGTCAAAATCGACGAGTGGCAGGTGGACGCCGTTTATAGCGGGACGCAAAAGTGCCTGAGTTGTCCGCCGGGTCTGGCGCCGGTGTCCCTGAACGCGCGGGCGCTGGAAGTAGCCCGCAAACGCAAGACCAAGGTCCAAAGCTGGTACCTGGATGTGAACCTGCTCTCGTCCTACTGGGGCCAGGAACGGGTCTATCATCACACGGCGCCCATCAGCATGAATTATGCTTTGCATGAGGCCCTCCGCCTGGTGTTGGCCGAAGGCCTCGAGGCCCGCTGGCGCCGCCACGAGCAGAACCACCTCGCCCTTAAGAACGGTCTCGCCGCGGCCGGCCTCGAGCTCGCCTCTAAAAACGGTCACCCGCTTTGGTCGCTCAATCCTGTTACTGTCCCGGGCTCGGTCGATGAAGCTCTGGTGCGCAAACGGTTGCTGGGCGAGTTCAACATCGAGATCGGCGCCGGCCTGGGCCCTCTCAAGGGCAAAATCTGGCGCATCGGTCTGATGGGTGAATCTTCGAAGAAAGAAAACGTTGAGAAGGTGATTGAGGCCCTCCGAACCACACTCAGAAATTAAACTCCAAATTCCAAGCATCAAGTCCCAGAGAAGCATCACAAGCCAAACTTCAAGTGGGCATTCGTCGTCTGGGAAGCAATTCAGGGTACAAGTCAGCTCGACACAGTGGGGCGAAGTTTGGAGTTTGTTTGCTTGTTGCTTTCCTGGAGCTTGGTGTTTGGAATTTGGAGTTTTTACCTTCTGCAGTTTCTGGTAATTAAGACTTAGCATGAGAACGAAACTTCGAAGCTTCCCATCTTCATTTTCTTATCTTCAATTTTCCTTTCTGATTGCCCTGCTCGTTTTCCGAACCAATGCCGCGCTCCCTGGGCTGGGCGGCACTTACAGCGGCAAAGGGCTCATCCCGGCCTACCTGCGCTGCGAATACCTGGTGAACCCGCTTGGCATCCAGGAACCCGCTCCGCGGCTGAGCTGGTTGGTCGAGTCGGGCGAGCGCACCCAGCGCCAGACCGCTTATCGCCTCGTGGTCGCCAGCAGTGAGGAGCTCCTCAAACAATCGCACGCGGACCTCTGGGACACGGGCAAGGTCGCGAGCGATGAGACCATCGCCGTGGTTTACAAAGGGACCGCGCTGGCGTCCAACCAGCGGTGCTTTTGGAAGGTCAAGGTCTGGGACAAAGACGGGCGTGAATCTGCCTGGAGCAAGCCTGCGCTGTGGTCGATGGGACTTTTGGCGCCGGCAGATTGGAAAGCGGAATGGATCGGCTACGATAAACCACGCCAACGAACCTTTCTGGAACCGCCTCTCGCCGCAGCCAAATGGATTTGGCACGCCGCCGATGAACCGAACAAGGTGCCCAAATGCCAGCGGCTGTTCCTCAGCATTTTTACGCTGCCGCCCAACGTCCAGATCAAACATGCGGAGCTGTACGTCAGCGCGGACGATGCGATGCGTTTCGTCATCAATGGCCATCAAGCCGCCATGACCGAGCCCAAAGACGAGAGCTGGCGAAATGTGAATGAGACGGATGTCACCGCCCGGCTCCACCCCGGCGAGAATGAACTGCGTGTCCTGGCCGAAAACGCGAAGGAAGGGCCCGCTGGGCTTATTGCCAATCTCCAGGTCACGACCGAGGACGGGCAGACTTTTACCCGCGTCACGGATAGCTCCTGGAAAACGACCGACCTGCTTGGCGACGATTGGATGGGCGGCGCCACCGACGCCTCGCCCTGGCCAAATGCTCGCGTGGTTGGTGATTATGGCGACCAGCCCTGGGGCAAGCTGAAGCTGCCCGAGCTTTTCCTGCCGCCCGCGCCGTACTTCCGCGCCCAATTCCTGGTCGAAAAACCGATTGCCCGGGCGACTCTCTATGGCACTGCGCTCGGACTGGCAGATTTCTATCTCAACGGCCGGCGTGTCAGCGAGGACTATTTCAATCCCGGCTGGACTGACTATGCGAAGCGCGTCTATTACCGCGCCTACGATGTCACCAGCCTTGTCCGGCGCGGCGACAATGCCATGGGCGCAATCCTGGCGGACGGCTGGTTCAGCGGCTATGTCGGCTATCGCGGCGCCCGGGATCAGTACGGCCAGTCGCCCCGCCTGCGCGCTCAATTGCACCTTGATTACGCGGATGGTTCTACGGCCGAATTCGGCACCGGGCCCAATTGGAAGGCGGCCGCCGGCCCGGTCCTGGAGGCCGACTTTCTTAAGGGCGAGACTTATGACGCCCGGCTGGAGCGCGACAACTGGAATCAGCCCGGCTGCGATGATTCCCAGTGGGACCCCGTCGTCACCGGGTCCGAGGAGGTTCATCCGGTGCTCCAGGCCCACCCGGGACCGCCTGTCCGCGCCATCCAGGAATTCAAGGCCATCAAAATCACCCAGCCGCAGCCGGGGGTGTATGTTCTGGACCTGGGCCAAAACTTTGCCGGCGTTGCGCGCCTGCGAACCTCCGGCGAACCCGGCCAGAAAATTACCCTGCGCTTCGCCGAACGGCTCAAGCCGGACGGCAACATTTACACGGCGAACTTGCGCACTGCCCGCGCCACCGACTCTTACATTTGCAAAGGCAAAGGGACGGAAGTATGGGAACCGCGCTTCACTTTCCACGGGTTTCAGTATGTCGAAATCACCGGCCTCAAAGAGAAACCGGCCAAAGACACCGTGGTCGGCGTCGCCTTGAGCAGCGACACGCCGGCAGCAGGCTCCTTCACCTGTTCGGACCCGATGCTCAATCAACTGCACCGGAATATCTATTGGACGCAGCGCGCGAATTTCATCGATATCCCGACCGATTGTCCGCAGCGGGACGAACGGCTCGGCTGGACGGGCGATGCTGAGTTCTATGTGCGCACCGCCACGTTGAACACGGACGTGCAGGCGTTTTTCTCGAAGTGGCTGGTCGATCTCGACGATGGCCAGCGCGCTGACGGAGAGTTTCCCTGCGTCGCCCCGCTCAAAGTCGCCGAGGCGGACGGCGGCCCGGCCTGGGCTGATGCCGGGGTGATTTGCCCCTGGACGATGTTCGAGGTGTATGGCGACCGCCGTGAGCTGGAGCGGCATTACGACGCGATGGCTCGCTTCATCGAGTTTTGCGAGAAACGCAGCACCCCCGACCTGCTGCCGCCCAGGAAATATCAATGCTACGGCGACTGGCTCAGCATCAAGGCGGACACGCCCAAGGATATCATCTACACCGCTTACTTTGCGTGCAGCGCCCGGTTGATGGCGCGTTCGGCGGAGGCGCTGGGCCGGGGCGAAGACGCCTCGAACTATAACGCGCTGTTCGAGCGCATCCGCGCCGCCTTCAACCAGGCCTATGTTGGCCCTGAAGGGCGAATCAAGGGCGACACTCAAACCTGCTACGCGCTGGCCCTGGCGTTTGATTTGGTGGAAGGGGAGAAGGCGAAACTGGCGGCGAAATACCTGGTCGCGGACATCCAGAACCGTGGGTGGCATCTCTCGACCGGATTCATTGGGACCAAAGAACTGATGGTGGCGCTGAGGAAAATCGGCCGGCCCGACGTGGCGTATCGGCTGGTGCAGAACGACACCTTTCCGTCCTGGGGCTTCTCGATCAAAGAGGGTGCCACCAGCATTTGGGAGCACTGGGATGGCTGGACTCCGGACAAAGGGTTTCAGGACCCGGTGATGAATTCTTTCGATCACTACTCGTTTGGTTCGGTCTATCAATGGATGGTCGAAAACATCGGCGGCATCCGCAATGCCGCTCCTTCCTACAAAGAAATCCTGATCGCGCCGCAAACGAAGGACCAGCTCACGTCGGCCGAAGTCGCCTACCGAAGCATCCGCGGCTTGATTGCGACCGATTGGAAAAAGAAGGACGGCCGGCTCCTGCTGAACGTGACCATACCGGCCAATACGACGGCGCAGGTGCTCCTTCCCGCTAAATCCGAGAACGACATCACGGAGGGCGGCAAGCCGCTGGGCAAAGCAATGGGGGTAGAATTCGTTCGGCTGGAGGGACAGAATGCCGTGCTGGCCATCGGCTCAGGCAGCTACGCATTTGCGGTGAAAACCCAATAGGCGGCGACCGGCAGGACTCGCGGCCGACCGCTTCGTCTAATACTCCCTGTTGCCGGCCAAAGCTCTTGAGCGGCAGCCAAGACCGCTGCTATGTTCCTGTCACGAGATGAACGAAGTCTCACAGGCCATCGCCCGCTGGCTGGAGCAGAAACGACGCACGGAGCGGGCCTCGGCCGCCGTGATTTCCGTACTCGCCCTGGGCAGCGGGGCGGCCGTGTTCCTCCTGACGGCCCTCCTGATTTATAGCGTCCTGGCGATTGTCTTTGGCGCCTTCATCCATGCGGTTCCCTGGCTGGGGCTGGTTGCGTTGGGGCTAACGGCCGGGATCTTTGTTCGCAGCATGAAAGGCAGGCAGGACGAGCGCCAGCTAGGGTTGGACCCGATGGGGTATTGGATCCTCAAGGATATCTGCTCGGTCGGTCCTCGCCTGGTACTCGAGGGGTTGCGGCAGGTGCGGTGCTGCGGACAATTGGGGGAGTTGAATGTGGCAGCCTGCGCCCGGGCGCTGGCTTACCTGGCCGCGCAGAATGCGGCGGTAACCTGGCAGGAGCTGACGCAACATTGCCCACAACTGCCGTGGCCGCGCCTCAGGGAGCAGTTGTCCCTCCTGGATGGGGTGCTGTTTCTGGGTGAGGAGGCGGAGCGGGTGACGCTGATGGATCCGTTCCGCCTGCGCCTGCGCTGGATGCTGGAGCAGGAACCGGCTCGGCCGAGGCCCGAGCCCGCTCCGCAGGCGGTGCCGGTGAACGAGCCCGAAACGCTCAGCGCTTACGAGATCCTGGGCCTGTCGCCTTCGGCCTCGGTAGTGGAGATCAAGACGGCCTATCGCAAGCGGATCAAAGAGTGCCACCCGGACCTGTTCGCAGGCATGGACCAGCAGGCCAAGGCCCTGGCCGAGAGGTGGACTAAAGCGCTGAATGCGGCGTACGCCACCTTGAACCCCCGGCACGGGGGTGCTGGACCCAGCTCAACCGGGCAGCGCTGAGCATGACCACCTGGATGGATAGTGGATGGTGGATGATGGATGGTGGATGATGGATGGTGGATGGCCGGTCAAGCAGCTACGAGACTCTCTTCGGCGTGATGCAACACGGCCTTCACCTGCTCGCGGGTCACGCCGGGAAACCACTCGAGAAAGTCCTCGACGCGTGCCCCGCCTTGAAGGTTTTCAAAAAGAGCCCGCACGGGGACACGGGTTCCTTTAAACACCCAGGCCCCACTCACTTTGTTGGGGTTTCGCTCGACTGGCGAACACTGACTCCAATCAATCATCAGGAACAATCTGCCATTCTGCCGCAGGCGCGGCAAGCCTGGGCTTGACCTTTTCTTTACCGATTTTACCGGTGATTGGAATTGGGAAAGTGGCCTTGACCTTTAGTTACTGCGGTTAGGTCCGGATTGGTCCGGATTGGTCCGGATTGGGCATGAGCAAATAAAGGTTTGGCGTGAGTAAATAAAGGTCGGGGAGGAGTAAGTAAAGGTCAGGGCGTGAGCTGCTAAAGGTTGGGCCCTGACTAAATAAAGGCCGGGCGCGAGTAATTAAAGGTTTGGCGGAT
>Ga0210408_10005488_pt1 | contig 11134 bp, 9 predicted proteins | sample IncBWH4MmetaG_FD_155471 | JGI IMG/M metagenome (GOLD analysis project Ga0210408, IMG submission 155471) | Forest soil microbial communities from Barre Woods Harvard Forest LTER site, Petersham, Massachusetts, United States - Inc-BW-H-4-M | ecosystem: Environmental > Terrestrial > Soil >... | reverse complement strand
GATCGGCCGTGCCGACACCCGCCACTATGCCAAACGGCAGTTCACCTGGTTCCGGCACCAGCTGCCGGAGTTTGAGTGGATACGGCCGGAGGCGGCGGGCGAATGGCTCCACGATGTCATTCCGGGTTCGCGCTATCGCGCGCCCCGGAATGACAGCGGTTTGACGCGCACATAGCTGGAAACAGCAAATTCGCACTCGCCGAACCGTCGGAATCCCGCTAACCTGCGTCAAATCACGCGAGGCGTGGCCTTGCCTTGACATTCGGGCAATCGCGGCTATGTTCGCGCAACCTTTGGGAAGTTTGAGCTGCAATATGCGTAATATTATTACCAAACTCCTCCTTATCGTCATCGTACCCAGGTGCACCGCCGGGGATGGCTGAGGTCATCCAAATTCAGGCGGTGTGCATGGGGCCCTTCGAGGCCCTTTTTTATTTCCCAAAAAGACCCACCGGCAACAGCGCATCCGGAGCAAGCCATGAGCGAGACAAGCCACGATCCGAACCAGATGACCGGCGCCGCCATGATCGTGCGGGCGCTGATCGATCATGGCGTCCAGCATATGTTCGGTTACCCCGGCGGCGCGGTGCTTCCGATCTATGACGAGATTTTTCAGCAAGAAGCGGTCGAGCACATCCTGGTGCGCCACGAGCAGGGCGCCGGCCACGCCGCCGAGGGCTATGCACGCTCCACCGGCAAGCCGGGCGTGGTGCTGGTGACCTCGGGGCCCGGCGCCACCAACATGGTGACGCCGCTGACCGATGCGCTGATGGATTCCATTCCGCTGGTGTGCATCACAGGCCAGGTGCCAACGCATCTGATCGGCAACGACGCGTTCCAGGAGTGTGACACCGTCGGCATCACCCGGCCCTGCACCAAGCACAACTGGCTGGTGCGCGACGTCAACGATCTCGCAAAAGTGCTGCACGAGGCGTTCTATGTCGCGACCACCGGCCGTCCCGGGCCGGTGGTGGTCGATGTCCCCAAGGACGTGCAGTTCGCGCTCGGCACCTATCATCCGCCGCGCAAATCCGATGTCCACGTCTCCTACGTGCCGCGCATCAAGGGCGACGCCGCGCAAATCCAAAAGGCCGTCGCGTTGATCGCCTCGGCAAAACGGCCGGTGATCTATTCCGGCGGCGGCGTCATCAACTCCGGACCCGGAGCCTCAAAGCTGCTGCGCGAGCTGGTCGAGTTCACCGGCTTTCCGATCACCTCCACCTTGATGGGTCTCGGCGCCTATCCGGCATCGGGCAAGAACTGGCTCGGCATGCTCGGCATGCACGGCACTTACGAAGCCAACATGGCGATGCATGATTGCGACGTCATGCTGTGCGTCGGGGCGCGCTTCGACGACCGCATCACCGGCCGCACCGACGCATTTTCGCCGGGCTCGAAGAAGATCCACATCGACATCGATCCGTCCTCGATCAACAAGAACATCCGTGTCGACGTGCCGATCATCGGCGATGCCGGCAATGTGCTGGGCGATCTGTTGCAGGTGTTCAAGGCGGAAGCGAAAAGGCCCGACATCAAGGCGTGGTGGGCCGAGATCGCCAGATGGCGCGGGCGCAATTCGCTGTTCTACCGGAAGAACAACGATATCATCCTGCCGCAATATGCGATCCAGCGCCTGTTCGAGTTGACGCGCGGCCGCGACACCTACATCACGACCGAAGTCGGCCAGCACCAGATGTGGGCGGCGCAGTTCTTCGGCTTTGAGGAACCGCATCGCTGGATGACCTCGGGCGGCCTCGGCACCATGGGCTACGGCCTGCCGGCGGCGCTCGGCGTGCAGGTCGCCCATCGCGACAGCCTCGTGATCGACATCGCAGGCGACGCCTCGGTGCAGATGACGATGCAGGAGATGTCGACGGCGGTTCAGCATGAACTGCCGATCAAGATCTTCATCCTGAACAACCAGTATATGGGCATGGTGCGGCAGTGGCAGCAGCTCTTGCATGGCAACCGGCTGTCGCATTCCTATTCCGAGGCGCTGCCGGATTTCGTCAAGCTTGCGGACGCCTATGGCTGCGTCGGCATCCAGGCGATCAAGCCGGCCGATCTCGACGGCGCGATCAAGGAAATGATCAGCGTCAAGCGCCCGGTGCTGTTCGATTGCCGGGTGGCGGCGCTGGAAAATTGTTTCCCGATGATCCCCTCCGGCAAGGCGCACAACGAAATGCTGCTGCCCGAGCAAGCGACCGGGGAGGCGACGGCTTCCGCCTTCGCCGGCGGCAAGGCGCTGGTTTGAAAGGAGCGAACCGATGTTTGACTTCGAGCAATTGGAGCGTGCGCAGGAGGTGGTTGGCCGCGCGATGCCGCCGACGCCTGCGCATGCGTGGCCGCTATTGGCGCAACGGCTTGGTGCTGCGGTCGTCGTCAAGCACGAGAACCATACGCCGACCGGCGCCTTCAAGGTGCGCGGCGGTCTGGTCTATGTCGAGCGCATGAAACGCGAGCGGCCGCAGACCGTTGGTGTGATCTCGGCGACCACGGGCAATCATGGCCAGAGCCTGGCGTTTGCGGCAAGCCGCTATCGCGTGCCGGTGACCATCTATGTGCCGCACGGCAACTCGGTCGAGAAAAACCGGGCGATGCGCGCGTTCGGGGCCAACCTCGTCGAACACGGCGAGGATTTTCAGGTGGCGCGCGAGGAGGCGGGACGCCGCGCCAGACAGGACGGGCTCGAATTCGTGCCGGCGTTTCATCCCGACCTGGTGAGCGGCGTTGCTACCTACGCGCTCGAACTGTTGCGCAAGGCGCCGGACCTGGACGTGATCTATGTCCCGATCGGGCAGGGCAGCGGCATCAGCGGCTGTATCCTCGTGCGCGACCTCTTGGGCTTGCGCACCGAAATCGTTGGCGTGCAGTCAACCTTGGCGCCTTCCTATGCGCTGTCGTTCGCGGCCGGCACCGTCGTGACCACCGCGACCTCCAACACGCAGGCCGACGGCATGGCAACGCGCAGTCCCGATTCCGACGCGCTCGAAATCATCCGCAAGGGCGCTTCTCGCATCGTGCAGGTCAGCGATGACGAGGTCGCCGTCGCGATGCGGGCCTATTGGACCGACACCCACAACCTTGCTGAAGGCGCCGGCGCTGCGGCGCTCGCTGCCGCCTTGCAGGAGAAGAAGAAGCTGCAGGGCAAGCGCGTCGGGCTGATCTTGAGCGGCGGCAATATCGATTTCGATCTGTTCCGCCGCTGGGTCGGGCCGGAGGTGGCCAGCTCCGGCGGAGAGAGGGCGATGGCGTGATGCGCGCGCGAGCATTTACCAAAAACTTCGCTGTCATCGTCCGGCTTGACCGGACGATCCAGTACGCCGCGGCCTGCGTGCTTACCTCAGGCGCTGGTGATTACTGGATGCCCGCTTTCGCGGGCATGACGACGAATGAATGAGGGACGACCATGACCCAGCCCGCATCCGCCTACTTCATGGAAGAGCGCCGTGAGCCGACCGAGACGCACACGCTGTCGGTCTTGGTGCAGAACGAGCCGGGCGTGCTTGCGCGCGTGATCGGCCTGTTTTCGGGCCGCGGCTACAACATCGAAAGTCTCACCGTCTCCGAGACCGAGAGCCAGAAACACCTCTCCCGCATCACCATCGTCACCACAGGCACGCCGATGGTCATCGAGCAAATAAAGCACCAGCTCGACCGCATGGTCCCGGTCTACCGCGTGGTCGACATGACGCTGTCCGGCCGCTCGATCGAGCGGGAGCTGGCGATGGTCAAGGTGCGCGGCGGCGGCGACAATCGCGTCGAGGCGCTCAGGCTTGCGGACGCCTTCCGCGCTCGCGTCATCGACGCCACCACCGAGAGTTTCGTGTTCGAGATCACGGGCAACACCGCCAAGATCAACCAGTTCATCGACCTGATGCGTCCGCTCGGCCTTGTCGAGGTCTCGCGCACCGGTGTCGCCGCGATCGGGCGCGGGCCTGAGGGGATGTGAAATATGCTGGCGCGTGACTGGTACTATAATGAGCGGCGGCGGATGGGGCTCGATTCCGCGGTCGCCTCGATCTATGACCGCCACGACGACAGCGATCGGCGCGCCCGCGCCGCGCTGACCAGGCTGGGCGTCAAGCCGGGATGGCGGGTGGCCGATATCGGCTGCGGCAACGGCGTCTTGGCCTGCGAGGCCGCGCTGATGGGCGCCGAGGTCGATGCGATCGACATTTCGCCGGCGATGCTCGCGCTGGCCGAAGTCTATGCGCGTGACCGGAACGCGCCGATCCGCACCCAGTCGGCGGGGCTACTCAGCTTTGCCTACCAACCCAATTCGTACGATCTCATCGTCAGCGAGTTCACGCTGCATCATCTGCCGGATTTCTGGAAGGCGGTGGCGCTGTCGCGCATCCATGGCGCGCTCAAGCCGGGCGCCAATTTCTACCTGCGCGATATCGTGTTCGTCAGCATGCCCGACGGAAGCGAGCGCGACGTCGAGCAATGGGCGGATTTCAACATCAAGAACCACGGCTTTGAACGCGACAGCGTCGTCACCCATATGCGCGACGAGTATTCCACGTTTGGCTGGGTGATCGAGCGCATGTTGACGGAGGCCGGCTTCACGCTGGTGTCGGCCGACTATCACGCGCCGCTGCACGGCACCTACCTCCTTCGCAAACCTAAACCCGGCGAGCAGGGCTAACAACAAGAGCAAGAACAATGAAGCCGGCCGACGTTTGCATCGCCGTCATGGTCGCGGTGATCTGGGGACTTGCGTTCGTCGCAAGCCGGATCGCGCTCGACGAATTTTCGCCCGAGCTGATGACCACGCTGCGCTTTGCGATCGCGGCGGCACCGTGTCTGTTCGTCCGCAGACCCAAGGTGTCCTGGCCGCTCCTGATCGCGATCAGCTTCACGCTGTTTCTCGGCCAGTTCCTGGCGCAAGCCTTTGCCATCGCGCACGGCGTGCCGGTCGGCCTTTCCAGCGTCATCGTGCAGAGCCAGGCGCTGTTCACGATCGCTTTTGCCGCACTTGTGTTCCGCGAATTGCCGACGCCGATGCAGAGCGTCGGCATCGGCATCGCCACCATAGGGCTTCTGATGATCTGCGGCACGGTCGGCTACGATTTCAGCGTCGGGGCGTTCGCGATCATCATGATCTGCCCGGTCAGCTTCGCGATCGGCAATCTGTTGCTGCGGCGTGCCAACGGCGTGCGCATGTTCGACCTGTTTGCGTGGTTGTGCCTGGTCGCGGCGGTCCCGCTGTTCGCGCTGACGCTCGCGACCAATGGGCCGCAGCCGACATGGCATGCGCTCGCGCATATGTCGCTGACCGGGCTTGTTTGCATGCTAGTGCTCGGCGCTATCTCCACCTCAATCGCCTACTGGCTGTGGGGCCGCCTGCTGCGGGATTACCCGGCCGCGCAGGTGGTGCCGTTCGCGCTACTCGTTCCGTTCGTCGGCGCCGGAGCCTCCAGCATCGCATTCGCAGAGACGTTCGGGCCGTTGCGGCTCGCCGGAATGGTCACCGTGATCGGCGGCATCGCCGTGATGCTGCTGGCGGGGCGGCCGAGCGCCTTGCCGAAAATCGCGTGAGGCCCGCCATGTCGCATTCGCTGTTCATCGCCTTCGTGATGTTCGCCACCGTGATGTTCTTCACCCCGGGGCCGAACAACATCATGCTGCTGTCGTCGGGACTGACCTACGGTTTTCGCCCGACGCTGCCGCACATTGCAGGCATCACCATCGGTTTCGCGTTCATGGTGGGAGCCGTGGGCGTCGGGCTCGGCACCGTCTTCATCGCCTATCCGATCCTGCAGACGATCCTGAAATGGGGCGGGGTCGCCTATCTGGTCTATCTCGCCGCCGCGATCGCCATGGCCGATCCCGTCAAGCCGGAGGAGGGCGGCCGCCGCAAAGGGCCGATGACCTTCTGGGGCGCCGCCATGTTTCAGTGGATCAATGCCAAGGGCTGGGTGATGGTGATCGGCACCATCACCGCCTATGCGGCGATCGCCTCCTTCCCCTGGAATATCGCGATCCAGGTCGCCTTGAGCCTGATCCTTGGGGCGCTGTCGTGCACCGCCTGGGCGCTGTTCGGCAGTTCGCTTCGGCGGCTCTTGACCTCCCGCAGGGCAGTGCGGGCGTTCAATATCGTGATGGCGCTATTGCTGCTGGCCTCGCTCTATCCCGTCTTCATGGACGCATGATGCCGCACCGCGCCATGCGCAAACAGGTTTCCCCTCAAGTGAAAAATGGACTAGACAACGGGCCGGAAATCACCTGGCAAACCTTCAGAACACTCGACGATCCGGGCGCTCCGCCCGGCCAGAGAAAAAGGAACGACCATGCGTGTTTATTATGATCGCGACGCCGACCTGAACCTGATCAAGGGCAGGAAGGTCGTCATCGTCGGCTATGGCAGCCAGGGTCACGCCCATGCGCTTAACCTGAAGGATTCCGGCGTCAAGGACGTCGCCATCGCGCTGCGCAAGGGATCAAGCTCGGCCAAGAAGGCGGAAGCCGCCGGCTTCAAGGTGATGGAAGTCGCGGAAGCCGCGAAATGGGCGGATCTCGTGATGATGCTGACCCCCGATGAATTGCAGGGCGATATCTATCGCGATCATCTGCACGACAACATGAAGAAGGGCGCAGCCCTGGTGTTCGCCCACGGCCTCAACGTGCATTTCAACCTGCTCGACCCGCGCCCCGATCTCGACGTGCTGATGATCGCCCCAAAGGGCCCCGGCCACACGGTGCGCTCGGAATACCAGCGCGGCGGCGGCGTACCGTGCCTGATCGCGATCCACAAGGACCCTTCCGGCAATGCCCACGACCTCGGCCTGAGCTATGCCTCCGCGATCGGCGGCGGCCGCGCCGGCATCATCGAGACCTCGTTCAGGGAAGAATGCGAGACCGACCTGTTTGGCGAACAGGTGGTGTTGTGCGGCGGCTTGGTCGAACTGATCAAGGGCGGTTTTGAAACGCTGGTGGAAGCCGGCTACGCGCCGGAAATGGCGTATTTCGAATGCCTGCACGAAGTAAAACTGATCGTCGACCTGATCTATGAAGGCGGCATCGCCAATATGAACTATTCGATCTCCAACACCGCCGAATACGGCGAATATGTCAGCGGCCCCCGCATCGTCACCGCCGAGACCAGGGCGGAGATGAAACGGGTGCTGGCCGATATCCAGTCGGGCCGGTTCGCCCGCGACTGGATGCTGGAGAACAAGGTCAACCAGACCTCGTTCAAGGCGACCCGCGCCAAGCTTGCGCAGCACCCGATCGAGGAAGTCGGCGTCAAGCTGCGCGACATGATGCCGTGGATCAAGAAGGGGGCGCTGGTGGACAAGACCAAGAACTAAAAGGCCGAGGCTGGTTCCTGCCAGCGGAACAGAAAATTAAAGCCTGATCGGCATATTCAAAGGCGAGAGCGCGAGAGGCGTTCTCGCTTTTTTGTCGACCCGGATTGCGACCTTATCCAATCTCCAAGTCGCAGCGAGCCGCCGCAAACGATGCGAGCGCCGCGGTCGGAACAAGAACTGACGCCACAACCATATTCTTCGTGTGAGCCAGCCCAAGTGAAATCCTTGGGCCCAAAAGTCTTGCAGGTTCAGATTCAAAGCGCCGGCTTTTGATCCGTATTCTCGTCTCCGCTTGTGGATCACAACAAAGGGTTGAGCGCACCTCGGCGACAAGAATTGAGACCTCATCCAGATTCTTGTGGGCCGATGGTCGGTCCTTGTTCAATACCGATCGCAGTGGCCGCGATTTCATCGCGTCGCGACCTGGAATGTCCGGTTTCCCTTGGGCGTCCCGATCTGGCTGGCCTTGAATCGAGACTCCCATCCGTCGTCCGCGCATCGACGTTAATAATATGAACGCAATATTAAGGGATGCGAAGCGAGGATGAGCCCGATGCCGGTCGCAGCGCGGGCTTGGAATGCAGGGAAATTATCGAAAACTGGTCCCGTCGCCGGGACTGTCGCTGGCGGCGCTTGGCCTCGCGCTTTCGGCCGCGATAATCGTTCTGTTTCTCACCGATCTGGAAACCCGCTATCGGGACCGGATCACGGGCGCAAGGACCGATGCCCAGAGTTTTGCGACAGTTCTTGCCGCGCACACGGCACTGATCTTTGAAGACGTCGATCGTGTCCTGCTTGAGGCGGCGACGATCCGTAGCAAGCACACCGAACCCGGCGCGGCCAATGCGGCGCTTCGGCAGCTGCAAAAGAGCTCATCCGTCCTGGTCGCGATCGGATGGACCGATGCGTCGGGGCAATTGATCGCTCACTCCTATGACCACGCGCCACCACGCAGCAACATATCCGAGATGTCGCATTTCATCGCCCAGCGCGATGCCGCCGACGATCGGCTGTTCATTTCGCCACCCTATCGTTCAGCGGCCGGCGACAAATGGTTCACGGCGGCATCGCGGCGGCTTAGCAACGCCGACGGCAGTTTCGCAGGCGTGGTAACCGCGCCCATCGATCAATCCTATTTTCTCAAGATCTTTGGCTCGATCGATCTCGGCAAAGGCGGCACCGTCCTATTGTTACACCGCGGGGGAACGATTCTCGCACGGGAGCCAGAGAAGCACGACGCACTTGGAAAGTCCTTCGCGGACTCTCCGCTCCTCAAGAAATATTTGCCGATGTCGGAGACGGGCTCTTACGAAATAAAGAGCGTCGTTGACGGCGTGGATCGGGTGGCAGGCTACAAGGCGGTGCCGGGCTTGCCGCTGGTATTGTTGGTGAGCTACGCCCGTAGTGAGATGCTGGCGCCGTGGTACCGGCATCTCTATATATTCGGTTCGCTGGTCGTTGCGATCGTCTCCATCATTCTATTTGGCACCTTCGTCCTGGTTCGGCAGACCAACGCTCTCGCGGCCCAAACGCGGGCTTTGGCGAACACAAATACGCGTTTCGATATCGCCATCAACAACATGTCGCAGGGCCTCTGCCTGTTCGATGCGAAAAAGCGACTGGTGATTTCGAATCGCCGCTATCAAGAGATGTACGATCTGCCGGACGAACTGGTCCGGCCGGGCACGCCACTGCGCCGGATCTTGCAACACTATGTCGATCGCGGCGAATCCAGCGATCTGACCGTCGATCAGCACGTCGAGTTGATGCCGACGCAGGCAAAACAGAATTACCAACCGGCCGATGGCCGCGGGATATTCATTCAACGCAAGCCGCTGCCCGATGGCGGCTGGGTCGCGACCCACGAAGATGTCACCGAGCAGAAACGAAGCGAGCAATTGTTGGCCGAGAAGGCCGCCGAACTCGAGGCGATGAACGTCCGCTTCGACATCGCGCTCAACAACATGTCCCAAGGGCTTTGCATGTTCGATGCAGAGCAGAAGGTTGTGGTTTCGAATGCGCGTTATGGCGACATCTATCATCTCGACCGCGATCAGATAAAGCCGGGAACAACGCTTGCGCAAATCCTCGAATATCGCCGCGAAAAGGGCACCAATTTCGTGGGCGTGGAGGCCGATGCCTATCTCACGCAAAATGTGAAAAATAGAAAGGAGGTCTACGAGCTCGCCGATGGGCGCGTGGTCGCGATCACTCGCCATATGATGGCGAACGGCGGCTGGCTTGCCACGGACGAGGACATCACGGAACGGGCTCGCAATGAGGAGCGGATCGCCTTCCTTGCGCAACACGATTTGCTGACCGGTCTTGCAAACCGCGCGGTGTTCTCGGAGAAACTCGAAGACGCCACAAGGCGGCTACGGCGCCATGGCACCACTTTCACCGTGCTGATGCTCGACCTCGACAAGTTCAAGAATGTCAACGATACGCTGGGGCACCCCGCTGGAGACCAGCTGCTCGTCGAAGTCGCGCGACGGCTGAGGTCGTCGCTTCGCGATACCGACATACTGGCTCGGTTGGGTGGCGACGAATTCGCTATCATCCAGGAAAACGAGAAGAACCAGAGCGAAGGCGCCATCGCGCTCGCGCTCAGGATCGTCAGGCTTATCGAAAAACCGTTCGACCTCAATGGCAACAGGGTCGGCGTCGGGGCCAGCATCGGAATTGCCTTCGCGCCCGAGCACGGCACCGATGCCGAGACTCTGCTGCAAAAGGCGGACCTCGCGCTTTATGCCGCGAAGTCCGGCGGCCGCAACGACTTCCGGGTATTTCAATCCGAATTGACCGCGGCCGCCGACATACAGAAGTCGATGGAAGGCGAGTTGCGCGAGGCGATATCGCGCAACGAATTCGAATTGCACTATCAGCCTGTGATCGATATCCGCACGTGCCGCATTTGCGGCGTAGAGGCATTCGTGCGCTGGCATCATCCGGCGAGAGGACTTCTCGCTCCCAATCAATTCCTCCCGCTTGCGGAATCGACCGGCTTGATGCCGCCGCTGGGAGGATGGATTCTGCAACAGGCGTGCATCGATGCCGCCGCCTGGCCGGCGCACATCAAGGTTGCCGTCAACATCGCAGCCGCTCAATTCAGCAAGGGGAATCTCTTCGACCTGGTACTGTGCGCACTGGTCGATTCCGGTCTGTCGCCGGAGCGGCTGGAACTGGAAATCGCCGATACTTCGCTATTCGAGAACAACCGGGCGGCGCATCTGCAGACGATCAGGCAACTGAAGAATCTCGGTGTCTCGATTGTGCTCGACGATTGCGGAGCGGGATATTCCTCGGCAAGCTACCTGACGGGCTTTCCGTTCGACAAGATCAAGATCGACAGGTCGGTCACGCAAGGGCTCGCAAGCCGCCGAGATTGCGCGGCGGTCGTCGCGTCCGTGCTCGCCTTGGCACATGGCCTCGATATCGCGACCGCGGCCAAGGGAGTCGAGAACAGCGAGCAGTTCGAGGCCTTGCTGTCCGCAGGGATCGACTTCGCGCAAGGTTATCTGTTCGGCCGGCCGGTTCCCCATTCCGAGCTTGATCTCGATGCCTTGGTTCCGTCGACCAGAAACGTCGCGTGAGCCCCGTGCAATGCGCCTGATATTTCCCGCAGCAGATTGCGGTTCCAAGCGATGAACGCACAGGAAAGTCTTGTTGATGAACTGGAGAGCGTGCTGGCGGGCAACGACCTGTCGAGGCGCGCCGAAGTCCTGCGGCGCATCACCGATCTTTTCATCCAGGGCTCGGGCAAGTTTTCCGACGAACAGATCAAGCTGTTCGACGACGTCATGGGCAAGCTCGTCGAG
>Ga0210408_10005485_pt1 | contig 11140 bp, 8 predicted proteins | sample IncBWH4MmetaG_FD_155471 | JGI IMG/M metagenome (GOLD analysis project Ga0210408, IMG submission 155471) | Forest soil microbial communities from Barre Woods Harvard Forest LTER site, Petersham, Massachusetts, United States - Inc-BW-H-4-M | ecosystem: Environmental > Terrestrial > Soil >... | reverse complement strand
CTGGAGAATGCGAAGTTTTTGCGCTTCGGGCAGATTCATCGCAACACCTACATCTGCGCGCCGGCACTGCTGAACGAGCACTTGGCGCTAAAGGCGCGCGAGCGGATTCTTTTTGCCGGACAGCTCTCGGGCGTTGAGGGATATACGGAGTCGATTGCAACCGGAATGCTGGCGGGAATCTATGCGGCTGCCCTGGCATTGGGCCGTGAGCACGTGCCCATTCCACGGGGGACGGCGCTAGGATCGCTCGTTCACTACATCACGCATGCGGACGCGAAGAACTTTCAGCCGGCGAATATCACCTTTGACCTGCTGGAGCCGCTGGAAGAAGTGGTGCGCCGAAAGGTGCGCGACAAGAAGGAGCGTCATCGCCTGCAGTGTGAGCGCGCGCTGGCGGCATTCGAAGCCTGGCAGAACGCGGTAAGGCAGTCGAATGCGGAACTCCGGGCATAACCCTTGCGTAGATCTTGTGGTAGGCTGGCTCATCCCCGGAAAGGTCCGATATGCCCCGCGTATCCGCTATCGACTCCATTTCACCGGCCATTCAACGCACGAAGGATCTCCTTTTCAAGCCATTCAACTGGGGAACCTATCTGAAGCTGGGGCTGGTGGCGATCATTACGGAAGGCTGGGGGTCGAATTTCCGCACTTCCGGGAACGGCGGCGGACACTCTTCGGGGCAGGGGCCAATGATCACTGCGCCGCCCAGCTTTACTGGAGTTCAGATCGCGCAGGTCGTTGCGATGGGGCTGCTGATCACGCTCTTCATGGTGTGGCTCTACTACCTGATCACGCGGCTGCGCTTCGCGTTCTTTTATTCCGTCCTCCACAACGTAAAGCAGATTGGCCCAGGGTGGCGAGCCTATCGCGAACCGGCAGGGCGCTTCTTCTGGATGAATATTGTTGTCGGGCTCTGCTACCTGCTGATGCTCGGGCTGGTCTCGCTGCCGTTCATTTCGGGATTCATGAAGCTGTTTCGGGATATGCAGCCGGGCGGCCATCCTGACTTTGGATTGTTGCTGGCTCTCATCCTGCCGCTGATTCCTATCATCCTGCTGATGGTGCTGATCGGGTTTATGGCCGACCTGGTCCTGCGCGACTTTATGCTGCCACATTACGCGCTTGAGAACGCCACGGCCGGCGAGGCCTGGGGATGGGTGTGGCGGGCGATCGCCGATGAGAAGAGGGAATTCTTCGTCTTTGTATTGCTGCGCCTGGTGATGCCGGCGGTTGCGATGGCTTTGCTGTTCATGGTGCTGCTGATTCCCGGGCTCCTTTTCGCGGGTGCAATCGGGGCAATCTGGTATGCGATACACGGCGCCTTTGCCGGCACCACCGGCGCTTCAGCGACGATTGGCGTGCTGCTGCAGGTCTTCTTCGGCTGCGTGGGGTTTCTCTTTGTGCTGCTAATGAGCGTATGCGTTGGAGGGCCCCTCAGCACCTGGGTACGCCAGTATGCAACCATCTTCTACGGAGGCCGATACCCGGCCTTGGCCAACCATCTCACGCCGCCGGCAACTCAAGGGCAGACCGATTTCGCGTGAGTCCTGATGGCCAGCCTGCAGCGCAGCATTCTTGCTTCAGTCCTGTTCACGCTCTTTGGCGGGCCGGGGATTCTTTTGGTGCTGCTGCCCTGGTGGTGGACGCGACTGCACGCCGTGCCAGGGTGGAACGTGACGGCCGGTTGGGTGCTCATCGTGGTGGGGCTCTTTCCGCTTCTCGAGTCGATCGCCCGCTTCGTCATCGTCGGGCGCGGGACGCTGGTTCCAACAGTGCCCACTGAACACCTGGTGGTAAGCGGCCTTTACCGGTTTGTGCGCAACCCGATGTACCTCGGTGTGGGGTCGGCGCTGGCTGGCGAGGCGCTGCTGTTCTGGAGCCGCAAGGTCGTGATCGAGCTAACGGTGGCGGCCGCGTTGATGGATATCTTTGTGCGCTTCTACGAGGAACCGAAGCTCCTTCGAACCTTCGGCAACGAGTATCGGCGATATCGGCGAAACGTTGGCAGGTGGCTTCCGCGCATCACGCCCTGGCAGACTTGAGGGCCAGTCTATCCACTGCTCAGGCCATCCAACGCCCCGGACCGCGACTCAAACCGGAAGGTCCACCATGCAGCGCCTTCAATTGTCGAGCGAGTGGGCGAGGGACTGACGCCGGTAAAGCCTTCGATCGCCCGGCGCCAGAATTGGACTGCCGCGGCGTTCGACTCCATGACGCGAATCTGCCAGGGGCCCGGGAAGCGCTTGAACGCAAGATGAGCCAGCCGGGTTCCGATTCCGTGACGCCGATAACGGCGCAGCACGAAAAACTCCGCCATGTCCCACCCCGGATACTCCTCCTCGGGACTTTGCGCCTGCCGGACGAAGACGAATCCGGCCCACTTGCCGCCGACGGCAACCAGAAAAGGAAAACGCGAGGCCTCCAGCCAGTAGAGCGGGAGCGGAGGATACTCGTATCGTCCGTCGGGCCCGAGCTCTATCGGCACGATCGCGCTGAAGTCGTGCATGTAGAGCTGAATCAGGTTGGAGAGAAGAGGTTGATGGCCCGCTGTGGCCGGAATGAGGTCAATGTTGCGGAGATCGATGTTGGCGAGATCGGAATGCATGGAGGGGCTCAATTGGGGGCCGATGCGTACAAGCTTATCTCTTGGTGGTGGGGACCATTTCTGGCGGCGGGAACCTTTCGACCCCTGGCAGTGTCCAACAGTAGAAGGCGATGGCGTCTTGCGGTGTGCCCGGGGCCTGTAGTCTGGTGGGTGGAGTGAAGCGAATGCGTTGGATTCCAAGGTTGATGGCTTCCGCGATCGTGGCCGGTTCAATTCTCGCCGGAGCCCAGGCCAAGCCGAATGAGAAGCCGATCACAGCCGGCGCAGTTACGGTGTCGGTGCCGAGGCCCTTGCTGCCGGAGTCGTTTGCCGGCTGGGAGCAGAGAGACGCGCCGAAATCACTGACGGACGCAGTCCAGGCCGATGCAGTCAACGCTGCCGCGCTGAAGGAGTATGGGTTCCAGGGTGGCATCGAGGCACACTACAGGAAGAGTAGCGAGACGTTGACTCTGCGGGCGCTGCGATTCAACGACTTGAGCGGCGCCTTCGGTGCCTACTCCTTCTACCGCGGCGACGGCTGGCCGAAGGAAGAAGTCGGAAACGGGGCAGCTTCGAACCACAACCGAGTGCTGTTCTGGCAGGGCAGCACCATGGTAGACGCACACTTTTCGCACGTTGGGCCGATGACGGGTTCGGAGCTTCGGGAGCTTGCCACCCAGTTGCCGACGGGGCAGGGGACCAGGGCCCTGGCTCCCCCGGTCATGTCAGACCTGCCCATAAAGTCGCTGGATGGACAAACCACCCACTATGCGGTGGGTGAGGCGGGTTATGCCGGGTCGGGCGGCGTCCTCCCCCGGGAACTGGTGGGTTTCGACCGCGGCGCAGAGGCGGTGACCGCAAACTACTCACTTACCTCCGGACCGGCCGTCCTCACGCTCATTGACTACCCAACGCCCCAGATGGCCATTGCGCAGGAAACCAGGATCCGCGATTACATCAAGGCTGGTGCAAAGGCCCAGCCGGCCTTCCCCAAGCCGCTCCAGGACTCCGACCAGGCTTCGCTCGAGGTACGACGCAGCGGGCCGGTCGTCGCAATCGTCAGCGGGGACGCAATTCCCGACGAGAGCCACAAACTGCTTGCCAGTGTGCATTATGAGTCAGACTACGTGTCCATTCCGCAGCCCACGGAGTCGGAAGTGTCGAAGACGGGGAAGCTGCTGCTGGGGATTGCCGAGCTGGTGACTGTCGGCAGCGCAGCGGCGTTGCTGCTTGGATTCTTCCTGGGGGGCGGCCGGGCGCTGTACCGGATCGCGAAGGGCAAGCCGGCGTCGTCGGTATATGAAGCTGAGTTCATCAGCCTGGATTTGCGGAAGTAACCAGCGGGTAACAACTGGCGGTACTGAAATGCGCATCCGCAGGGTAAATGGGACGCAGTAAGCCTGTGGAAAACACGTCCGGATTCCGAGAAAAGCGCCCGAAAACCCGACGAAAACCGGAGTGAAAAGGCGAAGGTACGCCGAACACGGCCTAACCGCAAATCATGCTTAAAATTTAAAAAACTATTGAAAATAAAAGAGTTATTTGCGTTTAGGAATGTTCTTGACACACCCTTCCCCCACACCTACTATGCAGCCAGAAAGTTCTGATGGCTTTGCCTCCGTTGGAACTATTCTCCCTAGGAAGGAGCTGCCCTGTTGCCGGGCGGCTCTTTCCGTCTTTGGAGAATTTTCCCCTCAGGAGGCCTCGGCGCGGTCGTCCGCGGGGTCGGTCCACTCCTTGCCGCAGCTCTCGCACTCCCACGAATTCGATGGATCTGTAGAGAGGAGAATGGGGTCGGCCGCGCCGCATGCGGGGCAGGTCGGCGGAGCGTATACAGGAATTTCTTCGCGCGAATCGTCGATGATGTCCTGAGGAATGGGCTGAGCGACGACAGCGCGTGCTTCATCGAGCTGATCGGCAGCGACGTAGATGAGCGGCCCTCGAAGGTCTGAAGGAAACCGCGGTCTGTCAATCCAGCAGTCGAGTCCTGCGCGTTTCAAGGTCTCGCCGACCTGCCAGGCCTCAATGGAATCGTTGCACTCGCAAAGAAGCACCTTCCACGTGTAGTCGGGAGACTTGCCTTCCGCATCTGCTTCGGGGGCATCGAGAGCCTGCTCAGCAACGGTTTGACTTCGCATCTTCGCGAACCCGCCCGGCGCCAGCGGATCACCGAGTCCGCGCTTGCGCAGTTCATCGCGCAGCACCGTCTTCGCCATCTCGGTCAGATCGTTCAACGACGAGGCAAGCTCAATGAGTTCGCCGTCATACTTGTCGGCGTAGAGCTCCGTGAGGCGTCGCCATTCCTGGTCTTGGCTCTCGGACATGGAAGGGAGTATAGCGGTAAATCTGATCTGCAACCACCGGCAAAAAACTTTGTCTCAGCGGGTCGAACCGGAGGTGATATCGCCCATCATGGCGCGAATTACTACAAGCACGGTGACGGTTAGCGCTGCCCACATGCAGGTCCAGAATCCGATGCGGCTGAAGGGAATGAAGAGAGGGCCCTGTTTGCCGGCGATGGTGAAGCCGAGCTGATCGGGCAGCATGGCGCGCACCGCCACCGCCAGCAGGAAACCGCCGGCCCATACAAACGCAATGCGAAAAGCGAGCTGCACGGTCTGCGCAATCATGGCTCTGGGGTGATCTTATCCTCTTCCGGCCTGGTTCAGGACTGGCAAAAAAACCAAAGAACGCATGATTGAATGCGGCTTCCGCGGCCAAACCTGAACTTTACCGAAAAGGACCACAACGGTACAATCACAAGAGGTACGCCGACGTAGCTCAGTTGGTAGAGCAGCTGATTCGTAATCAGCAGGTCATCGGTTCAAGTCCGATCGTCGGCTCCATTTTTCCCCGCAGTCCTGCGGCGCACTCCATAATTTCCTGCCGGTTATATTCAAGCAAACCTACGTCACTGCCCAAAGGAACCAAATAAGGTATCAGTTATCCACGTTCTTTTTGATGCGCGCTTAATTCCCGTCTGCTTATCCACCCTTATTCTTGGCATAATCGCTGCAAGAGAGCGGAGCCCTTGTCGGAGTCTCGCGGGGTCCCTGCGAACGGGTCTTTGTTCGTGGGGTACTCATCTGCGCATCAACCCTTAAACACGACCGGGATACGCAATAAAAACCCGAGGCAGAGCCGGACCAACCACGGGAGCCAAGATTGAGCAGCTATAGCCGCCAGGATGTGTTGCGGATTCTCCAGATCACTTCCCGCCAATTGCAAGGATGGGAAAGAGCAGGTCTGATTCAGCCCCTGCAAACTTATACCTTTCAGGACCTGGGCCAATTGAGGACCTTGCGCTCCCTGCGCGAGGACGATGTTTCAGCCGCTTCGATTCGCCACTCCGTCTCCGCAATGAAGGCTGTAGCGGGGATGAAGAATCCCCTGGTAGAGGCGACGGTGGTGCGCAACGGCAGCCGCATCGCTTTCCGGCACCTAGGCGCGATGGTCGATCCGATCCGCCGCCAGCTGATCTTTGACTTCGACCGTGCCGGACAGAAGAACGCCGTAGCGGAAGCAGTGCTAGCCCTGGCTGTTCCCTCCACCGCCTCCCTGCGCGTGCAGCAGGACCAGTTCCTGGCCGCGGTGCAGGCTGAAGAAGCCGGCGACAAGTCGCGCGCCGTTCAGCTTTATACGGAAATTCTCAAGGCGGATCCGACTTACGCCGCAGCCTACATCAACCTGGGAACCATCTACTTTCATCTGCGCCAGTACGGGCGCGCTGAAGAGCTCTATCGCAAGGCTACCGAGGCTGATCCGGGGTACGTGCTTGCGTTCTTCGACCTGGGCAACGTGCTGGATGAGCTGGAACGGCTGGATGAGTCGATCGAAGCCTACCGCCATGCCACCGAGCTGGCTCCCCGCTATGCCGACGCGCACTACAACCTGGCGCTGGCTTACGAACGCAAGGGCGAGCGCCGGAGCGCCCTCAAGCACTGGCAGGAATATGTCCGGCTCGACCGCAGCGGACCCTGGGCCGACCATGCCCGCATCCAGATCCGCAAGCTGCTGGGCCGTGAGAAACTGTCTATTGCGTGGCGCACGGACCGGTTTGTGCCGCCTGCAAAGAAGCAGCCCGATCTTTCGGTGGTCGACCCGGAAGCTGGTGAAGGAACCAATTAACCCCCTTTTCGCTTCATCAAGAAAAGCTGCCCGATTCCGGAATGCTTTCTTGAAAAAGTGTTGTCTTTCACAACTTTGTGTTTGGAGTGGAGTCTATTTAAAAGCGGGACGTCCGCCTGGTTTCGGGGTGCCCATGGTCGATAACGCTCCGAGGGTCAACCCGACGTTAACTTGAAATCCTGTCTCCCTGCCTTGGCCTGCCGGTGTATATCCTTCGCCGGAGTAATGATTGGACTCTCACCAGACTCCCAGCTCCAGGGTTTCCATTTCTATAAAACACAAGGGAAAAATCATGAAGACCATGTTCGCAAAACTACTGCACAGCCCGCTTCGCGTGTGCGGCATGCTGGCTGTTTGTGCCTCCTCGGTGCTGCCGAGCACCTGCGCCACCGCAGCTGCGCAATCGCCCGTGGCACGCATTGCTTCAGTGGTCAACAGCGCCGAGACGGCCGTCGTCAGGGGCTCGCAGCACCCGCTGGCGAACCCCGATTACGACGCTGGAAGGATGCCGGCTTCCACCCCGTTCACGGGCATCACCCTGATGTTTAACCGCTCAGCCGCGCAGCAGGCCGACCTCGACGAGCTGTTGGCGGCGCAGCAGGACCCCGCGTCGCCCCAGTACCATCGCTGGCTCACCTCCGACCAGTTCGCGGCCCGATTCGGCATGGCGCAATCGGACTTGGACAAGGTGTCGAGCTGGCTTGAGCAGCAGGGCTTCACGGTGGACTCGGTCAGCCGCAGCCGCAATGCAATTCGCTTCTCGGGCACCGTCGGCCAGGTTGAATCCGCGTTTCAGACACAGATGCACTACTACAGTGTCGCTGGCCAAAAGCACTTCGCGCCTTCGACAGCACTGTCGATTCCAGCAGGGATTGCCCCGGTCGTATTGGATATCCGCAACCTGAACGATTTCCGGCCCAGACCGAATCACACGGTTGCTCGTCCGGGGTTCACCTCCGGCTCGACGGGAAAAGTCTTCTTCGCGCCGGGCGATATAGCAACCGCGTATGACGTCAATCCCCTTTATACGGGCGGAATTAACGGCGCCGGCCAGACCATCGCCATCATGGGCCAGTCGTATGTGAACGTCAGCGATATTGAAGCCTTCCAGGCCGCGGCCGGGCTTACCAAGAAGGATCCGGCACTCGTGCTCGTGCCCGGCTCGGGCGCCGACCTCACCATCTCGCAGGGTGATGAAGGCGAATCGGATCTCGATCTCGAGTGGTCGGGTGCCATGGCGCCCGGCGCCAACGTCGTGCTGGTGTATACCGGTAACGCGACTAACTCGGGCGGAATTTACGACTCCATTCAGTACGCCGTCGACGAGATGATCGGAAACATCATCAGCATCAGTTACTCGAGCTGCGAGCTGCAGTTCACGGCGGGGAGCCCGCCCTCGACGGAATCGGTCTTCCAGCAGGCCGCGGCGCAGGGACAGACCGTGATGGCAGCTTCAGGAGACGCTGGCTCGACGGCGTGCTCAGGCGTGAGTGGTGTGACGACCCCGAACGCCCTCGCCGTGAATTACCCGGCAAGCAGTGCATATGTCACCGGAGTGGGCGGCACGGAGGTTCCACCGAGCGACGGAGTCGACCCTTCGACCGGCACGAAGGGTGCGAATTTCTCCACCTACTGGAATTCGAACGGCACCACGGACGTCGTCAACTCGCTCAAACTGTATATTCCCGAGATCGTGTGGAACGACGACGTTGCGAGCTGCACCGCGGCCAACGCAACTGCTGGTCAGTGTCTGAGCGCCACCGGCGGCGGAACCAGCGCGCTAGTGACTCGGCCGAGCTGGCAGACGGGTGTGCCGGGCATTCCTGCACCGACCAATGGCAATGCTTGCTCTAGCACCAATTCGGGAAACTGCCGCCTGGTGCCCGACATCGCGTTTTATTCGTCGCCAGTTTTTCAAGCTTATCTCTACTGCACCAGCGACCCGAGCTCCCTCGCTTCCGGCCAGACGACCAGTTGTGGAAGTGGCTTCAGGGCGAGCACGACCGACCCCACCCTCACCGCGGCCGGCGGCACCAGCTTTGCCACGCCGATATTTGCGGGCATGGTGGCACTGCTGAATCAGAAGCTCAATTACACCAAGGGACAGGGCCTGATCAATATCCCCCTCTACCAGCTCGCCGCCAACAGCACCACCTACGCGGCAGCCTTTCACGATGTCACCTCTGGAAACAACAACTGCACCTCCGGCTCGGCGGCATGCGGGACTACGACGACCGGGTTCTCCGCAGGTACCGGCTACGACGAGGTCACGGGCCTGGGATCGCTCGATCTGAATGCCGTAGCAGGCTTCTGGCCGGCGAATACCGGCACTTCTGCGGCCCTGGCTACTACGAGTACGGCGGTCACGGCAGCACCCACCTCCACGAACGCTGGTGTGAATGTTACGTTTACCATAAGTGTGACCGGCGGCTCGACTACCCCGACCGGATCGGTGACGCTGCAGGTCGATGGTGGGACGGCCTGGGGAACTGGAGGAACCACACCTGCCGTGCAGACGTTGTCCGGCGGGGCCCTTCAGTTCACGACAACCTTCTCCACCGCCGGCACGCACGATGTTGTGGCGCAATACGCAGGTGACACCACCCATGCTCCGTCCGTAGGTGTGGGCGAAGTCGTGATCTCCAACCCGAGTTCGGGCAAAGGCACGATCGCGCTTGCCGCCACCAGCGTGACTGAGAGCCGGGGATCCACGGGAACATCGACTGTCACGGTAACCCCGAGCGGCGGCTATACGGGCACCGTGAATCTGACCTTGTCCACTACCAGCACTGCCCTGTCGAACCTTTGCTACAGCTTCAGTACCGCAACATCCACCGGCGGATCAGTCTCGGTCTCCGGAACAGCGGCCGTGACCACGCAGGTGAGCCTCGACTCGAACGCTGCCGATTGCCCGGCCCTCCTCAAAGGGACCGGAAACCACGCGTTCAAACCGCTGCGCTCGTCAGGGCACGCCTCGCGGGGTGACGGCCCGAAGCCTGGAATGCGCACGCTTCCGGTCGGTATTGCCTTCGCGGGCTTGCTGCTTGCGGGTTTCCTGGCGCGCGGCTCGAGCAAACTGCGCGGCTTGGCATGCCTGATCGCACTGGGCGCGCTGGGCATGGCGCTGACCGCCTGCGGTGGCGGGGGCAGCTCGTCACCTACCGTCTCCAATCCGCCCAAAGGCACCTACACCATCACCTTGACGGGAACGGACTCGGCGACTTCTACGATCACTGCCAGCACAACTCTTACCCTCACCATCAACTAAGCTCTCCTCATCACACAAGGGCAGGCGCCAGTCGCCTGCCCTCGTGCTTTGCAGTCGCTTCTCACAAGAAGACCTGCATCCCCTCGATGTCACACGGCCCCACCCGTTTGATACACTCCGAATCCGGAGGCGTCTATTTTGACCCATTCCCATCCGTCCCCTCTCACCCAGCTCTCTGAAGAGGAGCAGCTTTTCTTTTCGACCGTTCGGAAATTCGCGGAAGAAACCATTGCGCCGGCGGTGCGCTCCATGGACGAAGAGCAGCAGTTTGCGCCGGGGCTGGTCCAAAAACTTTTCGAACTGGGATTGATGGGAATCGAGGTTCCAGAGGCGATGGGCGGCGCCGAGGGCAGTTTCTTCGATGCAGTCCTTGCTATTGAAGCCATCTCGACAGTAGATCCGGCCGTGGGTGTCCTGGTCGACGTTCACAATACGCTGGTGGTGAATGCGCTGAGGCGCTGGGCAACCAGCGAGCAGAAACAGAAATGGCTGCCACTTCTGGCTAAAGACACGGTCGGCGCCTATGCATTGAGCGAGTCGGGCTCGGGCTCCGACGCCTTTGCCCTGCAGACCCGCGCAGAGGCGATCGAAGGCGGCTATCGCCTCAACGGCCGCAAGCTCTGGATCAGCAACGCGCGCGAGGCTGGTATGTTCATTGCCTTCGCCACGCTCGATCCCGCCGCCGGCTATCGCGGCATCACCGCGTTCCTGGTGGAGAAGGGCACACCTGGCTTCACCGTCGGCCGCAAGGAAGACAAGCTGGGCATCCGCGCCAGCAGCACTTGCGAACTTACCTTCGACAACTGCGGGATCCCCGCCGAATGCGTCCTCGGCGATCCCGGCAAAGGATACAAAGTCGCGATTGAAACCCTGAACGAAGGCCGCATCGGCATTGGCGCTCAGATGCTCGGACTGGCCGAAGGCGCGTGGGGACACGCCGCTCGCTATGCGCAGGAGCGCCGCCAGTTCGGCAAAGCGATCGCGGAATTCCAGGCAGTTCAGTTTGCCCTGGCGCAGATGGCCACTGAGATCGAGGCCGTGAAGCTCATGGTCTACAACGCCGCGCGACTGAAAGACGCCGGGCAGTCCTACATGCGCGAAGCGGCAATGTCCAAGCTCTTCGCCTCGCAGGTGGCCGAGCGCGTCGCCAGCGAGTGTGT
>Ga0210408_10005483_pt1 | contig 11141 bp, 11 predicted proteins | sample IncBWH4MmetaG_FD_155471 | JGI IMG/M metagenome (GOLD analysis project Ga0210408, IMG submission 155471) | Forest soil microbial communities from Barre Woods Harvard Forest LTER site, Petersham, Massachusetts, United States - Inc-BW-H-4-M | ecosystem: Environmental > Terrestrial > Soil >... | reverse complement strand
GGTTGTGGGAATGGCGTGAGGATAAGATCAATTTGGTGGGCGCGACTCAAGCAATCACGGTCAGAGTGCGGTACGAAAAAATCTTACCTCTGCTCACCCTTGGGACCGATCCGGTTCAAATTCGATCGGCTACGGATCCACTCGCATACGCGACAGCGGCGTTAGCTGCACGGTCCCGCGGAGCTCGAGCGCTGGCCGCCGATCTCCTGGGGACCGCGCAGATGGCCACGGAGAAACTGATTCAGCGCTACATGCGCCCGGAACAAATCCAGGCCCGGAGACGTAAACCCTACGGGTACCGGCGCCGGGTCATCTACCTCTAGGTGAAAATTCGGTCCTCATTGAACGGTCAATTGAAGTGGGAGGCTGCGCGTAACGTTGAGCGAGGTACCCTGTGCATTTTGAACCGTGGCTTGAATGAGAAAATTCGCGGTTCCGGCCGGTGTACCTAGAATCCTGGGTCCACCTCCTCCGCAACTGGTGATGAGAGCAGCAGCTGTCAGGAGAAGGAGACAGTAAGCCAAGCGGGTTCTCGCCGTTACTTTTGCCACTGGGGTCGGCCGTCGAACTGATGAACTAACGATGATGACGATGGCCAGGAGGGCGGGGAGCAAAGGAAAGAGCCTGCGGTTGCCACCAAGCCAATTGCCGAAAAATCCTGGAACCGATCCCAGAACGCCGGTAGAGCGCGAGGTGGTTTCGATGACGAGCGAGAACTGAGTTGTCATTCCGGGTGTGATGGTCACGGTCGGCGGCATGAAATTGCATGTAGTCATCGGTCCGAGATCGCCGGCAGGAATCACCGTCGCCGTCGGTGCAGCGATCGGTGGACAGACAAATGCAGCCATATACGGGGAACCTGCTGGAAAGTTGCTGTCTGCAGTGATTTGCAAATTGTAGGTCGCCTTGTTTCCGGCAACCACAGTGGCGGCAAAACTCTGGTTGGCAGCGAAACCAAGATTGTAATCCGCTCCAGTACCCGTAAGATCCGCCGTAAGGGGATTCGCTGCGCCAGTGTACGTTACTGCCAGCTGGGCCACGCGAGTACCCGCGGCCGTGGGAGCAAATCCTACGTTGATCAGGCAGGTCGCGCTTGGAGCAAGGGATGCCAGACAGGAACTCGAGATAGTCTGAAAATCCCCGGGGTCTGCACCCTGGAAGTTGTTCACATTAAGACCAGCGAGCGCGGTGGCCGTACCGTTGGTCAATGTAAAGGAAAACGCGGGCGAAGTTCCGTGGGTGGGTTCAACGCCGAAATCCGTCGCCGCCGGTGACAGAGTAACGCTATTCACCGGGACACCCAACCCCACGATTTTTACCACGCGAGCTCGACCTTGTTCAGCAATAAACAGATTCCCATCTGAATCGAAGGAAATGTCACCGGGCGTCTTCAATCCGAAGGGAAGAATCTTGATTTCAGTGAAACTGGAGTCCAGGCGACATATTTGATTTCCGACAGCGTCAGCGACGAACAGTGTGCCGGCTCCGTCGACAGCGAGCCCCGCTGGGCAAAATGATCGAGCGCAACCGGCCAGCGCAACTCCGACTCCAGTTTCACTTTTGTGGGGAATGGAAGATCTGGTGGATGCAAATGCGTCTTGCAAGCTGTGCGTATCCAGATCCAGAGCAAACACGTGGCCCGTTTCGGGGGAGGCTACGTACAGTTTCTTCCCGTCCGGAGTGCCGGCAATACTTGCCGGCTGTGCGATGCTAGCGACCAGTTCGAGGGTGGCGGTAATGGATGTGCCGGCACTCTTCAGTCTCAGCACTGCGTTGGCGCCGTGATCCGCGATATAGAGCGTACCCGCTCGATCCAGTGCCAGGCCCATAGGCGCAATCAATCCGACGGCTTGCCGAGGGCCCCATTTGCCGGCAATGCTCCGAATCACGCCGGGTTCTGAGGTGTTCGGCCCAGCGATCCAGCGAATCGTCGCGTTTTGTGTATCGGCGATGAATACGGATCCGTCGGCAGCGACTGCGACTCCGCTGCGCATGGCGATGGAGTCGAGGCGGAGATTCAATTCCGCGGATTTGGCCGGGCCACCATCCCCCAGGGAGCCAGGAGTTCCGATACCAGCGACTGTAGTGAATCCTTCACCACTCGATGAAGGTTTCAAATTCTCGGCCGCGAGCTGTTGTTGCAACGCCAGCAATTTGTTTGGTTCATCTGCGGCGGTGAAATAGAGCCGGGCGCCGTGGATCGAACCTTCGATAGCCCCATCGGCATGCGTTGCCAAGGAACGCGCATGGATGCCACTTGCGACCACAAGTGGGGAATTTGCAGTGGAGGTCGGAGACGCTTGGTTGGATGGGGAGCTCAAAGCGGACGATTGACCAGCACCTCGACTCACAAACACTGCAGCGAAACTAAGCGCTGCCACGCAGATGATCACCGAAGGTCGCAATCGTTGCTCCTATTGGAACGGAAGTTCGCTTAGTCGGTATGGCATCCCGCCAATCTGCTGAATCCCCGAAGTTTGATTCACCCGGGAGTTTCCAGGTTGCGTTGCGAACTGGAAATGATAGCACGGCGTTGGAACGATACGAATCGGCAGTAGCAATTCAAACTCGCAATGCTCTCGGAGGGGCTATGGCTCTCACATTCACGATTGTAGACACCTGGGACGACGGAAAGCGCATTCACGTGGCTGGCACGGTCGCAGCCTCGGGAAACTATGCGACCGGTGGAGACGCTCTGGATCTTTCCCAGTCTCCACTGGTCGCTTCGGACCAGCCGCCCATCAATGGGACTGCATGGATGGACGGTCTTGCGGGCTATGACTATGTTTTCTTGCCGGGTGCTGCGATGAACTCCTGCAAAGTGAAGATTTTTCAGCAGGGTGCGGCGGCAGGCGCATTCCCGGAACTGGCTGCCGGCGCATATCCTGGAGCCATCAGCGGGGACACCATCACGTTTTACGGGATCTTCAAGAAATTGCAGTAATGCTGGGCTTCGATCGTATTGCCACCGCAACTTGTAGTCCACGGGGGCGACCCACCTCGTCGTTCTTGTTCGTGGACGCGACTTGAGACCAGGAGCGCGGAATCATTATGTCCATCGAATCCTTTGCGCCGTTGCCGCTGACTACGTTCGGCACCTGGGTGACACTCCTCGACCCTTCCGATGTGCCACCGGGGATGTCTCCGGACCTTGCCGACATTGAATTCTTTCCTGGAGGGATTCGTACACGCCCGGGTCTTGTATCTCAATTTCCGCCACTCTCGGGCACGCCTCAAGTCAATGGATTGAAGACGTATGGGACCACAAATTTAGTCCAAAGACTTTTGGTGCTGGACTCATTCGGGAACCTGTACAAAGAAGTTACGCCGGGCGCTCTCACAACGATCAACACTGGAATGTCGCCAAATCTCTACCTGGCATCCACCACTCACTTTGGCCGTGAGTACATGGCATTTTCAGATGGCTTGGTTGGCCAGGACCTTCCGCGGCAGTTTGACGACACGTTTGTAGACCGCGTGAGCCAGGTTGGCCCGGGGGAAGGACCATCAGCGGTTGATTCCGCAAGTGCCGGGAGCATATCGCCAGGGGTGCACCGGTGCGCGGTCGTGTTCGTCACCCGGCAGGGCTATTGGACAGCTCCGTCGCCGATTGCTTCCTGGACCGCGGCGGGTTCATTCAAAGCTCACATTACAAATATTCCCACCGGCCCCTCGAACATTGTTCAGAGGCTGCTGATATTCACCGCAGCCGCTGGGGCGAGCTTCTTCCATGTGCCTGCGACAATGGTGATCAACGACAACACAACCACAACGTCCGATGTGGATTTCTCAGACACCATTCTGCTCAGCGGTGTAAGCATGGATTATTTGTTCGCTCAGATCGAGCTGCCGGATCAGAGCGGAGTCATGGACTACGCGGAGCGATTGTTCTGGTGGGGTGAGCGAGCAAAAATGTCCAATTGGCGAAACCCGACGTTTGATGGAGGGTGGGACGCCTCTGGCAGTGGGCGTCCCCTTGGATGGCAGTTAGATCCCACCAACGGGGCTGGTGCCACCCGAGAATCTTCAGATGTAGTTTGGGGCGATGCATTCCGGATCGTAGCTGACGGGGTCACCATCGTTCGTGGCCTGATTACTCAAAGTGCAGTCGTTGATGCATCAGGGAATCCCTTGCTGGTGAAAAATACGGACTACTCCGTCCGCGCACGCGTGAAGAGCAGTTCAAACTTGACGGCGGGGACTCTGCGCATCAACGCTTACAGTCCCTCGCTCGGTCCGATTGGGACTGGTTTGGCTGTGAACGTCTTGCAGGCCACCAGCGGCTACCAAGAATTTACAGCAGACCTGTTTCCGGTGCAGGCTTCGTTGCCTTCTGACCTCCTTCTGCGTGTCTATGCAGATGGGACTCCCGCACCGGTCGGCGCATACTTCCTTGTCGACTGCATCGAGATCTTTCCCACATATGCGGCCCAGAACGCTTCCCTCGTCCGCGCCTCGGCGACGGAGAAACCCGAAAGCTATGACGGCGTAAGTGGAATTATGGAAGTTGCCGCGAACAATGGACAAGGCCTGCGTGCCGCGTTCAAGCTCCGCAACAACCTCTACTTCGTGAAAGAACGGGGAATGTATGTGACCGCGACGGACGGCGTTAACGAACCATCTCTCTGGGCCGTCGAAGAAGTGTCGAACAAAGTCGGCACCACGTCTGTGCATGGTGTCGGTTTTGGCGAAGAATGGGTCGTCATCGCAGGGCGCTCCGGAGTCTACCTGTTTGATGGAAGCGAACCGATCAAGATCTCGCAGGAACTCCAGCCCACGTGGGATTCCATCAACTGGCAGTATGGCCATCGGCTTTGGGTGCAGGTGGATACGGAGCACAAGCGGATCCTTATTGGCGTGCCGATGGGAACCGCGACACAGCCAAATGAAATCCTGGTGCTCGATTACACCGAGGGTTTCCAGGATCCTCTCGTAGCCGCCCTGACATCCCCCGAACGCTCGCGAAAGTGGGCACAATGGATGATCTCGGCAAACTCCTGCGGTTTGGTCGAGCGCAGCAACGGTGTGGCGCAGGTTTTCTTGGGGAGTAATAACAGCAGCACAAAAATTTACGCTCTCACTAAAGGACAATTCTCCGACGACGGGTCTCCGATCCATTCCTACTACACAACCGCGTACCTGGGAAACGCGAACATGAGCGGTAGAAATCTGTATGGTTACCTGACGGCATATGTTCAGGGATCCGGTTCTCTGTCGCTTAGCGCCTTCTCACCTGGGGACGTAAACACTACGTCGCTCGGATCATGGACGCTTTCGTCGCCGGCCGCCCGAGACATGGAGCAATTCACAAACGTCCTCGCTGAACGCGTCGCGTTTCAAGTTGGCACCAATGCGGCCAACTCGTGGTTTTCACTGACAAAGTTTGTGTCCTGGGCCAAACCTGATCCATTTGCATTTGTGCGCGGCACAAACTAGTACCTATTCGATTTGAATCCGGATCCATAACAGACCTCTCAAAAATGCTGACTGTTCCTCAAATCGAAGCGTTGCGGCGCGCAAATCCCCAGCTCTACGAAGCCCTCAAGCGGCTTGCAAACGCCTCTCTTGGCCCAAATGAAGGCTGGGATCTGGACGATCAGATCTCGGACGGTTCGACCTACGCCCGAATTCTCTCAACGGCTCTTACGGCAGGAAAAGTGGATCCGACCAAGCCTGGCTTGTTGATGAAGGGATCGGTTCCCCCGACATGGTCGGGAGGGTTCACCTACGTCTCCACGACATCGAGTATCACCTGGTCGTGGAGCGGGCTGGTGATTTCTCGCGCAGACGGATCCACCACGACTGTTCCAAATGGTTCGCTTGCGGTGGCGTCTCTCACTCCCGCGACGACATACTACTTCTATCCATATTGGGATGACTCGGCTTCCGTGCTCAACTGGGTTGCAGGGGGCGCGGGAACTCCCGCCAATGCTCAGCCTGGAAAGACAAACATCGCAGCTCAACAACAGTCACTGCAGGGACATGTCCCGCTCTCTCAGGGTTCCATGGTGGCTGCGACGACAGCTTCGGGCACCGGCGGCGGTTCAGGAGGCGGGAGCGGAACTTGTCTGCGGGCGGGAATGGTAGTGATCACAAAGGAGCGCGGCATAACTCCGATTGATTCCTGCAGCGTCGGCGAACATTTGCGTTGTCCGGCACCGGTATCGGGTGGCGAGACATGGACGCGAATACTTCAATTGGTCGTTCGCCCCGCGGATACTTTCATACGATTTTTCTTCTCAAACAACGAGTCGCTGGACGTGACTCCGCACCATGTCTTTACTCTCGCCGATGGTTCGCCGATGCGCGCGGAGCGCCTCTGCCTGAGTGATGTGATCGCAGGCAGATACGGAATTCTGAGCATCAAGCGAATTGAACTGGTTATCGAGTGCGGCGAAAAAGTGACCGTGAGCTGTGCGCCGCACCATCAATTTTTTGCCGGCCGGCAGTCTGCGACCGTCGTCACACACAACTACTCTTTCACTTCTTGAGGGGATCATGACTGGACGGCGCTATTACCTGACTAAAATCGGCGACTGGCAACGCCATGCAAGCCGGTTTTCGAACTCGCACTGGCTGGCTTTGCAGAATTCTTCGGAGAGCTCCACCCCAATCATTGTGTTGATTGAAGCCGACGAGGGTGTCCACCTGGCCCTGGAGGATGACAAGTCATTTGAGCCTTTGCCACACCCTCTAGCGCAGAAACAGATCTCTGGCACGGCGCAAGACGCTCTCTCTGCACACGGCGTTTCGTCCGGTGCAACTACCTTTGAGGCGGCCGAGGCAGTCAGTAGGGTCCATCCACTCCTGCGACATCGCATCTTTTAGCTTCCTAGAAGTACATCCTTAAAGAGACCTTTGGTCGGGGCGGGAACTCCTTTAGCTCCCCGACAATGGAAAAGTCAACAGGCCAGGACATTGCTAGTCCGTGAATATTCATCCGGTGATCTGGAAACTCTCCGCGGCATGCACCAGCGTCAGGGTTTTGACTATGCATTTCCGGCCCTTGCGGACCCGATCTTTATTTCAAAGCTTGTCGTCGAGGACAATTCCGGTTGTCCGGTCATGGCCTCCCTCGCACGGCTCACCTGCGAGATGTATTTGCTCGCCGATCGAGTCCGGCAAACTCCCCGTGAACGGTTCGAAAGTCTCCTCGCGCTTCAACGTGCCGGAGAACAAGACCTCCGCGCTCGCGGGCTCGATGACGCGCATGCCTGGCTTCCCCCGCTGATCGCCCGGAGATTCGGCCGCCGGCTGGAAACACTTGGATGGGTCCGGGACGACACCTGGACCCCTTACTGCCGCCGGCTCGTCCCTTCTTCGTGTGCGGCTGACATGAGCCCACGCGGCTCAACACTCTTCTAGGAGGCAACAATGTCACGCGGAGCACAACACTCGACACGCCAGCTCACCGATCAGCAACTGGCGCAGCAGAATCAACTCATCTCCCAGGCTAACCAGCAAGGCTCCCAGGACCGCTCGCTCATGCTGCCGGCGATTCAAAATCTCCTGAACAGTCCCGGGTATTCGACTGCCGAACAATCTGCCATCACGCAACAGAGCATGGGAGCGGCGAACACCGCCTTTGACGCTTTGCGTCAGCGCGCGGCCAATCGGTTGGCGGCCACTAACGACACAGCAGCAGCCCCCGAGCTCACTGCCCAACTCGGGCGGGAGCAAGCGCAAGCATTGGCCAGCCAGGCCCAGCAGAATCAAATCGCATTTGCCAACCAAAAACTTCGGGATCAACTCGCAGGACTGACCGCCCTCGGCCAAACGTATGGTATCGACACGAATTTGCTAGGTCACGCCATGGGTATCCCTCCCGAGCTGCTCGGGGTCCGCGAGCGCGCCTCCGCTGGAAATTCCACTAGCGGCCTCGGCAGCCTCTTCGGCGTCGGCTCGGGCATCGCATCGCTCTTCGGGTAGGCGGGGGAATTCATGCGGGTCAGTCGGCCTGAATTGAGGCATTTCGAATCCCATGCGCGAAATGATCGAACCATATTGGTGGACGGTGGTTGTCACCTCGATTGTGCAACTGGTTGTGTTCTTGCGCTGGATGTATCGCCGCATCCGGAACGACGAGATCACTCGCGCATTCGTCGAAGACATGGCCACGAATCATTTGCCGCACATCTATGAGCTGCTCGAAAAGCTTTGTGACCAGAAGGGAGTTGCGCATTCACCACTCCCACCGATCCGTTGGATCGACCTCAATCGAATGAAACACTGACCGTGCCAAACGATCCCGCTGATATTTCCGCGCTTGTTGCTTTGGCGCGGACCATCGCCGTGCAGCAGGGACTTTCACCTTCGCTCGTTTGCGCTGTGATCGAGCAGGAGTCGGCCTGGAATCCTTATGCCATTCGTTATGAACCGGCATTTCGGACGCGCTATGTCGCGCCACTGAGACTTCCCGTTACTGAGGAAATAGCCCGGTCAATTTCCTGGGGCCTAATGCAGGTGATGGGGCAGGTCGCTCGCGAAAACGGATTTGTCGAACGGTTTTTGCCCACACTTTGCGATCCCGCGACCGGCATTCGAACAGGCTGTATCGTGCTGAGGAAGAAAATGGATGCCGCCTCGGGCGATCTCAATCGCGCGCTGGGGCTCTGGAATGGCGGGGCCAATAAGGACTATGCCGCTCAAGTCTTCGCTCGCATCCCGCAATATTCTCCAATGCAATCACCCACAATCACAAATTAGTGGTTTAAGGAGTCAACATGAAATCGAAACCGGTCGCGGGGCTGCTCGCCTTTGCTGCGCTGGCTGCCGCGTTGCTCTTCGAATCAAACAAGATTGTACATGCCGCTTCGGTCACCCTCACCTGGTCGTTTGACTACAGCGTGGATCCCGGCTGCACTTCGACGTCCGCCAAAAATTGTGTCAGCGGGTTCGAGTTCGGAACAACTCCGGATGGTGGTGTCACGCTGAACAGAATTGGTTCGGTTCCGAATCCTTCGCCGCTACCCACGACGCTGACGAACGGAATCACCGCGGCCTTTAAGCAAGGCCCTCCATATGGGTCCATCGTCTATTACGTTCGCTCTGCCGGAGTGGACGGGGCGGGGAATCCCGTGTTTTCCTCTGCCGCAGTCGCCCAGGCTGTGCAAGTCAATCCTGGCCAGCCCTTAAACGTGACCGTCACTTCGGTCAAATAGCTCGAGCTCGAGCCCGTCGCTGCCGAATTTCTGACTGCCAGCCCTTCTGCACTTGGTCTAACGGATGGTCTGACCACTCTCTAAGAAAACTCCATGCTCTGGACCCTTCCCGAATTTCGTTCCTGGTGGTACTCCTCCGCTCGCTATCGGTGGATGAGCGCGACTCACACTTCACCATCATCAAAATGTGGGACAAACCCTCCGTGTGTTCACCAGCATCGCGTTCAACCAGCTTGCGTTGTCGATCCAGAACATTCCTCGAGTCAACCGAGTAGACACGTACGGCCTGCGAGCCGCACAACCAGACGCAAGGGCAGGGAATCACGAGCCATTTCTCCGCGCAAGCGCGGCTGAATTCTAGCAGCTCCGTCCAGAATCATTGAGGCAACAGATGAGCGGAAAACTGAAAATTGGCGCGTTCGTTCTCATCCTAATCGCCATTAGCATCCTCATCCGCGGATGGCTCGCATCCCACGACGATCTAGTCCGGCTCCAAGCCACACTGGCCTCCCAAAAGCAAATAATTGATGCTGCTGACGCTCGCGAGCGCGATCGTGCCGCGAATTTGAAAGACACGTTAGCTCAAATTGACGCCCTCAAGCAGGCCGTCCTATCGCCGGCTCAAATTCTGTCCGAGCTTCCAAAGTATCTCTCACTCCCGCAGCCCATCACTTTGTTGACCCAGGATCAAAATGCCCGGGGTGTCGGCGGCGCAGTTCCTACTGCAATTCCCTCTGTTGCCTCCACTACTGCATCAGCCAATCAACTACTCTCCGCTACCCAGACGCTACCGATGGGAGCGAAAGATGGAAAGGGAACTGAGGTCGGTGCCGGAGCCGGCGTCGGACCCGAGATTCCGAGTGCGCCCTCGATTTCAGAATTGCCGGATGGCCCCCAAGCACGCATCCCTGTCGCGGACCTCAAGCCACTTTACGACTTTGTTCAAGACTGCCGCGCATGCCAGGCGCAATTAGCAGCGGCCAAACTCAACGCGGCCGACGACGCCACCAAAATGACTGCGCTCACCCAGCAGCTTGACGCGGCAATCAATGCTTCAAAGGGCGGCAGCATCGGACGCCGAATCCGCCGGAATGCGGTCTGGTTCCTTGCTGGGGCAGCCGCGGGCACGATTGCAACTTGCATGTCCGGCCATTGCCGCAGGTAGGCGCCTCCGCATACCCCTAAGAAGCCCGCAATCCCTCGCCTGCACCTGCGTCAGCATGGGGATAGCTCATTGCTCCACGCGGTGGCCATCCACTGAATCACACCTCGGCTCGCCGCTCTGCTTTGAGCGACCAGCACGCCCCCCGGACCTTACCAACCTCAGCAGCCGAACGTCCGTGTGAAAATTCCCTTGACACATGGCTGGAATCAGCATACGCTATGTCCTCGAATGAATATTATGTTACTTTGAGATGTGGCGATGAGAAGTTCAAGATGTGATTTCCTGTGATTTATTAGTGGCGGTAACGCTCATGGTCGGAGTCGCGGTTCATTTGGCCGGCATTGTCGGAGGAGCTATCGAATAGGTTGTACGATGAGGTTGAGCTCCGCGGTCGTGGAACTGTTGCTCGACGCATCGGTAGCTTTCAAAATGAGCTAGGAGGAGCTGGCGGGCGTTCCGGGGTTGGAAGGGGCAGCGGTACCACTTCCTCCGCAGCAGGTGAACCAGAATACCAGCAGCAGGGTCAGCAACATAGATTTTGTAGGAGCCTCAATTCTGTAATCCCCTCTAACACCCAGGCCGCCGCGGTTCACTTGCGATTCTGCCCCAAGCGTGAAGACCGGAGCCAACATGGCTATGACCAGAAGCAGGGTCAGCATTGCGGCACCAGTCATAACCGGCAACTCTGGCTGGCGTTGAAGAACCGGGCCGGGATGCAACGACGACGGTGCCACGGTGGTCACCTCGACCTGAAACTCTTGGGAAGAGTCTGCTGTGACGCTGATGGGTGACGGCGGAGGCATGCAGGCAGCTTC
>Ga0210408_10005480_pt1 | contig 11144 bp, 9 predicted proteins | sample IncBWH4MmetaG_FD_155471 | JGI IMG/M metagenome (GOLD analysis project Ga0210408, IMG submission 155471) | Forest soil microbial communities from Barre Woods Harvard Forest LTER site, Petersham, Massachusetts, United States - Inc-BW-H-4-M | ecosystem: Environmental > Terrestrial > Soil >... | reverse complement strand
ACCGTCTCGCATATAATGGTGACGTCGCCGCAGGTCAGTTGGCTGTTTTTCAAGGCGCGAGCGAAGCGCCCATATCTGAGTCATACGGGTCGAGCGAGCAACGCAGAAAAACAGCCAACTGGCCGCGGCCCGGAGGGTTGCGTTGAAAATGGGCCGGCGGCCGCGTTGCTCGTCGGTTACGTATCGATTAAGATATGCGCCCTCCTCGCGCCTTGCCGGCGGCCCATTTTGAACGCAACGACGTCACCATTATATGCGAGACGGTACACTAACCCGCAAATCTCACACGCCATATGCATCCACACGCTTATTGCGGGCTAGATAGCTCTTTAACAGGCACAGGATTTGTGAGCGATGCAGGTTAGCGGCTCTCATGAAGAGCTCTACCATAACGGCCGTTGGAATCTTCGCGGTTCTCGTCATCCTGCTCTTTTTGTTACCCCAAACAACGAGGCAGCAACTGCAGGGTGCTCTTTATCAATGGATCTCTCCAATCTTGCGTACGGGCGCGTCAGTCCAGCAGGAGCTCGGCGGCGTCAGAGGCGGGCTGAAGCGCTTGGATGAACTCGAGCGCGAAAACCAGCAATTGAAACTCGAGAACGAACAGCTGCGCGCTACAAATTCGCTCTTGAATAATCTTGAGGCAGAAGTGAATCGGTTAAATCGCGCGCTTGGCTTTCGTGAGCAGTCCCCCTTCAAGCTGCTTCCTGCTCGCGTGATCTCCAGGGAAAGCGCGACTTGGTGGAACACTTGCACGATCAGCCGCGGCTCAAAGGACGGAATCACAACAGATATGGCGGTGGTAACGGAGAACGGCTTGGCTGGCAAGATCACTACGGTCGGGAAAGATGTCGCTGTGGTCCTTCTTGTTTCCGACGAGAGCTTGCGAGTTTCAGTGTCGATTGAAGGCACTCAGGAACAAGGCATTGTGAGCGGTACGCGCGCCTCGTCAAATTACGCACCTGATTTAAGGATTCGTTTTTTGAGTAAGACGGCAAATCTGAAGACCGGGATGAAAGTCCTGACAGCCGGAGCCGGTGGCGTTTTCCCATCAGGCCTCGTACTGGGCACTGTAAAAGATTTTTCCGTAAGGGAGCTGGAGGGAGTTGCTTCGGTGACGCCGGCGGTGGATCTGGCTGATCTTCAGGATGTTTTCGTAATAATTCGACAAAAATGATCCCGTTCTTCCTATCGCTCATAGCCCTGATATTCGGATCGTTTGTCTTTCAATTTTTTCTGCCCCCAGTGCTCCTGCTGAAAGGAGCCGCAATTCTTTTCGTCCCGGCTATCTATTTCTACGGATGTGTTTCTCTGCCGTTTCCGCTGATGTTGGCTTTAACCTTTATTACCGGCTTCCTTAACGATCTGCTTCTTGTGCCCCAGGCGAAAGATCACGTAGATTACCCGGCCGGTGTGTCTGTACTGGTTTATTTGGTACCGGGATTGATAATGCATGGATTGAGACCTTTGTTTCTAAGGCACCGCTGGGAACTCCATTGGCTGCTCGCAGAAATCGGGGCGGCCTTAACCCCATTTCTTTTGTTGGCGCAATACGCTATCTTGAGCATTGAGCGTACCGAATTCTTTTACAGTAACGTGATAGTATGGCGGATCATTGGCCCCGGTTTGATTTCTCTTGTGATTGCGCCATGTGTCTTCTTTATTCTCACCCCGTTATCGCACGTGCTAGGGTATCGACCAGGATTACCTTTAGCGAGATGAGTTAGATCTATGGCTCGACCCAAGAAATCGTCTGTTCTTGATTTTAGGATATTATGTCTCGCAGCCCTCATCCTCGCCGCTCTGGTCGCAATTGGTGTCCGTCTTTGGTTCGTTCAGGTTAAAATGGCCGATTATTACCGCGGCCGGATCCAGGGAAGCTCCGAAGTAACGGTTCGCATTCCCTCGGTCAGAGGGGAAATCCGGGACCGGAACGGTATCCCGCTGGTAACGAACCGGCCGAGCTATGAAGTCGACTTTTATCTCCCGGATTTGGTCAGCGGATACAGGAAGCAGTATGGTCAACCGCCGGTCGTCGAGTTCAGGGCTAAGGACGCGAACGGGATGTTGCACGATCGCAAAGAAGCGGACATCGTGCAAATTGTCGACAAAACGATCATCCCGCGGCTTGAACAGCTGAAGGTCGCCGAACCTTACAATTCGGAGCGACTCCGCACGCACTTCCGTAACAATACCTTAGTCCCGTTTACTTACCGGGAAGACCTCGATTTTTCTACGTTTTCAAAATTCGCCGAGAAAGATCTCGGATTGCCGGGCGTCCAGGTCAACGTGAGACCGGTTCGAAAATACATGTATAACGCGATGGCAGCCCATCTGCTTGGTTATGTGGGGACCGCTCGAGATATCAATAAGCTTCCCGATATCAAGGACTTCAATTTTTATGAACCGGATATCCAAGGGAAATCCAATGTTGAATTTTACCTGGATGACGCGCTCCGCGGAAAGCCTGGAAAACGGATTTTAAAGAAGAACGCCAAGAACCAGCTCGAAGGGGAAAAAGAGGTCATACAGCCTACGCCCGGTGCAAATGTCTACCTGACCATTGACGCCCGGATACAGTATATCACCGAACGAGCGCTGCGGGCGGTGAGCCGCGCAGCGGCGGTTGTGGTCGACCCAAATAACGGGCAAATCCTCGCTATGGCTTCGGTACCATCCTACGACCCAAACAAGTTCATCCCGGCGATCTCAGCGAGAGATTGGGCGGCACTTAAAGACGCAGACGCCGATCCGCTAACGAATCGGGCTATCAGCGCGTTTGCCCCAGGATCGACGTACAAGATTGCGACATCGCTGGCGGGGCTCACGAAAGGCCTGGCTAAAGCGTCTTTTACCTGCAACGGCGGCGTTTCGTACGGCAACACCTTCATGCGCTGCTGGATTTTTTCAGAGCATGGCGGTACGCACGGTCGTCAAACGCTGACCGAAGCGATTATGAATTCCTGCGATGCGTTCTTTTATCAGTATGGGAACGCAGCCGGCATTGATGCGATCGATGCAGTCGGAAAGACTTTGGGTCTCGGCGAAGCTTCCGGCATAGAACTTACCAACGAATCTTCCGGCATTCTTCCTTCGCCTACGTGGTTACGGACGACGCACGACGAACGGTGGAGCCAGGGCCAAACTGCAAACTCCTCGATCGGTCAGGGCTATGTTTTGGCGACTCCCCTGCAGATGGCAATGGTCGCCGCGACCGTTGCAAACGGCGGTATCTCCTATCAACCAAGCTTAATTCACCAGATTCAGGAGCCGGACGGCACCTCAGTTCGGCGTCCGGAAAAAATCCGAGGCGATCTTACGAAAATGAATAACCTTACTCCGGACCAGATTGAGCTCGTACGGAAGGGGATGTGGCGGGTGGTCAACGATACCGGTACCGGCGCTCGTGCTAAGGTACCCGGAGTGACCGTGGCCGGCAAAACCGGCACCGCGCAGGCATGGACAGATGGCGAGAAAGACGACAACGCCTGGTTCATCGCTTTCGCGCCGTACGACCACCCAAAAGTCGCCCTCGCCGTGCTCGTGCAAGGCGGTAAGGCGGGCGGCGAAGTAGCGGCGCCGATTGCCGCGAAGATCATCGAGGAAAGCCTGGCTCTTGAACATGGTTACGACCCGGATATAAAGCCACTCGATCCAGGTGTTGGTAACTTTAAGGCCGTTGATCGCGTAGATTTTAAAAACAGCACTGTACCTGCGCAACTTTCGTCGACAGACGACGAAACCTCCGACAGCACTCCGGTCGATGAAGAGCAAAAGCAATCCAAACGAAAACGGACTGACGTCGCCGAGCCGGACATACGTCCGGACGCAGACAACCACCGCGTCGCTTCGCGTGCTGAGCCGACCCCGGAAAAACGGCACAGCTTTTTCGATTTTTTCAGGAGAAAGCCAAAGGAAGAATCCCAGGGTCAGCAGCCGGCGGAGCAACAGCAGAAAAAACATCACTTTCTGTTCTTCTAAACCCTCGGTTCTAACTTTCTCAAAATTTCATCATGCTCGACAAAGTTAAACAATTTCTCGGCCTATCAAATCGAAAGACTGGCAATCAGATAGTCATTAGTTGTGAAAAGCTCGAGCGGCGCGTCGCGCTTCTCGAAGATGGTGTGCTTGAAGAATATAATCTCGAAAGAGATACCGACCGAAACATCGTCGGAAGTATCTTCAAAGGAAAAGTCAAAAACATCGAGCATGGTCTGAAGGCGATGTTCGTTGACATCGGTTTCGAGAAGAACGCGTTCCTCCATTTCTGGGACGCGCTTCCGGGCCTCGACAGCAGCGTGGAAGAAGTCAACCGTGCAGCTGAACGCAAGTCGAAGAAGAAGATTACGGCCAAAGATGTGCCGGAGATCTATCCGGTCGGCTCAGAGGTCATGGTGCAGGTGACCAAAGGCCCAATCAGCAATAAGGGTCCTCGCATTACGACGAACATCAGCTTGGCTGGGCGTTATCTGGTCTTAATGCCGCACAGCGACCAGAGCGGTATTTCGCGAAAGATTGAGGATCCGAAGGAGCGCGAGCGTCTCCGAACGATCTTACAAAGACTCGACATACCGGAAGGGATGGGTGTCATCATCCGAACAATCGGAGAAGGTCAACGCGCGCGTTACTTCGTTCGAGACCTTGGCTTGCTGATCGAACAGTGGCGGCAAATCGAAGATGCATTCAAGACCAGACCGGCGCCCACCGTCTTGTTTCAGGAGCCCGACCTCGTGGACCGAACAGTGCGCGACTTTCTAACAGAAGAGATAAACGTTGTTTACTGTGACGATGAAGTCGCCGTGGAGCGCATGCAAAACCTGGTCGGCCAAATCTCCAAACGGTCGAAGAAGCGAATCTTTTTATATAACGAGTCGGTTCCGATATTCGACAAGTTCAATGTCCAGAAACAAATCGATGACGCCTTTCATCGTCAGGTGTGGCTGAAATGCGGCGGTTACATCGTGATCGACGAGACGGAGGCGCTGATCGCTATCGACGTCAATACCGGCCGCAACAAAGGTGCGCGAGACGTAGAAAAGACGATTCTCCAGACCAATCTGGAGGCAGCGGATGAAATTGCGCGCCAACTGCGCCTGCGCAATATCGGTGGGCTGATTATCAGCGACTTCATCGATATGAAAAACAGGAAAGATCAGCAACTGGTCTACAACCGGATGAAGGAACGGTTAAAGAGAGACAAGGCAAAGACGCATGTCCTGCCGATCTCCGCGCTGGGATTGATGGAGATGACCCGGCAGCGCGCGCAGGAGAGCTTGACAGGGTCAATGTTTGTCACCTGTCCCTACTGCAACGGTCGAGCGGTTGTCAAAAGTCCGATGACCATGAGCGTAGAAATCCAAAGGGCATTGCACACCGTGTTCCGTCAGAACCCCAACGTGCACGAAGTTCGAATCATCGTGAATCCCGAAGTTCTCAACCGCCTGAAAACCGAAGACGAAGAATTGCTGGTCGATATCGAACGCAAGTATTCCGGCCGCCTGACCTTCCGCACTGACCCTACCTATCACAACGAAAAATTCTTGATTCTTGACGGCGCGAACAATCAGGAATTGAGGGGATAGCGCGAAATAAGCTCAACCTACCGCCGGTAGGGATGCGCTCCGGCGCGTCCGGCGTCTCATTGCCCCAGGCATCTCTTCAATCGTCCTCGAACTCGTCCTCGTCCTCGTACTCGATCTTTGCCGTCGCAGCCAAAAGCGATTGGGGATCCTCAGAAAAGCGCAATCGAGAGAACCACACGGCTGCGTCCCTCCATGTAGAGCAAGAAAAGACGAGGACGAGGACGAGATCGAGGACGAGGACGATTAATTTTACTCGTCGACACTCCGCAAAAGAAAGGCCGCACACACGCAGGTAACCACCGTGCCAATGCCGAGGAAAAGCAGATCGCCGGCGATGGGGCTTATATGTGCACGATGGAGGTTCACATTCCGAAATGCCCGACAAAAATGGGTGAGCGGGAAAAGCTCAGAGCACATGCGGACCGGTCTCGGCAGTTGGTTCAATGGAGCAAACGCGCCTGACAACAGCATGACCGGCAGAAGGAAGAAAATTGAAAGCTGAATTGCCTGGCTCTGAGTACGCGAAAACACGGAAATCAGTAAACCGAGTCCGAGCGAAAATAATAAAAACAAGAAGCAGGTCAGCGAGAGTAGTAGCGGCTCGGCGAATTTGACGCCAAAGTGCAAGTTGCCGACAGCGATCGTGCTGGCGATCAAAAACATCGAAATGACAAGGTAAGGTAACACTTTCCCGATGACGATCTCCGACTGGCGAAGTGGAGTGACCAGCAACTGAGATAATGTTCCGACTTCTCGTTCTCGCGTGACTGTGCTCGCAATTAAAGTTACCGTAAGCAACTGCAGGATCAAACCGACGATACCCGGCATGACATAGTCGATGAACGACAGCTTCGGATTATAGAGAGTTTCAGTTTTGACATCCCACGGAGTCATCATCGAACTAAATTCATGTCTGATATCTACCGGGAGTTGTTTTCCGAGGTCTATGATTTCGTCTGGTAGATTCTCGATGAGGTTGTCTCTCTGTTTGCCTTGATAATCCCCGAGTGTTTCCTGCAGCTCTCCCTGAACCGAAGGCGCGGTATTCGTGTCTGTTCCGTCTAAGACAGCGCGGATAGAGAGTGGATCTCCGTCGGTTAGTCCCCGACCCCAGCCTGGCGGAATCACAATAGCAGCTTGTACCTGGGCCGGGAACAGTTCGACCTTACCCTCCGGGTCACCACGCCATGGCATCCAATCGAAAGTGTCCTTTCCTTTGAGCAGATCCAGGAACTGCTGGCTTTCCTTGCTGTGATCTGCATCGAAATACATCGCAGGAACATCTCGGATCGTCGAATTCTCGAAGGCATGCCCGAAAAGAAACGTAAAAAAAGGTGGCAACACGACGATGAGCAACATCACGCGTCTGTCTCGCCAAACGTGGATAAACTCTTTGTAGGCGATTGCCAGGATCGCATTCCATGAAATCATATACTGACCCCAACCTCCGCCGGGTCTCTCTGATCCCGGCGCTGCAGATAGTACCCCTGAGAATAAGCTTGGAAGACGTCCTCCATGTCAGGCTCGACCCAACTGTATCCCAGGAACTTCAGTTTAGGAAATGGCCAATGGTTTTGCCACGACCTTAGCAATGCATCCGGATCTTCTACGCGGATTCGCAAATTTCCGCTCCGGAGATCTGCTCCGTAAACTCCATCCAGTTTGCGGAATTCGAACATCGCGGTCATGGCAGGTTCAACTTGGAGCTCGAGAATATGCCCGGTAAGGCTCTCCTTTAGATCTCGTGGCGAACCTTTTGCGATCAGACGACCTCGATCGATAAACGCTACATCCGTACAGCGTTCAGCCTCATCCATATAGTGAGTCGTAACAAAAATGGTCGTGCCCTGCTGGCTAAATTCGTAAAGCAGGTCCCAGATCTGCTGGCGGTGCGACGGATCCAGGCCGGCAGTTGGTTCGTCCAGAAAAAGCAGTTCCGGCTCATGAATTAGCGCGCAAGCAATCGCAAGAAGTTGCTTGTAGCCGCCAGACAACCTTCCGGCTCTTTCTCTCTCCCGCAACTGCAGATCCATATCGCAGACAACCTTATTAATCCGATCGTTCATCTTACTACGAGGCACACCGTAAGCCTCGCCAAAGAAACGGAGGTTCTCCATCACCGTAAGGTCTGAATACAGGCTGAATTTCTGAGGTACATATCCAAATCGCGACCGAATTCGAAATCGATCTTTCCAAATATCGAGTCCCTCGATTGAACCGGTGCCGGACGTCGGCCTGGTCAATCCACAGAGCATGCGGATCGTCGTTGTTTTCCCGGCGCCGTTCGAGCCCAAAAACCCGAAGATCTCACCTCGCCGAACCGACATTGACATCCTGCTGGTGGCAATTTTTTTGCCGAATTTTTTCGACAGATCCTTGAGGACAATCAGCGATTCAACCATGGAAATTCTAAAGAGGATCTCTCTCGTCTGATCCTTTAGTGATCGATACTCCAGAATCGCTAGTCAGGTCAAAACAATGCTGACAGTCCGACACGTAGATACGGAACCCAGTCTTCAGACTTAACTTTGAAGCCGTCCCCGACGTGTGGATAATCGAAGCGCCGATATGGAGTACAACCTCCTTCGATATCCAGGGTGACGTTTTTATACACCTTCCAGGTTAGACCGGCTCCGGCCCGAATTTCATTGTATTCAAGGATCGCGTTGTTGAGCTGCGGACTGCCTCTGGACGTGCCGAACCGGCTATCTACGACAAAGGTTTCTTCGCGCAAGTCAGCGCCCGCAAACAGAGTGACGCTATCGTTCAGGCTGTATTGGATCTGCGGGCGCGGAGGCATTCCCTCGATCACCCATTTATCAGATAGCTTCCAATGGACTCCAATTACCGGAAATACTGGGTCGCCAGCATTCACATCCACATAAATGCCGGCCAGGAAAATCAGATCCGCACTGACAAAATACGAAGCTGCAATCTCGAAGGGCACGTTAAAATCCCGCGATGTGATGTCGCGGGCGTTGCTGTAGATTCCAGGAAGTGCTTCGATTCGTGCAAGAATCGCGGGAGAGACCTGGATATCCGCACCGATCTCCAGGTTTTCAGCCTGCAGCGAGTCCGGTATCGGAGCCTTTGGCGCTGGATCAAAAAAATAACCCAGCCATCCGACGCCGAATCGCAGCAACGCCGTGTCCCGGACCTGGGCAGATAGCACGAATTTGGCTGAACTGGTGATCTCCGTAATGTCCCCGACATTCTTCGAACCTGCAGCCACGGAGCCCCTTCCGAAAAAGGAACTCTCGGCGTCCAGTTCGTAGGAAAACGGGGACGTGGAAGGCGCCGTCGGGGAAGTACCGCCGACAGACTTCAAGATGCCTTGGGCATTCAGCGTTGCATCGCCTATGCCTAAGGTGAAAAAAAAGATGGCCGTCGGGTTAAAAGCCCACCTCGCGCGGAAGCTCATGAGGCGTTTTAGCAAATTGCGCAAAAAACATCAACCCTTTGAGTTGTCGCGAAGAAAGGCCTTAACAGACTTTTGAATTTCACGCATCATTGCTGCACCCGAGCCGAGTCTTTCAACTCCGCGCAATTCTCCCAGCTGCTCAGCCGAAGTCATGTCGATACGCCAGACAAGCGTTGCGTCCTGGTTATCGACTTTGACAGGCCACATTTGATAGAACGTCAAAACGGTGTAGACAGCTCCACTGGCGTAATACTGGAGGTCGGCAGCCTGCCAGCCATCACCAGCCGGTTTGCCATACGAAGCCGACAGACTTACCGCTGCTATCCCATCGGCGTCGAACATCTGCCAGGTCTGCGAAGCCGCACCAGAACCGCGCCCACCCCCGATCGGTGTCGAAGAAATCAGCGAGCTAAAATAAGTTCGTACATTCCCGCTTTCCCCTATCAGGCGGGAAACTTCCTCCCCGACTCGGACCGGAGAGCCGGCTGTTTCATACGGCGCCTCCGCCCCAAGACCGCCAGAATTAAAACTTTGCGCTCGTCCGGCAAGAACTTTGCTCCAGAATGTGACCACGCTCGCCGGCATAGCGCCATCGCCAGAACCACCCGGAGAGAACATTCTTGCCTCAGCGTTACTGAGCTGCAGTTTGGCGGCGCCCTGCGGCAATCTCAGCGTTGCATCGACGAAAGCTTTCACCGAAGAATTTGACCGAGTCGACGCAAGCGCCTGAAAATCACCCGGATTACCTCTGCCGGAAACGTCACCCTGAACGTATATTTTCAACTCTGGATGGCGAGTCGGATCCCATCTTTGCTGAAGGGCGACAGTCGTTTTTACCGGGGCGCGAACGACGTAGGCGCTTTCGACCGACAAGCCTCGCGCAAGACCCATTGGTGGGCCCTTGGCTGCCAATACATCGCCGCCTGCCATTTTCCCCAAATCGGCATCTTTGAACACGGAAAGTGACCGAAGATCGGTTATCGGATCCGCCTTGCTCGCTACTTGTGGTCCTAACACGACGATCGCGGCCACAAAAAGCGAAGAAAACAATCTGTGGATCGCACCATGTCCTCCAATGACAAGATTTACTGTTCTCAAAGCTTCGCACGATACTCTCGTGCGTCAGGAGCGTCAACATGGGTCACCGTTCACACCTCAAAAACCGAAATAGGAGTCCGGATCGCGCAGGAGCGCGTCACTACCATCGGGCGTTCATGACATCTCGGCGTTTTGATTTTTTGTTGGCGCCTCTCTTGCTCTTACCTATGTTGCTTCCCGCCTTATGGAAGCTGATTTGCAATCATTGGTCGACGCCGGCAAACTCAATATAAAAGCTGCAGCCGCGCTAGACCAGCTGAAGCCGCAAACGTTTTGCCTGCATAAAAGCTGGGGTTTTGGACAGATAAGCAGCTGGAACCTCCTCCTCAACCAAATCGTGGTCGATTTCGACGCCAAGAAGAATCATTCGATGCAGCTGCAGTATGCCGCTGAAACACTTCAACCGTTACCCGACACGCATATTTTCGTGCGCAAGGTCGAAGACCCCGACGTTCTGCGCGACTTGGCAGAGAATGATGTCCCTAGACTTGTCGAGCTCGTTTTAGAGAGCTTCGGTGGCAAAGCGACACAGGAACAGTTGCAACGCGCCCTCTCGCCGGAAGTTGTGTCCGAAGGCGATTTCAAAAAGTGGTGGGACACCGCCAAGAAGTCATTACGAAAAGATGGCAGCTTCTCCGTACCTGCCAGGAAGACCGAACCGATCACCATGCGCGACGGATCAGTCTCGTTCGTCGATGAGCTGATCAATTCGTTTCAGAATGCGCATCGGCTGAAGGATCAGCTGAATTATCTAGACCAAATCCTGAAGAACGCCGACACATTTGCCGGCAAGGAGAAGGAGCTTCAAACGGTCGTCTCCCAGAGTGAAGAGATCGCGACCCGAAACCAGCGCCTGAACCCTTCTCAGGCCATTGAGCTTTTGATTTCTCGCGACGAACTTTGCGCGAAGCTGCTCGGGCTGAAGAAAGGCGCAATCGCCCTGCCCGATTTGTTGAGAGAGCATGAGCATAAACTCGGTGAAGTCGTTTCGCGCGTACCCGCGAACAGACAGCGGCGGGTGCTGGTCGAATTTCCTCAGGCTT
>Ga0210408_10005478_pt1 | contig 11147 bp, 17 predicted proteins | sample IncBWH4MmetaG_FD_155471 | JGI IMG/M metagenome (GOLD analysis project Ga0210408, IMG submission 155471) | Forest soil microbial communities from Barre Woods Harvard Forest LTER site, Petersham, Massachusetts, United States - Inc-BW-H-4-M | ecosystem: Environmental > Terrestrial > Soil >... | reverse complement strand
CTGGTGCTTTTCGGAGGTCAGGGAGCACGCAAGAAGATGCTGGATATCGACGCTCGCCTCAGCGAATCTGGACTGCCGATTCAGCTGATCCTGATTTGCGGCAAGAACGAGCGTTTGCAAGCCGAGCTGCGTGCTCAGGTTCGACCGATGCCCCGGCTGATCGAAGGGTTTACCACGAATGTCCCCTATTACATGCAGCTTGCCGATTGTTTCGTGGGAAAACCGGGACCTGGAAGCATCGCCGAAGCTCTGGAGATGGGGCTGCCGATAATCGTGGAGAGAAATGCCTGGACATTGCCCCAGGAGCGATACAACGCGGTCTGGGTACGCGAAAAGGAAGTAGGCCTGGTCGTCAAGAATTTCGATCATATTGTTGATGCCGTCCAGCAGTTGCTCGAAAAGGAGACTTTTGCCAAGTTCCGCTGCAATGCAAAGAAGATGCGGAATCGCGCTTTGTTCGAAATTCCCGAGATACTGTCTCGCATCCTGCAGGAATCTAACAGTTAGAAGCGGCGTCCCTTTTGCCTCACCCCCTTTTGCCGCACAATGTCAGCGGAGCATAGTGACCGCGTGATGGAACCGATTCGCGATGCGCTATTAATTTTTAATCCGACCGCGGGCCGTGCGCGCGGAGTTCGATCCGGGGCGCTCGAACGCGCGCGCAAGGTCCTCGCGCGCCAGGGAATCGAGTCGGAATTGGCGCCGACCGACGGGCCGGGCTCGGCTCCGGGATTGGCGCGCCAGGCGGTTCGCGAGCAAAGGCAGATAGTGATCGTTTGCGGAGGCGACGGCACCCTGAACGAAGTGGTAAACGGACTGGCTGGAAGCTCGGTTCCATTGGCTTTGCTTCCAGCGGGAACCGCAAACGTCTTCGCCAAAGAAATGCGGCTTCCCTGGAATATCGAACGAGCCGCCTCGCTGATTGGAGGCAGCCGGTTCCGGCGCATCTCTTTGGGGCATGTAAAGGCGGAAGAGGGGGAAAAGGACGGACGTTATTTTCTGTCGTTGGCCGGAGCGGGCCCTGATGGGGCCATCGTTCGAGCCGTGAACCCGAGTCTGAAGGAACGCACGGGCACAGTGGCGTATTGGATAGAGGGATTCCGGCAGCTCACGTCGTACAGATTTCCTCGATTCCGCCTGAAGTTTGAAAACGAAACCGTTGAGGGCACGCTCATCATCGCAGGCCGCACCAAGCATTACGGTGGCCCGATCAAAATCACCACCCGCGCCGACCTGTACGGCAACGATTTTGAGTTGATGGTTTGCAGTACGAATAGCCGCTGGAAATATTTATCGTATATGCCCCTCCTCCTCTCCGGCGGGCTCCGGCATGTTCGCGACATCCGCTTTGTGAGGGCAACGGAGATGCGCTGCGAGCCGATCGACGCCGAGCCGATTTGGGTGCAAGTCGACGGCGAGGCTGCCGGGCGGTTGCCAGCAGAGTTTCGCATCGTTAGAGATGCGCTGACGCTCGCCGTTCCGGCCAAGATTACCTGAACCCACGCATCCCATTGCGGAAGCGATTAAAGCTAAATTCTGGATTTTTGAACTGCGGCGAGAGTCATGTTGGCTTGTGCGGCGTGATTTCGCGGATACCGCACAAGTATGTCCCTATAAAGTTTTAGAATAGCGTGGAATTGAGATATATTCGGCCTTAGCCAACCTTGCAGCTAAGGCAGCCGCCCAGCGGGTATAGATAAACTGAACGTCCTTTGCGTGAGCGCCCGGTCGAATCGTAGGGAGTAAAGATAGCCGGGCATGGAACTCTCGAAGATGGAGCGGAAATGAAAGGTGTGGTCCTTGCAGGCGGCACGGGCAGCCGTTTGAATCCCCTTACGCGCGTAACCAACAAACACCTGCTTCCCATTTACGATAAGCCGATGGTGTACTACCCCATTCAAACCCTCGTGAATGCGGGTGTTCATGAAATCCTCTTGGTTACCGGCGGCAAAAACGCGGGCGATTTTCTGCGCCTTTTGGGGAACGGCCGGGATTTTGGGCTGAAACACCTGAATTACACCTACCAGGAAGGTGAAGGTGGCATTGCGGACGCTTTGGCATTGGCCGAACATTTCGCCGACGGAGACGCCATCTGCGTGATCTTGGGCGACAACATTATCGAAACCAACATTTGCCAAGCCGTCGCAAACTTTAACAAGCAAAAGGAAGGAGCGAAGATTCTCCTGAAGGAAGTTACCGATGCGCAGCGGTTTGGCGTTGCGGAAGTCCGAGGGAATAACGTGGTCGGCATCGAGGAGAAACCAAAACGCCCGAAATCCAACTATGCGGTTATTGGAATTTATCTCTACGATTACAGCGTGTTCACGAAGATTCGCCGGTTGAAGCCCTCCGGCCGCGGTGAGTTGGAGATAACCGACGTAAACAATTTCTATATCGAAGAGGGAAAGCTCACCTACGAGATTCTTGATGGCTGGTGGACCGACGCCGGCACTTTCGAATCCTTGCTGCGTGCGAACACGCTCGTAGCGGAAACAGGGGCAAATAAGCTCGCACGGACATCTGAGGAGCAATTCGCAACCGATCGGGAAGTGCTCCGGTGAAAATTCTGGTTACCGGCGGGGCCGGATTTATCGGCTCCAATTTCATCCGTCACGTCCTTACACAGCGCAGGGATTGCGCGCTAATCAATCTCGACAAGCTGACTTACGCCGGGAATCTGGCCAATCTCGAAGAGATTTCGGAGCACCCGAACTATGCATTCATCAAAGGCGATATCTGCGATGCCGCCGCTGTCGAACGAGCGATGCGCGGATGCGATGCCGTGGTGCATTTCGCCGCCGAATCGCACGTGGACCGCAGCATCTATGAGCCCGCGCCCGTCATCGACACAAACGTAAAGGGAACATTTACGCTGCTCGAAACAGCGCGCGCGTTGCGCGTCGGTCGTTTCCTGCATATCTCGACGGACGAAGTTTACGGCGACCTTCCTGCAGGGGCTTTTGCGGACGAATCCTCCGCCTTGCGTCCCAGCAGCCCCTATTCGGCTTCCAAAGCCGCCGCGGATTTTCTGGTCCTTTCCTATGTTCGGACTTACGGTGTGCCGGCGCTAATCACACGGTCCTCAAATAACTATGGCGCTTACCAGTTCCCGGAGAAATTTCTTCCCCTGATGATTACCAACGCGCTTGACCATAAACCGCTGCCTATTTACGGCGACGGAAAGCAGCAGCGCGATTGGCTGCATGTGGAAGATAACTGCCGCGGAATTTTGTGCGTACTCGAAAAGGGACGCCCCGGCGAGGTTTACAACATCGGCGGCTTGGACGTCGAAGAGAATTTAAGCGTGGCCAGACGTCTGCTGAAATTGACGAATCGGCCGGAATCCTTGCTCAGCTACGTGAAAGACCGTCCCGGACATGACCGCCGCTATGCTCTGCGTTGCCAGAAAATGCAGGATGAATTGAATTGGAAACCGGCAATTTCGCTTGATGCGGGTTTGCGCCAAACCATCGACTGGTATCGAAGCCATGCCTCCTGGCTAGCTGATGTGCGTGGAGGCGAATATCGCTCCTATTACGATCTATATCAGCAGCGTGCTGATAATAAGGTACTTAAATAATAGAGATTTACAAGTGTAATACTTTTGTGATACAATGTTGGTCGAGATTCGAGGTTCTTCTCGACCCGCATGCCCACCGAACCGACCGCCAGGGTAATCGTACGGCACGGCCTGAGCTGCCCCGACCGCAAGAAGGGCCTCTATCACCGGAAGTGCGACTGCCGCAAGTCGTTGCTTCTCTACGACGGCACCACCCGTAAGAACGGCAAGCTCACCAATCGTATCGTCAGCGCCAAGACACGCTCCTGGTCACGGGCTGAAAAGGCCGCGCAGGACTGGCTCGACTCGTTCGACCCGGAGAAGCAGGAGCTCAAGCAACTTCGCGCCGCGAAGGAGCTCCAGCAGATAAGATTGGAAGAAGCCGTTGCGGTCTACTGCGCCGATTTTATTAGGCGTCGCGGCAACAATGGCACCGTTCGCATGATGCGCAGCCTACTCGGGCACGTTGACCCTGAAACCAAGCAGGTCAAAAGGAGTGGTCATTTTTTCTCGTGGCTCGGTAAGCAGGTTCCGCGCCCCGTGTTTCTGGCCGACATCACGCCTGCTCACCTGACCGCGTGGCGCTCAAGTTGGACCTTCAACGACACCACGGCGGTAAATCGCTGGGCGATCGTGAAAGGCTTTTTCCGCTTTTGCGAGACGCAGGGCTGGATAGCCGACGAGCCCACGCGCAAGTTGGGGAACCTGCGCATCGCCCCCGGAAGTCGTACGGTTCCCTTCACCGACGAGCAGTACACACGAATCCTCGCCGCCGTTTCCGATTACGATCCGAAGAATGCTCCCGCCGTTACCCGTCAAAATTGGCAACATCGGCTACTAGCATTCCTCGAGCTGATGCGTTGGTCGGGCGCGGACCTGATCGACGCGGTAAGGTATGCTCCCAGCCTGATCGATGCTGAAGGTGTGTTGCGCTATCGTCGCCAGAAGACCGGCATCCTCGCTACGATCCCGCTGCCCGAGCATGTCGTCGCGCTGCTGCGTAACCTGCCGCTGGAGCGTGACAGCGTCGGACCCGACGAACCCTTCCGGCAGAAGGGTGTTGACGCCCCTTTGGATGCGGGAGTTTGGAACCACCGCCTCAAGAAGCTCTTTTCACTAGCGGGCATCACCAGGGTTCAAACCGATCACCGCACGCGTGAACCCCACTCCAAGATGCTGCGTGATACCTTCGCCGTGTGGCACCTGCGCCACGGGGCCAGCCTGCACACCGTCGCCAAGATGTTAGGGCATTCCAGGACCGCTACGACCGAAAAGGCCTACCTACCCTGGGTCAAGGAACTGGAGCAGGCGCACATCGCCGACGCGCGCGAGTCATTGAAGCACCTGCCCAAGCCTAAAACCGCACCGAAGGTCGCCGTAATTCGAGGTTCAAAGTGAAGCCCGGCCGTAAGTCTCAGCACGAACGCAATCTTTTATTGTGGGTGACTGAGGGATGCATCAGTGACGATGCCGTTAACCGCGTATCTAGATCCGAAAGTGTTACGGGCCCGATACAGCTAGGCGAATCCTCGTCGATGGTAGGAGGCGACACGAAGCGGGCTGGAAGCCAAAGCATGAGCTACCAGCCTACCTACAACGAAACTCCGTATTTGCTGAGGCTGTCACGCGCCTAAAGGTCTACCTAGAGGTCTGTCGGGCCATGAACCGGGGCCTAACGCTGCCACGTGCAACCGCGGATGTTCAAAAGAGATCGGGATTACCGCGTTCCACAATTCTTCAAATCTATCAAGAGGGTGAGGCAGCCATAGCTAAGAGGCTCACCAAGGCGCAGCAACAACGCTTCCGTAGACAGCTCACTAGGATCAAAACCTCGTTTTTATCATAAATCCCTGACGCTAATTAACCCCCGATACAAACCATTCCAAAAATTTTAAAATAGTTTCCAGAAGTATTGTTAAGTAAACGTTTGCTAAGGAGTATCCGATGTCGGCAGCCCTGGAAAAACACTACTCCATTCCTGAGATCGCTAAGTTGTGGGGCTATTCAATCGGCACGGTGCGCAAGCTCTTCCGCGATCGCGCCGACGTACTGCACTTTGGCACGGGGGAAGGGCGCCACAAGCGGGGCTACTTTTCGATTCGCATCCCCGAGTCGGTCATGCAGCGCGTACACGACGATCTGAAGAAGGCGCGGCAATAGATGGGCGTCATCTACGGCCTCTTCGACCCGCGCCAGCCAAAGATGATCTATTACGTGGGCAGAGGCCGACAACCCGATCCCGCTGCGAATCATTGGAACGGATTCTGCAATGGAGGACACGCTACAAACGGTCGACTGCGACGCTGGTTTACCAAACTGCAAAATGAGGGCTATAGCCCCCAATGGCTCATGTTGGAAAACGCAAAAGATGATCGGCCAAATACCGGTTCTCCGCACGACCGTGAGGAGTATTGGATCAAGTATTGGCAAAAACGAAATCCCGGGATTTGCAACATCTGGGGCCTGGATCCATCACTCCCCGGCGCTTATGGCTCGGCACCAGGAGAGGGTCCAATCAAAGTAGCGGCCGCCGGGGCTAGTGCCTTAGACCTCGGGGCTGTTTGAGCAAGTAGAAAAGTAGTTTAGGAGAAGAGAAATGGCAGCTATCACAACACTCGGGGCTTTTGTGACGGCGATTCAGGGCCGTTCGAAAACCGGCGTCGTTTATGCGGTGACGCCACAACCCAACGGTCCCGTAGGTGGCGGTTTCACGATCACGCGGAACGGTGTTTCGGTGGGCACGTTCAATTGGCCCGGCATTGGGTCTGCGGCGTGGACGGGCTTAGGGAACAGTTCGCAGGACGCCTCAAGCGCGGTCTTGTTCGATTTCATTACCGTTGATGGCGTTTCCACGAAACCGAACGCGGACGCATTCATTTTGACGTTGAATTAAGGAGACAGCAAATGAAAAAGAAAAAGTTGTACAGCGGCGGGCGCAAACCCAAAGCCGTTCGCGGCCCGATGCAGCAAGCGGCCGAGACCGGGCGGCAAGAGCAGAACCGCAACCACAAGGCGGCCTTCAAAGACGGGCGGCAGGACGCGAGGGACACGGACGGGTTGGTAACCGTGACCCAGCCCAGGGGGACCATGCGTTCCCCCGCATCACAGGCCGAGTCCAAGCGTCAGCCGGTTCCGCGTTCGGCGGGTCGGGGACCGGGGGTGTTAAGTGAATAGCGGAGACAGGTTCGAAAATGCCCGCAAGCGGCGGCTCGGCGTGGCCGTTGAGGAACCCGTCGAAGCCGCCCAGACGGACGGACTCGACGAACCGGTGACGGTGAACTCCCTCTGGCAGGGCAAGGTTCGCGAACAGGAGCAACGTCAGCGGGATGCCCGCCAGCAACGACAACAACAAGCGCAGGCCAGGGAACAGAGGCACGTGGAAGCGCAAACAGCCACTGGCGGTACCCACCTGGATGCGGAAACGCTCAAGGCCAAGAAGGATTACGAGGCATCGCGTCGAGCGCAGAAGAATGCGACGCCGACGGTTACGCTGCCGACTTCCTCGGTTCTCTTCGCGCTCTTTGAAAAATATATCTATGACACCGACGCTGGCCGCTCCTTATTCTTCAGCGTCGATAACTTAGAGTCCCTCAGCAATTACATCGTCAAGGGCTTGGTGCTGGGCACCATCCCTGAGCTATCGCTGCAGGCCGTCGCTGACGCCCACACTTGGCTGCTTCAAAACGGTTTCATCGAACTCGCACCCGGCGAGAGCGTTGATCGGGCCACAGGTGGTATCGTGCGAAAACGCGGCGACGTAACACGACCAGCCTCGAGAATCTACCCGCCGTTTATTCACCCGAGTCACGATGTCGAAAGCCGCCTCGTGCAAATGCGAGAGTCTCAGCAGCGTTGGGTTGCTGAAAAGCAGCAGCTCAAGCAGGACTTGGACTCCGGCAAGATGAGCTTCGCGGAATTGCAGCGGCAGGTTCGCAAGGGCTTCAAACCACCCAAGCCGGGTGGGCCTGAATTTGGAGGTGTCTAAAATGGCTCGCCTAGATAAGTGGGAGGACTTCGGGATCGACCCGGCCCGCGCAACCACGGCCGAGGAAAGGGCGGCAGAGCGTCTCAATGCCCGGGGAACGCAATCATTCGTCGACAATCATCCTGAGTTTTATAAATGTGAGGAAAACGCCGATTTGGTGGTGGCGTGGCTTTACATACACAACGACGCCCCCGCAACGCGCTTGAATTTGGAACTCGCGCAGCGTGCACTCGCCGATGACTTGAAGAAGAGGCCGCCAGCCGAACAAGTTGAGGTTGATCGCTGGGCGGGCGTGACCATCTCCAGAAGCGATGCCCTACTTGAATATCAACCCAGTGATGACGAGCGCGAAACACTCGCCAAGGTGGCCGATGACTCGTCACTTAATGACCATCAACGAAAGGCCCGTGACCGCAAGTTGCGGCTCCTGGCGGGCACCCAGCGTCGTCAGTTTTCGGACCTCAAGCCCGGTGCCGATCCCCGGGTTGTGATTTAAGACGTCGTCGCCGTGGGGCTCAAAAGGCGAACGTTCCGAGCGCGGACGAAAGGTTTTGCAGCCTTTTAGTTTTGGGTGGTCTGGATAAACACCGGAACCGTCCAAACCCACCCCTCCAAAAAGGGCTGCACATAGAGGAGTAGGAAATTTTCTTATCGACCTCCTGGGTCGATGCTGTGGAGGTCGTATGAAGATATACCCAAAGGATGAACTCGAGGACAAAACCATCACGTGTGTAGCTTGCGGTGCCGACTTCGAATTCACCGCCGGCGAGGCCAAGTTCTACCAGTCAAAAAATCTCACCGAACCCCGGCGTTGCAAGGATTGCCGAATCCTAGCCAAGGAGCAACGGGATAAACGACACGCCGCGCAGCAAAACATGGTGCGGGAGCAGACAAGGTCATCGCTGGCGGACGTGTCCGACGTGGTGCTGAAACATCTTGGGCGCGAGTGAAATGCGTCCCAGCATAAGTGATGATCCCTTCACCGGGACGGAAATTTTTCAAGTCGATGACCGGTCGCTGGATTACCTGGAGCGGCTGGTCGATTTTGATGAGTTGGAATTTGAGCGCCTGGATTCGGGATTCGATCCGCGTGAGATTTTGCAAATCATTTTAGGAGGAGTTGCGTGAGTAGGAAACCAAAACATCCAGCAGAGCTGTGGGAGCGTTATTCGCACGCGGCGGGCGCGGGCATCTTTTCCCGACCCGTTCGGTTTTTGGTCCTCTTGAACGGAGACATGATCGCGCTCATGGAAGAGTTAAGCGGCGGCAGTTGGTGCATCTTTGCCACAGAGCGCGCCAACGGAAAGATCACCAAGAGTCCCGTTTACCGTATGCGCTCCGTTGCGGAGGTCATGTTTCGCGAAATTGCCGACGAGATCACCGAGCGCGACAAGGACACCCTCGCCGCGCGGGCCACGGCGGTTCCATACGAGCAGGCAACGCCCGAGGAGAAACGCCACATTGCCAACGCCGCGCTGGAGTACATGCGCCTCAAGTGCGCCGACGAGGACGCCTTCGAGGGCTCCCTGGCGCTAGCCCGTAAGATTACGCCCCAGGAAGTCGAGTCCTACATTCGTGAGTCACTCGATGCGCGCACCCGCCAGCAAGCGCAGGAGGTCGAAGCGGAATGAGTGACTTCGACCTTTGTTGCGAATTGGGCTTGTTGAATGACGTGGTTGCTGCGCTGCAAGCATGGCCACGGGAATCGGTGACCGAGCGGGAGGTTGCCACGGCGCTCTGCCAGCCGGTGTCACTGATCATCAAGATTTTTGACGCGTTAGGCTGCAAGCCGCGCAATTGGTGCTATCCCGAACTGTACGCCGTCGAGGACGTACTCGAAGCGGCAACGCGACACGAGGTCAGTCACAGGGCGAACCCTGTAAATAGCACGTCGGTACCTCATCGCCGGGGCTAGGCCGTTGAAAAAGCAAAACCTGTCCGAAACTGAAGTACTGATCCCTTAGATGATGCAAATTTCGGCCTTACGATTTTGAATCAATGACAGGAGGAGCAATGAATGCCGCGCTGGAAAAGTTGCTAACCGAACTCGAAGCTGCGCGCCACTACGGCGTGGTGGAAATTCATTACGCCAACGGCATCCCCGCGCACGTTAACGTCAAGAAAACTTATAAGCTGCAGAACACTTCGCAGGGGAAACCCGAGGAGATTTTCGATGGCAAACTCACCCACCAGCGTTAAGCCGCAACTCACCGACAACTGCCCCGATTGCCCTGGTAGGACCTTTGCCGACTGCGTTCACCGCGACGCACGACTCGCGGTTATCGCTGCGTGGACACCGCCAGTCAATGCGCCGAACGGCGGGCCTACGGCCTCGTCGACACCCCAACCTAAATTAAAGAGCCGCGCCGACTGCTACTACTGCCAGCGACGGGCGCCCGGCGAGTGTCCGATCCATGACGTGAAACCCGCGCCTCAAACACCCATGTTTGAGGAAGAGAAACCCGCGCCTAGGGCCGCGAAACCCGAAGCGCAACTTGACGACCAGAATTCGTATATCGCCAACGGTGTACGTTACCCGCTCACGGCATCGGACTCGCCCGCAGCGATTGAAGAGCACCTGGCCAAAACTGCGCGTCTGCCAGAGGAAGCACGCCAGCACCCCGAGCGCGGACTCACTGACGAGGAACAGAAACTATTCCGCCAACGGTTTGGCCCACGCGGACTCCCTGGCCCGTCGCAGGTGCCGCCTGCGCTGATCAACTTGAAGCGGTGGTGCGGCTGGAAAAAGGTTTGGGATGAGGATCTTAAAAAGTGGCGCAAGCCGCCGTACTCACCCGTGACCGGTGAAGCGATTGGCCCCTCGGAAAAATGGAGTTCACACTACGTTGATTTTGAGACCGCCCGAGCGGGTGTGAAGAAGCACAAGCTCGATGGCGTCGGCTTTCTTTTCACTGAGAGTGACGACTATCTTGGCATTGACTTTGACGATTGCGTCACCACTGAGGCTATCGAAGACCATTCCGTAAGCGTAATCCAGGAGGAGGTCAAAAATTGGCTGCGCTGGTTTTCACCCTCATACCAAGAATACAGTCCCAGCGGCACGGGCATCCACGTCCTCTGTCGGGGCAAGATCGCTAAGGCCGTCAAGGCGACGCTGCCCAACGCTGGCGGCGCAACTACGGAAATCTATCAGCAAGGCAGATATTTCACGTTCACAGGGCGTCGCATCGGCGTCACGCTCGAGGTCAACGATTGCCAACATGGAATTGAAAAACTCGTTACGCACCTAACGGGTAAGACGCCCACCGCCTCGGCACCCGTGACGGAGAAGCCCCACGCCATGACGATTGCTATGGCGCGTCACCTTCACCAGGAAAATTTGAAATCATTCCGGGCCATGAAGTTACCGACGGACCCACAGAACGATGCACTCAACTCTTGTGCGTTTTTCGCAGCGCGTGCGTTCGCGGCGGGAGCCTTAAAAGAAACGGCCGAGCAGCTCCAGGACGAGCTACGTCAGATCGCCATAGACAGCAATTATTGCCCCGGCATCGAGGAGACGCTGCGAAGCGGTTGGCAAAACGGCATCACGAAGCCGCTCGCGATCACCACCGCCTGCACCGACCTAGGCAACGCCGAGCG
>Ga0210408_10005477_pt1 | contig 11147 bp, 10 predicted proteins | sample IncBWH4MmetaG_FD_155471 | JGI IMG/M metagenome (GOLD analysis project Ga0210408, IMG submission 155471) | Forest soil microbial communities from Barre Woods Harvard Forest LTER site, Petersham, Massachusetts, United States - Inc-BW-H-4-M | ecosystem: Environmental > Terrestrial > Soil >... | reverse complement strand
CGTGCGGAAGAGGGTGAAGGCCACCTCGCAGGCCACCAGGTTCGCCTCATCGCTCGAAGTGAGCGCGACGATGATCTCCGCCTCGGCCGCGCCCGCGGCCTCGAGCACGTTCGGGTGGGCGGCGTTTCCGGCCACGGTGCGCACATCGAAGCGGTCCTGCACGTCGCGCAGCGTGTCCTCGTTGATGTCCACCACGGTCACCTCGTTCGCCTCTTCGCGCGAGAGGTGATCTGCAGCGGTGCGTCCGACCTGGCCGGCGCCGAGTATGAGGATTTTCATGCTCTACAGCGGTTGCAGGTTGGCATACTGCACCATCAGCCACTTGGTGCCCTGACGCTCGAAATTCACCTGCACGCGTGCGTGCGCGCCCGAGCCCTCCACGTTGAGGATCACGCCATCGCCGAATTTGCCGTGACGCACGCGCGCGCCGAGGCGCACGCCGCCCACCTCCGGCTCCTCCGGACGGAAGCGGCCGACCGCGATCGGCCGTGACACCTGCACGCGCGGGCGCACCTCCTCGAGCAGGCCTTCCGGAATCTCGCGCACGAATCGCGACACCTGGCCGAAGCTATCGACGCCGTGCAGGCGGCGCTGCTCGGCGTAGCTCAGGTACAGCGCCCGCATGGCGCGCGTCATGCCGACATAACACAGGCGCCGCTCCTCTTCGAGACCCTCGAGATCGGCGAGCGAGCGCTGGTGCGGAAACAGCCCCTCTTCGAGGCCCGTGAGGAACACCACCGGGAACTCGAGGCCCTTGGCATTGTGCAGCGTCATCATCTGCACGCAGTCCTCCCACGCATCCGCCTGCCCCTCGCCGGCCTCGAGCGCCGCGTGCGCCAGGAAAGCCTCGAGCGGCGGCAGCTCGGTGCCCTCGGGCGTGAAGCCGCGCGCCGCGCTCACCAGCTCCTCGAGGTTCTCGACCCGCGCCTCGCCGCGGTCGGCCTTCTCGCGCCGATAGTGCTCGATGAGGCCGCTCGCCTTCAGCACCTGGTCGACCTGCTCGTACAGGACGAGGGTCGCCGTCTCGCCGGCGAGACGCTCGATGAGCGCCATGAAGCCGTGGACCGCCGTCGCCGCCTTCGTCCCGAGCGCGCCGCTGCCGATGCTCACCGAGGCGGCTTCCCACAGCGAGCTCCCGGCGCCGCGCGCCGCCTCGCGCAGCACATCCAGGCTCTTCGCCCCGATGCCGCGGGTCGGGAGGTTCACCACGCGCTCGAAGGAGGCGTCGTCGCGGCGGTTGGCGATGAGGCGCAGGTAGGCGAGCGCGTCCTTGATCTCGGCGCGCTCGAAGAAGCGCAGGCCGCCGTAGACGCGGTACGGCACGCGCGCGGAGAGGAACGCCTCCTCGAAGACGCGCGACTGCGCGTTGGAGCGGTACAGAATGGCGATCTCGCGTCGCAAGCCCCCCTGAGCGACGCACTCGCGGATGCGGTGCGTCACGAACTCCGCCTCATCGCGCTCGTTGAAGGCGGTGTAGAGGCGGATCGGCTCACCGCGTGCGCCGCTCGTCCACAGGTTCTTGCCGAGCCGGGTGGCGTTGTGGGCGATGAGGCCGTTCGCGGCCTCGAGGATGTTGGAGGTAGAGCGGTAGTTCTGCTCGAGGCGGAAGAGCTGTGCCTGGCCGTAGTCGCGGCGGAACTGCTGGAGGTTCTCGGCCTGCGCGCCGCGGAAGCGGTAGATGGACTGGTCGTCATCTCCCACCACGAACGGATGACTCATGCGCGCGCGATCCGCACCGTTCGCGGCGGGCGCCGGTGGCGCGAGCAGCCGCATCCACGCGTACTGAATGGCGTTGGTGTCCTGGAATTCATCGACCAGCACGTGCCTGAAGCGCCCGCGGTAGTGATCGAGCAGCTGCGGGTTGTCGCGCCACAGCTCGAATGCCCGCAGCAGCAGCTCCGCGAAGTCGACGACGCCGTTGCGTGTGCAGCCCTCCTGGTACGCCGTGTAGAGCTTGATGAGCTGCGCCCGGCTCGGATCGTTGCCTTCCTTGAGGTGCTGTGGCCGTCGCCCCTCGTCCTTGTTGTGGTTGATGAACCACTGCACCTCGCGCGGCACCCAGCGGCTCTCATCGAGCTCGGCGGCCTTGAGGACCTTCTTGATGAGACGCTGCTGGTCTTCGGAATCGAGGATCTGGAAGCCCTGGGTGAGGTTCGCCTCGCGCCAGTGGATCCGCAGCAGGCGATGAGCGATGCCGTGGAAGGTGCCGATCCACAGCGCTCCCCCGGGGACGCCGAGCAGCCGCTCCACGCGACCCCGCATCTCCCCTGCCGCCTTGTTGGTGAAGGTCACCGCGAGGATCCCGTGTGGCGAGGCACCTTCCGCCTGGGTGAGCCAGGCGATGCGGTGAGTCAGCACGCGCGTCTTGCCGCTGCCGGCACCCGCGAGTACCAGCACCGGCCCGAGCGGGGCCGTGACGGCAGCGCGCTGCGCGTCGTTCAGGGGATTGAGAATGGGCGACAAATCCATGGCGGGCGAATTCTATACGGGAAAGGCCCGCGCCTACGGCAAAGGTCGGGGGCAGCCTGCCGCCTGGAAGCGAGGGACTTCAGCGGCCGCCCGGTGATCTCAAACCGATGCCGGCACGCTCTCCTGCGCAAAGCGCACCAGCGAGATGACGAAGCTGAGCAGCACGGGCCCGATGAAGAGCCCGAGGATCCCCCAGGCGGCCGCACCACCGATCGCACCAATGAAGAGCGCGAGCGTGGAAACCTCGGCGTGATGCGCGGTCAGGATCGGGCGCAGGAGATTCTCGGCGATCCACAGCACGGCGATCCAGCAGGCGAGGAATATGGTGGCGCCCCAGCGTCCTTGAAAGGCCAGGTACAGCACGGCGGGGATCAGCACGATGGCCGATCCGGCCGGCAGAAAGGCGGCGAGTGTCGCGAGCACGCCCCAGACCACCGCCGAGGGCAGGCCCACGAGCGCAAAACCGATGCCGACGATGACGCCCTGGATGAGTGCCGTCGCCACCGAGCCGAACACCACGGCGCGCGTGACCTCGCCGAGGTACTTGAGCAGCCGGTCGCGGCGCGCGGGCTCGACCGGGATGAGGCGCGTCAGGCCCGTGATGATGCTGCCGCCGTCGCGCAGGAAGAAGAACAGCATGAACAGCATCATGAAAAAGCCGATCAGCGTGCCGAACACCCCGAGCGCGACGTCGCCGCCCATGGTCGCGGCGGTCTTCAGAGCGGTCTGTACGCTTTCGGTGATCCAACCCTGCACCTGCGCCGCGCTCACCGAAGCGTCCTCGCGCGCCCACTCGACCGCGCGCCCGATCAAGGGAACCTGCGAGATGCGGTCGAGTATCTCGGCGTAGGAGAAAAGAAAGCTGTGGTCGTGCAGGTACTGCAGCAGTCGCGCGGCCTGCCCGGCGAACACCACGCCCAGCACCGAAATCGGCACCAGCACGAGAAAGGGAGTGAGCACGGTGAGGATGCCTGCGGACAGCGAGCGTCTTCCCTTGAGCCGCCCGGTCAACTGCACCTGCAGCGGGTACAGGACGAAGGCGAGCACCACCGCCCAGCCGATCATGCCGAACAGCGGGCTGAGAAGCTTGTAGAGCCCGTAGCCCAGCAGCGCCGCCGTGACGATCTGAAAGCAGCGGCGGTAGAAGGTGGAATGCATGAGGGCCAAGCGTAGCGGGAACCACGGCGCGACGCGATTTCCTGTTATTTTTCTGTCGCCGCTTCTGGCTGAGTCGCTGCCGATCGCTCCGTGACCGCGCGCCCGCTGCTGCGCGCGGCGAAGCGCTGCACGAACGACTCGTCGGTGAGGCTCGTGAGAAATGCGATGAGCTCGGCGCGCTCGCTGGTGCTGAGCGGCCGCCGCGGCAGCCGCGGGTCCTGCCGCCGATGATGCGCCTGCGCCTCTCCGCCGAGCCTCGAGTAGTGTCCGATCACTTCCTCCAGCGTGCCGAAGCGCCCGTCGTGCATGTAGGGTGCGGTGAGCGCGATGTTGCGCAGCGTCGGCACGCGCATCGGTGTCGCGCTCGTGCCGTTGGTGGCAAAGCTCGCCCGTCCGGTCTCACCCTCCGCGTCGCGCCAGTTGCCGGCGAAGTTGAATCCCGCATGGCATCCTGCGCAACCGATCGTGCGCGAGAAGAACAGCGCCATGCCGCGCTTGGCTGGCTCCCCGAGCGCCGCGTGCTCGCCGCTGAAGACGTAACGATCGAAAGCGGAGCGGCCCGAGATCAGCGTCCGCTCGAAGGCCGCGATGGCCTTGACCACGTGGTCGAAAGTTACTGCGCCCGCTGCGCGCTGCCGCGCTGCGCTCTGCGGCGGAAACGCGGCGGCAAATGCCGCGGCGTACTCCCGCTCGGCGGCAAGAGCCGCGCAGACGCTCGCTTCGCGGCCGGCGAGCCCCAGCTCGAGTGGATGCCGGTTGAGCATCGGCTCGAGCATCTGAGATTCCAGTGATCTCACCTGAGGCCGGCTCCAACCAAAGCTCACGTTGTAGGCGACGTTGACGAGTGCGAGCGCGTTGTGCGGGAGCTGCTCACCGGTTGCCCCCACCGCTACGACACGACCATCGGAGAACGAGCGCTGCGGGTCATGACAGCTCGCACAGCTGTAGCGCCCATTCACCGAGAGAAGCGGATCGAAGAACAGGCGCCGGCCAAGTGCCACCTTGGCGTCCGACATGGGATTGTCGGCCGGCACCGCCGGCTGCGGAAATCCGGGCGGAAGCTGCCACGCGTAGGAGTCTGCGGCCTCGAGCGGCAGTGCCGCGAGAAGCCCTGAGGCTGCGAGCGCAGCTGCGGCCGGAGCTCGCACGGCGCGTGCTGAGCTCTCAGCGCCAGCTGGCGGCCGTGCCCTCGCGTGTCAGTGCTGCGGTTTGACCCGCGATCTGCGCGCGCTCCTGGATCCACTTGTCGAGCTCGTCCAGGTTGGCCGCACCGCTGCCCGAGGTGCTCGCGCGCTGCGCCGCGGCCCAGCTCTTCATGGCGGTGAGGAGCTTGCCGGCGAGCGCGCGGTTGCCGGCATACAGGTCGAGGTACGCCTGCTGCGCGTCGGGAATGCGTCCCACCGCCAGGTACGCCTCGCCGCGGTACTCGAGCGCATCGGGGTAGCCGGGTTTGAGCGAGAGCGCCTTGTCGTACGCGGCGAGCGCATCGTCGTAGTCGCCGAGTTTGCGGCTGGTGTAGCCGACGTAGTTCCACGCCTCGTGCAGCGAGGGGTCGAGGCCTGCGGAGTCCTTGAACCTGGCGAGCGCCGAGGCATAGGCGTCGTGCGCTTCCTTCGCAGCTTTGTCCTTCTTGCCGGAGTCGGTGGCTTCGTTCGCCGTCTGCTGTGCCTTGTCCGCCTTCTTCACGTAGCGCACGCCATCGTTGTAGGCGTCGCGGGCCTTCTCCTGCGGAGTAGCCTGATGAGATGGCGTGGGCATCGAAGGCATGGACATGCCACCCCCGCCGTTTGCCGAGGCGCTGAGGCTCAGAGCGGCGAGCAGGCAGGCTGAGCAGAAGGCGATGGCGAGGCGCATGAGAATCTCCCGCGGCGTAGTGCGTATGCTGCTACCGCAAGGTTGCAAGCGGCAACAGCGCGGCACGCGGCAGGCGCGTCGGCGTCGTTCCCGCAGGAGCCGGGGAAACCGGCGGCCACTGCGGCGCGACTCACCAGCGGTTGCGGAGCTCGCGCAGCTTCACGAACACCGTGCGCCCATCGGGGTTCTCGCCGATGTCGGGAAATACCTCGCGCAGCCGTGCGATGACCGCCGGGTTCTGCAGCCGGAAGAAGGTGTTGATGCGCTTCTCGCGTCCGAGGGTCGTCACCACCGCCGCAGCCGGATCGTGATGACGGGCCTCGCCGAGCAGCGCCCTGGCATCCTCGTTGCCCGGCTCGCGATCGAGGGTGAACTCGAGATTGCGCGCCAGGTACTCGTGCCCGGGATACACGCGCGTACTGTCGGGGAGCCGTGCCAGCTGGCTGACGAAGGTGTCGTAGAGCGCTTCGGGCTGGCCGCCGTTGAAGCAGTTGCCGGCGCCGGCGTTGAATAACGTGTCGCCGCAGAAGAGCGCCGGCTCCTCGGTGTGCGCGAGGAGGCAGATGTGGGTCATGGTGTGCCCGGGCGTGTCGAGGCATTCGAGCTCGACCGTGCGGCCGACCTTGATCACATCGCCTTTCGAGAGCCCACGGTCCACGCCGCCGATGCGCGCCGCCGCACCCGCGTGCGCCAGGACCTGCGCGTGGGTGACGCCTTTTAGCCCCGCATTGCCGCCGGTATGGTCGCTGTGCTCGTGGGTGTTGAGTATCTGGGTGATCTCCCAGCCTTGCCGCACTGCCGCAGCGAGGCACATGCGCCACTCCAGCGGGTCGACTGCGAGCGCCTCACCCGTCTGCGGGCAGGCGATGAGATAGTGAAAGTTGCGCAGGGAATTCCCTGACCAGATGCGCTCCACCAGCATAGGATCCGCCTCCCGACGTCGATCCCCCGCAACGTACCCCCAAATGCCAACGCGCGCCATAATGGTCAGGTGAAGCACACGTATCTGTTTGAGCCGGCGGTGTGGGGCGTGGCCGGGACATTCTGGCGTGCCGACGGAGAAGCGCTCGAGGCGGTGGGCCGCACGCAGATCGCGCATCGCCCGGAATGCTGGCTGCTGTCGGGGACGCTCAAGGTGCTGAGCTCCCCTCCGGTGGAGTTCGTGCACGCCTACTGGATCGAGCCGCCCGGCCCGCTGGGCGGAAGCGTGCGCTGGACATTCGAGAACGCCATGTTCGGGAAGCTCCATGGACGTTATGCGGTCATCGGTCCCTCGATCCTGTCGGTCTACGGCTGCGAGGAGTCCGGCTACCACGGCGCCGAGCACCTGGCACAGCTCGATGCCGACAATTACCGCTCGACCGGGATGTTGTTGCTGAAGGATCGGATCATGTACTCATGGCAGATGATGCTGAAACGCGGCGGCTGAGCCGGAGCGTCTGAGATGCTGGAAATCCGCCGCAGTTCAGAGCGCGGTTATTTCGATCACGGCTGGCTGAAGACCTTTCATACCTTCGCCTTTGCCGACTACTACGATCCGAACTGGGTCGGCTACGGCCCGCTGCGTGTCATCAACGACGATTGCGTCGCGCCGGGGCAGGGCTTCGGCAAGCACGGTCATCGCGACATGGAGATCCTCACTTACATCCTCGCCGGTCAGCTCGAGCACCGGGATTCCATGGGCAATGGCTCGGTGATTCGTGTCGGGGACGTGCAGCGCATGAGCGCTGGCACCGGTGTCACGCACAGCGAGTTCAACCCCTCTGCCACCGAGGAAGTGCACCTGCTGCAGATCTGGATCCTTCCTGAGGCGCAGCGCCTGGCACCCGGGTATGAGCAGAAGCATTTCGGCGCCGCCGACAAGCGCGGCCGGCTGCGGCTGATCGCCGCCCATGGCGGTGAGGACGGCGCGGTGCTCATCCACCAGGACGCGCGGGTGTACGCCGGACTTTTCGATGGCGCGGAGCGCGTGCAATTTCAGGTGCCGGCAGGGAGGCGCGCGTGGCTGCAGCTGGCGCGCGGCACTCTATCGGCGGATGACGTGCGGCTCTCCGCCGGGGATGGCGCGCGCACCGCGGGGCCCGCGCAGCTCACCCTGCACGATGGCGCCGACGCCGAGGTGCTGCTGTTCGACCTGCCTTAGAGCACTCCGTCAGTGTCTGCGATTCCTGGTGTTTACCGCCGTGAGCACGGCGGACTTGCTCACGTTCATGAGTGCCTGCCTGCGGGTGTGTTTGGGCGACCCGTCTCTCTGCGGGTTCTGAGCTTGCCGGACCGCGCGATCTTGCGACCGGGCTCGAGGAGACCGCAACCGCGAGCCATGGCGCGGCTTTGGGAGTCGCGCTCGCCTAGGGACTCGCGGCGCCGCGGAGCGCCGGCAGGTAGTGATCGATGAGCAGCGCCGCGAACAGCCACATGAGGTAGTCCACCGAGAAGCGGAACACGCGCATCGGCAGCTCCGCGCGTGCCGTGATCTTCAGCGCCAGGGCGTAGTAGAGGAAGCGGGCGTTCAGCACCAGTGCGGCGGCGAGATACAGGAGGCCGCTCATGCGGGTGAGGTAAGGCATCAGCGTGACCACTGTGAGCAGCACGGTGTACAGCAGCACCTGCAGCCCGGTGTAGGCCACCCCGTGAGTCACTGGCAGCATCGGAATGCCGGCGCGCGCGTATTCGTCGCGGCGTGCGATGGCGAGCGCCCAGAAGTGCGGCGGCGTCCACACGAAGATGATGAGGAAGAGCAGCAGCGCGTTGGGGTCGATGCTGTCGGTCACCGCGGTCCAGCCGAGCACTGGCGGCGCGGCCCCGGCCGCCCCGCCGATGACGATGTTCTGCGAGGTCGCACGCTTCAGCCACACGGTGTAGATGACCGCGTAGCCGATGAGCGAGAGAAATGTGAGCGCCGCGGTGAGGAGATTCACCAGGAAAGCGAGTATCGCCATGGCGCTCACGCCGAGGAGCGCCGCAAACAGCAGCGCATTGCGCTCCGTGAGCTGCCCGGTGGGCAACGGCCGGCCGCGAGTGCGCGTCATCTGCTCATCGAGGCGGCGATCGAGCACGTGGTTGAGCGTGGCAGCGCACGCCGCGGCGAGGGCTATGCCGAGATTGCCCCATAGCAGCGCGCCGGCCGGCGGCAGGCCCGGGCTCGCGAGCAGTGTGCCGACGATGGCAGTGAAGGTGATGAGCGCGACGACCTTGGGCTTGGTGAGCTGCAGGTAGCGGCGCCAGACCGCTGGCGCAGCCGGTGCATAATGCGAGGTTGTCGCCACGGCGAGAAGACGCAACAGCGGTCGGATGGGGGATGAGCAGCCTAACAGATCGCAGTGGCTGGGCTGGGGACTTATCAGTTGAGACTGGCCGCGGAGCGCGAGCATGACCTTTCCCGAAGACGTCTTCACCGAGCAGGACGCCGATCCCGACACCCTGGCTAACCTCGGCCCCTTGAGGCGCCTTGCCGGCATCTGGGAGAGCCACGCCGGGGTCGACATCAATCCCAAGGCCGCAGGACCAGAGCGGCGCGACTTCAGCGAGAGGATGGAGCTGCAGCCGATCGACGCGCAGGCCAACGGGCCGCAGCTTTTTTACGGGTTGCGCTACCACACGCACATCCTCGCGAGTGACGAGGCGGCGACCTTTCACGACCAGACCGGCTACTGGCTGTGGGAGCCGGCCACCGGGCTCGTCCTGCAGACCCTCTCCATCCCGCGCGGCCAGGTGGCCATCGCGGCGGGCCACGCGACGCACGATGCGACGGAGCTCGTTCTCACGGCCAGGCGCGGCGACACCGGCTACGGCATCTGTTCCACCGCCTTCCTCGAATACGCTTTCCGCACCGAGTCTTACCGCATCGAGGTCGTCTTCAATCCGGATGGCAGCTGGAGCTACGTGCTCGACACCATGCTCTTCGTGCACGGGCGCCCTGAGCCTTTCCTGCACCGGGACCGCAACACCCTGCGCAAGGTCGCCGAGCCGACGTCCAACCCGCTCGCGCTGCTGCGCAAGGCGGCGTCGAAACCGGGGCGTTAGCTGCGTGAGCTAGCTGCGCGAGCTGAGCGTACGCAGCAGCGCGAGCGTCGCCAGCAGCAGCAGCGCCGCCCCCGCGGTGTGTGCGGTCGCGAGCCCCAGCGGAAAGGTCTTCAGCACCATCGTGACGCCGATTGCGAGCTGCAGAGCAAGCGCGGCAAGCACGGCAATGGCCGGCGCGTGCGCGAAGGTCAGCCCGCGCCTGCCCAGCACCAGGAGCGCGGCCAGCGCAAGCGCGGCGGTGGTCAGCAGCGCGCCGATGCGGTGTGTCAGGTGGATGGCGATGCGCGCCGGGTTGTCGAGAACGCCGCCTTCGTAGTTGATGTTGAGACCGCGCCACAGCACGAAGGCATTCCGGTAGTCGGTGTGTGGCCACCAGGCATTCTGGCAGGTGGGAAAGTCGGGACAGGCGACCGCGGCGTAGTTGCTGCTCGTCCAGCCGCCGAGTGCGATCTGCACTATCAGCACGATGAGGCCGAGCAGCGCGAGCCCGCGCGCGAGCGAGAGCGTCGAGGCGGCTCCGCCCCCCAGCGCGTGTGCCGCAGTGCCGAGTGAGCTGACGCCCCAGGAGCCTCGCGGGAGCGAGAGCAGCAGCCACCAGAGCAGCCCCAGCGTCGTCATGCCGAACAGCAGGTGCAGCGTCACGATGAGGGGCTTCAGCTGCCAGGTGACGGTGAGCATCCCGAGCAGCCCCTGCACCACCACGGTCGCAAAGAGCAGCAACGCGTAGGGCATACCGACGATGCGCTCGCGGCGCGCGGCGATCGCGAGCGCGGTGAGGATGATGATCAGCAGCCCGAGAGTCGTCGCGGCGTAGCGATGGATCATCTCGCGCCACGCCTTGCCGGGCTCGAGCGGCCGGCCGGGGAAGGCAGCGGCGGTGTCGGCGGCCTGCGCGCCGGAAGGTGTCAGATGACCGTAGCAGCCCGGCCAGTCCGGGCAACCAAGGCCCGCGGCCGTCAGCCGCACGTACGCGCCCAGCACCACCACCGCGAAACACAACAACACACCGAGGATGCACAGGCCGCGGATCCAGCGTGCGACTCTCATGAGCGTCAGCCGATGTGCGAGAGGGCGAGGAGCTTGTTCAGGTCCTCGAGCAGCCCGCGCGGACTTGTGCGTGCATCGTAGCTCATCATGAGATTGCCGAGCGGGTCGACGATGAACAGCGTGTGCTCGCGGCCTGCGGCGGAAAACTGTGCTAGGAGCGGCTTCGCCTCCGGCACACTGGCATCGAGGACCTCAAGTCCGGCGTGCTCGCGGGCGAGAAACGCCCGGTCGCAGCAGGCAGCGCTCACGAGAAACACCCGCACGACGCGGGCCATGTCGTTGTTGAGCGCGAGGCGCGTCTGGCGCATCACGTAGAGCGCCTCGCGGCAGTCGGCATCGCAGTTGCCGGTGCCGACATACACGAGCGACCAACGTTTGCGGAAACCACGCGCCGCAGGGCCGGGCGTCCGGTCAGGCGCCATACCGTTGCCGCCGACGCTGGACAGCGCCACCGCGGGCAACGGCCGTGCGGGAGTGAAGAGTTGTCCGTGGTTCACGCGCGTACTCGGCCGCCACCCGGTGCCGTAGTAGGTGGCGAAGGCAATCGCGAGGGGCAGAAGGAAGAGCACCGCGAGCACTGCCAGTGTTCGCAGGTT
>Ga0210408_10005474_pt1 | contig 11150 bp, 9 predicted proteins | sample IncBWH4MmetaG_FD_155471 | JGI IMG/M metagenome (GOLD analysis project Ga0210408, IMG submission 155471) | Forest soil microbial communities from Barre Woods Harvard Forest LTER site, Petersham, Massachusetts, United States - Inc-BW-H-4-M | ecosystem: Environmental > Terrestrial > Soil >... | reverse complement strand
CGCGATTTTCTAGACCGGTTCCCCTGCCCCCATGGTCGCGATATTTCGTACTGCGTTCAGAATCCCTTGCTCCGAAGCTTCGATCTCGCTGGAATGAATGTCGAAAGAGGCCCAATAAAACACGCTGCAATTCTCCTGCGACGCCACAGCGATAATCCGCAACTCCGGATGATCCCGTAGGAGCGTGTCACAAAGCTGCGGCCGTTTCGCCGGCTCATCGAGCGCAATGACCAGCAAGTCCGGCGAAACTTCGCGTACTCTCTCCGTTATCTCCGCCTCGTCAGCGACTTCGCCGACGATCTCGACGCCGGGCTCATCCGTCAGAGTTGATACAATCAGCTCCCGCATGAGCTTCGGGCGATTAGCTACAAGAACGCGAATCGGCCTGGGCATGGCGTACCCCTCAGTCGCGCCAGTATCCGGGAATCTGTGGAAAAGTGAAGGCTCAATGAAGAACTGCCAATGCAGCTAGTGCGAGCGGGAGCGTCGCCCTAGTCCGATATGTTTGAAGTACCCAATGAGTACCAAAAAATTCCTCAACACTCTCACGACGTAACGCCCGACTCGACGAGAATATACGCTAGCGGTATTCCTTGACAGGGCAAGTAACCATGAATAAACTCTGACGCAACAAGTGGTTAGGGAATTCAGCTTTATCGCAGATGCTTGGCACCGCCGCTGGAACTGTCAAATTAACAGTCACCCGTAGGCAGAAAAGCGCGTACACGAGAGCAGAGGGGGCTCTCGCCCTATGCAGATCAGCGGTAAACACTCATTATCGCCGGTTAGAGTATATGTTATCGCCGAGAATCGCCTTTTACGCGAAACACTGGTCCGCCTCTTTCGCAAGCGTAACGAGATCAACATGGTCGGCGACGCCTGCTGCTCCGACTCCGCGATCGAGGATATTGCTTCAGCAAAATCCGAGCTTCTTCTCCTCGACTGCTTCAATGGGAGCAGTGCGTCGGACGAGTGGCTCGCCGACCTGCAAGAATCCATCCCCGAGATCAAGATCGTCTTGTTCGGCATGGACGAAGACCCTGGTCTCTTCTTGCGCGCCGTCCGCCGAGGCGTAGCAGGTTACGTACTAAAAAACGCCTCCGCCACCGATCTGCTGGACGCGGTCCGCACCGTGGCCCAAGGCGAGGCCACTTGCCCCGCCAAATTCTGCAAGGTTCTCTTCAAGACCGTGGCTGCTGGGGCCGCTGAGGAGAAGGACGGACGCGCCACAACTCAATTTGAGCTCACCCAGCGCCAGCGACAGCTTATGTCACTGGTCGCCATGGGCCTGAGCAACAAGGAAATCGCGGCCAATCTGAATTTGTCCGAGTTCACCGTCAAGAATCATATCTACCGAGTCATGAAGCAGGTTGACGCGCAAAGCCGGCACGAGGCCGTCACTTTGATTCGCGAGTGCGACTGAAGCGGGCCGCTATTTTTCGCCGCTTCTGTCGATGGTAGCAATCGGCGGCATGCCGCTGCGCTATGGTCTTCATCTTCTTACTCGGCCTTCTGGAGGGTCTCGCGCCAATTGCGGTGGTTACTCTCGTCTTGAGCCTGCCGATCCTCTGGTATTTGTTGAAGAATGTCCGACGACTGGCTGTGGAGGCTCAGGCTTCAGTCTCTGGAACAGTTCCGTTTGGCACGTGACGCACGACTGGCACGGCTGGCGCCAGCCCGAACGTCTGGGCGGCGCCGTCACTCAATCGGGCTACCATATCTCTGCAAAGCGGACCACTTAGCGGGACTACTATGGAATTTCACTCCAATGCTGTAGCGGTCGTCCGGGAGCCTCTGACAATGAATCACCTTCCCGCAGGCTGAATCACCATTCAACGGAGTGACCCGTACCGCGTCGCCCAGTTGCCAAGGATGTTTAGAGAATACACTAGCGCCGTGCGGACTGATGTTATCGGTGTACGTCCTCTCCTCTTCTCCATCGCTACCTGCAGGGTCGCAGTGCGCGAGGCACACCACGACGACGATCGGCAGCCGCCTTTCCGTTCTGCCACCAAGCCCATGGTCCAGAGGAATCTCGCTGAGACGCTGCACCCGTCAGCTCCCTCCCCTTCCGTTAGATAGCACGCGTTCTCGGCGGTAACAATCGAGTAAAGACCTTAGTACTGATAGGGAGTTTGCCGTAGCCCTGTGGAAATTCGGATCGTTGCCGAACCCCGGCAATTTCCTTGCGGAGCGAAATCTCCACGAGACTGCTGTGGCGGCGAAAACTGATCCGGCGATTGCCGGTCATTCTTTTCGCTCAGGACAATGGATCCACCACACCTCGGAGCAAAATGACGACGGGTTTTCCCCCGCGGCCAATGAAAGAAAGCTCCAAATCGCCGGAGTTTTCGACCTCCCCGCTAAACTCGCCAAACTGATTTGTCAGCGTGTTGACAATACTTGCGCCACAGTTCGAGAGTGTGAGCTGCACGTCGCGGCCAATCACGTCCGGGTGGCTGACGTCCAACAACTGGCCGGTGACGACGAGGCTATGGCGCTCCTGCTGCAATTCGATCTGAAGATCGATTTGATAAGGCTCAGCGCGGTAGAGCATTTGCCTGATTCTCGTGGCAGCCGAGCGCGTTCCTGCTAGAGCCGGCTGTGAAAAGCTGTCGAATAACAGCTGGATCAGGCCACCGGTTTTCCGCGGGTTGGCCGCCAAGCGAGCCGTTGCGAACGCTGCCTTGACAACCCGAACTGTTTCTTCGGCAGGTTGGTAACTGACCGCGACCGCCGCCGCATTGGCTACTTTCTGCCCCAGTGTCAGTGTATCCATGCCGCGTTCGCGAGCCGGGCCCCGGCGCTTCTGCATCGACTTTTGCCGATGGTTAGAGGCCACGTGGCATACAAAATTACAACGTTCCTCAGTCTTGAAGTCCTTCATCGTTGTTCCCCCGTTTGGCTTCCCTTCTGTCGTCCCTGCCGCTCCCCAGCGGATGGGTCAATTCAACGTCACCTGTGGAAGAAGGAGAGCGCAGGTGGGGAAAAATATAGATCAAGCAGAGTTGACCTTAGCGCCCTGTCAGGTGAATACCGTAATTCCTAACCGAAAAACTCTACTGCATCGCTCCCCAATAAATCGCGTTGAATAGCAGCTGGAAGGTGCCTTCGGTTTGGGCGCGGTGCTGGACGCGAAAGCCGAACAGGACGATCTTCCCCTTGCCTTTGGTGAAGGTGACGGCAGCGGCTTTGCGGGCGAGCTTCTCGGCGCCTTGGGCGTAGCCGGAGACGAGAATGTCTTTGGCGTCGTCTGGATACCAGGCGAGCACGGAACGCTGCACATCAGGTGGGGGCGAGGAAGTTTGAAACGCGATGGGCGCGTCGACAAAGGCGGATACCTCCGCAGGCAAGCCGTAGCCAACGGGATGGTTTGGATCCACATAAACACGCAAGAGGGAGCCTGGGATGTTAAAGTCGGAAGAGGAACTCGCTCTTCGTCCTTCGGCGGCGCCGGCTGAATTGCGCACGGGGAGATTAAACTCTTCGCCGGTGAGCAGCTCGGTAGCGTGCGCGAGAGCGATCAACGTCCCGCCTTTTTCAACGAAGTCTTTCAAGGAATTCACGCCTTCTTTTCCGATGCCGCCGGTGTATTCGGGAGGAAATTCCTCGAAATAGCCTTCCTTGCTGGGCCTACCTTCCAGAATGATTTGCCTGGTGGTGTCGGGAAGAATGATTGTGTCGTACTTCGCATTCAGACCCCCGGCTTTTACTTCCTTGTTCTCGATATTTTTCACTGCGAAGCCGTACTGTTCGAGGACGAAACGCGTCCAGCCTTCGTCGATTGAAGAAATATAGGGCTTATAGATTGCGACGCGTACGGGCTTCAGTCGCGCGGCGCCCTGCGGCAGAGTGGAGATGGCCTCGAGCCGCAGATGAAGCTTTGCGGCGTTGTCCGCGAGTTGCGGATTGGGGGCAAAAATGGCCAGCGGCGCCTGGTTCGCCAACTTGAAAACGTAAACGGCTCCGCCCGCTTTGTGCATAGCATTGATCAGGGTCGAAACATTGTTTTGCACGTCGGGCACGGAATAGTAGCTGCCGTTGCCAGCTAGTCCGCCGCTGGGCCAGGTTACAGTCTTGATGGTTGCCGCTGACTGCTGCTCCTGCGCGGGGAGTCTTACCTTTTCCACGCGCACGCCCATCATCAGTGGCAAGGACCATGCGGCGACGTCGTAAGGTTCGAGGATGCCGCTGTTGGCGGCCGGCCGTACTTCCGGATAGCGCTGGATGCCCAGCATCTCTTCTACAAAACGGCCATAAGGCTGGGCGGTCGGGATGAGAAACGCCTTGTTGTCACTTGCGGTGCGCACCTCGACACCATGTTCGAGCATCAGCGCAGCCAACCGAGTGGCGGTCACCGGGTCGCGTTGATCGGTTAATGGAATGCGCCAGAATTCGGCGGCATCCGCGGAGTGAACGGCCTCGCCGGCCATGCTGGCCACGCCGCGCAAGAGTTCCGGGCGGTACTTCGACATGGTCTCGAAGGCCGCATCGGAGACGATTAGTTCGTAGTCCATGATGTAGCGCAGCCGCCAGGTCCCGCCGGGCCAGGGATTGGGAAAGTTGATCTGCTGTTCGTATTGGACCAGCCCTTTCGAGCCGCCTTCCAGTTCCGTGGGAGAAATCTGGATGGGAGTGGCAATGCGCGCGGAGGCCACTTCGGTCAGAACACCGTACATGTTTTTCCACCAGCCGGTGTTGCGAGTGCCACCGGGCCAGTAGGCGTCGAACGAATAGTTATAAATGACGCCTGATTTCCCCGCTTCCTCGAGACGCCATCCCATGTCGGCGCCAACGAGGTTGTTGCCGCGATGCACCAATGGATTCACGAGTTTGGCGACCGGATCGGCATTCGGCGGAATGTAGATGCGCGGCCCGTAATAGCCCATCTGGTGTTCATCCAGCCAGAACTGGGGAAACCAATCGTGATAGACCATCTGATTCACGTTTTTCGTTTCGATTTGCGTGAGCATGTACCAGTCGCGATTGTTATCGTGGCCCACATAGTGATGGTAGAGATAGGGCATGGGCCCGCCTTCGTATTTGGTGCCGGCATATTTGCGGTACCACTCGGTGATCATGATCTGGCCGTCCGGATTGAGGGACGGGACAAGCAGCACGATGACGTCATTCAGGCGCCGCTTGGTCTCCGGGTCCTGAGCGGTGGCCAATTTGTAGGCCCATTCCATGGCCATCTGGCTCGAACCGATTTCCGAGGCGTGAATATTGCACGTGAGCAGGAAAATCGCCTTGCCTTCGCGAGCGAGCGCATCAATCTGCTCCGCCGAGAGTCCGCGCGGGTCCGCGAGTTTGCGCGCGATCTCCTTGTAGTGGGCTTTATTGAGCAGGTTTTCTTCGCTGGAGATCACCGCCATGAACATCTCTTCGCCCAGCGTGGTTTTTCCGAGCGGCTCGACCGCGAGGCGGCCCGAAGTGGCGGCCAGGGCTTTGAAGTAGGAGCCGATTTGCCGGTAGTCCGCGAGCTGGCGGTCGGCGCCCACCTCAAACTTAAGGAACTCGGAGGGTGCTGGGACCTGTCCGGCGTTTTTCTGTGCTATCGAGCGGGAGAAGGGCAGCAGTGCGATAAAGACGAGGAGCAAGTAGAAACGCTTCTGTTGTCGCATGGGCATCCTTGAAGTGAGGATTGTAAGAGCGCCACAGCGGACCGGCAGCGAGATTGAACCATGAGGCTACGTTCAAGACAAGCTCGCGTCGCCGGCGGGGACAAATGGATGTGATTCTGGACACGAACCGAATTCTCGGCAGCTCGATGCGGACAAGCACAACGTGAGCGTCTGGATGCCGTTGCAAGTTATAATCAGGAGCGGAGGAGTGGGTGAGCGGTTGAAACCGGCGGTCTTGAAAACCGTTAGACTCGAAAGGGTCTCGGGGGTTCGAATCCCTCCTCCTCCGCCATTTGAGCATATAGCGCGTGCGGTGACATTTCCCGAAAGGTTGGCGAGGCGCGACGGAGGCATGTGCCGAAGCATTTCGGTTCCGCGTCTGACATCAGGAGCGATGGCGGTTACTGAGGCCGAGCGGGCGAGGATCGGTGCGCTGAGGCAGCACGGGCTCGTGCTTAGGTTCCCTGCACGGTGGTTATTCCGTGGCGGATTGCGTAATGAATCAGTTCGGTTAGGGAATGGAAGCCGAGCTTGAGCATGATTGTAGCCCGGTGGCTCTCAACCGTCCTCACCGCGATGCCCAACAGTGCAGCGATCTCCTTGTTGGTTTTTCCCTCTGCCAGGAGGCGAGTGATCTCCGTTTCGCGAGGAGTTGTCCGGGCCCTTGCCCGTTCCATTTGCTGACGCTCGCGTTCCGCCTTGAGAGATCCCTCCAGCATGATTTTGGATACCTTAGGGGTGAGGAAGGGTTTACCGCTAGAAACGACTTTGACGGCTTTCACGAGGCACTGAGTGAGATCGGACTTCAGAATGTAGCCGTGAGCTCCAGCGTCCAGCGCACGCTGCACCATGCGGTCTGATTCGTGCATGGTGAGAACGAGAACTTTGGAACTTGGAGCGGCCTCGCGGATTTTCCGAACAGCCTCGATGCCCTCGAGTTCGGGCATGCTGACGTCAACCAAGGCGACGTCCGGCTTAAGATCAATTGCCATTTCCACCGCCTCCCAGCCATCGCCTGCCTCGCCGACGACTTCCCAGCCCGGTTGGGAGTGGAGTACCGCGCGTGCTCCACGCCGAATCAGTTCATGGTCATCCGCTATCAGGATGCGCAGTTTTTTCACGTTCGTTCTCCCGTGGATATGGTCCGATCGGCGTATAGGCAAACGCGACATTAAAGGGGACTTGACGGGCACAGACATACCTCACACAGAACAGAACAGAAAAAGACAAGCTGTCGGACCGCGCTGAGGGGGTCATGTAGCTGGTGTGCCCGCTGGCAGTCCAGGTTTGTTATCCCACTTCTGTTATTTACTAATACAGATAATTGCGGCGGAAGTCAAGGGACTGGTGGAGGTGGCGGGGTCTGCTAGCAAGGGCCGTCTTTTTCGAGAGGGATGGTCACGCGCACGATTGACCCGTGACTGGTGAAATCGACCTCCAACCGCCCTCCAATCAGCTTCACGCGCTCTTGCATGCTGTGAATTCCGACACCGACTCCGAGTCGGCGCACTTCCTGGCCTCCCGACGCACCGGCTGAGGGACCTTGGCCAAGGCCGGTGATTTCCAGAGTGAGATTGGAGTTGCGATCAATTCGTATTTTGGCCTGGCGACTTCCCGAATGGCGGTGGATATTGGTGAGGCTCTCCTGCACTACGCGGAACAGGGCCAACTCCAGGTCTCGCGCCATGCGCCCAAGAAGCGACGAGAGCTCCAATTTCACCTTGATGCCGCTTCGTTTGGTAAAACCCTTCACATAGTCGCGTATCGCGTCCACCAAACCAGCATCATCCAACACGGGTGGGTGCAGCACGTAAGAAAGGGTGCGCACTTCGCGAAGGCACCGGTCCGCCAGGGACGAACACGCGGAAAGCAGGCTCCGTGATTTTTGCTCGCGAGAAGAGATGGAACCACGGAGTTGACCAAGCATGGTTGCCAAGGCCACGAGATCTTGGCCGGTAGAATCGTGCAAATCGCGGGCGATTCTGCGCCGCTCTTCGTCCTGAGACTGCAGAAGACGGCCGGAAAGACGCTGGAGCTCCTGTTCCGCTTCCTTGCGCTCGGTGATGTCCTGGCCGACTGTAAGCAAACATCGCTGACCGTGAAGTTCTACCAATTCAGCGGAGAGCAGAATAACCATGACTTGTCCGGACTTCGCGCGAAAGTGGACTTCCTGGTCTCTCGTGTTTCCTTGTCTTCTGACAGTGTCTACGAGGGTTTCTCGCTCGCGGAGGTCAATCCAGAGATCAAGTTCCAGCTTCGTATGACCGACGATTTCATCACGCGCAAAGCCAAAGTGCCTCTCGAAGGCTTCGTTGACTTCCAATACGCGCCCTTCCTGAAGCGTGCTGATCCAAAGGATAGTAGGGCTACAATGAAAAGCCTTTGAGAATTTTTCTTCGGATAGGCGCAGCGCTTTCTCCACGCGTCTCTGATCGGTGACATCTTGTGCTATCCCGCGAACGATAGGGGCGTTCGCGCCACCGGTTCGGAGCGTATTGTGGTACTCCCAGACTCTGCGTTCGGTGGTTTTAGTAAGAACGACCATTGAACCTCTAACGAAGCCGTCTCTCTGTATGTCGAGAAGAGATTGATCAAATTGAGCGCGCGCCTCGGGCAGCAGAAAATCTCGCATGGGCTTATTCAGCAGCTCCTCCCGGGAATACCCAAGAAGCTTGGCGGGCAGTTCGTTGACGGACAGAAGACGCCCTTCGAGATTGTGCGTGAAGATCAGATCAGTGGAGTGCTCAACCAAATCGCGGTACAGATCTTCACTCTCCCGCAAAACGATCTCGATCTCCTTGCGAGCCGTAATCTCCTGAGCGGTGCCCACAAGAGTCGTAACGTTGCCAGCCGGATCTTTGGCGGTAAATCCGATGGCCCTTATCCACTTCACTGTCCCGCTGGGGCAGATGATGCGAAATTCCTCGTCGAAGCGATTTGTATTCTCCAACTTCTCAAGCTCTGCCACTACGCGCGGCCGGTCTTGGGGATGTATCAACTCGCGGTAAGAGGTTGGATTGGAATAGAGTGAATCGAGGGGGAGTTCACAGATCTGTTCAAATGCCCGGCTCACGTGGGAGACTTCCTTAGTTTGGGGGTCCAAAATCCAGAATATTTCCTTGAGCGCAGGCTTCCGCTGATAGCAAAGACTGTCAGGCAGTAGATCATGGGAAGAGAATAGCTTCCATATCATCGGCTTTCTCCAGTTCGTATTCATGAAGCTGCGGCGCAGGGCGTTGTCGACCGGGAAGGACCAGCCAAGAGAACGTGGCATTGAGAAGCATATTGATGGGACAGCCACACGGTGCTGGCACAAAGGTCGAGCAACGAAATATCGAGTGGCTTCCGGATGTGCTGAGAGAGGTCATGCAGCTGCTTCTATACTCGCGGGAAACACCACTTCTGTTACTTACCCTTACAACTAACTACAGCGGAAGTCAAGGAACAGGGAAAGAACTAGTCAGGAAACAAACAGCGGACTCACTTAGCTAACCCATGTCTCCGGGTTGGACCGCGAAGAAGTGGCGCGCCTGGAGGGGTTCGAACCCCCGACCCTTAGCTCCGGAGGCTAATGCTCTATCCATCTGAGCTACAGGCGCGCCGTTCGCTTCTCGATGAAAGCGAGGAAGCAGAGTGCACTTCCCTGCTGCGATTCTATCGCTGAATGGGTGCTGGCGCTAGGGCGGGAATCGGCTAGGGGACAGACCTGGATGGCGCGCCAGAGCGCCGAGTGTCTTACTTGGAGGCTCAGGCTGAACCGGGATTGTACCCCCTACGGAGATCATGGCTCACGTGCTAGCCTCTGGCGCGATCCTTGATTTGTCTGGCTAGTTTTTCGATTTCGTCAGCCTTTCTTAGCATGGCTAGGGAAAGAACCGTGGTGGAATCGGTTTTTTCCACATCAGTCTTTAGCTGGGCTGCGAGGTCGTAAAGCTTCTCGACATCCTTCTTTATACTTTTCTGGCGCTCTTCGAGCATGGCTTTGCTGCTGTTCGGCGGAAAATTCGCCGAGTTTGGACTATTCGAGGCGTCGTCGGGGCTCTCGGGGCGGCGCTTGCTGCCGCGCGAGGTGTCTTGCGACGAGGAGTCCTGGAAACGCGCCAAGGCTCCGGGCACGACCGCGAAGGACATAAGAAGTAACCGACGTCTGGAAGACTGCATAGTTCCTCCCCAGCCAAGAAATCGCGCCGGCGCGCTTGCCGCGCAACCCTGAGTGATATACTTTCCCTCCCATAGAACATGATGTCCAGCCCCTTCACCCAATTCTTTGACTTCACGATACCCAACGCTCTGCATCTTGCGGGCATCCTCATTCTGGCCCTGATTTGCGTCCGTTTACTACGGTCCGCGACGAACAAACTGGTCAAACCAGCCGCTACGCAATCGAAGGGAGCGCAGCAGCGGGAGCAGCAGACGCGGGCATTGGCGGACAAGACTTACGGCGCGGGATGCCAAGCGATCTGGATTGTGGCTGCGCTGACCGCGCTTCCCGAATTCGGGATTAGCGCGCTGCCTGGAGTGATGATTGCGGGCGCCACAATATTGGGCCTTAGCATCGGAGCGCGGGACACGATCCGCGACGCTATCGCGGGCTTTCAGATTGTGATGGAAGACCAATTTGCGACCGGCGATACGATTCAAACGGGCGATACCGTGGGTCGCGTGGAGCAACTGACGCTGCGGCGGACCGTTGTGCGAGACGGACGCGGCGCGCTGGTGTCCCTTTCCAACGGCGAAATGAGGTCGGTTAGCAACCTGAGCCGAGACTGGTCGCAGGCCTTCGTGGATATCGGCGTGGCCGCGGGCACGCCACTGGAAAAGACATTGCAGGCCCTGGAAAGCGCGGCGGCGGGGTTGCGTAGCGACGCGGCGTGGTCGCAGGCGCTGGTCGACGGGCCACGCGTATTGGGTGTGCAGGGATACGATCACACTGGCGCGACACTGCGTTTACAGGTGCGCACCGCACCGACGCGCCAGGACGAGGTGTGCCGCGAACTCCGCCGGCGCATTCATATGGAGTTTCAGCGGCAAGGCATTGCGGTGGCGAGCGGAGGGGCAGCCGGCACGGCAGGGGCGGCGCTGACGTGAGACGACGCCGGACAGGCGAATTGAGGCGAGGAGGACAACATGGCGCAGGTGAGCTATGAGGAAGTCAACCTAATGTTGCGGCTGTACGATATGAGGCGAGAGCCGCGGCTGCGGCAAGCGCGCGCGTGGTTCGTGGAAAATTTCCATCCTACGTCCGCGGAAGACATGATAGAGAAATATCCGCAGGGAGGCGAAGAGAACACATTCATTCGCATGGTGATCAGCTATTGGGACATGGTAGCGAGCATCGTCAATCGCGGACTGATCAATGACGAGCTGTTCTTCGAGAGCAACGGTGAGATCTGGGTGGTGTGGGACCGTATGCGTACTATCGTGCCGACTTGGCGGGCGGCGTTCAAAAATCCGCGGCTGTTTGCGAACATTGAAGAGACTTACAAGCGGCTGGAAACATGGCGGGAGAAGCACGCGCCAGGATCA
>Ga0210408_10005472_pt1 | contig 11153 bp, 10 predicted proteins | sample IncBWH4MmetaG_FD_155471 | JGI IMG/M metagenome (GOLD analysis project Ga0210408, IMG submission 155471) | Forest soil microbial communities from Barre Woods Harvard Forest LTER site, Petersham, Massachusetts, United States - Inc-BW-H-4-M | ecosystem: Environmental > Terrestrial > Soil >... | reverse complement strand
CCATCGATCACATTGGCGTATCGCGCAAAATCCCTGCCGCCGAGAATCGCTCGCGCCTGCGCCGTTTGGTCGGCGAAGCTCGCGGCGCTTATCCCGGCGGCTTCATTGTTCGAACGGCGGCCGGCGGCGCTTCCGACGAAGAAATCCGTACGGACATCGAGTTCCTCGGCAAGACCTGGAACGAAATCAAGGAGCGCAGCGAGGAACGCAAAGCGCCAGCGCTTCTGCACCGCGACCTGAATCTCGTCGAGCGCATTCTCCGCGACTATGTCAGCGACGACTTCACCGCCATCTGGATCGACAGCGAGGAGGAGTACGGCAAGGTCGTCGAGTTCGTCAGCCGTTTCCAGCCGAAGCTCGTCAATCGCGTCAAGCTCTACAGCAAGGAAACGCCGATCTTCGAGGAGTTCGGCATCCAGCACGAGCTCGACAAAGCGTTGCGCGCGAAGGTTTGGCTCAAATCCGGCGGCTACATCGTCATTAACCACACCGAAGCCCTCGTGGCTATCGACGTCAACACTGGCAAGTTCGTTGGCAAAGGCTCCACGCGCCTCGAAGACACCATCGTCAAGACCAACCTGGAAGCTGTGAAGGAAATCGTGCGGCAGATTCGTTTGCGCGACCTTGGCGGCATCATCGTGGTCGACTTCATCGACATGGAAGAGCGCCGCAATCGCGAGAAGGTCTTGATGGCGTTGCAGCAAGCGCTCGAGCAAGATAAGGCTCCTTCCAAGGCACTGTCCTTCAACGAATTCGGTCTGGTCTGCATCACCCGCAAGCGCACCAAGCAAGCGCTCGAGCGCGTGCTCTGCCAGCCTTGCCCGTATTGCACCGGCTCCGGCATGGTCAAATCCATCCCCACGCTCTGCTACGAAATTCAAGCCGAAGCGCGCAAGATGGCCATCGCCACCGCCGACAACGAAGCGCCGAATCTTACGCTGCGCGTGCATCCGGAAATCGCCAAAGCTCTGAAGACCCGCGAATCCATGCTGATCGACGAGCTTGAGCAGACCACGCACAAGCACATCATCATCCAGTCCGACGCTACGCTGCACTGGGAGCAATACGACATCTGCTAAGCGACAGGACAGATCATGGATCTGTCCTGTTTCTCTCTCTACCCAAAACCTGACCACGATCGAGGGACTCCCCTGCGTCGCACCTGTACTTAAGGACAGTTTCGATCTGCGCAAGTCAGTGCGAATTCGGCGTTGCTACACCTCACTCACGCGCCTAGATTGAATCCACGCTGCTCCTCCCAACCCGGAGCTCGAATCCAATTCTCATCCGCTAAGGGAGAAAACTATGTGGACCAAGCAGCAGCCGCAAACGGAGCCGTCAATTCCGCCGGCCCAAGCAGCAAAACCCGCAGTCGTCGCTTTCAATAACACGCCTACGCCGGCGCTCAGCAGTAGTCCGGCTCGCAGCTCCGCGCGCCTGGGTTCCAGCCTGTACATCAAGGGGCATATCACCGGCACGGAAGACTTGCAGATCGACGGAAAAGTCGATGGGCCCATCTCCTTGCGCGGCCACGGGCTCACCGTCGGACCTGCCGCCCAACTCACTTCCGAGATTCACGCCCGCGAAATTGTCGTTTTCGGAAAAGTAATCGGCAATGTTCACGCCCGTGACCGCGTCGACGTCAAGACCGATGGTTCCGTCATTGGTGACATCTCTACGGCACGCATTAGCATCGAGGACGGCGCACACTTTAAAGGTCGCATCGAAATCGATCCCACCAAGGCCCAAAACGCGGCGGCCGATTAGCAACTAAGCGGTTCGAAGACAATCAGTCAAATAAAAAGGGCGAGCCGAGAAATCGGCCCGCCCCGGTAAGCTTGCCGCTTTCGGGCTAGTAGCTTCCCGCAGTTCGCGACTCCGCGCCAGATTGCCGAGGCTCGGTTTGCTGAGCGATCACTTCGCTCTTGGCCTTCGGGCTTGACCAATTGAAGTCCACCATAAGCCCTTCTTTTTCGAGGTATATGGTCTGCGCCAGTGTCCCTCGCTTGTCAGACGCCAGAACCAATTCGCTTGTCTCGCGCCCGCGGACGTTCGGCGAAGCCATTGCAAAAATGCTCACGGTTGGGCCTGACTTCTCCGGCCTTACGACCACAAGAACCAGATGGCCTGCGCCCTCCTGAATCGAGCGAATGGATTGTATGGTGCCGATCGGTTCAATCACAAAGTGATATCGCCCCGCGCCGAGAACTGTGCTTCCCAAACGCGCATTTTCGTTCAGAGTGAATTCCCCGCCGATTACATCTTGGGCCAAAACAGGACCGGCAGCTAGACCCACCGCCAGCGCTCCGACAAATAAGATCCTCGCCAACATCCCCGCATGAATTGATTTGCTATTTGCGTTTATCATTTTCAGCTCCCCTCTTAAAGTAGGTGCACACGTATGCCGCCTCGATTTCCTTGCTAGGTACGTCTCGGGCCGGGTCAAGCGGCAAACAGCGCCTTCTTTGACCGGAAATGGCATGCCAGAGAATTCCGGATTCTCCTGGCACGTTGCTGCATAAAACTCGCGCAAATTCTACGTTGCAACTCTCGCACGGGCCCGCAATCGCGTCCAACGCAAAGATTTTGTTGGCGTTATGCGGAAAAATGCCCATGACATTCTTATCGATGGGCAACATTCCATTTTTTGATTTTTGGGCTTTCGGCGGTTCAGCGGCACAGTTGGACAAACTGCCTCTGCGAGAGAGTTTTTTCCTGAACGATCGCTTTGATTCAGCGCGGTTTGTCGCTTTCGGGAGGCAGTTCCCGCCCGCCCTTTGGCGCTGAGATTCGCTGCTTATCGTCCACCGAAAAAAGCAGGTAATGGCTGAAGCTGTGCCGACGGTGAACGCGCTGCCCTCGCCACTGATAGAAAACGTCGGCGGTTTGCGGCAGCCACATGTCCAGAGCTCCGCTCTTGAAGTGGACGGGCCCATATTCGACGGCAATGTGATCCGCAGCCAGGCGAATTTCCGGCATCGGTGCGACCAGGTCGGTTTCCATTCGCAAAATTTGGTAACTTTCCGCGGAGAGCCAAGCGCGTCCCTTTACCGCCACCGCATAGGATGGACCGTCGCCGCCGAGCTTGTAGCTTCGAAGCTCGTTCGGCCGGTCCCTTCTTTGTAGGAAATGCACTTGCCAGGCGAGTTGCCCACTCGAGCGTGCCAGTCCCTCGCACGACATCTCATAGTTATTTGCGAAACGAGGGTGGAATGCCAGGACCATCGCTGGCAGTCCATTGGTCATAACCGATGCGGGAAATCCCGGCGACGAATACCTAATCGTCCGGTACTCTTCAACATTCAGGAAGCCACTACGCAGCGCCTCGATGGAAACCATGTAATCGAATTTCGCGGTCTCCGCGTCCGACGCCAATCCCTTCTTGTTGATTGTTTCGTGCGTGACCGCCTCCGTCGCCGCGAACCGGTCAACGTTGCGAATTAGCTCCTGCATGCGTGCTCCAGCGTTCCGCACGATCTCGTCCAGCTGGCAAGTAGCTCCAGTTTCGACCGGTGGAATGCTCTCATCTATGTCCGGTGGCATCCATGTTGAACGTCCCATGGTCGCCAGCACTGTCTCATTTAGCGCGGCGGCGTTCAGATCCTCCCTGGTAGCTGCGGATCCACTTCCGGATGCGCCCGCTACCGGGGGCGCACGCAAAATCTCCAGATCCTTCTTGGCTGCCACATCCGTGGGGTGATCGCGGACGTATCCCTCTAACAAAGCAAGGGCCCGTTCTTTGTCGCCGCGTTCGGCCAGGGCTCGCGCCAGCAGCGGCTGTAGGATCGCGGCTTGCCCCCGACCCAGCTCCATTGCCCGTTCAGCTTCTTTGACGCATTCGTCCCGTTCGCCTAGCAGCAACGAGGCTTCGGCGCGTAGCGCGTGCGCTCGCCAGGACGCTGCATCCGCTTCAACGGCGCGCGTCGAATACTCCATTGCCTCACTAGGTTTCTTTTCCTGAATCGACGTCTCGGCAAGCGACACCAAGGCGCGAACATGCCTGGGATTCAGCGCAAGCGTCTGCGTCCAGTACTCTTTCGCTTTAGTCCAATCCTTCAACTCCGAGGAGTACACGCCAAACAGATAACGCACTTCCGCTTGATTGGGAGCCATGCGATTGACCGACTCGAGATGCCCACGCGCGACGTCCGGCTTATTGTCGCGCAGCGCTTCCATCGCCTTTACCACTTCCTTTTGAGCCTTCGGTTTCAGCGCGGCAAGACTGTTCGCAGTCGCGACGTCCAAGCCTCCTTCGGGTACGGTCAGTACAATGGTCACCTTCGCGGAGGATTTCCTTGACGCATCAACCTGTTTGACCGCTCGCTCGTAAGCCGGCGACACCACCTGGATTTTGTACTCCGTCGGCGCGACATTGTTGAAGCTCACGAATCCCGTTTTTGTCGTCGTCTGACGATAGACCTGCCCGGATAGATTCATCAAGGTAACCACTGCGACTCCCTCGACCGGCGCACCGCTTGGCTGCTGGATATAAACCTCTACATTTCCAGTTTCGACTATGTTGTTGAGCCCTCCCTCGCCTGGACCTCGATTGTTCAAAATGTTCAAGGGACCGGAGTCCTGCTGTCCGCATACGCCGGCAGGAAAACCCAGGGCACAACCTATTCCTAAGAGAATGGAGCAATAGGTGAGTATTCGTAGCAAGGGCCACTCCGTCCGGGTGTCCACCAAGGAACTCGGCAGTATCATACATCTTTGCCCGTTATAGGGCGATAACCAGGTGAGCCCGCGCCAGCCACGTTTTTCTCGTGTGCTATCATTTCTTCGTGCTCGATGAAAGCGAGCACGAAATGACGGCACGCATCCTAGACGGAACCAAAATCCGCGACGAAATCTTCGCGGAACTGAAGCACGAAATCGGCCGCCTGGCGCACGACGGCATTCGCCCAGGCCTGGCCGCCGTGCTCGTCGGCGAAAATCCCGCTTCGCAGCTCTACGTCAAATCAAAAATTGCCGCGTGCGAGCAGCTCGGACTTGCCAGCTGGATGCACGCGCCTCCAGCCTCCATCACCACCGAGCAGATGCTTCGCCTTGTCGAGACTTTGAATGTCGACAACGCGGTCGACGGCATCCTCATCCAGCTCCCCCTCCCTCCCCACGTCGATACCAAGCGCGTTCTCGAAGCTGTCCATCCCGCAAAAGATGTCGACGGTTTTCATCCCGTCAACCTCGGTCGCCTCGTCAGCGGTCGCCCCGGTCTCGTCGCCTGTACTCCCGCGGGCTGCATGGAGATTCTTCGCCGCAATGGAATTCAAATCGAAGGCGCCAATGTTGTCGTCCTCGGCCGCAGCGACATCGTTGGCAAGCCCATGGCTCTCCTCCTGATGCACGCCAACGCCACAGTCACCATCTGCCATTCCAAAACGCGCGACCTCGCAGACATTGTCCGCCGCGCGGATATCGTCGTCGCTGCGATGGGCAAGGCCGGCTACGTGCAAGCCGATTGGATCCGTCCAGGCGCCGCCGTAATCGATGTCGGCACAAACAAAGTCACGGACACAAAAGAAGCCGAGTCTCTTCTCCGCAATTTCCCCGCGCGCCTGCAAAAATTTCGAGAAAAAGGCTCCGCACTGATCGGCGACGTGCATCCCGACGCCATCAACACCGCCGGTGCCCTCACGCCCGTTCCCGGCGGCGTCGGCCCCATGACCATCACCATGCTCATGAGCAACACCGTGAAAGCCGCGCGCCTACGCCGCGGCAAAGCTCCTACTAACACAACCACGGTGCAATCCACCGCCGGCGCGCGGTGACGAACGCAATGCTCCGCCTCGGCCTAACCGGAGGCATCGCCAGTGGCAAGACGGCAGTCGCCGCCATGCTCCGCGAACTGGGCTTCGACGTCCTCGACGCCGATTCCCTCGCCCACCAACTCATCGAAGCCGGCCAGCCCGCCTACGACGAAGTCGTCCGCGAATTCGGCCCCGCCATCCTCGATCCAGACAAGCGCGTCAACCGCGCAAAGCTAGCGTCGATTGTCTTCGACGACCGCGCAAAGTTGGCCCGCCTCAACGCCATAGTTCACCCCCGCGTAGAAGCCGCTGCCCACCGCCAGCTCGATGAATGGTCCCGCAACGGCACTCGCCCCGCCGCATTCATCGAAGCAGCACTGCTAGTGGAGGCCGGTTACCACAAAAAATTGGACGGCCTAGTGGTCACCTGGTGCCGCCCCGATCAGCAAATCGAGCGCCTCCGCGCCCGCGGCCTAACCGAACAGCAAGCCCGCCAACGCATCAACGCCCAGCTCCCCGTCGAAGAAAAGCTCCGCTACGCCACGGAAAAAATCGACTGCTCAGGCTCCCTTGAAGAAACCCGCCGCCAAGTCGCAACGTTGGCCGCCAAACTCCGCAACAAAGCCGCCAAATCCCAGCAGTAACACAGGCTTAAGCCGGTGCTCCCCGCGCAAACGCATCGTAACGCTCCGCAACTTGGCGTTGTCATCCTGAGCGCATCCAAGAAGATGCGCGAAGGACCTCGACCACTCGGCACGCTCAACCGAGACGCCATGCGGTAACGTAGATCCGTGCGATGGTAGCCGCCCACGCCGTGTCCACAACTGGACAGTTTGGGAAATGCAATTGATTCTAAGATTTGGTGGAAGCCAAGGAAATACCGTGCCAAATGACTCGCACCAAAGAGCTGCTGAGTTCCACGAACTCGCCGCACACGCGCACCGTGCCGCTGCCGCACACCACGGGAAAGAAGACCACCAGACCGGACAAGAGCATTCCAGACAGGCCCTGGAACATGCCAATAAAGCTCTCCAGTGGTCGCAAGCAGCTCATCGGAAATCCGTGAATTCAACGGGGAAACCGTAAGAATACGTTGACATCACGCCTCTGGCTACAGATGGCCGTTCAATATACACCTTCTGCTCACGCCGCCGCGCCACGCTTTCTTCCTTCTTTAGGAGGCGCTTCAGCCCCCGTGTTCAACGTCGACAAGTGTTAGGCTTTAGCCCCTTTGGAGTCCGTGCTTGCGCATGCCGTCGCTCTCAGCGAATATGAGCATCAGCTCCAACTTCACATAGCACCGATGAATCATAGTTTGAGCCAGGTTGATACAAGAATGACTAAACCTTATTTTTCCGCCCTGTTCGCACTAATGCTTTTACCCTCAGTTTTGGCTGTGGCGGAAACTGTCACATTTCCAAGTGGAGAGATCACTCTGCACGGGGTGCTCTATAAACCCGAAGGAACCGGACCCTTTCCCGCAGTTGTTTATAACCACGGAAGCGCGCCCGGCATGATGAGTAAGGAGGCATTCGCCGCGCTCGGTCCGGTGTTCGCAAGCCATGGATGGGTATTCTTCGGACCTTACCGCCGCGGGCAGGGATTGAGTGCCTCCGCAGGACCGTATATTGGCGACCAGATCGCCGCTGCCGAGAAAGCCGGAGGCGTCTCTGCGGCTGCCGCAACCATGGTGCGGTTATTGGAGACGGATCATTTGGACGATCAGTTAGCGGGCCTAGCGTGGTTGCGAAAACAGACTTTCGTTCAACCGAAGCGCATCGCAGTGGCGGGAAACTCGTTTGGTGGTATCGAAACTGTGCTAGGAGTAGAACGAGGAGGATATTGTGCGGGGATCGATTCCGCTGGCGGCGCTCAGAGCTGGTCGGAGGCTCCTGCGTTACAGTCGCTTATGACGCGCGCCGTGCGAAATGCAAAAGCGCCCATCTTCTTTTTTCAGGCCGCAAACGACTTTGACCTGTCGCCAAGCAAGACACTCTCCGCAGAGATGAGCGCGGTGAGCAAGACGTACAAACTGAAGATTTATCCCGCCTACGGCGACTCCCCGGGAGACGGTCACACCTTCGGCTACTTTGGATCCGACGTCTGGGCCGATGACGTTTTCGCATTTCTGAACCAGCATTGCACCAAGTAGTCGTCGCGCCCTTGCGAATTTGCGCGGGCGCCCCATCCTTTCACGTTTGCTTAATGTGTTATGGATTGTTGCCCCGCGCCACCTCGAAACGCACCGGCCGCGAACGTGCCGTCGCGTAAACCTTGCCAAAGCGCCCTGAACTGAAAATGTGCAGCGTTTTGTCCGCACCGTCAGGTGCATCAAGAACCCGCGGCGACCAAACACTTACGAGGTAATACACACCAGGCCCCGGCAGGTCGGCCGCAACGTCACTAAAGCGAGGCGTTGTCGGATGTCCGATCGCCAGCTCGATGAAGGTTCGCTGCGCTTTGCCCTTCTGAACCGTGAATGGTCCCCAACCGTGGCCCGAGCATAGCGGCTCAATAGGAATCGTCCGCACGACATTATGTTGTGAATCCTGAATCTCCAAAGCAGGTTGTGGTTCCTTACACTCTCCCTCAGCGAGCGGCATCGCCGCATTCACGTTCTCCCACCGCAGATGCAACGGAACCCGTTCGCCCATACCAAAACTTGCCCGGTCTATCGAGAGCCCCGCTCGAATTCCCTCAACCGCTTCGCCCCAGTTTGGCGCAAGAGTGTCGACATCGATCACGCGAAAGTGTGTTGCAGCCATCACGAATACCGGATCCTCGCCCGGCCCAGCAGCCGTTCGCCACTCGATGTGCGTAACATCCGCCAGATCTGCTGCGCTCATTTCCGCATCTGCCGTTGCCCGCCCGCCTTCTATATCGCACCTTCGCAGAAGGTCTGTCTTCCACGAGGGCCACGCTCGCTTCGTATCCTCCTCCATCTGTTCTGGCGTGTACGATGGTCGCTTAACAGAATCCACCGTAGGTAATGGGTCGAGCCGCGTGTCAAGCCTCGTTCCCAAGGAAGGTCCTTGCCGCACAGTGTAGAGGCTTGCGCAACCGGCCGGGTGTGCCACAGAGGCTGTCTGCCCAGATACTTCCGCATGCAACGTCGCGCGCTCATCGCTGTAAACGGCCGCCTCCATCACAGAAACACGCAACACTCCACCTCTCCCCTCTCCAGTGGATGGAGAATTCGCCTCGGCCCGGTAACCGGTGCTGTTCACCATCGAGCACATGTGCATCGGCCACTCGGATGGAATGAAGAGATAGACCGCCTGCTTCGCCCACCGAAAATAGAAAGTGACCCAATCCGCCCACTGACAGGACTCCCCGCTCGATGCCCAGTGCACGTCGAGCGTGGCCCGTCCGCCCGGCGCGAGCAGGATCTCGTTCCCAGCCTGCCGTTCCGGAGCGTACGACACTGTATTAGCTTGGTCGCAGAGCCAGCACATTTCAACATTCACGCCATGCCCGTCGGCTGCGAACATGGGCCCTGCCTCCCCATGAAGACGACAGGCCGCGTTGCTTTTGTTTTGGAAGTGCAACGATACCGTTTGCTCTCCCGCAGGTAGGTTCGAAAACGTGAAGGTCGCGTCGATTGAATCAGGATCACACAAAGGAGCCTGCCCAGCCTCATGCGCCACCACTTGCGGAGCGTGCAGGCCAGCTAAAGTCTGCGCATGGCCTGTTGCTACCGTGCTCACTCCAAGGGATAAAGCCAATACGCACAAGCGCTTCAGATAAGCCGTGCCCATGTCCCGCAGTATACCCAACTAGGTGGGCGCCCTCTCCTTGCGGGTTTGGTTCCTATAATGGTGGGTCTTAAGCTGAAGGCAGGTGGCCTCACTTGACTTAAGCGGAGGTGGCCTTTCCGTCAGGCGAGCCGAGATTGCCACTTCGAGGGCGTGCGATTCTACGCCAGCTTTTAACGAAGTGCCGGTCCCTCAAAACGCAGGTGATCGCCAGTTGATCCCACGAGTCTCCGAAACATTCCGGGTAGAAAAAATCTGGGCCTCGTGAATGATGTGGAGCCACATTCCGCCCTTCGGACGGTCGCCACGATTCCGCGTAGGGCATACTGGGCCGGGTGCCCCACACGCCGTTTCTGCGTGTGGGGCTTTTGACTTTGTTTTATGCCGAGCGGCCCATTCTTTAGAGTTTTGTTAAGCGCCCACCCACCCAGTTGTCATCCTGAGGTCCGGCGCATTTCAGCCGGGCCGAAGGACCTCAACGTTCAGTCCTTGCGCAAATCAAATGTCCGCGCGTCAAAGAGCCTTCGCCACACGTTCCAGCAAACCAATGCACCAAGGACGACCCCTATAAAAAGTCCATACTCTGCTCCCATGATCGGCAACCACGGTTGGTACGCTCCGAGGTCAATCCATCCAGTGGATTGAGCAAACAACGAAATCGCGCTTCCCAGCACCAGAAACGCGGCAGATATGCCCAGAGCGGTGCCCACACCGACCGCGAACCCATAAATGACGATGCCAATCTTCTGGTGCGCGCCTCGGGGCACAGTGTACACGGGAGCTAGTCTCCTCAGGGGATGGGCAAGAACGCTGGCCCAAGCTCCCGGAATTCGGTGTCTGTTCCCCGAATTCCTCGCTTCAGGAATGACCGTTGTTTTCTGGCCCTTTCTAACTCCGTTGGTAGTTTCAAATCGATTGCAGGGCCACCTGGTGCTACGCGAACCAATTTGATCTGATTTATGTCAATAAATGCAACCACCCAGATCTCGAGGAATGGTGAGCGCACCTTCTTCATTTCTTCGATAACTTGATCGAAGTCGAGCAGTTTCGCAGTGTTTCGTGCGTTAACCACAAGAAGGTAATGGCCGGGATAGGCGCGCCTGCACTTTTTTCCGATGACTTTCATGATGTCGTCGACATTTTCTTCCCAATCGACAATTTCGATACTGCGCGTCTGGATGACGTTGTGCCCGGAACTTTGATCGATGTGGTGTAATCGCGTGTCGGGAGTGCTTTCGACAGTTTCGATCTCTACCCACCATTCCTCATCCTTCAATTTTGACAACGCCAGCGCTAGCGCGCCAGTCGTCCAAGCTTCCCGCTCCTTTTTAAATCGTCCATCCGTGCGCGCCCGTTCAACGCCATAGGTTTCGCTAATCGTTGCCATTCGCTTGATTGCTATGTATGGGCTCATCCACAGTTCCGAATAGTTGGACGCAGTGATCATCTCGACGCGACAGAAGAGGCAACGCGGCTTGCGGTCCACAAGAATTTCTTCATCCCGGCCGCAGGTGGGACAGCAAAATCTCATTGTCCTTTTACTTTAGACCTCGGACGGGAATGTCGTCCACCGATCAGCCGGCCTGCCCGAAACCAAACGCCGGGTGCCCCTCGATAAGAGCGAAGGCGTTGTCAAGGCACAAAACTC
>Ga0210408_10005470_pt1 | contig 11156 bp, 7 predicted proteins | sample IncBWH4MmetaG_FD_155471 | JGI IMG/M metagenome (GOLD analysis project Ga0210408, IMG submission 155471) | Forest soil microbial communities from Barre Woods Harvard Forest LTER site, Petersham, Massachusetts, United States - Inc-BW-H-4-M | ecosystem: Environmental > Terrestrial > Soil >... | reverse complement strand
GGGCGAAGCCCGCGAGCAATCTCTCCGGGCGCGCCAACAATTCGGCCCTACCACGAACAGCCCCTGCATCAGCACCAGGTCGCGCAGACCCAGTTCCCTGCGCCCGCTTGCTGCGGTCGTGCCGCGATGGCTATTGACCTCAATCGTCCTGCGGCACCGGCGGCATGCCGATGCGTTCCAGGAAGGCGCCATAGCGTCGGTCGCTGACAATCGACGCGAGCAGGAAGTCACGCCGGGTCCAGATGATGCCCGGGTCGTGCAGCGTGCGGGCTTTTTCCAGCCACTCGAAGCTCTTGTTGGTCTCGCCAAAGAATGCATAGGTCTCCGCGACCTGGAACTCGGAGCCCTGCGATTGGCTCAGCAGTGCCGCGAGCGCAGCCTGCGCCTCTTTGGGGTGATGGGTCGCGAGCCATGCCAGGGGCAGGCCAAAGCCGCGCCACGACGCGTCGGGCTCGGCCTGAAAGGCCGCCAGCGCCGCCGCCGGCTCACCCATCATTAGCAGTGTCCGCCCCAGCTCGTAGTGCAGGCCGGGAAACTGCGGGTTGAGCGTAATGGCTTGCCGCAGCACCGCAACGGCCTCCGGGAGGCGGCGCGCGTAATGCAGCGCTCTGGCCAGATACTTGCGGTGCAGCAGATTGAGCGGGTCGGCATCGACGGCGCGGCGGAAATGGGCCACGGAGTCGCTGATCCGGCCGGTGGCTGCAGTCAGATGACCATTGATCTGCTGCGCCAGTGCGTTGTTCGAATCGAGCGCCGCGACCTTCGCCAGTGCCTCCGCCGCCGCCGTCCAGTTCAGATCGTACTGCAGGTGCGCGGCCGCGAGCGTGACGTACGGCTCGGGAAGATTCGGATCGAGGGCGATGGCACGCCGGGCCGCGGTCGTGACCTTCTCGTATCCGGTTCCGGTCGTGTCGAGCCCCTGGGCGACGCGGCGCGTGTGACAGAAGGCGAGCCACGCCCACGCCGGGGCATAGTTGGGGTCGAGCGCCAGCGCCTGCTGATAAAGCAGCACGGCGTTATCAAGGTCCGCTGCCGTATCCCGGTCGGTGACGTAACGCGCCTGCAGGTAGAGGTTGTGTGCCTCGGAGCTGGTGGTCTGTTTCGGTGCGGGCGCCTCAGTGCCGAGCAAGCTGATCTTGAGCTGCTCGGTCACCGCGTGCGCGATATCGTCCTGTACGGCGAAGATATCTTTCACGTCACGATCATAGGTCTGTGACCACAGGTGAAAGCCGTTGTCGGCGCGCACCAGCTGCGCGGTGATACGCAGGTGCTCGCCTGCCTTGCGCACGCTGCCTTCGAGCACGTGCGTGACGCCCAGAATGTGCGCGATCTCGCCGATGGTGGTCGCCTTTCCTTTGAACGAGAACGAGGACGTGCGCGCCGGGACCCGCAGGTTGGGAATTCTCGTCAGTACGTCGATCATTTCCTCGGCCAAGCCGTCGGAAAAGTATTCCTGGTCGTGCTTCTCGCTCATGTCGGCGAAGGGCAGCACGGCGATGGACTTTTCCGCCGCGGCAGCCGCCGCGCCATCGGGGACCTCTCGCGCCGCCGCGCCGGGATCGGCTCTGCCGGTCATCGTTCGCCACGGCTGCCACACGATGGCCGCCGCGAGCACTGCCGCGCCGACCAGGACGCCGGCGATCAGGCGCGTGCGCCGCGGCGCCGCCGCGGCTGCCGGCTGCGGCCCGGCGCCAGTCGGCGGGCCAGCGCCGGGGGGCGCAGGAGTGCTGCTGACCGGTACCCCCAGCAGAGTCGCAATCCGCGCGCTGAACGCGGGCGGCGTCGCACCCGCGGCAAGCCGCGTCCATTGCACCCGCAGGAATGAGTCGGGCACGTCCGCGCCCGCATCCGGGGTTGCGTCAATACAGACCGGAACGATGAAGGTCTTGTTGCGGGCCATCATGTGGGTGCGCTGCTCGGCGAGCCCCCATTCGAGACGGAAGTAGCCCTCCTCTCGCGAGGCCGTGTTCGCGGATATGATCGGAACGAACAACGCGCAGTCGCGGATCTGCTGGCGGATTTTCTGGTCCCACGCATCGCCGCCGCGCAGCTCGCTCTGATCGAACCACACCTCGATACCGGCAGTGCGCAGCGCCTCACAGATACGCCGCGCCGCCTCCGCATCCTGCGACGCGTAGCTGAGGAACACCGCCTGTGAAGCCTGGCCTGACAAAGTGTCGTTCCTGGGACTGGGTCGCGGCTGCAGGTGATCGACACCCCCCGGGATCAACGCCGCGCCCCCAAATTTTTAAGTGCTTGTGATTCGGGACTGACCCCAATACTAAGCCATACCGCTTCACGTTTGGCACCCCGAAGTGCGTGATCCTGCTCACGGATGGCCGCTGAAGTGACGCGCAGAATGTCTGCTGCGCAAGAGATATGCGCGAACTCGGTTATCAGTCATGAGCATGACTCAACTCGTCATCGGCACCGCCCTCGGCTTTTTCGTCGCCCAAGGTGTGCTCTACAGCATCAAGCACCTTATCGGCTGGCTTCAGCGCAGCGACGCGCGAAAACGGAGTCTCAAGCCATCCCATTCGCTGGGGTCCACCTTCATCGGCGGCTTCACCAGGTACGCACCACTGGTGGGAGCCGGCGCGGCTGTCATCACGTTGGGGGTGTGGGCTGTCGGCGACTATCTGGCGGCGCAATCTGCGGGCAGCGCGGCGACGGCCGAGGTCCTCGAACCCTCAACGGCCGTGCCCGTTGCGGACGCGCATGGCTCACCGGACCAGGTTGCGGGACATGCTCCGGCGCCCAAGGGCGGGCGCTCAGCAGCGGTTCCGGTTGACAACGTCGACCCGTACACCGACTCGGACTTCAAGGTTCAGCGCCGCTCGCACCATGCGGGGACCGCTTTGAGTCTCAAGGAGACTCTCCTGCAGCGGTCCGAAGGAAAAGCTCGCGCGGACCTGCTCAGGGAGACTCAACAGCACCTGTACCGGTCGCAATACGACTGCGAGGCTGCCGACCGCGCCAGCAAGTACCTTCAGGCCGGCCTTGACGTTTGGGGCTTCGCAACGTGGCAGATCAGGTACTTCCCGGTGAACAGCTACAAGGGCGCCACGCTCCCGCAGTGCAAGGACATTAAGGATGTCGTCGACCCCTCGCCGTTGCACTTGCAGTCAACCGTCGCGCAGGAGAATCACCCGTGATCTATCTCGCGCTGCCAATCGCGCCATGGACTGTTCTTCCTCAGATCGGCTGGTCGATCGATTTGGCCAGTTGCGTGAAAAGTTTTGGGCCGGCCTCGGTCATGAACCAACAATCTTCCAGCCGGATACCGAATTCTCCAGGAATATAGATTCCCGGCTCGTCGGAGAAGCACATCCCGGCCTGAAGTGGGGTTGCATCGTTACGCACGAGATAGGGCGGCTCATGCCCGTCCATTCCAATCCCGTGGCCGGTCCGATGCGACAAACCCGGTAAGCCATAGTCTTTGCTCCAGCCCTTCTGCTCGTAGAACGCGCGGACCGCCTGGTCGATGGCGCCGACCGGAGTGCCGAGCTTCGCCGTCTCGAGCGCGATCTCCTGGCCCCGCTTCACCGTGTCCCAAACCTCCCGCTGACGAGGCGAAGCGTCGCCGAATACCCAGCTTCTGGAGATGTCGGACTGGTAGCCGTGAACGCTGCAGCCAGTGTCGATGAGGATGACGGACCCGTTGCGCACTTGTTGCGGTTTGACGGACCCGTGCGGATAGGCGCTCGCCTCATTAAGCAATACCAGGGAGAATTCATGCGAGCCGCCCAGCTGCTCTGTCGCCGCGATCAGCAAGCTCAGGATGTCGGAGCGGCGCATGCCGGCTTCGATCCGACCGCGCAAGTGTCGCAACGCTGCAATCGTGACGTCGTTGGCTGCCTGCATTAAAGCCAGCTCCGCTGCTGACTTGACTACCCGGCAAGCACGGACAAGCTCGTCTCCTAAAACGACCTCTCGTCTTATGGCCGATGCCTTGGCCACGTTTTCGACGATGAAGAGGCGCGTGGTTGCTTCCACGGCGAGCGGCCCTGCGATCGCGGAATCGCGTAGTGCGCCGGCAATCAGATCAAACGGACTCTCATCTTCCTTCCAGGGCCGAACGTCGCCCGTTATCTTCAGTGTTTCGCGGATTGAAGGCTCTTCGAAGAAAGGAGTGACGACGACCACTTGACCCTCGGCAGGGATCACGGCTGCAGTCGTCCTCTCGGACCTCCACCAGTGGATGCCTGTGAAATACTCGAGCGTTGATCCCGCCTCGACCAACAGTGCCGCGATCTTTCGCTGCTGCATCGCGGTTTGCACCTTGGCGACGCGAGCGCTGTGCTCCTGCGCGGTGATGGGCTGGACGCCAGTGGTTATCGATCTCAGGCCGGCGGCCCGCGCCCGGGCCGCCCCGACCTTCGCGGCGTCGGCAATCACGGCGACTCCCGCCGTCAATCCAAAGAAAGCACGTCTGGAAAATGTTGTCATGGATTCTCCGCACGCAGACAAACTGCGCTGGGACACACGAGCAATCCCTTCCGCCCGGTGAGGGACGTTTGCGCCTCAGCCAGACTGGCTGTGCGGCGATTCTGACATGGGCGTACCTCGATCGGCGTTGACAGGCACTGCAAGTGATTGATTTCAAGGTACAATCAATTGCACGGATCAGCCTGCGAACCAGGAGGTCGGGAGTTCGACAACCCGGCGAGTCCGCGAGTGCTCACGGCCTCCGACCACGAGGAACACCTTCATGCGTCTTGTTTCGATCGCTGTGTTGACCATGGCGCTGGCTGTCTCGATCTGCCCCGCTGCCCGTGCCGACACGCCGGACAACGTGCGCACCGCAAGGCGCGTGTTCCTTGAAACCATGGCTGAAGGACGTTTCGACCGGCTCGACGAAATCTACGGTCCCAATTTCGTAGCGCACGGTGCCTCGGCTGACTACACCCTCGAGCAGGACAGCGCAGCGACCAAGTCCTGGCGAGCGGCCATGCCGGATCTCAAGGTGACGGTAGAGCGTACGGTTGCCGGCAAGGATCTGGTCGCGGTGCACTGGAAGGCGGTCGGCACGAACACCGTGATCGCCGGCGGTATGCCGGGCGACGGCGCGCGGATCGGTGTCGAGGGAATGACCTTCTTTCGCTTCTCGTCCGGACGGATCGTGGAAGCGTGGACGATCGTCGATATCGCCACGCTCAGAAAGCAGTTGAGCTGAAGGCCAAGGAGACTGCAGGGCGGGGAGGTGCGCCCGGGCACCCCTGGTCGAGCTCGACGGCCGCCCCGCGGTGTTCGCGGTCCGCCTTGGGCAATGGTCCGCCCGGATTATGTGACATCCGTCACTGCCGGCGGCCGCGGCCGCGGCCGGATTTGAGATCTCCGGACATACCTCGAACCGGGAATCCATTTAGCTTAATGCGGTGAACATCCGCGCCAAGGTGGCCGCGCTGACGGCAGCTATTTTCCTCGTCCTCGGGATAGCCGAAATCGTGGTCGAGAAGCAGGTCGTCATGCCGAGCTTCGCGGAGCTGGAGCGCGCAAACGCCCACGTCGCCATGCGACGCATCAACTTCGCGCTCGACCTGGTGATTGACCGGATCGCCGTCTCGGCGACGGACTGGGGCAACTGGGTCGACACCTACCGTTTCGTGCAGGATCGCAATCCTGATTTCATCAAGACCGACATCACCAACGTCGCTCTCCGGCAGCTCAACATCAATGTCATGCTCATACTCGATCTGGACGGCAACGTCGTGGCGTCCAAGTCGCTGGAACTCAAATCCGACCAGCCACTCGGGTTGGATCTGGCGGCCCGCCAGGCTCTGCCGATCGACTTCCCCTGGCGAGCGAACCTGCGCACCGCTCGCCCGGCGCGGGGGCTGCTGGCGACGAACCGTGGGATCCTGATGCTTGCGACTGCGCCGGTGCTCGACGGCAACGGCGGCGGCCCGGTTCGCGGGATGATCGCCATGGGGCGGCTTCTTTCAGCGTCGGACGTCAGGAGCATCGGCGCCCAGGCGCAGGCCGACCTGACCCTGCTCGCTCCGGGAGCGATCCATGGGCGCGAGCAACTCCTCGAGAGTAACGACGTCACGCGCGTGTATCGCACCTTCGACGACCTCTACGGTCGGCCGGTGATGACGCTGCGGGTCGACGTGCCGCGCGAGGTGACGCTGCGCGGTTACGCGGCCGTCACCTATGCCTCGATCTGTCTCGTGGGGGCCGCGGTGGTCGTGCTCATCCTGCTGGTGAGCGTCCTGAATCGCCTGATCCTGACCCCGCTCGCCGTCGTCACGCGCCACGCAGTGGCGCTGGATGAGGGCAAGGATCTGACCACGCGGCTCGATCTTGCGCGCACCGATGAGATCGGCGTCCTGGCACGTGAGCTGGATCGCATGGTGGCCCGCGTCGCCGAGTCGCGCACCCAGCTCGTCGATCAGTCCTTCCAGGCCGGCTTTGCCGAACTGGCCAAGGGCGTGCTCCACAATCTCGGCAACGCCATGACGCCGATCGGCGTGCGGCTGGCGAACCTGAGGGAGCGGCTGCGGGCTGCGCCCTGCGATGACGCCGAGCAGGCCGTTGCGGAGCTTCAGGCCGGGCCGGTGGACCCGCAACGAAGCGCGGATCTCGAGGAATTCCTGCGCCTGGCCTGCAGGGAGCTCGCCGGCACCGTGCGCTCGGCCCAGGCGGACGTCGAGGTCATGACCCGCCAGGCAACCGCCATACAGACGGCGCTTGCCGAGCAGCTGCGCTCCGCACGCAATGAGCACGTGATCGAACCGGTGCGTCTGACCGAGCTCGTAGCGCAGTCGCTGGAGATCGTGCCCGACTCCTGCCGGCAGCGGCTGGTGGTCGACGCCGACGACACGTTACGCAAACTGGGTGTGGTGCGTGTGGCGCGCACCGTGCTGCGCCTGATCCTGCAGAACCTCATCATCAACGCCGCGGACGCGGTGCGCGATGCGGGCAAGGAAAAGGGCGTATTGCGAGTGAGCGCCGAGATCACGCGCGAGGCTGAGCGTCAGCAGCTGCACCTGCAGTTCCAGGACGACGGTGTCGGCATTCCTGCGCAGAATCTCGAGCGGGTATTCGAAAAAGGATTCTCGACCAAGTCGCCGGAAACCAACCACGGTATCGGTCTGCACTGGTGCGCCAACGCCATCAACGCGCTGGGTGGACGCATCTGGGCGGCGAGCGAGGGTCCCGGGCGCGGCGCATCGATGCATCTGCTGGTGCCCCTGGTCGCTCGTGAAACCATGTCTCTTGCCGGAGCTGCGTGAGGTCCCCATGGCTGAATTGAACCAAACGACCATTCGGGTGCTGGTGGTCGATGATGAACCGGGGGTTCGGGATGCCTACCGGCAGGTCCTGGCGGAGAGTGATGTGAGTCAGGAGGTCGAGGGTTTTCGCGAGCTGCGCAGCCGACTGTTCAGCAGGAATTCGCCCGAGCGCTCACGCTCCAAAGCGCGCCCGCACAGCACCACCTTCGAGCCGGTGTTCTGCGATCAGGCTCAGGCGGCGGTCACTGCGGTGAAGGAGGCGCTGGCGCGCAACCAGCCGTTCGCCGTGGTGTTCCTGGACATGCGCATGCCGCCGGGCCCGGACGGGGTGTGGGCGGCCGCGCAGATCAGGGAGCTGGATCCGGCGGTCGAGATCGTCATCTGCACGGCCTACTCCGACGCGGATCCCAGTGATATCGGCGGGTTGGTGCCCCCCGAAGACAAGCTCTCGTACCTGCAGAAGCCCTTTCATCCGCATGAAGTGCGGCAAATGACCATTGCCCTGGGCAGCAAGTGGCGCGCCGAGCGACGCATCGTCAGGCTCGCATACTTCGATACGCTGACCGGTCTGCCCAATCGCGAGCAGTCGCATAACCGGCTGGTGCGCGCGCTGCAGGCGGCGAAGGAAAATGATCGCACCCTTGCGGTGCTGTATCTGGATCTTGACAACTTCAAGAGGGTCAACGACACGCTCGGTCATGCGGCGGGGGACGAGCTGCTGCGCCTGGTCGCGGACCGGTTGCGCAACTCGCTGCGCGATCGCGTCGATACGGCGGTTCCCGGCGCCGGCGCCGGCCCGCGGCTGGGCGATATTGCCCGCCTCGGTGGCGATGAATTCATGGTGCTGCTGCCGAGTATTCGCTGTGCCGCCGACGCGGGCAGCGTGGCCGAGCGGCTGATCGAGGCGTTGCGGGAACCTGTGCAACTCGCCGCGAACTCCCTGGTGGTGACTCCGAGCGTGGGAATCGCCGTCTATCCTGAGGACGGCACCGATGCGGTGACCCTGCTGCGCCACGCGGATCTGGCGATGTATGTTGCCAAGCGGCGCAGTTCCGGCACCTACGCCTACTACGACGCATCCATGAATGCGATAGCTCTGCACCGTTTCACCATCGAGGACCGGCTGCGCGGTGCCCTCGCCCGCAACGAGTTCTCGCTGCTGTACCAGCCGCAATTCGACGTGCGCACCGCCAGCGTTTCCGGGATGGAGGCGCAGCTGTGCTGGACGAGCGCCGAGCTCGGCGTCGTGAGCAGTTCCGAGTTCCTCCCGGTCGCTGAGGAAACCGGGCTGATACTGCCGATCGGCGCGTGGGTGCTGCGCACCGCCTGCCTGCAGGCCAAGAGCTGGCGTGCCGAGGGCCTGCCGGTGCAGCGCATTGCGGTCAACGTCTCGGGGCGTCAATTTACGCTCGCCGACTATCCGGCCCAGGTGGCCGCGATTCTGCGGGAAACCGGGCTCGATCCGGCCATGCTGGAGCTGGAGATCAGCGAGTCGGTGGTGATGGCCGATGAAGCGTGGGCCGAAAAGACCATCAAGCAGCTGAAGCAGCTCGGCGTCTCCCTCGCCATCGACGATTTTGCCACCGGCTACGCGCACTTCGGCCGGCTGCGCAACCTCGCGGTCGACCGACTCAAGATAGGTCGCTCGTTCGTCACCAGCATCACCGAGGGCGGCGACGATCACGCGATCGCGTCGGCCATCATCGCCATGTCACGCTCGATGCGCATCAACGTCACCGCCGAGGGCGTGGATAATTTCCCGCAACTCGCTTTCCTGCAGGAGCAGGACTGCCAGGACGCGCAGGGATTTCTGCTCAGCGGGCCGTTGCCGGCCGAGGAAGCGCGCGCGCTGCTGAAGCGCTCGGGTGAGTTCGGCGACGGCTCGCGCTCGCAACGCTTCAAGGCACTCATCGGCTGACGCGCCCCCTCGGCGCGCCGCCCCCGGACGATTCAGCTTACAATTGCCTGCCGGCACGCACGCGTGCGACTGCGGGGAAGTTATGCGGACCGCGCTCGCGGATTTCATCAGGGACACCCCTGAGGGGCGCGAGGCGCAGGCGATTCTGCGCACCTGCGTGCACTGCGGTTTCTGTCTCCCGGCCTGTCCCACCTACCAATTGCTCGGCGATGAGCTCGACAGCCCGCGCGGGCGCATCTACCTGATGAAGCAGCTGCTGGAGGGTGCGCCGGTCACCGCGCGCACGCAGCTGCATCTGGACCGCTGCCTGACCTGCCGCGCCTGCGAGACTGCCTGTCCGTCGGGCGTGCAGTACGGACGGCTGCTGGACATCGGGCGCGCGGTCTCCGAAGAGCGCGTGACCCGCAGCCGCGCCTCGCTCCTCAAGCGTTACCTGCTGCGCAAGATCGTGCCGCACACCCGCCGGGTGCGCGCGCTGCTGAGTGTGGCGCGCATCGCGCGCCCGCTGTTGCCGCGGGGCCTGGCGGCGCCCGTGTCCGCGGCGCGCCTGGCGGGCTCGTGCCGCACGTCCTGGCCCACAGCGCAGCGCGCGCGGCGGGTGGTGTTGCTGGCGGGGTGCGTGCAGCCGGCTGTGCGGCCGGCCATCGACGCGGCCGCCGCGCAGGTGCTGGATCGTGTGGGGATCTCGAGCATTGCGGTCGCCGGCAGCGGCTGCTGCGGCGCGCTCACCCATCATCTGTCCGCCCGCCGGGAGACGCTGCAACAGGTGCGGCGCAACGTGGACGCGCTGTGGCCGCACATCGAGGCGGGCGCCGAGGCGGTGGTGGTCACCGCGAGCGCCTGCGCTTCGATGGTGACCGAGTACGGACGCCTGCTGCAGGATGATCCGGACTACGCCGCGCGGGCGGCGCGCGTCAGTTCGCTGGCCCGCGACATCGCTCAGGTGGTGGCCGCCGAGAGTGAAGGGCTCGCCGCAGCGCTGCAGCGCGCAGCGGACACGCAGGCGCCGACCGCGGCGCGGGTCGCCTTCCATGCGCCGTGCACTCTGCAACACGCCCTGAGGGTTACCGGTACGGTCGAAGCGTTGCTGACGGCCGCGGGATTTGCTCTCACCCCGGTCACCGACCGCCAGCAATGCTGCGGTTCGGCGGGAACCTATTCCATCCTGCAGCCGGAGCTGTCGGCACGGCTGCTGCGCCTGAAGGTCGCCGCTCTCGAGAGCGGCACGCCGGACCTCATCGCCACCGCCAACATTGGCTGTCTCACGCATATCGGCGGCGGCACCTCGGTGCCGGTGTGTCACTGGGTCGAACTGCTCGCGCACAGGCTTCCAGCGTCGGTGGCGGATGGCTGACCAGTGGGGCGAGCGCATGCCGCGCTCGGTGAGCCTGCTGCAAACCATCGCCGTGTCCGTGGGCGTTGCCATCGGCAGCGGAATCTTCCGTGTCCCCGCCACGGTCGCCGCACAGCTGCACGCGCCCGGCCCGATCATCGCCTGCTGGGTGCTGGGCGGCATCATTGCGCTGTGCGGTGCCCTCACGGTGGCGGAACTGGCGGGCGCGTTGCCGCGCTCGGGAGGCATCTTCGCCTGGCTGCTGGAGAGCTACGGTCCGCTGCCGGCGTTCCTGTTCGGCTGGACCGAGCTGGTCGTGATCCGCGCCGCGGCGCTGGGCGCCATCGCGACCGTCTTCGCGGAGTACCTCGGATACTTCGTGCCGATGAGCGCCGTGCAGGTGCGCTACACGGCCGCGCTGGCCATCGTGCTCATCGGCGCGATCAACTACATCGGCGTGCAGCGCGCCGCCGCGGTGCTGAGTGCGACCACCGCGCTCAAGTACGCCGTGCTCGCGGCGCTCGGGCTGCTCGCGTTCACGGCGACCGGCGGCAGCGGCGCGCACTTCAGCCCGGCGTGGCCCGCCGGCGTTCCGCTGTCGCTGCTCGCGAGCGCCCTGATCCCGGTGCTGTGGACCTACGACGGCTGGGCCGACCCGGCCACCATG
>Ga0210408_10005469_pt1 | contig 11157 bp, 11 predicted proteins | sample IncBWH4MmetaG_FD_155471 | JGI IMG/M metagenome (GOLD analysis project Ga0210408, IMG submission 155471) | Forest soil microbial communities from Barre Woods Harvard Forest LTER site, Petersham, Massachusetts, United States - Inc-BW-H-4-M | ecosystem: Environmental > Terrestrial > Soil >... | reverse complement strand
CATCGGCTTTGGGCTTTATCTGCTCGGCGTGCCGCCCAGCCTGGAGGAGACGGCACGTGCTTTCATCTTCCTGTTGGTGACGATTGCCTATGCCGGGGTTTGGCTGGCGCTTGCGCTGCTGTTCTCCATCGTATTTCGCTCGCCTGCAACGGCTGCTCTCGTCACATTCGGGCTGTGGCTGCTGCTCACGTTCCTGTGGCCATCGGTGCTTGCGCAGATGCTGGCCGCAATCATTGCCCCCCCGGATCCAGGCTATACCGCGCTTGGCCTTCCCACCCCGGAGACCACCGAATGGGGGCAGATCCTCTCGCGCCTGTCTCCCAGCACGCTCTTTGGCGAGATCGCTTTTGTGCTGCTCAATCCAGATGATGTGAGTGCGCGTTCTTTGGGAGCGATCTATCTCGTCCAGTTGCAGGGTGCCGCGCGGGGAGCGTTGCCGCTCGGCCAGAGCTTGATCATCGCCTGGCCGGACATGGTGGGATTGGTAGCGGGCACGATTGTGCTTTTCACGATCGGCTACATGGTATTCCAGCGGCAGGAGGTGCGAGCTTAGCCCGTGTTCCGTCTCTGCGCTGGAGGGTGGGCAAAATCGCTCACAGCAGGAGCAGGCGTACGCAGCATCAATGGCGATTCCCGTTCGAAGCCGGGGACAGGTGTTGCATGCGCGGAATGTTTGCAGGGCGCGTCTTTGCCACCCCACGGAAGATCAACCAGCGATCTTCTTCCAGCCCTCCCGGGCCAGCGCGGTGACGGCGTCCACACGTTTTGTCACGACATCCCAATTCACCATTTGCTTGCCGTCCGAGCTACCGGTGGTGTCTCCAATGTAGGCGACACCAACCGTGATGGCGCATCCAAGGATGATCCCCAAGATCAGTCGCATCTCGCGCTTCTCCCCCACGCTTCCCTGCGTCCACGAGTAGGCTTGGAAGGCGGCGCGATTGTGTTTGCAGGGTTGGGACCGGCCGGGACGCTCAGTTCAGGGCACACGCGCAGTAAGGCCACCGCCCAGACCTTTTGCCGCAGCCGGTGTCGCATGCCCGCCATGACCTCCGTGAAGCCCACCTTTTACTCGAAAATATGCGCACAAACCTATGAAAATAAATAAAAATAATTCATCTTCTCACCCGATGACTATTCCCGGACAAAAATAAGGAAATTTTGCGACGGCGAGCGGTTTTGCGGTATATTGGTGGCGATCGGTGGGGTAACTGCTCTGCAACGGAGCAGGTTCGTCTCGTTCGTGTCCCAGGAGAACCGCGTTGAAAGAAGAACACAAGTTCCGGCTTGGCCAATCAGTCTACTTCGCGTCCCGCCCGGTCGGCCACATGATTCGCAATAGCACCTACGAGGTCGTAAGACTCCTGCCCAGCGACGGTAGCGACTATCAATATCGAATCAAAAATCCCAGCGAAGCGTTTGAACGGGTGGTCAGGGAAAGCCAGCTCGAATACACGCAATAGCCGGCATCAGAGCAGAGGAGGCGCGGGGTAAGCTCCCGGCCTCCTTGCCGTTCATAGCTGCACCGCTGAGTACCCAAAGCGCACTTGACCGTATCGCGCTCTGTGCGGCCGCAGACGGATGCCTAACATTGGCACACAAAAGGTCGCCAAATCGCGACAATCTGATTGTTAACGCTATGGGCGCATGTGGGGCGGGAGTGCGCGGCCCTCCCATCCTCCTCTCGTGCGTGCGCAAGCGGCGTGTGTAGCTGATGTTCGAGTTCGCGAAGAAACTCACTGGCATCGATCTGAGCGGCGCGGTTGCGTTGCCGCCGTGGATGCTTGCAGTGATGCTTGCAGTGCTGGCGGTGGGTTTGGCCTTTGTCGCCATGCGCGGCATGCGCAGCGTCTCGATCGTTTTTATCCTCGTAATCTGCGTGATTGCGGGCACTGCAGTCTGGGTGCTCGATCGTCTCGCCGCCCGCGATCTTGCTGGGGAACGACGTGCACTCGATGAGCGCGCCTTCGCATTAAAGCTGCAGGCACTTATGCCTGGATCGGCACTGGCTTGTGTCGAGGCCATTGCTCCCGTGATTCAGGACGCCTGCGAGAAGGCATTGTTCGCCGGCCCGGAAACAGCAGCCGCCGCTGTGGCCTATGTTACTGCGCAGCTAGAGCTCTTGAGCGACGCCAGAAAGCAGATGCAAGCCACCGGGTTGGCCTATTCGGACAACATCATGGCAGTTCGTACGGCAATCGAGCGCGATCAGTTCGGCATAGTGGCACACGTATTTGCCACCCGCCGAGCTTGCCGGCCGGACCAATGTGACCTCTTCGTGTTGCTACAGGATAACGGCCGGGTGCGGGCCAATCTGGAGGAGCGTCCTTTTGAGGCCTCCCTCGCTCTCCACTCGCCGGAGTGGGTGGCCCACAGCAATCGATCCGGGGCCGGCGTGGCGGGGGTGGGTTCCCCGGCGGGCGCCGCAATGGGGGCAGTCAGGCCGGGGGGCAAGCTGTTCTTGCCATCCTCTTCCTCCATCCCGTCCGTCAGCATCATGACGCCTGAAAGCGCGGCAAGCCAACAGCCGAACGAAACCACCGCCTCTGCCGAGACACCCGGCCGCCCACGCAAGCCGCAAGAGCGCGCCCCGCAACCGCGGCAGTCGCCGGCCGTGGATAGCCCGGGACAGCCAGTCTCCGGCCCATTGCAGCTTGCGCCTCCAGCGCAGTAAATCTGTCGCGCATCTGTGGCGGCAGTCCGCGTTGCGGTGACCTGCCCCTTTCTCCAGCGGCATCCGTGGCTCTCAATCTCATCAAGCTTTGTGTCGGCTGTGATTCAGTCCAGGAGCTGGAGCTTTGGATTGAAAAACGTCTCAAGGACCGGCTCAAGCGGGGCCTGTCGCGCGAGCACATGCACCGCACTCGCATGGTACCCAAGCGGACGGATGAGCTGCGCGATGGCGGCTCGCTTTATTGGGTGATCCGAGGAGAGGTTCTCTGCCGGCAGCGGCTCATAGATGTCCGTCCCTTCGTGGATAAGGGCGGGATCCGCCGGTGCTACCTGGTGCTCCAGCCCAAGCTTGTGCTGGTCGAGCCCAGGCTGTGGCGCGCGTTTCAGGGATGGCGGTATCTGCCGAGCGAGGATTGTCCGCGCGACCTCGATCGTGTTGCGCCGGGGGCCAAGCACATGCCGGAGGCGCTCCGTCGCGAGTTACGGGATCTCGGGCTGTTGTGACTGAACGCCTACTCGGCCAATGTGCTAGATGGAGAGCGTGTCACCAGACACTCGATTGACGCGGGAGCCGGCAATGCCTCGAACTCGATTGACAATCGCACTCGCTGCGGCTGCCCTCAGCGGATTCGCCGCGGGTCCGACGAGTGCGCAGGACGTGGTGAAGATCGGCATGTCTTTCTCGATGACCGGAGCGGGCTTCAATGCTGCCGGGAGGCAGGCATCTGCCGGAGCACGGCTCTATATGCAGCAGCACGGGGATATGGTCGCGGGCAAAAAGCTGGAGCTGATTCTCCGCGATGATGCCGGGGTTGCGGATAACGCGCGCCGCATCGTCCAGGAGATGATCGTCAACGACAAGGTCAACATTCTCGCTGGCGGGATCACGCCGACCGTCCTCGGCTATGGGCAGCTCGCCACTCAGGCAAAGATCGCGACGGTTGTGATGATTTCGGGCGCATCGGTAACCACGACGGTCTCGCCGTATTACGTCCGCACCAGCTTCATCCTCTCGCAATCGTCCTGGATCATGGGGGAGTGGGCGGCAAAGAACGGCAGCAAGCGGGTCGTCACGCTCGTCAACGAGTGGGCGCCGGGCACCGAGGCGGAAACAGCATTCAAGCAGCGCTTCACCGAGCTAGGTGGGCAAATCATCGAATCGATCCGCACTCCGCTGGCGAATCCCGATTTTGCCCCGTTTCTGCAGCGCGTTCGCGATCTCAACCCGGATACGGCGTTCCTGTATTTTCCCGGGACCCAGGCGGGTATTTTCGCCAAGCAGTTTGCCGAGCGCGGGCTTGCGGCCTCGGGCATCAAGATCATCGGCCCGGGAGATCTCACGGACGATGACGTCCTCAACACGATGGGTGACCAGATGCTCGGCATAGTCACCTCGCACGATTACTCGGCAGCGCATGATTCATCTCTGAACAAAAAGTACGTGGAGGAGTTCAAAAAGGCGAACGGTTTTCGTCCGGACTTTGTGTCTGTCGGGGGCTACGACGGGATGCACCTGATTTATGAAACGCTCAAAAAGACCGGCGGCAAAACTGATGGGGACACTCTGATTGCGGCGATGAAAGGCATGAAGTGGGAAAGCCCCCGCGGCATGATGGCGATCGACCCGGAGACCCGCGACATTATCCAGGACATATACATCAGCAAAGTCGAGAAAGTGAATGGGGAACTCTGGAACATCGAGTTCGACAAGTTCGCCGACGTGAAGGATCCCTTGAAGGTAAAGAAGTAGCGAGATCAATACGTCCGGACATTGCAGGGAACACGTGGGATAACTGAACGAGGCGGAAACACGTATCCGAACGACGAGGGCAGCAGCATCAACCGCCTCCTAACATCAACCTCAAGACCGCGAAGGCGCTGGGGTTGACGGTGCCGGACCTCCTGCTGGTGCGCGCCGACGAGGTGATCGAGTAAATGATTACAACCCGTACACATCATTTGTTGCGGTGCACGAGTCCCAGTCTGGGAGGCACACACCAGCACAGCCCACATGCAGCCGTTGCTTGACGCTCGGTCGCGGTTTGACCCGAACCCGCAATTTTCGCAGGTTTTGTGGGCTGCCGGAGCTTGCGGTGGCGCTGGTCAATATCGGCGTGGAAGAAGGGCCGCCGAAGACCGTGGCCTCTCGCAGTCCTGCGCAAACCAGTCAATCCATTCGAACGCGCGCATAGACCTCGGCTAGGGGCAAATTAATGCTTAGCGCTTCGATCCGGACGACCGCATCCTCGCCCTCCAGCAGGTCCGGCTGGGAAGGGAAGCCCGCAGGCCCGCGTGTCCAGACCCACGCTTTGATCTGGTCCTGAGCGAATACAAGATAGATCGCAAGGCTTGGCAGCTGCAGATATTCAGTGGATTTGTCGCCGAGATCGACTTGCTCGGAGGATGGTGGAAGCACTTCGGCTATGAGCACCGGTGCAGTCGCTGTCAAATCCCTGGGCGCCTCGCCGGCTCTGTCTACGATAATATCGGGGAATCGGATGGACTCCGACTGAAGCTCAACGCCGAATTCCGGCAACACTGCCCAGCTTTGAGGATCGATGCGGGCATCCAGAGCCTTGAAAAGATTTGCGGTAATCTGCCAGTGCGCTCGTGAGCCGCCGGTCATCATGATGACGCGTCCCCGATCAAGCTCATAGCGTTCCTCGTGGCCCTGCACCCAGTCTAGAAACGCGACTTTGTCCATGCCCAGGGGCAAATGAATATTCATGGGCGCCTCCTGCGCGCCGTTATAGCATTCGGAAGGATATGGGAAAAACGGGGCGAGCCCACAAGCGAGGCGGCATCACCGGCGGTGCCGTCACCCGCGCGCTGCACTTTCTTTCGACCTGGTGCGTGGTAGTCAGCCTCACTCATCACACCGCGATATTGTCAATCAACCTGGTCGTGCCGAGACGTGCCGCGACCAGCAGGCGAACCGGGCCGTCCTCCAGCGAACTGATCCGCGACAGCGTCTCGGCGTGGCGCGCTTCCAGGTAATCCAGAACGAAGCCTGCGCGCTCGATCTCGGCCCCGCCTTCGTCCAACACACGGGCAGGCGAGGCGCCGCTTGCAATCTCGGCTGCGCATCGCTTGAGGACCCGGTAGAGGGTCGGTGCAGTAGCGCGCTCGCTCACCGACAAATACGCATTGCGCGAGGACAGGGCGAGGCCGTCGTTCTCGCGCACGGTGGCGACGGCGAGTATCCTTGTTGGCAGATCGAGATCCCTCGCCATCCCACTGACTACCTTGAGCTGCTGATAATCCTTTTCGCCGAAGGTCGCGTAATCAGGCATGCATTGGACCAGCAACTTGGCGCAGACCGTGGCGACTCCGCTAAAAAAACGAGGACGAAACTTGTCTTCGAGACCGGCAGCCGCAGGGCCCTCCGGGACGACGCGGGTCGAAAAGCTTGTCGGATACATGACCTGCGTCGATGGTGCCCAGACCAGATCGACCGGCAAATTCCGAAGCGTGGCCAAGTCCGCGGTGAAGGTCCGCGGATACTTGTCCAGGTCCTCTTCCGGCGCAAATTGCTCGGGATTTACAAAGATGGAGACGACCACACGGCGAGCACGGCGTTTGGCGGCGCGCACAAGCGCAACATGCCCGGCGTGGAGCGCGCCCATGGTCGGAACCAGCGCAATCGGCTCGCCGGCGGCTCTCCATTGCGCCGCGGCGCGACGGAGTGCGGGCACCGTCTGCACAACACGCAATCTCATCCCTGTTCTTCCCCGGCGGCCATTGCGGCCCGCGATTTGATTCCGACCCCTGCCGCTCCAAGCCATTGCGTCGGCCCTTCGGCAGGGCCACCTTTGCGTTCACAGGAGTATCGGAATCGTTTGATCGATGTCGAAGGATCGCAACGATAGCACCCCGGTGCCAAGTGGTGGCGCTCAGGCCCCGGCAGCGAATTCCACACGCCAAGAGATCGACGCCTTCCTCAACAGGGTGAAAGGGCTCGCTGCGGCGAAAGAATCCGGGCAGCGAGGTCGTCTCATCTTTGCCCTCGATGCTACCATGAGCCGGCAGCCGCTGTGGGACACCGCCTGTCAGCTGCAAGCTGACATGTTTCGCGAGGCCGCCTCCGTGGGAGGGCTCGAGATCCAGCTGGTATATTATCGCGGCCTTGGCGAGTGCCGAGCGTCGCCGTGGGTTTCGGAGGCCGAACGTCTCGCCAGGCTGATGGAGCAAATCGATTGTCGGGGCGGTCATACCCAGATCGGCAAAATCATTGCGCATGCCAAGCGGCAGTCCCAAGGCACGAAGGTGCAGGCAGTGGTGTTTGTGGGCGATGCCATGGAGGAAAAGCTTGACGATCTTTGCCATGCCGCTGGCGAGCTTGGGCTCCTTGGGGTGCCCGCCTTCATGTTTCAGGAAGGCCATGATCCAGTTGCTGAGCAGGCCTTTCGCGAAATTGCGCGCCTTACGCGAGGCGCTTATTGCCGTTTCGATCCCGGCGCTGCACACCAGCTTTCCGAGTTGTTGCGCGCCGTGGCGGCATATGCCGCCGGGGGCATGCGCGCTCTTGCCGAACTCTCTGCTCGGCGCGAGGCCGGAGCCGCCAAGCTTCTTGCCCAGATGAGGCCCTGATGGCCTCGCTCATCTTCGGGGTACTGGTCCTCGCGTTGGCATTATGGGCGCTCAACGCATTCACCAAGGTCAATCCGCACACTGCCGCCGCGGTGCTCAAGGCTGGGGGCGGCTTGGGAGCGTTGGCGATTGCCGGCTTGCTTGGCGCCCGCGGCCGCCTTGACGTTGCGATTCCCCTTGGTCTGACCGGGCTGGGCTTGCTGGGCTGGCTGCCCTGGAGCATGCCTGGTTTGGCAGCCCGTATGCATAAGCGGCCCGGTCAGGTTTCCCAGGTACGCTCGGCCTTCCTGGAAATGGAGCTCGACCATGACACTGGCGCGATGCATGGGCGCATTCTGGCCGGCCGGCATCAGGGCACGGCGCTCGACTCGATCGATGTTTCCACCCTCATCGGACTTCTGGGTGAGATCGATGAGGAGAGCCGAGCATTACTGATGGCGTATCTGGACCGCCGGCAGCCCCGCTGGCGTGAGCACACGCAGGACGACTCGGCAGCGGGGCCGGGCCGCTCGGGCTGGAGCAGCGGCAAAATGACGGAAGAGGAGGCCTATCAGATCCTTGGCGTGCAACCGGGGGCGAGCGCCGACGAGATTGGCCGTGCCCATCGCTCGCTGATGAAGAAATTGCATCCCGATCAAGGGGGGTCGACGTATCTCGCGGCCCGCGTCAATGAAGCCAAGGAAGTCCTTTTGCGCCGCCATCGCTAAACTCCGTTACTCGATGCATGTGGGGCGGCTCCTGCTAAACGCGGCTTCCTGTTTGTGACCGAGACTCAGTTCTTAAGTGTTACGCAATCGAAGTCGTTGCGCTTGAGATACTTGCAGGCGGCTTCAGCCTTGTCCTTATCCAAGCCGGCGAACCGGGCGCGATAGTAAGTAGTGCCGCCTTTATCGATCGTTTCGGTGAACGGATCGGCGCCGGTAAGGATCTTCGACGCCTTGGTTTGCGCTGCCGAGAGCCGCTGCTTGGCCTCCTGTTCCCCATGGTAGGCGCCCACTTGGATGAGCCAGCCGCTGCGCATCTGCGGCTTGGGTGTTGGAGCCGGGGAGGCCTTGGGAGCGACCGTCCGTGCTGCTTCCGGCAGGGATTCCACCGGTCCGCTCGGCGCGGCCGACGCAAGTGTAATCGTTACCGCTGGAGTCGATTCGGGCTTGGCCACCTCTGGCGCGGTGGATACCGGGACGGCAACGGGTCGCGGATCTTCAGCCGGTTTGATTGCCTCTGCCGGAGCAGGATGGAGGGGCGCCGCCGACGTGCTGGATCCGGTACGGGTGCCCGCCCTGACGCTGAGCGTCTTCACCATCACGGGACGCAGGGGCTCTGTCGAACCGATGACCGGTTGCGGGGTGGGGCTTGGGGTGCCGGAAACACTCCCTCCAGTCGGTCCTTTGGTTTGACCCGCCGGTGGAGTGAATCGCGCCGGCACACTTCCGGCGCTCGCCACTGCATATCGCGGCTCCGACTTCGGCTCTCGCTTTTGCTCAGGCTGTTCAACTTTGGCTTCGACCGGCGCTTCAACGGGCGCGTCTGCCTTCACGGCTGCGTTGGGAGGAGCGCTGGGCGCGTTGGCAGCAATGGTGGTGGCCGGGGCTGCTTCCGCAATCACGGGCGCGGTCCGCTTCGTAGATGCCTGTGCGATTTTCTCGCTGATCAGCTCCCGCATTTTCGCATCGCGGCTGCTTGCACTGCTGCCGCCCATGACGACCGCGACGAGGTAACGGTTTCCCCGGTGAACCGAAGTGACAAGATTGAACCCGGAGGCGCCAATATACCCCGTCTTGATACCGTCTACACCTTCGACCCGGCCCAACAGATGATTATGGTTCCCGATGGATTGGCCGCGGAATGTAAATGAGCGAATTGAAAAATATTTGTAATACCGCGGGAATCTTTCCTGAATGGCGCGTCCGAGCGTCGCCTGATCGCGCGCCGTCGTTACCTGGTCATCGTCCGGGAGCCCGGAGGCGTTCTTATAGACGGTGTGCGTCATGCCAAGCGACTGCGCCTTTCGGGTCATGAGCTTGGCGAAGCCACCCTCGTCCGCTGCGAGTGCTTCCGCGATCACGACGGCTGCATCGTTTGCCGAGCGCGTGACTATACCTTTGATCGCATCTTCGAGCTGCAGCGTGCTCCCGGGTTTGAGTCCGAGTTTTGTGGGCATCTGACCGGCCGCCTCGCTCGAGACCTTAAGCTGGCTGTCCAGCTTGAGCTTGCCGGCCTCCAGTTGTTCAAACAGCAAATAGAGCGTCATGATCTTGGTGAGGGATGCCGGGTGACGCCGGGCATCCGGATTGGTCTCGTGCAGCACCTTCCCGGAATTGGCGTCGACCACAATGTCCGAGTATGGCGCGGCCTGCGTTGGACTACTTGCGAAGGTCAACAGCGCCGCAACAGAACCGCACGCGACGACCAAGCGAAGCCCATGTGGGGCTCCGGATCCGACCCGCAGCATGATACTTTCCCCCGTCCTCGTCCCCTTAGTGCCCAGCCGAGCACCGACACCCCTGTCACCCCGAGGCTCACCGATTGGACGAGGCAAAAAAGGCGGTTTTCTGAAGTTTTCCGGCCTTTTTGGCGCCCTCCCCGCTGCAACCCCGAGCAAGCCGCCAGGATCTTTTTCCATTCTGCGAGAATGGATTAGCAACCAACCTAAATAGGGCCGCTTGCGAAACCGTAAACGGCAGCGGTTATGCCTTATTTTGCACCGCAAAAATTATATTGACATTTTTGTGCACTGCAATATATTAAGGCTCGGCTCTCGGGTGGATGTCCGAGAACCACTTAGTGAAAATCGGTTGCTGCCGGAAAGGAGATCTAGATGGTCAAGAATATCGAAGAGGTACAACAGTTCGGAAAGGAGAATGTGGACGCGGCGATGAAGTCGTTCGGGGCCTGCTCAAAGAGCATGCAGGCGATCGCGGTCGAGTTGGCCGACTACTCCAAGCGCGTTTTCGAGCAAGGCACCGCCGCGACGGAGAAGCTGATGGGTGTGAAATCGCTGGATAAAGCCTTCGAGGTACAAAGCGACTTCGTCAGGAGCTCGTATGAGGGTTTCGTGACCCAAGCCACCAAGCTGGGCGAGCTCTACGCTGACCTCGCCAAGGAGGCTTACAAGCCCTTCGAGAACCAGTTCGGGAGAATTGCTTCAGTAGTGAAGTAAGCCTGCTCGTTCTACGAGAAGCCCGGCGAAATGCCGGGCTTAGCTTTTGAGGCGTCCTCAATCCGCTCCAGACGTGGCTGAGGAGCGGCGTCGAGTCGCGGCGCTCAGGGCATCCCGCGCTCCCCCGCTTGAATACGACCCCTAGGCCGATATCCGTCTCGAGGCGGCATGCCGGCGATCTTCTGTGCTGCTGCGCGCGACTGTTGGGAGCAATCCGCAACTTTTCGGCGGACCTGCCGCGAATTGCCCGCAATTGAGTCGCGAACTTGCGCGCTGGAGGGGCGCTCTGGCGAACCAGCTTTTCCGGGATTAACTCTAATTACCGGCTGAACTCGCCGGCAACACCGCCGTAGAGTGGGTGCCGCCCCTCTGTGATCCTGGGGCCGCCCCTCTGTGATCCTGGGGCCGCCCGAGACTGTGCTATCGACCTACCATGAGCCCAAGACCGACCGGAACGCGTGCCAGAACCAAAGTCCATATACGCAATGCACTGCGGGTGCCGCATTTGGGAGAGGAGGATACTGGCAAGCGCCGGCCCGGAGCGCCTGGGACAGCGGTTATCACCAAGACCAAGCCGCAGACCAAGCGTCCCAGCCTCTATCGTGTGCTGCTATTGAACGATGATTATACCCCGATGGAGTTCGTGGTGCATGTGCTCGAGCGGTTCTTCAACAAGGATCCCGAGACCGCACACAGAATTATGATGCACGTGCATCAGCATGGGATCGGCGAGT
>Ga0210408_10005468_pt1 | contig 11158 bp, 12 predicted proteins | sample IncBWH4MmetaG_FD_155471 | JGI IMG/M metagenome (GOLD analysis project Ga0210408, IMG submission 155471) | Forest soil microbial communities from Barre Woods Harvard Forest LTER site, Petersham, Massachusetts, United States - Inc-BW-H-4-M | ecosystem: Environmental > Terrestrial > Soil >... | reverse complement strand
AAAAAATTGCCAAGGCCTATGGCCTCGACTCTTTCGGGCAAATTGATGCGGTTCGCTCCACCTTCAACATAGATTTTCCAGGACTCAAAGTCTCTCAGAGCTGGATCTGGGAGCCCAAAGCCGACCGGGTCACCTATGAGGGAAAAGACAAGGCAGGCAATCCGGTAAAGATTACCTACGTGCGCTCTCAGCTCAGCAGCCAACCTGACAACGTGAAGAACGAAATCGACCCGAGTTTCAACAACAATCAGTATTGGCTGTTCCTTCCTTTCCATGCCTGCTGGGACACCGCCGCTAAAGTGGAAGATTCTGGCATGCACAAACTGCCGATAGGCGGGGGTTCCGCTAGGCGCGTTCTCATGACATACCCGCCCGAGGGCGGCGGTTACACTCCCGGCGACACTTGGGAAATGTACGTCGGCCCTGACAACCTGATCCAGCAACTTCTCTGGCGCCGGGGCCCCGGAAAGCCAATTATCGTCAACACTGTTAACGCGAAGTGGCTGGATTACAAGAAGGTCGGCCCGCTGCTTGTCTCCTTGGACCATCGCGGCACAGGCGACGGCAAGCCGCTGCGGATTTTCTTCACGGATGTGGCCGTAAAACTGACGGGATCAGACACATGGGTGAACGCACAGTAAATGGGCAGGGGCAAGTCAGAGCTCCAGGCGCCTCGGCGCTTCCGCGATGAAAGCCGAACACGTTCAGCCGAATCGTCAATGCCGTGCGAATTGATTTGGACGGCATTCCCTTCGCAGCGTGCGAACACCGGGACTTTGCAAGGAGCGCGACGACAGTCGCGGCAGCGAGTCTGATCGAAAACTGGATCGACGGACAGTCGATCACGGTCGCGACTCTACCAATCACAAACTTATCCATCGCAAGAGAATAAGGAGAAAAGCAATGCCATACGTTACAGTTGGAAAAGAAAATTCAGGCAACATCGAGCTTTACTACGAAGACCATGGCTCGGGCCAACCGGTTGTTCTCATCCACGGATACCCTTTGAGCGGTGCTTCCTGGGAGAAGCAAGTACCCGTTCTTCTGGAAGCTGGTTACAGGGTCATTACCTACGACCGCAGAGGCTTCGGTAAGTCTAGCCAGCCGACCGCAGGCTACAACTACGACACGTTCGCAGAGGACCTTCACAAACTGGTCACCCAGCTCAAGCTGCACGATTTCACATTAGTCGGCTTTTCGATGGGCGGAGGCGAGGTCGCACGCTACATCGGAAAATACGGCTCCAAGGGCGTGAGCCAAGCCGTGATTATCTCCAGTGTGGTACCGTACCTGCTCAAGACCGGCGACAATCCCGAAGGCGTGGATGCCAGTGTATTTATTGGCATCGAGAAAAGCGTGGCCGCCGACCGCTACGCGTTCTTCACCGGCTTCTTCCAGAATTTCTACAACACCGACGTGCTGTTGGGTAAGCGTGTCAGCGAACAAGCCCTCCAAGCTAACTGGAACTTGGCGGCCAGCGCCTCCGCCACCGCCAGCCTCGCGTGCGTCGCAACCTGGCACGAGGACTTCCGCAAGGACCTGGAACGTGTTGATGTGCCAACGCTCGTCATCCACGGCGACGAAGACCGCATTGTTCCGCTCACTGCCGCCGGCGCCCGCACCGCCAAAATGATCAAGGGCGCTCGCCTGCACGTCGTGAAGGGCGGGCCGCACTGCGTCACTTGGACGCATGCAGAGGATGTCAACGCCGAATTGATGAGCTTCCTGGGCGAAAAGGCGCAAGCGAAGAAAATCGTCGCCTGAGCGGCCACGGATTATGACCTGCCGTGCCATTACAGCGCCCGGCATTTTTTTCAAAGCCTTAATTGCGAATGGAAAGAACATGACGAACAGCAACGAAGTCGGAGAGCGGAGCGAAGTGCCACTGAGGACGCCGTCTTTGCTGGGCGCAGAGGATGTGCGGAACATCACGGCCCGAGCTCAAGGTTTTACTCGCAGACGACTTCGCTCTTTACAGTAAGACCAAGAACTTCCACTGGCATGTCAGCGGTGCTCATTTTTGCGATTATCACCTGATGCTTGAGGAGCAAGCGGAGCAGATATTCGCAGTGACCGACGACATTGCAGAAAGAGTTCGCAAGGTGGGTGGAACTACGATTTGCTAGGTCGGGCACATCACTTGTCTCAAACACGTTGCCGACAACGATGCGAATACGCTGGACCTCTGGACATGCTTGGCGAACTCCGGGAAGACAACGAGGCTTGGATACTAGAGGCCGAGGTCGCTTAACCCTGGGTGGCCTTCGGGACGTCGTCCGAGTGCCCAGTGGTATTTGCGATCGGCCTCCAAAATGGGGAGGTCGTTGATCGATGCATACCTTGACGCCATGAGCCCGTCGTCATTGAACTCCCAGTTCTCATTGCCATAAGAGCGACACCAGTGACCCGAGTCGTCATGCCACTCGTACGCGAAGCGTACGGCGATGCGGTTTCCGGTGAATGCCCACATTTCCTTGATGAGCCTGTAGTCGAGTTCTTTGGCCCACTTGCGAGAGAGGAAAGCAATAATTTCGCTTCGCCCATTGATGAACTCCGAGCGGTTCCTCCATCGTGAATCGATGGCGTAGGCAAGAGCCACTTTTGCCGGATCGCGAGTGTTCCAGCCATCTTCGGCGAGACGTACCTTTTGGATCGCGCTCTCGCGCGTGAACGGAGGCAAAGGAGGACGGCCGGCCGTCGTTGCTGTTGCCATGATTTCTTCTCCTTCGATTGATTCTTTCGGCATATCCATAAACTCACATACTCGTGCGGCGATCTCGTCTGGGGCGATGTGGCTCCACTTGCAACTGTTCGCCCAGCTAGTTTTTGTGCATTTCTAAGGCAGCCGTCGTCCCCACGCTTTCGGGTTCGTTCCAATGGGATTGCCCACGCGTCAGCAAGAGATAACTGACAGCCAGCAGCATCAACGCGAGAGCATCGACAAAGAACAAGCCATATCCCAACACGAAAATGTGACTGAGAATAATGGCAGTCATCCACAAAATGACCAATCTCGCCCCCAATCTGGCTGTCTTCGGAATCAGGAAGAGAACCGCCACCATGGTTTCGAACACCCCGGATCCCAGCCGAAATACCGGCTGAGATATCAACCCGTGGACCGCTTGCGACATCTGCGTGAACAGGGCCACCGCACCTGGCACCCCTGCAAACTTCATAAAGATGGCGGCATACAGAAGGTTCACCGACACCAACAGACGAATTGCCGGCAGTGCGAATCTTTTACCCATAAAACTTGCCTCCTTGACCACCTCGAACCAGGCAATGCTTCGCGAACGGTAGTACTTCATTTCTGCGTCTTCACGAACTGACCTATAAACGTCGCAATTTCATCTGCTGCCGTATCCAGCGCGAAATGACCACCATCGACAATGTGGACTTCCGCATTGGGCACATCTCGCCGGTAGGATTCCGGCTCCGAGGAGTCAAACGATGACTCATACTTGCCCCACATCACCAGCAGACGCGGCTGCTTCTCACGCATCCAAGCTTGCCACCTGGGATAGTTTTCGACGTTGGTGCGGTAGTCGTAGAAGAGGTCGCTCTGAATCTCGACCTGGCCGGGTTGATTGAGAAAAGCAAATTCATCCGTCCAAAGATCGGGGTCGTAGCGTTCCGCGTTGGGATCGCTTCCGACATGGCGCGTCCGCGTCGTCTGCAACGACAGGAGGTTCGTGCGCAACGCGCTTTCGTTGGCGGCGCGATCGGCCCAATAGGCCCGGCGCGTTTTCCAGTTCGCGCCCAGACCCTCGTTGTGCGCCACAGCGTCCTGGACGATGAGTCCCTCGACTCGGTCCGGATGGGCCAGGGCCATGCGAAAACCCACAGGGCCGCCGTAATCCTGCATGTAAAGTGTGTAGCGCGAGAGCCCAAGAGCTTCGGTGAAGTGATTCATGGTTTCGGCGATGTGATCGAACGTGTACGCGAATTTTTTCGGGTCTGGCCAGTCACTGTGTCCGAAGCCGGGGTAATCGGGCGCGATAAGGTGATAGCGATCGGAAAGCCGAGAGAACAGGGGCTCGAACATCCGGGATGAAGAAGGAAGCCCGTGCAACAGCAAAAGCGTTGGCGCGTTTTTCGGCCCGGCCTCTCTGTAAAAGATGGAGAGTCCATCTACCTGTATCGTGCGATAAAAAGTCGGGTTTTTCACGGAACGTCCCTTTCCCTCGGCGTGGACCGGCAGTTGAAATATTGCGAGCATCATAGAAACCACCAGCACCATACGAGAGACCTGCAAGAGCCGAGGCCAACGGGACGAGTAGCAAGGGTGCATAGTTTACCTCCGCGTTAGAAGTCCTGCACGGTTGGGCGGATGACCATCTCATCGACTTCCACCTCGACCGGCTGCTCGATTGCGTAAGCGATGGCTCTCGCGATCGCGCTGGCCGGGATGGCCATTTTCATGAACTCGCGCAAATTCTTTCTGGTCGCTTCGTCCGAGCTGCTCTCCGACAGTTCTGTGGCAACCGCGCCAGGTGAGATCATCGTGCAGCGGATATTTTGAGAGTGCAGTTCCATCCGCAGCCCTTCAGTCAACGCGCGCACAGCCGCTTTGGTGGCGCAGTAGACCGTCCCGCCGGGGGCGAACATTTTGATCCCGAAAACCGAAGCCATGTTGATGATGTGGCCGCTCTTCTGCTTCTGCATGTGGGGCAGGGCAGCGGCAACCCCATATAGAAGTCCTTTGATATTGACGTCTATCTGCCGGTCCCATTCATCTGCCTTAAGGGCCTCGATCGGTGCGATGGGCATGATACCGGCGTTGTTGAGGAGCACATCGACGCAGCCGAAACCGTCGACGGCCTTTTGGATGAGCGCCTCCACTTCTGCGCGCTTCGTCACATCGGTTGCAAATCCGATAGCCGTGCCGCCGGTGGCCGAGATCTCTTGAGCCAGTGCGTCGATCCGGTTCGAACGCCGCGCTCCAAGTACAACTTTTGCTCCTCGTTCTGCGAGAAGCTTCGCGGTGCTCTCCCCAATGCCGCTGCTGGCTCCGGTGATGACTACGACTTTGCCGGTGATATTTGACATTCTCTTTTTCTCCTTATTTAAGAATTTGATTTCTAAGAATTTGTTTTTTCACGGCGGGCTGCGCTCCACTGAATGATCGGCCCCACGATTTCAGAGACCTCCTCGACCAATGAGGTCAAAAAAGCCAATACGTCGGTGCAAGTAGAAAGATTGGCGCTTTGCCCAGCCCATAGGGGAACGAGATCCGATCGGCCCGTCGCCTCTGCCGGGATTGAGAGGTTTCTGACGAGTCCTCGCTGCAACGGATAAGGTAGAATCGCCGTTCCCTCCTGGTTCAACTCCTCCATTAAGCGGTTGTGGATTCCCCGCGCGAGTCTTCCGGTGAAGCCCTTTGTTAACGCGGTGTGCCCGGCTTTTTTCCCTCGTAAAGCTTGACGATGAAGGAGGCTGGCGCCGGACTCCTCACACTCCAGAAATACCGTTCCCATTTGGATGGCTTCTGCGCCGAGAGCCAGGGCGGCGACTACACCGCGTGCGTCGCCTATTCCGCCTGCAGCGATCACGGGCACATCGACGATGTCGACGATCTGAGGGACGAGCGAGACCGTGCCCGTAAGCGAATCCTCCGCGGACCGGAGGAATGAACCGCGATGGCCTCCGGCTTCGAAGCCGGAAGCGACGATCGCATCCACGCCTGCCTCCTGAAGTGCTGCTGCCTCATCGGGGGTTGTCGCCGTACCAATCGTGACGATGCCTTTCATCCGGCACTCCTCTAAGATTTCTCTCGGCGGGATTCCAACGATGAAGCTGAATACCGGGACGTTCGCGTCCAGCAACACGCGAGCCTGATCTTCAAATCGGATCGGCGAATACGGTTTGTATGTCGGACGAGGTGCCCCCAATGCGGCGAGATGGACCGCAAGTGGGGCAAGGCTTCTATTAAAGGCGTTTTCGTCCGATGTTCGGGCACCCTCGTCTTCCATCGAGACCCACAAGTTCATTGCGAACGGTTTCGATGTAAGGGAGCGAATCTCTCCGATCACGTCCTCGATCGCCTCCGGAGCCAAGCCGTGCGCACCAAACGATCCGAGCCCGCCAAAGTTGGAGACCGCTGCCGTCAATTGTTGTGATGACAATCCGCCGAGCGGACCTTGAATGACGGGATAGTCGATCCCGAGTTTCGCGGTGAGCCGGTTCTGATTCCAGCGGGGCGGCATTATGCGGATACCTCAAAAATCAACTCCAGCTCGACCGGCACGCCGAGCGGAAGGCTGGCTACGCCGTACACCAGTCGGCTAGGGTTTTTGTCTTTTTCGAAAACGTCCTGTAGCAACTCTGACGCGCCGTCAGCCACCTTTGGCTGATCGCGGACATCTCCCGAAGTGGCCACGGCGACGCCGAGCCGGACAATCCGCGTCACTTTGTCGAGCGATCCCAAACGTTGCCTCGCGACCGCGAGGGCGTTCAGTGCGGCCAGACGAGCCGCCTTGTGGCACGCTTCGACGTCCAGCTCCGCGCCGAGGCGCCCGATGAACTTCGCTTCGCGGCCTGCAGTGGGAAGCATTCCGGTGAGAAATAGCAGGTTGCCCGTCTGCACCGCTTCCGCGTAGATGCCGAACGGCTCCGGCGGAGTCGGGAGCTTGATGCCAAGTTGTCTTAACCGCCGCTCGGCAGTGGCAAGACGAGAGCCGTCGCCGATTAAGGTGTTGTCGTTCGAACCAGTATTCATTGATCTCGCTCCAGAGGCTTCGGTTGCATCCTCCACATTCTGACTTTTCGCAGTGTCCCACTGGGGACTGCGTCGCTATAGATGCTCAGCGTCCCACGAAATCTCCCAAGCGATCTTCTGCATCTCCGGGTTTGCAAAAGCCTCGCTCTAGCAGCGATTTGATTCTCTGCTGCGTAGCCGGTCGTGCCATCGAAGCAACGCAAGCATCCCACCCGGATTCGATTTCGATATCCGGCGGCAAGCTGGCAACGTTGACCAGGCGCTTGGTATCCGCGATTGTCTGTTTGTCGAAGGTGGCGATCCGGGTGGCAAGCGCGTCCACAAACCCGTCAAGATCGGCATCCGGCAACGACCGATTCACATAGCCGTAGAGCTCCGCCAGGTCACCTGGGACATCATTCGCGCTTAGAATTACTTCCAGGGCGCGTCCTCTTCCCATGAGGCGCGACAGTCGCGCCATAGGGCCACCACCAGGCACCAGGCCGGCGCCAACTTCAAACTGCGACAGGGTGGCTCTTTCGCGACTGGCAAAACGCATGTCGCAGGCAAGGGCAAGCTCACTTCCCATACCAGTCGCCCGCCCACGAATCAACGCTATGGATACAACAGGCGTACGACTCAAGCGCACCAGCATCTCGGGCCATGGATGCAAGCCTGTGGGTCCGGGAGGAAGATGCGCCAGATCGTCAAGGTTTGCAAGAAAATCTAAATGAATCAGAAAGAAACCTTCAACCGCACTGTCAAAGACCACCACCTTAACCCGCTCGTCAGTTTCGATTGCCGTGATGATCTCGTTCACTTGCGGAAGCATCTCCGGACCGAAGATGTTGAGCGGCGGGTGGTCAAACGTGACCCTCCAATACTCGGGCGAGCGCCGGGCCAGACGTATCTCAGCAGTCTTACTTGCTGCGTAATTCTGAACTTTCATGGCTGTTGTCTCCTCATGATCTGGTTTCACTACGTAACGCTATCTAACTCACGAACGGCGATGTAGGAAGTCGACGACAAGTTTTGTCGTCGCGGCCGGCTGTTCTTCCGTGATCCAGTGCCCGCAATCCGGAATGATCACATCTTCGACGTTATCGGCGACACACCGCATCACCGCGCCGATCATAGGGCCGAATGTAGCTTCGCCGCCCAAGGCCAAGACCGGCATCTGAAGCTTGCCCTTCCCAAGGAACGTCCTGTTGTCGGTCGCATCCTGGCTGAACACCAGGAACTGGGCAAAGCCCGCTCGCATTGCGCCGGGTTGCGCATAGAGCGCCGCATAATGCTGGCGCTTCGCTTCATCAAACCGCTTCCGGTCCCAGGAAAGTTCGTTCCAGAAGCGGTCGAGATAGATGCGCTCGCGGCCGTCGACCAGGCGCTCCATGTCCCGACCACCGAAGCCAAAGTGCCACATGGCCGGATTCCGTGTGATCTGATCCCAGGGTCCGACGCCGGGCAGCGGCGCATCGATCGCCACCCATCGGCTCACGCGCTCGGGGTGGGTGGCGGCAACTGCGAAGCCGACCATCATGCCGATATCGTGCGTGACCAATTCGGCCGTACGCACACCCAGGGCGTCCAGGACGCCCACCACGTCCGCCGCCTGATTCTTCTTGTCATAGCCGCCATCAGGTTTCGACGAGAGGCCCAACCCACGCAGGTCGAGCGCGACAATCATGTGGTCTTCGATGAGTGCGCTCGCCAGATGACCCCACATGTCGCCCGTTGTGCCGAAGCCGTGCAGCATGACGGTCGCTGGACCATGACCGCCGACCCGCACATGGATGGATGTGCCGTTGGTTTCGATCGTCTGCGTCTGCATCACAGCCGGGAAGGGATAAACCCCATCTACGTGGGCATCCTCGCTCATCGCTGTGTGATTCTGATCTTTCAAGATTGTTCTCTCCTCACCATTCGGTTTCATTTTTGATTTTGCGTTGCGGTCGTCTTATGGGGCGCTTTCATCGCGCGGCTTTGGTGAGGCGGTCCCACATAGGGGAAGTCGAGTAACAGATCGCCGTGGGCCCCTACGTTGTCCCCCGTCACCTTTCCATTTGTGAGGATCCGAATAAAAGAATCGAACGCATCGTCAGTGAGTGTCCGACCGTTATCAGGGAAAGACGCCGGGCGCGTAGGGTCATAACGCAGAACATCTGGGAGTAATGTCCCCGCCACCCGCGTCGCCTCAGCCGGCGAATATCCCCCTGTATGCTCCAGAGCGTGCGCGAACCCGGCAAGGAAACGCTCGTCGTGTGCCGGTTCACCCGCGAAGTAGGCATCTCTCTCCTCAACGAGTATGACCGCTTGCGCAGGCCGGGCTCCGCGCTCCACTTGGATCCAGCCGCCATCATTTGGCGCAAGCGTGCGCGCCCACAGGCGAACCTCTTTTGCCCCCAGAGCAGAGTTAGGTACTTCAAGAACGATGCTGCACACATCTTTGTCAGCGAAGAAATCGTCGCCTGTGAACTGCAAGTTGTTCTTCGCGCCTTCCACGTCGCAGAAGAATGGGTCGCTGCGCCAGCCGGCAAAGAAGCGGATATCACCTGCCTGTGTAATCCTCGCCTCGCGCCCTGTTGAAACCGGCGCCTCATTAACGATCACCCGCCCACCATCACCGGTACCGCCGGCCTGAGGGCCATCAATCCGGCGGACAATTGCAGTCTGTGCGCTGCCCTCGGAGGTTGAGAAGCGCACCCGGTACGCGATATCGGCAACCGCATCGCCATCGGTGTCAATCTTGAGTTCGTACAGTGCTTCGGGTGCGAAAGGCTCAGACGTGGTAGGCTCAGGAGGGTTTTCGCCGGCAGACGGATGCACGTTCATAATCAGGACGGATTTACTAGCGTCTCCAGGTTTCGGAAACGCATACAGATCTGTAAAGTCCAGTCGGGCATCCCCGTGGGGAAAGCTGAAGTCCGGGCCTGAATAATGATGTGACATGAATTAGTTCTCCAATTGCAGGTCTGCTCTGTCCCGCGGGGTTAGAACGAGGCGGCACCGGCCGCGGCGACGGCTTGATCCTGATCGCCGGAACCACCGCTGACGCCAATGGCCCCTACTACCTTGCCATCCAGCTTGAGCGGGATGCCGCCAGCGAAAATCATGATTTTGCCGTTGTTTGAAACATGAATGCCGAAGAACTCGCCTCCCGATTGAGAATGCTTTGCCAATTCCTTCGTTTCAATGTCAAATGCGCGCGACGTGTAAGCCTTCTTCATAGAGATATCAATGCTGCCAATCCATGCGTTGTCCATACGAACGTGCGCTACGAGGTTTCCGCCTTCGTCAGCCACTGCGATGTTCATGGGCTGGCCAATCTCCCTGGCTTTCTTCTCCGCCGCGCTGATTACGCGGCGGGCATCTTCTAATTTCACTGCGGTCATAGGTTCTCCTTTCTATCGGTTCGTGGCTAGCTTCGGAGTGCGGCGTCCGCCGCTTTGGCGAGCGGTACGACTGCGTCGAAGAAGGCCTGGCTTTGGCCCAGGAACAGGCCGGAATTTACCAGGCCCGTCGCGGCCGCAACCGCTCCCGCAGTATTGGTGTTGCGGGGCCTGATGACGGAGCAGACGGGCAGGCTTTTATCCAGAAAGGTGCAGGGTTCAGGCATGATGTCGCCGCGGTTCGGGTTCTTCCGGATGTCGGGAAAGCTCGGGCCGTCGTAGCCTTCGAGTTTGCGGATTCGTTCAAGGGCAGTTTGGAAGACGGCGAAGTGGTAGACCTCCATGGGGCCGATGGAGGCGAGAATTGCCACGACGTCGAGGTTCGTGACTTTAGTCATAAACGAGTTGTAGAGGCTGCTTCCACCTTGCTCGATTGCAGCAAAGTGAAAGGCGGCGGTCTGTGCAATGGAACGGAGCTCATCGCCGCCAATCGAATCGGAGGTAGGAACTGTGGGCTGGTTGACGATGTTGGCTATCTGGGCGAAGGCATCTCCGAAGTCGGGGTTTCCGGCCTGGCGGTAACGCTGGTAGTAACTCGTATCGACGGTCAGATTCTTCAGGTTGGTTAGACGGCCGATATTCTTCGCGCCTTCGACGGGGACGCTGGGCAAGGTGCGGAAGGGATCGAGGTTGATTGGTGTTTTGCCGGCAGCGATCAGGAATGCATTGATGAAGGTGGCATGGCTGCGCTCGTCTTCCAATACCCCACAGATGTAGTCGGGAAGCGATTCGTCGATCCTCTGAAGAGCATTGCGGTAGCCGGGATTGTTGGTCGCGAGTTCGCAATATTGCCCCCAAAGATCAGATTCGACGAGTTCTGCTACTGCGAGGAACTGCAATACAGCGACATCGCTGTCGTTGAGTGAGGGCGTTGGTCCGGCGAAGACGATCTCTGTTCCGTTCATTAAAGCGAAGCCGGGTATGGCCATGGCTGCACCTGCTGCCGTCATCTTGAAGAACGAGCGGCGGCTCTGTGTCGATACTGTGCTGGAACTGCTCATAAGACACTCCT
>Ga0210408_10005465_pt1 | contig 11160 bp, 10 predicted proteins | sample IncBWH4MmetaG_FD_155471 | JGI IMG/M metagenome (GOLD analysis project Ga0210408, IMG submission 155471) | Forest soil microbial communities from Barre Woods Harvard Forest LTER site, Petersham, Massachusetts, United States - Inc-BW-H-4-M | ecosystem: Environmental > Terrestrial > Soil >... | reverse complement strand
CGTCCACTCGACGTCGCCCAATCCATGGGTCTGGAACAGCGCGAAGACATGCGACGCCGTAATCTCGCGGCGACCGGGTATCTCGGGGAAGGCGATCCAGCGCTCCCCACGCAGATCGGCAAGCCTTGCGACACGGCGGCCGGCGCGCGGATGATCGGGCGCGCAAACGACCTGAAGCCGTTCGGTCAAGAGCAGTTCGTAATCGAGATCGTTTGAACGGTCCTGCTCATAGCGCAATCCGATCGTCGCTTCGCCGCGCCGGACCAGGTCGCTGACCTCGGCGCTGGTCGCGGTACGCAAGGTCAGCTTGACGTCCGGATGCTCGCCGGCGAACCGCTTCATCATCGTCGACAGGCGGCCGCCGGCAAGCGTGCCGACCACCGCGAGCGCGACGGGTCCCGAATTCGATCGCGCCAGCGCGCGAACCGCATGCTCCGCGTCCTGCGCCGCCGCCACCGCGCGCTCGGCGTAGGGGACCATCACCCGGCCTGCATCACTCAGTATCGTGCGACCCGCGACGCGCTCGAACAGCGGCACGCCGAGCTCCTGCTCCAACAGCGCGATGCGCCTGGAGATCGCAGGCTGCGAACGGTGCAGCGCTTTCGCCGCATTCGAGATGCCTCCGCGACGGTGAACCATCAGGAACGTGTTGAGGGCGTCGCTGTCCATTTCCAGGTCATGCAAAAAGCTGATGATATCGAAAATAATAACAAATTTGTCTGATATCGGAAAGACCCCTATGTCTTCTTCGAACGCGGACCTGCAACAATATTTTGAACGGAGCCGAGATGCGCACCCAGATGGAAAAAGCGGAACTTTTTCGCGCACTGCATGAGAGGCCCGGCGCCTTCATCATCCCGAACCCCTGGGACGCCGGTACGGCAAAGCTGCTCGCCGCGCTCGGCTTCGAGGCGCTTGCGACGACTAGCCTCGGTCTCGCCAATACGCTGGGCAGCGCGACCGTGAGCCGCGACGCCGTCATCGAGAATTGCCGGATGATCGCCGGCGCAACCGACCTACCGGTCAACGCCGATCTGGAGAAATGCGGCGCCGATGAACCGAAGGCTGCGGCGGAGACCATCGCGCTTGCCGCAGAGGCCGGCGCGGTCGGCGGATCGATCGAGGATGCAACCGGCGACTTGGGCAGGCCAATCTACGATTTCGCGCTCGCGGTCGAACGGGTGCATGCGGCCGTCGAGGTCGCGCGCTCGCTGCCGATCCCGTTCATGCTGACGGCCAGGGCGGAAAGCCTGCTTTACGGCAGCAGCGATCTCGACGACGTCATTCGGCGGCTACAGGCGTTCGAAGCCGCGGGCGCCGACGTGCTGTATGCGCCCGGCGTTCGCGACCTCGCACAAATCCGAACGGTTGTTTCGGCGCTTCGCAAGCCGTTCAATCTCGTCATGGGCTTTGCCGACCCGACGCTGACCGTCGACAAGCTATCCGCCGCCGGCGTCAAACGGATCAGCGTCGGAGGCGCGATGTCGCGCTTTGCGCTGGCAGCCTTTCTCAAAAGCGCCCGCGAAATGAAGGACAAGGGATCCTTCACCTATGTTCGCGAGATGGCATCGATCATGGAGCTTCGCAAGGCGTTCGCCTCCGGCAGTGCGAACAGGGATTAGCGAACTGCGAATAGCAAGATTTCCATTCGCTACTCACTACTCGCTATTCGCACCCTAGCCTTCCTTGAATCCATATTCCGGCACGTTGCCGGTGGCGCCGTAATATTTGTACGGCAGGAATTTTCCGGACATCGTGATCTTGACGCGATCGCCCTTCGGATTGGGCAAACGCTCCATCACCATGTCGAAATCGATCGCCGACATGATGCCGTCGCCGAATTGTTCCTCGATCAACGCCTTCCAGGCCGGACCGTTGACCATCACCAGTTCGTAAAAGCGGTAGATCAGGGGATCGGTCGGCGGCATCGGCACGCCCTCCCCGCGCATCGGCGTCTCGTTGAGCATCGCGGTTTCCGATTTGGACAAGCCGAACAGCTCGCCGGCGTTGGCGGCCTGCGGCTTTGTCAGCTTCATCTGGCCGAGGATCGCGCCGACGATCAGCACTTCGGAATAGCCGCCGATCTTTTCGCAGATGTGTTTCCAGCTCCAGCCCTTCTCGCGCTTGATGTCGAGCAGCTTTTCGGTGAGGTCGGATCGTTTCATGTGTCGTCTCCCTAGGTGAAAGTCTAGCGCGCGATCGCCTGCGCGGGACTGGTTTCAACCACGCGCGGCGCCCCGACGATGGTCGGCTCGCTCATGCCGATCCGCACCACCGGCACATGACGCGGATCATGGTCGGGCACTTCAGTCGCAAACGTCTTGCTGCGGCTGACCAGAAAATCGACGATATGATTGCGCACCGCATAATAAAGCGGATGGCGGTGCAGATCGAGCCGGCCGCGATCTTTCGGCAGCGGGTTCTCGACGATCTCGGCCAATACCGCGCCGGGACCGTTGGTCATCAGGAAAATCTTGTCGGCGAGATAGACCGCTTCGTCGACGTCATGGGTGATCATGAACGCGGTCTGGCCGGTCTCCAGACAAATGCGCCGGACCTCGTCCTGCAGCGTGCCGCGGGTCAACGCATCGAGCGCCGAGAACGGCTCGTCCATCAGCATGATCTTTGGCGTGATCGAGAGCGCACGCGCAATGCCGACGCGCTGCTTCATGCCGCCCGACAATTCCGACGGACGCTTGTGCTCGGCGCCGGTCAGGCCGACCAGATCGATGAAGGTTTGCGCGTGCGCCTTGACCTTGCCGCGATCCCAGTTGCGCCATTTCGACGTCACCGCATAGGCGACATTGCCGAGCACGGTGCGCCAGGGCAGCAGCGCATGGCTCTGGAAAATCACCGCGCGGTCGAGGCTCGTGCCTTCGATCGCCTGCCCGTCGACGATCACGATGCCCTCGCTCGGCTCATCGAGGCCGGCGAGAATGTTCAAGACGGTGGTCTTGCCGCAGCCCGAATGGCCGATCACGCAGGCAAACTCGCCGCGCGCCATCGACAGCCACAGGTTCTCGAACACCGCGATCCGGCCGCCATCGGCGCCAGGGTAGCGTTTTGCGATGCCCTCGATCGAAATGAACTTGTCGGTCATCGCGCTCATTCCGGAAACGTGACCATCTGCGTGAAGCGCGCCAGGATCTGGTCGAGCAGCATGCCGACGAGGCCAATCAGGAGGATCGCAATGATGACGTTGGTGATCGAAAGGTTGTTCCACTCGTTCCAGACGAAGTAGCCGATGCCGGTGCCGCCGACCAGCATCTCGGCCGCGACGATGACGAGCCAGGCGATGCCGATCGAAATCCGCATGCCCGTGAGGATCGTCGGCGCCGCCGCCGGCAAGATCACCGTGAAGGCGCGCCTGACGGTGCCGACCTCCAGCGTCCTCGCGACATTGATCCATTCCTTGCGCACGCTGGCGACGCCGAACGCGGTGTTGAGCAGCATCGGCCATACCGAGCAGATGAAGATCACAAAAATCGCCGAGATGCCGGAATCCTTGATGGTGTAGAGCGCGAGCGGCATCCAGGCGAGCGGCGAGATCGGCTTCAAGACCTGGATGAACGGATCGAGCGCCTTGCTGATCAGCGGCGACATTCCGATCAGAAAGCCGAGCGGGATCGCGACCAGCACCGCCAGCAGATAGCCGAGGCCCACCCGCGCAATGGAATAGCTGAGCTGGATGCCGAGCCCCTTGTCGTTCGGCCCGTTATCGTAAAACGGCCGCTTCAGGTGCTCCCACAATTTGGCGCCGACATCGAGCGGACCCGGCATCGCCGACTTGCCCTGCGTCGCGGTGACCCCCATCAGCTTGGCGTATTCCGGGCTCATCGTAGCAACGGCACCGGTGCTGCGCGTGGCGAGGTGCCAGATGCCGATAAAGGCAAGGAACAGCGCGATCGACACCACCGCCGCGCGGAAGCGAAGCGAAGACGTCATCTCGCGTTCCTGTCCTTCATCGCACTCACGTCACCTTCCTGATCTTGAAGCTCGCGAGATAATCTTCCGGCTTGGCCGGATCGAAACTCTTGCCCATCACCGAGAACGACTTGTAGGAGGTCTCCGGCGGCGCAAGTCCCATCTCCGCCATCAGCTTCTTGGTGTCGGTGGCGAGATAGACTTGCTCGGCCACCGACGTATAGTCGACGTCGCCCTTGATCTGGCCCCAGCGCTTCATCTGCGTCAGCATCCAGACCGCAAAGGACTGCCAGGGGAACGGATCGAAATCGACGCGCTTGGCGTCGGTTTTGACGCCGCCCAGTCCGTCGGCATAGGTCCCGGTCAAGACCTGCTCCAATACGGTGACGGGTGCGTTGATGTAATTTGCGGGCGCGATGGCTTCCGCGATCTGCTTGCGGTTCTCGGCCTTCGACGCATAGGCGGTCGCGTCCACAATGGCGCGCGTCAGCGCTGCAAAGGAATTGGGCGATGTCGTGATGAATTCGCGGCTGGCGGCGAAACTACAGCAGGGATGGCCGTCCCAGATTTCCTTGGACAACATGTGCATGAAGCCGACGCCGTCATAGATCGCGCGCTGGCAGATATTGTCCGGCGCGAGGAAGCCGTCGATGTTGTCGGCGCGCAAGTTGGCGACCATTTCCGGCGGCGGCACCGAGCGCAACTGCACGTCGGTATCGGGATCGAGGCCGTTTTCCGCGAGGTAATAGCGCAGCAGATAATTGTGCATCGAATAGTCGAAGGGAATGGCGAACTTCATGCCCTTCCAGTCCGCAGGGTTACGCTTGTCCTTGTGCTTCATCGCGAGCGTGATGCCCTGCCCGTTGATGTTCTCGATCGCGGGCACCGCAAACGGAATTGCGTTGGCGCCCAGCCCCAGCGTGATTGCGATCGGCATCGGCGCCAGCATGTGCGAAGCGTCGTATTCCTTGTTGATGGTCTTGTCGCGGATGACCGCCCAGCCGGCGGTCTTCACGACTTCGACGTTGAGCCCGTGCTTGGCGTAGAAGCCGAGTGGTGCGGCCATGATGATCGGAGTTGCGCAGGTGATCGGGATGAAGCCGACCTTGAGGTCCTTCTTTTCCGGCTCACCTCCTGCCGCAAACAGTTCCGTCGCCGTCTTGATCGGAAAGAACTGCGACAGCGCTGCAAGCGCGGTCGAGGCGCCGACCGATTTCAGGAACGCGCGCCGCGCGGCATCCTTCGGAAACATCGCGCGCACCAGGGCCGATGCGACCACGCCCTCATAGCGCTTTTCTTCGCTTTGAACTTGGCTCTCGACCGGCTCGCAGCGCAGCGTCCGCGCGGCGTGGTCGTGCTCGGCGGCGGAGCGATGCTGGCCGCAGACGCAGCCCGACAGCTCGCGGTTTGAATCGAAGGGATCATCGAAAGTCGACATCGCTTGCGCCCCTTTGTCGCATCGGCGCGGCGAAACCCTGCCGCCCGCGAAAAATTCACCGCCCAGCCGCTTTTGGCGCGGCCGGGCGATGGAAAACATGCACGTTCTATGCCGCTTTGCCTGTTAACCGGGCAGCCGTCGGCAGGCCTTCATCGATCGGCAGCGACGGATCGCGCGACCATTCGTTCCAGGATCCGAAGTACATCCGGACGTCCTTCACGCCGGCATTCTTCAGCGCCAGGAAGGTGTTCGACGCCCGCGCGCCCTTGAAGCAGTAAAGATAGACCGGCGTGTTCTGCGAGATGCCGACGGTCGCGCATTCCGCCAAAATCTCGTCCTTGGACTTGAAGCGCGGCCCCTCCGCCGTCGGTTTCATCATGCGGTACCATTCGAGCCAGACCGCGCCAGGGATGCGTCCCTTGCGCGGGCAGAAATCCTTCCCGTAAGGCGAGGAGCTTTCGCCGATCCACTCATCGACGTCGCGCACGTCGAGCAGCGCGACGCCGGGCTTGCCGACCGCGGCCAGCATGGTCTTGGCGTCGATCAGGATGTCGGCCGCTTCCGGCACGATCGAGAACGAGGCTTTCGCGGGTTTCGGCACGTCTTTGGTGACCGGGAGCCCCGCGGCGGCCCATGCGTCGTAGCCGCCATGCAGCACCTTGATCTTGGGATAGCCGAGCATGGTGAGGAGATAATAGCCGCGGCAGGATTGGCCGAATCCAGAGTTCATCGACTGCTCATAGATGACGGCGGTTTCCTCGCCCGACAATCCGGCGCTTCCGAACGCGTCGGCGAATTTGGTCTTCAACTCGGCCATGCCTTCCGGCGTCGAGGTCGCGAGGAAGGTGAAGATCTCGTGCACGTTCACGGCGTTGGGGAGATGCCCGGCGCCATAGGCGTCGGGATTGCGGGTGTCGATGACGACACACGGCTCCTTCTTTAAGAGATCGGCGAGTTCGCTGGCAGAAATCAGAACGTCCGTCATGGCAGGCCTCTCCTGTTTTTGGGTTGCAGTTTGGGTCGAACCGAAAATCCTGTTGGCGTCACGCCTCCGCGAGCATCTTGCGGAGCTGCTTGGTGGCGGGCGTGACGATCGCGACGAAATAGGCCTCGCGCAGCCGGCGCTGGACGCGATGACTCTTGAGATAGCCGCGCGCGCCGCAATGAAGCATCGCCGCATGCGCGGCAGCGACGCTGGCGTCGCCGAGCCGCAAGCGCAGCGCCAGGACGCGGCGCCAATAGCTGTCCTCCGCATTGAAGGGATCGCGCGCCAGCGCCATGGTCTCGGCTTCGAGGTCGGCGAGCAGGTCCCGAAACTGCACCGGCTGCTGCGGCAGATATTGATTGACGTGGCCAAGCGAGCCGTCGACCTCGTCCATGATCGCAATGCAATCCCTGATCAGGCCGATGCCCATTCCGGCCTGTAGAAGGATGAAGCCGGCGCGGATTTTCTGGACGAACGGCCCAGCCTGTTCGGCGAGGACAAGATCGTCCGGCACGAAGTAATCGCGGAACTGCACGCCATAGGTGCCGGTGCCGTCCATCGCCAGGAACGGCTTGCACGGCTGCAACGTGATCACGGGATCGGCGCAATCGGCGAGGAACATCACGATGGCGCCGGGCTCATCCTCGCGCTCAAAGATGGTGCCGAAGAAATGGTTGGGGCCAAGGTTGGAAACCCAGGGCAGCGCGCCGCGCACGGCATAGCCGCCGTCGACCTTCTTGCCTTTGAGTTTGAGTTTCTCGATGCCGAAGAAACTCTTCATCGGGTTGGAAAGCCCGGTGCCGCCGAGCACCTGCCCGCTTGCGAATCGGTCGGTTAATTTCGCCGACAGCTTCGGATTGTCCGAATTGGCGGCGTACCAGACGAGGGTGTTCTGGCACCACGCCATGAAGGCGGTGGCGCCGCAGACCTCGGCAATCGCCGCCATCGATTGAATGGCGCAGCGCAGATCGGCCGCGCCATTCTTGACGAGATGGCTGCCCCAGGCGCCGACGTCACCAAGGCGGCGGAGCAGCTCTTCCGGATAGACCGTGCCGGCATCGATGGCGGCGGCCTGCGGTGCGAGGTTCTTGCGCGCGATGGTCGCGACCTGATCGGCGATCGATGCCGATGAGATATCCTCGTCGTCAGCTATTCGCGATACCGCCAAGGAACCCATCGAGGAACCCATCACACCCTCCGTTCTTTCAGTGTTTGCCGCGACGATCAGGCGCTGACCTCGAGATTGACGGGCCGCGTGAAGGTGTTGGCGACCGGCGACCATTTCTTGACGTGGGCCACCAGCGCATCGATCTCGCTTTTCGGAACGCCCTCGCATTCCATGTCGACCTTGACCCGCACGTCGGTGAAGCCGACCGGTTTCTCGCTGACGTCGCCGGTGCCCCATACCGCCGTGATGTTGAGGTCGCCTTCGAGCTCGAGCTCGAGCTTGTTGACGATCCAGCCGCGGTGAACCGCGTTGGCATGCAGCCCGACCGCAAGGCACGAACCGAGCGCGGCGAGCGAGGCTTCCGACGGATTGGGCGCGGTGTCGTCGCCCAATAGCCCCGGCGGCTCGTCGACGATGTAGGGCGCGAGGTTGCGGATGTAGTTGGCGTGGCGGAACTTGCCCTCGGCCACCGTCTTGCATTTCAAGGTCTTGATGACCTTGGGGTTGGCCTTGCCGTTGGCGATGAGCTGTTCCAGCCCGCCTTTGTCGATCGGGGCGAGGCAGCCTGTCAGCACTGTTTTTTGAGCGACCGCAGTCATTCGTTTTCTCCCTAGGAGCCAAGGAAAGTGAAGTGGAAACGGAGGATACCGAACGGTCTGTTTCCTGCACGAAGCGTGCCAGACAAGGCCAAAATCAAAAGCTGAAGCTTTGGAGCCGCTTAAGCGGAATCGCCTTGGAATTGGTCCGCCGCGCCTTGCTCAATCGCGATGCAACTGCCGCTTCGCTTGCGATTTTTTTGAGCGGACGAAGATGCGACTTGCTGAAATCGCCGCGGTTCGATTAACTAGCGCGCATGGGCAGATCGACATCGAAGAAGAATTCCACGGCAATGCCGGCCGTAGCCGATGACGAGTCGGCACGCGGGCGGCTGTTGAGCGCGGCGACACATTTGTTCTGCAAGGACGGCATCAACGCCACCGGCATCGACGCCATCATCAATGAAGCCGGCACCGCGAAGACCACGCTCTACAAATTGTTCGGATCGAAAACCAATCTCGTGCATGCGGTGCTGGAGAGCGAAGGCAAGCAGTGGCGCGAATGGTTCATCGGCGCCATCGAGGCCGGCGGCGGCGATGCCGAGAAAAAACTGTCGCGGATCTTTCCGGCGCTCAAGAGCTGGTTCGGCGAGGAGCGCTTCTATGGCTGTCCCTTCATCAACGCGGTCGCCGAGCACGACAAGGATCAGAAGCAGTTCCGCAACATCGCGATGAAGCACAAGAAGGTGGTGCTGGCGCACATCGAAAAGCTCGCCGCCGAAATGGGCGCGGCGGAGCCGGAAGTTCTAGCCCATCAGCTCGCATTGTTGATCGACGGCGCGATCGTGGCCGCGATGGTGTCGCGTAATCCCGGTGTCGCGGACACCGCGGGCCTTGCCGCCTGCTCCCTGTTCGGGCCTTCAAAGGTGAAGAAGCCGAAGCGGGCAAGTGCCGCGCCGGCGCAGCTCGTGGCGGTCTAAAACGGCCTCTCTACAAGTCGTCTCAGTCCGTCATCCTGAGGCGCGAGCGAAGCGAGCCTCGAAGGATGAGCGGCCGGGCCGTCAGCCCTTCGAGACGGCCGCGTTGCGGCCTCCTCAGGGTGACGGGGATAGTTAGCCTCGCTCCCGCAGCCTCGCTTCAAGCCGCGCAAGCTCGCTCGCCAAATCGCGCTCGACATCGGCGACATGCATCTCAATGACGCGGTAGCCGCGTTGCTCCAGCCAGGCCTGGCGCGCGGCGCGGTCCTTGGCGATGGCCTCGGTCTCACCCGCGTTGACGAGCTCGATCGCGATCCGGTGCACGAACGAGACGAAATCCGGGATCTGCCGGCCGACCGGGGTCTGGCGCTTGAACTGGCCGGCAAAACGTCGGTCACGCGTCAGCGAGTGCCACAGGATGCGCTCGGCGTCGGTCGGATTTCGTCGCAACAGCCGCGCCAGCCCGCGCACGGTGCCGCTGGTGTCCGACAGCGAGGTCGCCTGCTCGTGCTCGGCTAAGAGCGCGCGCAGCCGCGTCGCCTGCTCGCTATCGAGCACGCCGCCCTTGGCCGGGCCCTTGCGCCCCTCGGCGATCGCCATCACCACCCCATGCAGCGTATGCATGTCCTGCTTGGTCGGCTCCATGCGGGAGAAGATGTTACGCAAATTCACCAGCATGGTGTCGCGCTTTTCCGCCGGCCTCAAAAATTCGACCCGGTCGAGCTCGCGCACCAGATTGTCGAAGAACGCCTGCATCTGGTGCTGGGAGGCGCGCTCGGAGCGTTCCGGCATGGCGAACGGCAATTCGCCTGCGGTCGAGAGCTTGAACCATTCGTAGCCTATCAAGAGCACGGCCTGCGCGAGATTGAGCGAGGCAAAGCCGGGATTGACCGGAAAGGTGATGATGCGGTTGGCGAGCGCAACCTCTTCGTTTTGCAGGCCGTAGCGTTCCCGGCCGAACATGATGCCGGCGCCGCCGGCAGTGGCCATGTGCGCCACGATCTCCGTGGCGGCCTGCGCGGGCGCCACCACCGGCTTGGCCTGGTCGTGGGCGCGCGCGGTGGTCGCAAACAGCAGAGTAAGATCGGCGACCGCCTGCGCGACGGTGTCGAACAGCTCGGCGCGCGCGAGGATTTGGTCGGCGCCGGCCGCGGCGCGCTGCGCGGCCAGGTTCGGCCAGCCGTCGCGCGGATTGACGATCCGCAGGCGAGACAGCGCGAAATTGCCCATGGCGCGCGCCGCCATGCCGATGTTCTCGCCGAGCTGCGGCTCGACCAGAATGACGACGGGCCCGGCAAGATCGAAGCCGGTCTTGGTCTTGTCGGTGCCCGCACCGGTCATTTCGTTCCACTCTTCTGTTCAAGTTCAAGGCTTTGAATCAAGCCTCGAACAAAACGATCCAAGCCGCCCAAAGGCCGATCCTTTCGATTGCCCGTCCGGCAAGATTTCTCAAGCGAAATAATGGGTTGGATTCGACTTTTGGCTCGCCGCTCGAACCCTTGGGCGGAACGCCACATGGCGGCCGGTAGCTGGCAGCTAAGCCCCGGGAGCAGGCTGTGCGCCGAGCCAAAAGATGAGCTTAAAGTGCACAACCCCTTGGCTTCCGCCCACGCACGAGCGGTGCTATAGCGCGGATATCCCGCTTCGCGCGTTCGCAAAAGGCCTTCCCGACCATGGCAAAAATCAAGGTGACCAACCCCGTCGTCGAACTCGATGGCGACGAGATGACCCGGATCATCTGGCAGTACATCAAGGACAAGTTGATCACCCCGTTTCTGGATATCCAGCTTCAGTATTTCGACCTCGGGATGGAACACCGCGACAAGACCAACGACCAGGTCACGGTCGATGCCGCCAACGCCATCAAGAAGGTCGGCGTCGGCGTCAAATGCGCCACCATCACTCCGGACGAGGCGCGAGTGAAGGAATTCGGGCTCAAGGAGATGTGGAAGTCGCCGAACGGCACCATCCGCAACATCCTGGGCGGCTGCATCTTCCGCGAGCCGATCATCTGCAAGAACGTGCCGCGGCTTGTGCCGGGCTGGACCAAGCCGATCATCATCGGCCGCCACGCCTATGGCGACCAGTATCGCGCTACCGACATCAAATTCCCCGGCAAGGGCACGCTGTCG
>Ga0210408_10005463_pt1 | contig 11162 bp, 4 predicted proteins | sample IncBWH4MmetaG_FD_155471 | JGI IMG/M metagenome (GOLD analysis project Ga0210408, IMG submission 155471) | Forest soil microbial communities from Barre Woods Harvard Forest LTER site, Petersham, Massachusetts, United States - Inc-BW-H-4-M | ecosystem: Environmental > Terrestrial > Soil >... | reverse complement strand
CGGTTTGGGTGTTCGGATTTCGCTGTTCGGTGTTCAGGGTTCGGGGTTGAGCGTTCGGGGTTCGGAGTTTGGGGTTCGGGGTTCGGGGTTTGGGGTTCGGGGTTTGGCGTGGCCATCAACCTGACGCCAAATTCAAACCCATTCCGACCTTTGAGTCCTCTGTGTCTCTGTGGTGAATTCCCGTTTCTTTGCCATGTCTTTCCCTAACTACATTGAACTCCATGCTCGAAGCGCGTTCAGCTTTCTCCGGGGAAGCTCTTCACCCGAACATTTGGCCTTCAGAGCAGCAGAGCTTCAGTTGCCGGCATTGGCGTTATGTGATCGTGATGGTGTTTTTGGTGCGCCACGGTTCTATACAGCCGCGCAGGAATGCGGGATCCGTCCCATCGTCGGCAGTGAGTTAACCATGGAAGATGGGTCGGTAGTGCCGGTGCTCGTGCAATCGCAAGAAGGATATCAAAATCTATGTCGCTTACTTTCCCAAGCCAAACTGCGTTCGCCTAAGAATGAAAGCTCGATTAGCTGGTCTGAGCTATCGGGGTTTGCGGAGGGATTGATCGGTTTGACCGGAGACGAAGAAGGCCCCCTGCACCAGACTTTGGGTGCCGGTGACTTTTCCATGGCTGAGAGGCGCCTTGATTTGCTCAAGAACATATTCGGGGCGCATCATTTATTTGTCGAAATTCAACGGCATGCCCTTCGCACCGAACAATGGTTAAATCGTCAGCTTTGCGAGCTTGCGGAACGGCATTGTTTAAAACTTCTTGCAACGAACGGTGTGCTCTATGGCACACCCGACCGTCGCACAGCGCTGGATGTATTTACCTGCGCAAGGAATCACACCCATCTGGATGCTGCGGGCAGATTGCTGGAGCCTAATGCGGAACGCCATCTCAAAGGCTATGCGGCGATGACCGAACTTTTTTCCGACCTGCCGCAGGCCATTGCTAATACCGTTGCTGTTGCTAATGAGATCGAATTCACCCTCAATAATCTGGGCTACCAATTTCCTAAATTCCCGGTACCGGCCGGCGAAGATATGGACAGCTTCCTTGAGAAACAGGTCTGGAAGGGAGCTCAGCAGCGTTACTCTAAAATTACTGAACGCATTCGATCACAAATTAATCGCGAACTAGCGTTAATCCGAAAACTCGAGTTCCCCGGTTATTTTCTCATCGTCTGGGATCTTGTCCGATATTGCCGGGAATCGAACATCATGGTTCAGGGGCGGGGCAGCGCGGCCAATAGCGCAGTTTGTTACAGCCTGGGAATCACTGCCGTCGACCCGATCGGAGGGAATCTATTATTTGAACGTTTTTTGAGTGAGGGACGAAAAGGCTGGCCTGACATCGATCTTGATCTGCCGAGCGGCGATCGTCGCGAACAAGTGATCCAGGAAGTCTATCGACGGTACGGAAGATCTGGCGCGGCCATGACTGCCAATGTCATCACTTTCCGCGGCCGCAGTGCCATGCGCGAAACCGGAAAAGCCCTGAATTTGCCGGAAGATGTCATGGACCGTTTTTCGCGTTTGTACGCAAATGGCGATTTTCCACATACGCTTGAAGCGCATGACCAGCTCAAACAGGCAGGCCTGCCTCCGAATCATCCTCGAGTCAACGCCTTTCTCCAAGTCTATTGCGCCATTTATGGCCTGCCCAGGCACCTCGGCCAGCATTCGGGGGGGATGGTCATCTGTGAAGGGCAATTGGATACGATCGTTCCGTTGGAAAACGCCACGATGCCGGGGCGCACCGTCATTCAATGGGACAAAGATGATTGCGAAGATCTGGGGATTGTTAAGGTCGATCTACTCGGTCTGGGGATGATGGCCGCATTACAGGATGCGATCGAGATCTGCAACCAGAGGGGGCGCCCGGTTGATCTTGCCGCTCTTCCTAAAGATGATCCGGCAACTTATGACATGCTTTGCAAGGCCGACACCATTGGCGTATTCCAGGTCGAGAGCCGCGCTCAGATGGCTACCTTGCCCCGGATGAAGCCGAGAGAATTTTACGATCTTGTCATTGAAGTCGCCATTATTCGTCCCGGACCAATTCAAGGTCATCTTATGCATCCTTACCTGGCACGGCGCGAAGGAATTGAAGCAGTTACCTATCTCGATCCTCGGCTTACACCGGTTCTGGAACGAACACTTGGGGTGCCTCTATTTCAGGAACAGATGCTGAAAATTGCCATGGTGATGGCCAATTTTTCCGGAGATGAAGCCGAAGAATTGCGGCGAGCGCTCAGTTACCATCGTTCACAGGAGCGAATGCAACGCGTCGAAACCAAGTTGCGCTCCGCCCTCCGCGCCAATGGCGTAAAGGATGAAGTGGCTGAAAAAATTCTTGCTGCCATTACTTCGTTTGCGCTCTACGGATTTCCAGAATCGCATGCGATCAGCTTCGCATTGATCACCTACGCCAGTTCCTGGTTGAAGGTGCATCGTCCCGCCGAATTCTTTGTGGGCCTGCTTAATAATCAGCCAATGGGTTTCTATTCTCCGGCGACCTTGATTAAAGATGCCCAACGCGGCGGCCTCAAAATCCGTCCGGTCTCCATAACTCATTCCGAATGGTTGTGCACCGTTGAGTCAGATCAATCGATCAGACTCGGCTTTTGCCTGACACGCGGCATTAACGAAATTCGCGTGCAGCAAATGGTAAAAACACGCAAGGAAAGATCATTCACAAACATCCAGGACTTTCGCCAACGAACCTTTTTTGAGCGCGATGAATTAAGGATATTGGCCAAAGCCGGCGCGCTGAATCCTCTCGCCGAGCATCGGCGCGATGCGCTTTGGTCCATTGAGAGTGAGTTTTATCAGGGAGAATTATTTTTTGATACCCCTTCGACTTCTCCTTTGGCTCCAATGCAGCCGGTCGAACGTCTAGAGGCAGATTTTGACACGATGCATCTCACCACCGGGCCTCATCCGATGGCTTATATTCGTGAATCATTACCTGAAGACATCTGGCGCAGCGCTGACCTGCCGTTTGCAGAAAACGGATCGCTCATTCGAGTAGCAGGACTGGCCATTTGTCGCCAACGCCCCGGCACCGCCAAAGGTTTTGTGTTTATCAGCCTCGAAGATGAAACGGGTATTTCGAATGTGATAGTGACTCCCAGGATGTTCGAAAAAAATCGTCTGACCATTACACAGGAGACATTTCTGTTAATCGAGGGCATATTTCAGATTCGTTCAAACGTGATTCATATCCGGGCAAAGAAAATTGAACGATTACCTGCCTTTGTGTTGGGAACATCAGATTCCCACGATTTTTATTGACGCAACAAACAGCTTCCGAAAGGTCTAGTTCTCAGCTATGATCGGCCTCGTTTATGCGCCAGATTTTAGAGACTGAGGAATACGTTCAGATCCCGCCTCCGGTTTATTCCGATCCGTTCTACCGGATCACTTATCTCATCAAGGAAGAGATTCGGAAATACAAATGGCTCGAAGGTGAAAAAGGCCGCAACTTGTCCTGGGAGCAAGCTCGGCAGGAATGGACGGACGCCTATCGCGAAAAGTACGAAAAGTTCCTGCTCGACACGCTCACAATTCCAGAAACAGCTTCTCAGGAGGAACCGCCCGCCGAGCAAAAGCATGTTTTTGTGGCCGGGCAGATACTAAAACCACTGCCGCTGAGACCAGGCGGATAGGCAGGAACCAACAGCATTCTAACTAAACAAGGACCGGCCTTGATATCCGAGGTATACCATTCTGCACGGCAACTAATCGTCCTTCGAACTCGTCCTCGTCCTCGGAGCCGTTATACAAGCCTTACTGAGACGCTGACTCACCGAAAGCCAAATAATGTACCTTTGGTCCCAGAGCCAAATTCTCAGCAATCGAGGACGAGTTCGAGGTCGAGGACGAGGACGATATTTAAGATTATGGCGCCGCAACTCAGCGGGACAACGAGAACAAAGTTCCCCTGCTCGTTCACATAACGGCTAAACCGCTCTGACTAACCTGCCGAAAAAAATGCGATTTAAATGGCTATTCTCCTTCGCCATGCTTGGATCATTAACCTGGTCCGCGTCAGCCCAAACGGTAATCAAGGTTCTTCACATCCAAAAGCTACCCAAGGTGCTGGAAATCTGGAAGGAAGCCGCCCAAGAGTTCGAAAAGGTTCATCCTGGCGTTAAGGTCCAATTCGATTATTTGGAGAATGAGGCTTTTAAAGCGAAGTTGCCAACTCTTCTCCAATCCAAGGATCGACCCAGTGTGTTTCATAGCTGGGGCGGAGGCGTGATGTACGAACAGATCAATGCCGGTCTCTGCCAGAACATTACGAAGGCGATCGAAGAGGGCGGGTTCGAGGACACGTTTTACCCTGCCGGCCTTCAGAACTTCACTTACGAAGGCAAGTCCTACGGTCTGCCAAACGACGTTGGTCCGATGGTCTTTTGGTATAACAAGGAGTTATGTCAGAAAGCCGGTGTTGACCCGACAAAGATCACGTACTGGGAGGACTTAATCGATGCTGTGAAAAAATGTCAGTCCGCAGGCATTACTCCCTTTGCGGCGGGGGGAAAAGACAAATGGCCTCTCCATTTCTATCCTGCCATGCTCATGATGCGCATCCTCGGCCGCGAAGGGATGCTAGCTGCCTACGACGGCAAGAACGGCGGATTTACTAATCCCGGGGTCGTAAAAGCGTTTCAGCTCTACAAAGATCTTGCCGCACTGCAACCGTTTCAGAAGGGTTATCTCGCGAATACTTACCCGGAGGCAGCGGGGACTTTTCACGATGGAAAGACGGCCTTTCATCTCATGGGAACCTGGGACCTAACGTGGGGACGATCGAACGCTGCCGACCAAAAGGGACTCCCGGACGAGAAGCTCGGGTGGTTTTTCTTCCCGGAAGTCAAAGACGGCAACGGTCACGCCAACGACATACTTGCGAGTCTGAATGGCTGGTTGGTAGCGAAAGATGCGCCGAAAGAGACGGTTGACTTTATGAAGGTCTGGCTAGGAAAAGAGATTCAGAGCAAGTTAGCTAAAGAAGGCTTGTTCATCCCGATGGTGGAGGGAACCGCTGATGCAATCCAAAGCAGGTTCTTCAAACAGATCGCCCAGGAGGTTGAGAAGTCGCAATGGATCGCGATCGCAATGGATCAACTGCTTGGCCCCGACACCGGTCGGGCTTTCAATGATGTGAGCGCAGACGTCGCTGCGGGAAACATGACGGCCGAACAAGCTGCCAAGACCATCGAAGATTCATGGAAACAGAATAAGATGTAAGAGCCAGCCTGCATTGATCACAAATCCCTAGCCGTAGCCATGCAGTTGCGTTGAATTGGGTAAGGATTTGTGATGAATGCAGGCTCTCAAATGGACGCGCGGCGTCTGTTTAAGAGTTTTCTGGCTCGCAATGTGCGCGCCGATCCTTTGCAACGTGTGATTTTTGCAGGCTGGTTCCCGATGCTATCTGACGTGGGTAGTTCGACCGCAGTAGGTCTCCGCCGAGATCGCGGGTAAAGTTGATCGAAAGGCGACCGGCCAGAAGCAGACTTAGCAGGAACAGAACCGCCGCCCCGGACAAGGCATAAGTTGCTCCAGCTATCGCGGCAGCTGAACCCCAGATCGTTCCCCCAAGTACCATAGCTCCCTGTGAGATCATCATCACAACAGCGTTCATGCGGCCCCGGGTCCAGCTTGGCACCACGCGCTGCGCTGCCACCCAGAGTTCGGAAGCAGACAATGTCCATCCCACACCGGCAAGTGCCGCGACGACGAAGAATGCTTCAGTCCGGCGAACGAGTGCCATCAATACGTAAGCGATGACAATCAGCAAATTCGCCGAGAGCGTGAGGGAATCGGGCGAAGAACGAGCCCTAAGCCACGGAAAGATGAAAACCGCTCCGAGAACCGACCCAGCTCCCATGCTGGTGAACAAAAGCCCAAGATTGGACGAGCTGAGCTGTAACTCTTTCAAGCCCACGACCGGAATCAATGCCGGAATCGCTGAAATAAACAGGGCAAACAAGAAATTTCGAGCCAATACAACCTGAAGTCCGGGCGCGCAACGAACGTAGTGGACAACCGTCCCTAAAGATTCAAAAAACCTCTCTGACCGAAGCTTGACCGCTACGGCTGGTCGTTTCCATCGCCAGACTGCCAGAACAACCAGGAGGAAACAGGCGGCGTTGAGAGCAAAAACAAAATTCGCTCCGGCCAACGGGACCAGCAGAGCACCTAACGCCGGGCCAACAATTCCCGAAAGGTTGAGTTGCAAACCACCCAATATCACCGCAGAGGGAAGCTCTGTGTCCGAGACGATTTGGGGCACAATCGACGTCCAGGCTGGTGCGTTAAAGGCAAATCCAATTCCGATGAAAAACACGCACACCAAAATGAGGTAAGGATTAAGCAGATGCAGCCAACCAAGTACCGCTAAGCCGATGGCGGTGGCGGCCAACCAAAGGTTGATGGCGCATACTAACTTCTGACGGTCTATCTTATCTGCGAGAGCGCCGGCGGGCAGTGTGAACAGAAAAAAGGGGAGCGATGCCACCGTTGACATGAGCGATATCAAAAGTGGCGACGCGGTGAGCAGATTCATTGACCAGGTCGCCGCGCTATCGTGGGCGGCCACGCAGGTTCCGGAGATCACAGTGGCAAGCCAGAGTTTTCTGAAAACCGGGTTTCTAAGGGCCGTCCAGGTGGAGCTCTTGGTCATAATCGGAGATGAACGTCTACATCCCGTTACAAATGGATTTGCGTCTCCGGGTTTCAGAACTTTTGCGAATTCCTTCAGTCTTTCTCGCAATGCCGCGCTCGAGTTGTTATTCCAAACCGGATAAGATCTGCTACGGTAATACCAAGCGGGAGGCTCACGGTGAAACTCCTCGACAGTTCGCCAGCAGGCGACGCCAGCCGATTGCGTACCGTCCACTGGAGCGTGGCGCGTCTTTCCGGTCGGAGTAAAGAGCCGGATTTCGAATTTCTATTTGCCGAGCTGCGCCCGGCCTGCTGGAATCTGCTTTACGCGTTCGTTCCGTCCGAAGGAGAGTCAGGTCCATGAAAGGGGAGGACAATCGCACCTGCCAGGCTTGCGGCGGCGAGCTCTCCGGAGCGATGGAATTCTGTCCGGTTTGTATGCTTCGCCAAGCTCTGGAAGCGGAGGCTGAATCGGGCGAGCTTTCTTCGGAGTATTCAGCTAAACCTCAATCCGAACTGGTAGCGCGACGCTTGGAGCACTATGAGCTGGTGAGCGGCGAAGACGGGAAACCGATCGAGTTGGGGCGCGGCTCGATGGGTATCACTTACAAAGCATTGGACGTCGATCTGCGATGCCCAGTGACCTTGAAGGTCATCAGCGAACGATATCTCGGAGACGAGTCGGCGCGGCTTCATTTTTTGCGCGAGGCGCGCGCGGCGGCCAGTCTTCGTCATCCGAACGTCGCCTCGGTATTGCACCTGGGTAGAACCGAGAGCAGCTACTTCTATGCGATGGAGTTTGTGGAGGGGGAGACTCTGGAGAGCCTCATGCAACGCTCCGGCCGGCTTGGGGTAAAGTTGGCGCTCGAAATTGCGGCTCAGGTCGCGGCTGGCTTAGCTGCAGTGCACAAACAGAATCTCGTCCACCGAGACATCAAACCAACCAACATTATGGTGAACTTCGAGCAGGGGGATGTAACCGCGAAGATTATCGACCTCGGGTTGGCGAAGGCGGTGAATGAACTTTCTTTGCAAGCCGCGATTTCTACTCCTGGGACGTTTGCCGGGACCCCGGAGTTCGCCAGTCCCGAGCAATTCGCGGGCCTGAGCGTCGATATCCGTTCGGATCTGTATTCGCTTGGCGTGACGCTTTGGGAGATGGTAGCCGGTCAAGCGCCGTTCCAGGGCTCGTCCGCGGAGGTGATGTATCAGCATCAGCACGCCCCCTTGCCGCTTGAACAACTCGAAGGTGTCCCACAGCCCGTCGTCGTTTTGCTCGACATCCTCTTAAAGAAAGACCCGACCCGGCGTTTCCAGACGCCAGCCGAGCTCTCAAAAATAATGCCGATGGTCCGGGATGCGATCGACGGCGGGCGCCCCCTGATGAAGACGATCCGAGTTTTCGTCTCCTCTGCCGGCGACGTTCAAAAGGAACGGCATTTGGCGGATCGAGTGATGCGCTCGATTGCGGCCGAGTTTAACTTGGCGGTCAGTGCCTCTTCGTACTTCCAGCGCTTAGTAGAAGAAAACGGTGGATTGGAAAATGGCAGGCTGGAAACTGAGCATAACGAAAGGCTGCTTCTATGTCCTTATTTTTGGGAATATCAGCGGTTTCAATCGGACTCGGGATATCAAGGCCAGATCCCGAACACTGCGCAGTTCGATCTGGTGATTTGCATCCTTTGGTCGCGACTCGGCGCCCGGCTGATTCCGACATTGAGGCTCCCAGACGGCAGCCCAACCGCTTCGGGAACGGAATACGAAATCGCGTCGGCAATGGATCACGCAAACAAGCATGGAGGGATTCCGCCAGTGCACGTGTACCGCAACCGTTCGAAGCCGACTCCGCCGTTGGAACCAAAAGCCGAGCGCGAAGCCTTTGGCCGGCAATGGGACTGCTTACAGGACTTCTTTGCGAATAGGGACAAGAACAGCCAGGGGAATTCCGGCGCAACTTTTAGCGACTATCGCAATCTGCAGGAGTTTGAAGAGCTGTTCCGGGAACATTTCCGGAATTTTCTCGCGGGTCGGGTAGACCAGGAGGTCGGACAGCGCACATCGAGCAGGACAACACGCCGGTGGAAATCCAGCCCGTTCCGGGGCTTAAACTTTTTCGATTTCGAAGATGCGCCCATCTTTCATGGCAGAACAAAAGCGATCGGGGAAGTGTTGGAGGCCTTGGAAGTACAGGTCAGAGCGCAACGGCCGTTTGTGCTGGTCGTGGGCGCGAGTGGCTCAGGAAAGAGCTCGCTGGTCCGAGCGGGCGTGCTTCCCTTGTTAACGCAACCCGAGACCATTGAAGGCATTGGACTGTGGCGGTGGTCGGTAACGAGACCCGGAGCGGGTGGAAGCGGCGGCGATTGCTTCGATGCCTTGGCAGCCGCGCTGCTGGAGCCCTGTGCGCTGCCAGCCTTGCGGGACCCGGAATCGCTGAACGCGGTCCGTGATCTGGGGATCGAATTGAGGGACCATTCTGGCAGCTTCGCGTTCCGGATCCGGGACGCACTCGATCACGCCGCGCGCGAGAGGAAAATCCAGCATACGTATGACCTGGAGCAAAGAGAGCGACACCTGCGGGCGTCAGGAAGATCGGACGAGGCCGACTTTGCTCGTCAGCAGAGAGAGACGCTGGAGCTTTCAAAAGCCCGTTTAGCCTTGGTGGTCGATCAGTTGGAAGAATTGTTCACGACCGGTTTTTCACCGGAGGTCCGGCAGGAATATATCTTCGCGCTCGTTAATTTGGTCAGGAGCGGCCGGGTCTTCATCCTGGCAACGTTACGGAGTGACTTTTACCCCTCGTATCAGGAATTCCCGGATCTGATTGAGCTCACGAAGCCGGGTGGAAAATTCGATCTCCGGCCGCCCACGCCTTACGAGATCGGGAACATGATTCGGCTGCCGGCCGAAGCAGCCGGTCTACGCTTCGAGCAAGACCGGGAGACGGGTCAACGCTTGGACGACGCCCTGCGCGATGTGGCTTCCGTCACCCCGGAATCATTGCCGTTGCTCGAGCATGTTTTGTCGTTGCTCTACGACAAGCAGGCCACGCGGCGCGATGACTTACTCCGGTGGTCGGATTATCACGAGTTAGGCGAATTGAAGGGCGGGCTTGCCAAGCACGCGGAAGCCGTATTCAGCACGTTGCGGCCGGATGAACAAAGGGCGTTTCCTTTAGTAATGCGTTATCTGGTCACGTTGGGCCAGGGCGAAGAGGAAGTGCCCAACCGGCGGACGGTACCTTACCGTGATTTCGTCGCCGTAGAGGGGACTGACGCGGAACACAAAGGCGGCGCGAAAGGCTTCGTTGATCTATTCGTCAAGAACCGGCTATTGGTCGCCGACACCGATCCCCAGGGGGAAGTTACCGTGAGCATCGTGCACGAAGCGCTGCTGCGGGAATGGCAGCGCGTCACGGATTGGCTGAAGCAGAACCGCGAGTTTTTGCGAATGCGCGACCGCCTGGACGCTTCGATGCGGCAATGGAAGCTAATGGAGCGACACCGAGACTACCTTTTGCCGGCTGGACTTCCTTTGGCGGAGGCGGACAAGTTAGTTGATGAGTTCGGAAATTCACTCAATCGGGAACAACTCGACTATATCTCGGCCAGTATTGCTGAACAAACCCGAAAAAGAAGCTTAAGAAATCGAATACGAAATGTAGTCACCGTCAGCTTCGCGCTTCTCGCGATTGCTGCCGGGGTTTTTGCGTGGGTTGCCGAGAGTCAAAAGCACGAGGCGGAGCGCGTCACTGCAAGGCTTCACGAACAACTCCGCGAGGCGAGTTGGGGAAGCTTTAACCAAGCCGAACGTCAGTTCCAGCTCGGAGAGTGGCGGGAAGGCATCGCTCTTCTTTCGCGTGCGATCAACTTCAACCCGGAAAATCTAGTTGCGTCAGAACGATTCTTCCAAGAGCTAATCATTCATCGTGAAAAGGCGCTACCGCCGTTCACCGCCTCCTTTGCCCACCGGGATGCGGTCAACGACGCGGTGTTTAGCCCGGATGGTGCTCGGATCCTGACGGCAGGCCGGGACAACACGGCCAAGCTCTGGGATGCGGCCTCGGGCAAGCTCATTGCCTCCTTTGCCCATCAGGATGGAGTCATCCGCGCGGCTTTTAGTCCGGACGGTGCGCGTATCCTGACGGCGAGCGCGGATCACACCGCCAAGCTCTGGGACGTGGCCTCGGGCAAGCTCATCGCCTCTTTTGCCCATCGGGATCGGGTCAGCAACGCGGTGTTCAGTCCTGACGGTGGGCGGATTCTGACTGCGAGCGCAGACAATTCTGCCAAACTCTGGGATGCGGCCTCAGCCAGGCTCATCGCCTCCTTTGCCCAGGAGGGCGCTGTTGAGAACGCGGTGTTTAGTCCCGACGGTGGGCGGATTCTCACCGCAAGCGCGGACGGCACCGCCAAACTCTGGGACGCGACCTCCGGCGCGCTCATCGCCTCGTTTGCTCGCGGGAATAGCCTCTACGGCGCAACGTTTAGTC